>JGI12053J15887_10001259_pt1 | contig 11635 bp, 11 predicted proteins | sample MedBloCAOM1_O3_FD_15887 | JGI IMG/M metagenome (IMG submission 15887)
GCACGTCCCATCCGCCCTCGGTGCCGCGCGGCGAGAACACGCGCTCCTTGGCGCGGGTGGCTTCTTCATCGCGGCGAATGCCGGCAATCAAACCGTCAAAACCGTATTTGGCGAGCGCGAGTTTTAGCCCCTCGGTCTTGCGCGCGGCAGACCGTGCCGCCGGCGGCAAGGTCGGATCGATGGTGTCCAGCGGCGGGCAAGGCTCTACCTTGAGGTCGAGTTCCCATTCCTTGCCGTAGTGATCGCGAAACGCATACATCTCTGGAAATTTCTTGCCAGTATCGACGTGCAATGCGGGGAACGGCACGCGCCCGAAGAAGGCCTTGCGCGCCAGCCAGATCATGACATTGGAATCCTTGCCCAGCGACCACAACAGCGCGAGCTTCTTCAGCCGCGCGAAGGCCTCTCTGAAAATGTAGATGCTCTGGGCCTCGAGCCCGTCCAGATGATCCATGGTGGGCGGGTCCAGGCGTCCATCGGTGGAGATTTGCTGCGGGCGGAACTCGCTCGTCCTATCAGCCCATTGCAACCGGCTCCTGGCGGCGTCGTTGTCGAGAAGATGCATCTTTGGGCCTTGGCCTTTGAGGGCGAAAATTCTATAGTTGCGGCGCAACAGAGAAGAAATAATTTTCTCTTTGCTGGCGCTGGACGAGACATATATAGAAAATAATTCCAGTCAACCCCGTAAGTTGGGGAAGCGAGTGTCGGATGCGATTCCTGCCGGTATTTCTCGATCTGCAAGCCGGTCCCGTGCTGCTCGTCGGAGCTGGCGACCTGGCGCGGGCGAAATTGCGCCTGTTGGCAGCCGCTGGCGCGCGCATTCGCTGGTACGCGACCGACGGCAATCATGATTTAAGCGGGCTTTCTGCCGCCGACTCGGCGCGAATCGAGCATGCCGAGGGGGATCCATTGGCGGCCGATCTCAGTGGCGTAATTGCGATCCTAGGCGCCGGTGCGGGCGACGTTGGACTTGCGATGTCGGCGCGGGCGAAGGCGGTCGGCGTGCCCGTTAATGTGATGGACGACCTGACGCATTCTACTTTCATTTTTCCTGCGATCGTTGATCGCGGCGATGTCGTCGTTGCGGTCGGTACCGGCGGTGCTTCGCCTGTGGTGGCGCGCCGCGTACGCGAGCGCATCGAAGCGGTTCTGCCGGCACGCATCGGTGACCTCGCGAATTTCATCGGCCGCTGGCGCAAATCGATCCACGTTCGCATTCCCGAGTTTCCGCTGCGCCGCCGCTTTTGGGAGCGCGTCGTCGATGGCCCGATCGGTGCGCTGGTTCTCGCCGGGCGCAGCGATGAGGCTGAAGCCGCGCTGAAAGATATTCCTGATGCGTCAGCCTTTGCAGGAGCGCTGGAATCAGGCCGGGCGGAGGGCAGGGTTACGCTGGTTGGCGCCGGTCCAGGCGATCCGGACCTCCTCACCATCAAGGCGCTGCGCGCGCTACAGGATGCCGACGTCGTTTTTTACGACGAATTAGTCTCGCCTGAAATTCTCGATCGCGCACGCCGCGATGCTTCGCGGATTCCCGTGGGTCGCCGCGTCGGAAAGCCCGGCATTGGGCAGGACGCCATCAACAAATTGCTGGTTGAAGCGGCGAAATCAGGCCAACGCGCGGTACGCCTGAAGGGCGGCGATCCCTTCGTGTTCGGCCGCGGCGGCGAGGAAGTCGAAGCCTTGCGCGAGGCCGGCGTCGCCTATTCGGTTATTCCCGGCATTACCGCGGGCCTTGGTGCCTCCGCACACTTTGAAGTGCCATTGACGTTCCGGCATGAGGCATTGCGCATCACCTTCCTCACCGCGCACAAGGCTAAAGACGCTGAAACCGTTGATTGGTCGACGCTGACCGACGACAAGATGACCGTCGTGGTCTACATGGGAATGACGGCGGCGCGATCAGTCCGCGCCGGCCTGCTGGCTGCGGGCCGCTCGCCGCAAACACCTGTCGGCGTGTTCGCGCGCGTGACATGGCCGGATGCCCAAGCGGCAGTCGGAACCCTTGATGAATTACCTGATCTGGTCGAAAAGATCGACGGCGGTCCCGCCATTCTCATCATCGGCGACGTGGTCGCGCACTCCGCGCCATGGCGCCATCAAAATCTCAATCCTGTGATCTCACAACTGCTGGATGCTGCCGAATGACTTCTCCGCTCGAACAGAAAAAAATCAGAATTACCGGGCCCTCCATGGTGACCGCCAACCGGACCTGGGACGGCGTGGTGATTTACCGCACCGCGCAACAGGGCTGGTCGGCGGACTTGTCGGACGCCGCGATCGTGCGCACTTCTGATGAAGCCCGGGCGCTGCTCACTGAATCGATCGCCGACGATGTCGGTGCGATCGGCGCCTATATCGCGCCGGTTGAGGTCAAGGATGGCGGCGCGATCAAGCCCGGCAATCTTCGCGAACACATCCGGTCGGAAGGCGTCACCATCGACCTTCCAGTTCCGGCATAAGGCCAACGATCATGTACGCATATGACGAACTCGACCGCACGCTCATCAACGAACGTGTTTCGGAATTTCGCGATCAGGTGAACCGCCGGCTGTCCGGCGAACTCACCGAAGACGAATTCAAGATGCTGCGGCTGCAGAACGGCGTCTATCTGCAACTGCACGCCTACATGTTCCGTGTGGCTATCCCCTACGGAACGCTGTCGACGAAGCAATTGCGGGCGCTTGCGCATGTCGCGCGCCGCTACGACCGCGGCTACGGCCACTTCACCACGCGGCAAAACATCCAGTTCAACTGGATCAAGCTTGCCGAATTGCCGGATGCGCTGGCCGATCTCGCCGAGGTCGGCATTCACGCCATGCAGACCTCGGGCAACAACACGCGCAACGTCACGTCGGATCAATGGGCCGGTGTGGCGCCGGGCGAGGTCGAAGACCCGCGTATCTGGTCCGAACTGCTGCGCCAGTACACCACGCTGCATCCGGAATTCTCCTTCCTGCCGCGCAAGTTCAAATTCGCGATTACCGCCTCCGATCACGATCGCGCGGCGATCAAGGTGCACGATATCGGCCTGAGGCTTTACAAGAATGAAGCAGGCGAGACCGGGTTCGAAGTGCTGGTCGGCGGCGGCCTCGGCCGCACGCCGTTCATCGGCAAGACCATCAAGCCGTTCGTGCACGGCCACGATCTATTGAGCTATGTCGAGTCGATTTTGCGGGTCTACAACCAGTACGGNCGCCGCGACAACATCTACAAGGCGCGCATCAAGATCCTGGTGCATGAACTCGGCATCGAGAAGTTCGCNCAGGAAGTCGAAGAAGAATGGCTGCAGATGCGCGACAGCGCGCTTGCGATCGACGATGCCGTCATCGAGGACATCCGTTCGCGCTTCAGCTATCCGGCTTACGAAAAGCTGCCGCATATGCCGGACGAACTGAAGAAGGCGGCGCATGATCCGCATTTCGAGGCGTGGCGCAAGAACTCGGTCTTCCCACATAAGGTGCCCGGCTACGCAATCGTGACGCTGTCGCTGAAGCCCGTGGGCGGACCGCCCGGCGATGCCACCGCCGATCAGATGGACGCCATCGCCGATCTCGCCGACAAATATTCGTTTGGTGAAATCCGCGTCGGTCACGAGCAGAACCTCGCGCTGCCCCATGTCGCCAGGCGGGATCTGCCGGTGCTGTGGAAAGCGCTCGACAAGATCGGCGTCGCTACCCCGAACGTCAATCTGGTGTCCGACATCATCGCCTGCCCGGGACTGGACTATTGCTCGCTCGCCAACGCGCGTTCGATCCCGATCGCACAGGAATTGACGCGACGCTTCGCCAATCACGAGACCGCCAACATGATCGGGCGGCTGCACATCAACATTTCCGGCTGCATCAACGCCTGCGGCCATCATCACGTCGGCCATATCGGCATTCTCGGCGTCGAGAAAAACGGCGAGGAATTTTACCAGATCACGATCGGCGGCCGTGCCGACGAAAAGGCCGAGGTGGGAACGTTGATTGGGCCCGCGGTGCCCTACGGCGAAGTCGCCGACGTGATCGAGGATATTGTCGAAGCCTATCTCGCGCTGCGTGCGCGTCCCGACGAGCTTTTCATCGATACCGTGAAGCGGCTTGGCGTCGAACCATTCAGGGAGCGGGTTTATGCCACTCGTTAAACACGGAAAAATCACGACGGATACGTTCGTCCACCTGGCTGATGACGCCGAGATTCCGGGCGATGGTGCAATCCTGATTTCCGCCGCGCGATTCCTCGAAGATCCGGAAGCGCTGTCGCGCCGTGTTGGGAAGACCGGCGTGAGCTGGCCGAACAATCGCGACGTCGACGATCTCGTGCCCTACCTCGACCGGCTTGCCGTGGTCGCCCTGGTATTTCCGACGTTTCGCGATGGCCGCGCCTACAGCCAGGCGCGGCTGCTTCGGGAGCGTCATGGTTACAAGGGCGAATTGCGCGCCACCGGTCAGGTGCTGCGCGACCAGTTCGTGTTCATGCTGCGCGCCGGGTTCGACGCGTTCGAAGTGAAAAAGGAAGGCGACGCGGAAGCGTTTGCCGCTACGGTAAAGCGTTACTCGGTGTTTTATCAGCCGACCGGTGATGGCCGCATCACCGCGCTGCACCGGCGGATGCAACTGCGCCATTCGGAAAGTGCCGGCCAATGAATGCGATTGTACATCAGGCGATAGCAGAACGGACGGCAACCAATTTGCCCTCGGCGCAGGAGCTCGATCGCGCGCTACGCGCCGCCTCGCCGGCGGAGGTGATCGCGGCGGCATTGCGCGCCGTCGGCCGCGAGAACCTCGCCTTGGTCTCTTCGTTCGGCACAGAATCAGCCGCGCTGCTCAAGGTGATGGCCGATGTCGATCCGGCGATACCCGTGATCTTTCTCGATACCGGATGGTTGTTCGAGGAGACGCTGGCCTATCGTGACACGCTGATTGCAACGCTCGGTTTGCGCGACGTCCGTTCGATCAAGCCTCTGGAAGAGACGCTGTCGCGCGAGGACCCGGATCGCGAATTGTGGTTCTCCGACCCCGACGCCTGCTGCCGCATTCGCAAGGTCGAGCCGCTCAAGCGCGCACTGGCGCCGTTCACCGCGTGGATCAACGGGCGCAAACGTTTCCAGGGTGGCTTGCGCGCCGATATTCCCGTCGTCGAGGACGACGGCGCCAGGCTGAAGTTCAATCCATTCGCAAACGTCTCGCGCGAAGCGATCCAGGACATCTACACCCGCGCCAACCTGCCGCCGCATCCGCTTGCAGCTTCGGGTTACCTGTCGGTCGGGTGCATGCCTTGCACCAGCCGGACCTCGCCGGATGAAGATGCGCGCGCCGGCCGCTGGCGCGGCAGACCCAAGACGGAATGCGGCATCCATACGGCCAAGGCTTCATAGCACAATGACGCTGCGACGCCGCGAACATTGAAATGCGGTTTCGTTGACTCAACGCCGTATCAATCCGAGTTATGTCCCTCGCGCTTTGGATGACAATGTCGTCGTCAGGCCGAATGGAGATTGAGATGGCTCGCCGTATTCTGCCGATCCTCGCGGGACTGATATGGGCAAGTTCGGCGCTCGCCGCCGATGTGACGTTGCTCAACGTGTCCTACGATCCGACACGCGAACTCTATGCGGATTTCAACAAGGCATTCGCATCAGCCTATCAGAAGGAAACCGGCAAAAGCGTCGAGATCAAGCAGTCGCACGGCGGCTCTGGCTCGCAGGCGCGCGCCGTGATCGACGGCCTGCAGGCCGATGTCGTCACGCTCGCGCTCGCCTATGATGTCGACGCTATCGCTGCCAAGGGCCTGATCGCGGCGGACTGGCAACAGCGTCTTCCGCTCAATGCCTCGCCCTACACCTCCACGATCGTATTTCTGGTGCGCAAGGGTAACCCCAAGGCCATCAAGGACTGGGACGATTTGATCAAGCCCGGCGTCAGCGTCATCACGCCAAATCCGAAAACCTCGGGCGGCGCGCGCTGGAATTATCTGGCCGCGTGGGGCTACGCGTTGAAGAAATTCGGTTCCGCCGACAAGGCGCAGCAATTCGTCGGCGACCTCTACAAGAACGTGCCGGTGCTGGATACCGGAGCCCGCGGTTCAACCGTCACCTTCGTGGAGCGCGGCGTCGGCGACGTGCTGCTGGCCTGGGAGAATGAGGCTTTCTTGGCCCAGCGCGAGTTTGGCAAGGACAAGTTCGAGATCGTGTCGCCGCCGCTGTCGATCCTCGCCGAGCCTCCGGTGGCCGTCGTCGATAAGGTCGCCGACAAGAAAGACACGCGCGCGGTGGCGGAGGCCTACCTGAAATATTGGTATACCAGGGAAGGTCAGGAAATTGCCGCACGCAATTCCTATCGTCCGCGCGATCCGGAGATCGCGAAGCAATACGAGAAGTCGTTCGCGAAGGTGGAATTGTTCACGATCGACGATGGTTTCGGGGGCTGGAGCAAGGCGCAAAAGGAACACTTCAGCGAAGGCGGTATTTTCGACCAGATTTACAAGAACTGACGTGCGAAGCGAAAGCAGGGTGCATTGTGAGCGCAGCCGCGGGACGACGCAGCACCTTGCCGGGGTTCGGTCTCACCATGGGGCTGACGCTGACATGGCTCTCCATCATCATCCTGATCCCGCTCGCAGGCTTGTTCCTCAAGACGTTTGAACTGAGCCCCGAGCAGTTCTGGGGCATTCTCACCAGCCGCCGCACCCTCAACGCGCTGAAAATTTCGTTCGGCCTCGCTTTTGCCGCCGCCGTCGTCAACCTGGTGATGGGCACCATCGTTGTCTGGGCGCTGGTTCGATATCGTTTTCCCGGCCGGCGGCTGTTCGACGCGATCGTCGATATTCCCTTCGCACTGCCCACCGCGGTCGCCGGCGTCGCGTTGACCTCGCTGTTTGCGCAAAAGGGCTGGCTCGGCGCGCCACTCGCCGAACTCGGCATCAAGGTGGCGTTCACCCCTGTTGGGATCTTTGTGGCGATGATCTTCATCGGCATTCCCTTTGTGGTGCGCACGGTTCAACCCGTGCTGATCGATCTGGACGCCGAGATCGAGGAAGCCGCCGCCAGCCTCGGCGCCAATCGCTGGCATACGGTCTTCAGGGTGATCCTGCCGAGCTTGATTCCGGCACTGTTGACCGGATTTGCGCTGGCGTTCGCACGGGCCGTCGGCGAGTACGGTTCGGTCATCTTCATTGCCGGCAATTTGCCGAACGTGTCGGAGATCGCCCCGCTGTTGATCGTGATCCGGCTCTCGGAATTCCGCTATGCGGACGCAACGGCGATTGCGGTCGTGATGCTGGTGGCGTCGTTCCTGATCATCTTCGCGGTCAATCGCATCCAGCGCTGGGCGCAGACCCGCATTCCCGCGCATTGAGAGGCTGCCCTGGATGACTCAGTTTTCGTTGGTCTCGGCGTCGGACAATCTGCGGACGGAGCCCAGGGCTGTTCGCCTTGTGATCACCGGGATTGCCGTGGTCTTTCTGATCGTCTTTGTCGTGCTGCCGCTGGTCGTGGTGTTTGCACAGGCCTTTTCCAAAGGCGTCGGCGCGTATTTCGCCGCGCTGTCCGACCCGGAAGCGCTGTCGGCGATAAGGCTGACACTATTGGTCGCCGCAATTTCCGTCAGTCTCAACCTGGTGTTCGGGATCGTGGCGGCCTGGGCCATCGCAAAATTCGACTTTCGCGGCAAAACCTTCCTGATCTCGCTGATCGATCTGCCGTTCTCGGTCAGCCCGGTGATCTCGGGGCTGGTGTTCGTGCTGCTGTTCGGCGCGCAGGGCTATTGGGGGCCATGGTTGCAGGCTCACAACATCCATGTGCTGTTCGCAGTGCCCGGCATCGCGCTCGCGACCATCTTTGTGACGTTTCCGTTCGTGGCACGCGCGCTGATTCCGCTGATGCAGGAACAGGGCACCCACGAAGAAGAGGCCGCGATATCGCTCGGCGCATCAGGTTTTCAGACCTTTTTCCGCGTCACTTTGCCCAATATCAAATGGGGCGTGCTTTACGGTGTACTACTGTGCAATGCGCGCGCGATGGGCGAATTCGGCGCGGTGTCAGTGGTATCGGGACACATTCGCGGCGAGACCAACACCATGCCGCTGCTGGTTGAAATTCTTTACAACGAATATCAATTCGTGTCGTCGTTCGCGATCGCGTCACTGCTGGCGATGCTGGCGTTGATCACGCTAGTGGCAAAGACCATCCTCGAACGGCATCTGGACGAAGGGCAACTCCCGCGTGGCGATTGAAGTCAAAAATATCGTAAAAAGGTTCGGCGCTTTCGCCGCGCTCGACGGCGTCGATCTGAAAGTCGCCGACGGCGAATTGCTGGCGCTGCTTGGGCCGTCGGGCTCGGGCAAGACCACGCTGCTGCGGATCATCGCGGGGCTCGATTGGCCCGATACCGGCGAGATATCGTTCGACGGAGAGAACGCGCTGGCCCGCGGTGCCAGCGAGCGCCATGTCGGATTCGTATTCCAGCACTACGCGCTGTTCCGGCACATGACTGTGTTCGAGAACGTCGCGTTTGGCCTGCGAGTGCAGCCGCGCGCGGTTCGCAAGGACGAAGCTGGCATCCGCGCCCGGGTCAAGGAATTGCTGGACCTGGTACAACTCGACTGGCTTTCCAATCGCTACCCGAGCCAATTGTCGGGCGGCCAGCGTCAGCGCATCGCGCTTGCCCGCGCGCTGGCGATCGAGCCGCGCATCCTGCTGCTCGACGAACCCTTCGGTGCGCTCGACGCCAAGGTGCGCAAGGAGTTACGGCAGTGGCTGCGTACGCTGCATCACGAGATCAACGTGACGTCGATCTTCGTCACCCACGACCAGGAAGAGGCGCTCGAGGTCGCAAACCGCGTGGTGGTGATGGACAAGGGCCGCATCGAGCAGATCGGCACGCCCGGCGAAGTCTATGACAACCCCGCTAGCGCCTTCGTGCACGGCTTCATCGGCGAATCGATCGTGCTGGCGGTGGATATCAGTGACGGCCGCGTGCGGCTCGGCGATAAGGCGCTCGACATTGCGGCGGAGGGCGCACGCTGCGGCGCATCGAAATTGTTCGTCCGCCGCCATGACATGCAAATTGGACCGGCCGGCACCGGCACGCTGGAGGGCGCAGTCCGGCACGTCCGCAGCTTCGGTCCGATCCAGCGCGCCGAGGTTGCATTGTCGGGAGGGGAGACCGTGATTGAGGTTGACGCGCCCCGGGATCGGGAGATCAGGGCCGGCGATATCATCGGACTGCACCCCCGCCGCTATCGGATTTTCGCCGCGCAGGATTAGCGCATGTCATTCCGGGGCGCGCGCAAGCGCGAACCCGGAATCTCGTCCTGATAATCTCTGGATTCCGGGTTCACGCGCTTCGCGCGTGCCCCGGAATGACGTTCGAAATAAGCCCGCCGTTCACCTTTCAGCCACGGTTGGTATGCAACAACCGCCATCATCTTGGGGGAATTCCGAATCATGCGCGCGGCGGTCGCGATTATTGGGCTTTTGGCGCTGGGCGGCTGCGCGGGGGATGTTGCCACGATCGAGCAGCCCTCCATGTATGCCAGCATGGCCAATCCCGGCGCTAAACTTGACTCCCAGGCCGCGGTCTCGATGATCTCGCTCTATCGGCAGAACAACGGTCTGAGCGGCTTGGTGGTCGATCCCGATCTCATGAAGCTCGCGGAACAGCAGTCGCAGGCGATGGCGAGCCAGAACAAGCTCGACCATGATGTCAAGGCGCCGCTCGCCAAACGGCTGAACGGATCGGGATATCCGGCCACAGTGGCGGTGGAAAATGTATCCGCCGGATATCACACCCTCGCAGAAGCGTTTTCGGGATGGCGCGACTCGCCCCCGCACCGGGCCAATATGCTAAAAGGTGGTGTCACAAAATTAGGCATTGCAGCGAGCTATGCTCCAAACACCAAGTACAAGGTGTTCTGGACGCTAATTCTTGCATCATCGGAAGCGCGATAACCTTGGCGTGATCCGCGGCCGTCGCCTGCNGATTGACGCGGTCTCGAACACACGCCACGGTGCANTCGCATTTTGNTATTGATCGACATTCATGACGGATGCNCCCATTCCTGCGCCAGCAANGACGCCCGCCAAGGCGCAGCGCGTGCTTGTTCTGCAAGGCGGCGGCGCGCTCGGTTCCTATCAGGCCGGCGCTTACCAAGCGCTGTGTCACTTTGATTTCGAGCCGGAATGGATTGCCGGCATCTCGATCGGCGCCATCAATGCCGCGATCATCGCCGGCAATCCGCGCGAAAAGCGGGTCGGGCGCCTNAAGGANTTCTGGGAGATGGTTTCGGCTCCGGTGCCGTGGAATCCGATTGGATCNGGCGAGCGCGGGCGTTCTCTCTTCAACGAGACNAGCGCCGCCCTGATCGCCACCTTCGGTGTTCCCGGGTTTTTCATACCGCGTTTTCCGCCGGCGCCGCTGTGGCCGCAGGGCAGCCCGCAATCGCAGAGCTATTACGATACCGCGCCGCTTCGCAAGACGCTGGAGCGGCTGGTCGATTTCGACCGCATCAACGATTTGAAGACGCGGCTCAGCGTCGGCGCGGTGAGCGTGACATCAGGCAACTTCAGATACTTCGATAATGTCGAGTTCAAAAAATTAGGCAAGAAGATCGGCCCGGAACACATCATGGCCTCCGGTGCGCTGCCGCCGGGCTTCCCATCGATCGAAATTGAAGGCGAGCACTTCTGGGACGGCGGCATCTCCTCCAATACGCCGCTCGATTATGTGCTGGACGCGGAAATCAACAATGACCTTCTGATCTTCCAGGTCGATTTGTTCTCAGCGCGCGGCCTCCTGCCGGTTTCGCTTCTCGAGGCCGCGGAGCGCGAGAAAGACATCCGCTTTTCCAGCCGCACCCGCCTGAATACGGACAAGAACAGGCAGGTTCACAACGCCCGCAAGGCGCTGCGCGATCTGATGGGCAAGCTGCCCGATTATCTCAGGAACGATCCATCGGTGGAAATTCTGTGCCAGGCCGCCAAGGAAAACACCGTCACGGTGGTGCACCTGATCTACCGCAGCAAGAACTACGAGTCCTCCTCCAAAGACTATGATTTTTCCCACGTCGGCATGGTCGAGCACTGGGGCGCGGGCGCGCGCGACGTTCATCTGTCGATGCGCCACAAGGAATGGCTGGAGCGGCCGCAATCCGGCGAAACCATGGTGACCTACGATCTCTCGGGGGAGAGTGGCGAAACTCCCGAAGTCAAACAGGAGTAGTGAAATGGCTACGTTGACAGGCAAGACCGCTGTTGTGACCGGATCGACAAGCGGCATCGGACTGGCATATGCGCGCGCCTTTGCCGGCGCCGGCGCCAACATCGTGCTCAACGGCATGGGCGCGCCCGCCGACATCGAGCGCGAGCGCTCCGGCATCGAGACCGACTTCAAGGTGAAAGCGGTTTATTCGCCCGCCGACATGACCAAGCCTGCCGAGATCGCCGAGATGGTTGCGCTCGGCGAAAAGACGTTCGGGTCGGTCGACATTCTCGTCAACAATGCCGGCATTCAGTTCGTGTCGCCGATCGAGGAATTCCCGCCCGAGAAGTGGGAGGCGATCATCGCGATCAACCTGTCGTCGGCGTTTTATGGCATCCGCGCCGCCGTGCCCGGCATGAAGAAGCGCGGCTGGGGCCGGATTATCAACACCGCCT
>JGI12053J15887_10001260_pt1 | contig 11634 bp, 7 predicted proteins | sample MedBloCAOM1_O3_FD_15887 | JGI IMG/M metagenome (IMG submission 15887)
CCTCCGCCTCCGACATCTGCGCGGGGAGATAGGCGCGGATGATATCGATCTCGCCGCGCTCCTGGTCGGCGAGCTCCTTGCGCCCGGCCTTGTCGTAGATTTCGACCGATTCCTGGCGCTGCTTGATGAGCTTCTGGAGGAGGCCGAGGAGCTCGTCATCGGCAAGCACCGGCTTGCCTTGGCCTTGCGCCTCCAGGTCGGCGTTCTTGAGCGCGGCATTGACCAGGCGCAGCGTCGACACGCGGCGCTCGTCCCGTGCCTTCATGGCGCCTTTCAAGGCGGTGTTGATCTCGTCGCGCAGCACGGCTATGGCCTTTCACAAGGGCGCGCCCTTCTCTCGATCGAGTCGAACCGATCCTCGACCGGCGGCGCGGATTGAGATTTAGGCCTTCGATGACCGAGAAACAACCAGCAGACGCCGGCCGTGGAGAGCCGCTCGCCAACGATCCGCCTTCGAAGGACGCTCCTTTCAAGGAAGCCTGTTCCAAGCAGGCCTGGGCCGAGCCCAAGGCAACCGCGCTGCTCGTGCTTGCTGACGGCACCGTGATCGAAGGCGTGGGCTTCGGCGCAACCGGCCACGCGGTGGGCGAGGTGTGCTTCAATACCGCCATGACCGGCTACGAGGAGATCCTCACCGACCCTTCCTATGCCGGGCAGATCATCACCTTCACCTTCCCGCATATCGGCAATGTCGGCACCAACGAGGACGACATCGAGACCGTCAACATGGCGGCAACGCCGGGCGCACGCGGCGTGGTGCTGCATACCGCGATCACCCAGCCGTCGAACTACCGCGCCACGCGCCACCTCGACCAGTGGCTCAAGGCGCGGGGCATCATTGGTATCTCCGGCATCGACACCCGCGCGCTCACCAGCCGCATTCGCGTCAACGGCATGCCGAACGCCGTGATCGCGCACGAACCGTCGGGCCGGTTCGACCTCGAAGCCCTCGCGCAGGAAGCGCACGCGTGGCCGGGACTCGACGGCATGGATCTCGTGCCGATGGTGACTTCAGGCCAGCGCTTCACCTGGGACGAGACGGCGTGGGAATGGGACAAGGGCTATGGCCGGCAGGACAGCCCGCAGTTCCACGTGGTCGCCATCGACTACGGCATCAAGCGCAACATCCTGCGCCAGCTCGCCGGCAAGGGCTGCAAGGTGACAGTGGTGCCGGCCCAGACCTCGAGCGAGGACATCCTCGCGCTCAAGCCCGACGGCGTTTTCCTTTCCAACGGCCCGGGCGACCCGGCGGCGACGGGGCAATATGCCGTGCCGGTCATCCGCGACATCATCGACAGCGGCGTCCCGACCTTCGGCATCTGCCTCGGCCATCAGATGCTCGGCATCGCGGTGGGCGCCAGGACGACCAAGATGCACCAGGGCCATCACGGCGCCAATCATCCGGTGAAGGACCTCGTTACCGGCAAGGTTGAGATCACCTCCATGAACCACGGCTTCGCCGTCGATAGCGCGACGCTGCCGGCGAACGTGACCGAAACGCATGTGTCGCTGTTCGACGGCTCGAACTGCGGCATGGCGCTCAAGGACAGACCGGTGTTCTCGGTGCAGTACCATCCGGAAGCATCCCCCGGCCCGCGCGACAGCCATTATCTGTTCGCACGCTTCACCGAGATGATGCGCGGCTCGAAGCGCAAATGATCCTCGCCGCGCCGCCGTAGGGTGGGCAAAGGCGCGCGTCCCGGTCCCGCGGCACTGAAGGCTGGTGCGTGCGCCGTGCCCACGCGGAACAAACCTCTTGGATGCTCAAGCACACGTGGGCACGCTTTGCTTTGCCCACCCTACCCGCGTGAAATAATCACGCCGCGCGCAAGATCTCGCACACCTTCGGCCAGGGATCCGGCTCCTTCGCGTAGCGCTCGTGGTCGGCGGGCGTCACCCAATCCTCCACCGCGGTCTTGAACGACGGCCGCTGCCGGATGCGCTCGTACCAAGCGGCAACGCCTGGACGTCGCCCCCCATAGGCGCGCGAGCTTGAGCCTATCGAGCCGCCGCACGTAAGGCGTCGCGGCGGCGTCCGCGAGCGATCAGTCCGATCCGGCGATGTAGGCACCCTGCTGCATCGCCGCCTCGATGCGATCGAGCAGCTTCTCCTGCTGGCGCAGCGCTTCCGCCACCGGCGCCGCGTCGAGTCCACGGGCCACCACCTGCCGCTTGATCTCGGAGCGTGCGGGATCGGGTGCCTTGGCGAGCTCGGCTTCCATCTCGTCAGGGTTGAGCCGCGCCAGCCTGGCGCGATTGGCGGTCGCGAAGGTGATGGTCATGCACGACACGTGCACGTATTCGTCCATGAGCTTCTCCGTCATGCGCACCTGCGCGCGTGCAAGCGGATCGGACGGCATCAGCGCCGCGCCGCCGAACGCCTCATCGAGGTAGTGCATGATGACGGTCGACTCGATGATAATCCTGCCGTCATGCACCAGGGTCGGGACCACGGCGTTGGGATTGAGCTTCATGTAGCCGGGATCGAACTGATCGCCCCCGCAATGTCATCAGCCGGCTTTCGAATTCAACGCCCTTCTCGGCCAAGGCAAGCCGCGCCTTGATGGAACAGACCGAGGTCCTGCCATGATGGAGGGTGAGCATGTCGCCTCCCGTTGTCGGCGCCCGCTTTCGATGCGCCGCCTATGCCCAGGTCCAAGGCTATCCATCCGAGACGGTGGACGGCAAGACGCGATCGAGCGCTAGCGGGCGGCGGCGGTTGCCTTATAGTCCGCCGGCCCGCGGCGGGCGAGGTGGGGACCAAGCGATGGGCGACTGGATCGCCTTCTGGGATTCCGAACATTCGATCTACGTCAATGCGCGCCATCAGGACGTGCATTACCGCAGGATTGCGCAGGACATCCGCGCGCACCTGCCGGCCGGCGCCGCTGTGCTCGATTACGGCTGCGGCGAGGCGCTGCACGCCGACCTCGTCGCCACGTCCGCCCGCCGCCTGATCCTGTGCGAGGCCGCGCCCATGGTGCGCGCCGCGCTGGCCCGCCGCTTCGCTGGAAATCCGAAGATCGAGGTGCGCGCGCCGGAGGAGATCGCGGCCCTGCCGTCCGGATCGCTCGACATCGTGGTGCTGCATTCGGTCGCGCAGTATCTCACGCCGAAGGAGCTCGACGATCTGCTCGTCCTGTTCCACCGGCTGCTGCGCGCAAACGGCGTGTTCATCCTCGGCGACGTCATCCCGCCGCACGTCTCGGCCTTAGGCGATGCGGCGGCGCTCATTCATTTTGCCGCGAGCAACGGCTTTCTCGGCGCCGCGCTGGTCGGGCTCGGGCGCACATTCCTCTCCGACTACTGGCGCCTGCGCTCGAACCTCGGTCTCACCCGCTACGCCGAGGCGGCGGTGATGGAGAGACTCGGCGCCGCGGGATTTTCGGGGCAGCGCGCGCCGGCGAATATCGGCCACAACCCCGCCCGCATGACGTTTCTGGCGACCAGGGTTCAGTCATCGGCGCATCCGGCGGTTTGCATCACTCCCCCTTGATGCCGCCGGTGGCGATGACCTTGGTCCAGATCGCCTTGTCACGCTTGAGAAACGCGGCGAAGTCCTCGGGCGTGCCGCCGCCGGCGACGAGACCGTTGGTGGCAATGTGGTTGGCGATCTCGGGGCTCGCGAGGGCGCGATTGATCTCGCGATTGAGCACATCGATCACATCGCGCGGCGTGCCCGCGCGCACCATGATCCCGAGGAACCCTACCCCTTCGTATTCCGGCACGCCCACTTCGGCCACGGTCGGCACCTCGGGCAGCATCGGCATGCGCGTGCTCCCGGTCACCGCCAGCGCGCGCAGCTTGCCGGCGCGCACATGTTCCAGTGCGCCCGGGATGTCGGAGGCCAGCACATTGACGTCGTTGCGCAGCAGCCCGATCAGGGCGGGCCCGAAGCCGCGGAACGGGACATGCGTCATCTTGATGCCGGTCTCCTGGGCGAGCTTCTCGACGGCGAGATGGGGAAACGAGCCGTTTCCGGCGGAGCCGTAGTTCACTTCGCCGGGCCGCGATTTGGCGTGGACGACAAGCTCCGCCAGCGTGTTCACGGGCAGCGAGGGATGGACGACCACCACCGCTGGAACCGTCACCAGCAGGGCGACCGGCTCGAGATCGCGCTCGGCATCGTAGGACGTCTTGTGGCCGAGCGCGGGATTGGTGGAGATGTTGGTCCCGGCCTGCAGCAGTGTGTGGCCGTCGGCCGGTGCCTGCGCGACCGCGGCCGTTCCGACGATCGAGGCGGCGCCGGGCTTGTTCTCCACGATGACAGGTTGTCGAAGATGTTGCGTGAGCTTGTCGGCGACGAGCCGCGCGATCGTGTCCGCATTACCGCCCGGCGGGAACGTCACGATCATATGGACCTGCCGTGCCGGATAGGTTTGGCTCGCGGCGACGTCGGGTTTGAGCAGCATGGCGCCTGCGAGAAAAAGTGCGAACAGAACTCTCGCCATTCGTCCTCCGGTCGGTGGTTGGCGTTTTTGCGGGCGGCGCGGCGACTGGATCATGGCGCTGGCCGCTGCAGCTCGACATACGATTGGCGGCTGTTGACCGTTTCCAGATCGAAGCCTGCCGCCTTCTTGAAGCTTGCCGCGGTGTTTTCGAGCTCGTCTTGGGAAAGCACATCGGTAATGTGACCAAACCCGTCGGGCGCGCGCTCCTCGGCGATCTGCAGTACGGTCTCGAGGCCGAGATTGCGATTGCGGATGATCATGTCGTTCATCGCGGCGATGCGTTGGTCCTGGTAACGCACGAGCGCCTCCACCGCATCGGCGCTGGCAAGGAGCGAGGCCGCGAGCACGCGGCCATCGACGATCGCCTGCGATCCGGCTTGCGCCCCGACCGGCTGCATCGGATGAGCGGCATCCCCGATCAGCGTGACGCGGGAAAAGCTCCAGCGCGGGATCGGGTCGCGGTCCACGTTCGGCAGCTGCAGCACCCGCTCGGTGCGCGCGATGAGGCCCTGCACGTCGAGCCACGGATAGGTCCAGCCCTGGTAGCGATCGACCGCGAGCGTCTTGTCGGCGACCGTATCCCAGGCCTCGAGCGGCGGCGCACCGCTGGGTATTTTCGTGTAGGCGAGCCAGTTGATCATCACCTTGCCCGCCGGCAGCGCCGCAATGGGATAGATGATGGCGCGATGGGTACGGTGGCCGACGACCACCATCGAGCGTCCGGTCAGATAGGGGTCGCCTTCTACGATCCCGCGATAGTGCAGATAGCCGTCGAACACCGCGGCTTCGCCCGGGTAGAAATGCTTGCGCACGGCGGAGTGGATGCCGTCGGCGCCGATCAACAGATCTCCTAGCGCTTCGGCCGCTGGCCGGCCGGCAGGATCGGTGAAGCGGGTGAGGACCTTGTCGCCGCGCTGTTGCAGGCTTGCGAGCTGGTGGCCGGTGACGAGCGCCTGCGGACCGAGGCGCGAAAAGATGGTCGCAAGCAGGATTTCCTGCAGCTTGCCGCGCGAGATCGAGATCTGCGGCCACATATAGCCCGCGGCCCTGCCGCGCGGCTCGGTCCAGATCAGCTGTCCGTGCCTGTTGTAGAAGGCGAGTTCGGCGGTGAGGATGCCCGCGCGCGCGAGCTCTTCGCCCAATCCGAGCGCGGTGAGCTCGCGCACCGCGTTCGGCTGCAGGTTGATCCCGTGTCCCGCGGGCTCGAGCCTGGCAACCGATTCATAGATGCGGCAGTCGACGCCGATCTGGTGGAGGCTGAGCGCGGCCGAAAGGCCGGCAATGCCGCCACCGACAATGATCACCTGCATGCGATTTCCTGCAACACCCACTTCAGTTCGGCGCGATGCCCGCATCGCGAATGACCGTCCCGTAGCGCGTGTAGTCGGTCGCGATCAAGTCCCGAAGATTTTCGCTTCCGGCGAAACGGAGATCGTAGCCGAGCGGCGACAGCCTTTTCTGCAGGTCAGGGAGCTTCGCGATCTCGCCGATCTCCTTGCCGAGACGCTCGACGATATCGCGTGGCGTCTTGGCCGGAGCCGCGATGGCGAACCAGACACCGACATCGAAGCCGGGGAGCGCGCTCTCCGCAACGGTCGGCACCTGCGGGAGAATGGCGATGCGCTGCGCGGACGCGGTTGCCAGGGCCTTCACCTTACCGGTCTCGACGAATTGAATGACGGCGTTGGGCGTCGCCCAGATCAATGGGATCTGCCCGCCGAGGAGATCGTTGAGCGCGGGCGCCGTGCCGCGATAAGGCACATGGGTGATATCGATCTTGGCGGCACTGTTGAGCATGGCGGCGGCGAGATGGTGCGGCGAGCCGACGCCCGGCGTTCCGACCGAGAGCTTGCCGGGATTGGCCCTGGCGTACGCAATCAGCTCGTTAACGTCCGCGACGGGGAGCGAAGGATGCGCGAACAGCAGGATCGGAGTGGTGGCGACCTGCGCGACCGGTGCGAAATCCTCGATCACGTCGAACGGCACGCTCTTGTGCAGCCACTTGTGGAGCACGGCGGAAATATCCAGGAGAAGGAGCGTGCGGCCGTCAGGCGCCGCTTTGGCGACGTAGTCGACACCCGTGACGCCGCCCGCTCCGACCCGGTTCTCGACCACCACCGGCTGCTTGAGCCGCTCCTGCAGCCGCTCGGCGAGCGCCCGGCCGATGGTGTCCATGCCGCCGCCGGCCGCGATCGGCACGACCAGCGTGATCGGGCGCGTGGCGTCGCCCGCGGGCGCTTGCGCGTGCAGGGGAGCAACGGCGCCGATCGCGATCGCGAGAACGGCGGCCGCCAGCGTGCGAGCCGAACGCATTCTTGTTCCTCCGCATCCTGCGACTTTGTTATCGCGGCCTGTGAGGGCCGCGTCGCATGCGGTGACGGTAACCCGCGGCCGTTTCGACGGCAAACGTCCTGCCCGGCAGGACGCGTTGCTCTTGATTTCGTCGCGCTGCAGTCGCTACGGCAGGCCCGCGCCGACTGTGTCGGCCATGACGGCGCCGCGGACGCCAAGCGGCTTTGCCGGCCCGACAGTGGTGTCGTGCGCGGTCTGGTGCTCGATCTCGGAGTTGAGCTCGGCGCCGACCAGCACCACGATGGTCGAAAGCCACATCCACATCATCAAGCCGACGACCGCGCCGAGCGCGCCGTAGGTGGCGTTGTAATTGGCAAAATTGCCGAGGTACCAGGAAAACAGCGAAGAGACCGCGAGCCAGGCGAGCGCGGCGAAGACGCTGCCGACGCTGAGCCAGCGCCACTTCGCCAGCCGGCGGCTCGGCCCATAGCGGTAGAGCACCGACAGCCCTAGAATGATCAAGACGAACATCAGCGGCCAGCGCAAGTATCCGACGATCGGATGGTCGAAGCTGCTGAGGCCGAATGCGGCCAGAAACAGCGGAAACACCACCACCAGCGCGGTCGCCACCCCGACTGCGGCAATGGCGCAGACGGTAAAGAATAGCGAGACCACGTTGAGCCAGATGAGGCCGCGTTTCTCGTCTTCGTCGTAGATGATGTTGAGTGCGTCGAAGATCGCCTTCATGCCCGCATTGGCGCTCCACAGCGCGATGCCGAGCCCCAGGAGAAAGCCGAAGGTGAGCTTGCCATCGCTCTTGGCCGCGATGCGGGAGATCTCTGCCCCCAGGAGGTCGAGGGAGCCGGCGGGGACGATGTCGCCGACGATCGAAAGATGCTTGCCGATCGTCGCTACATTGGCGAACAGCGCGTAGGACGAAACGCCGGCGGCGATCGCCGGAAACAAGGCAACGAGCGAATAGAACGCAACGCCGGCGGCCAGCGCCAGGAGACGGTCATTCTGGATTTCGTCGTAAGTGCGGACAAAGACATCCTTCCAACCGCGCCAGGGAATCTGCGACGGCGCGCGCGCGCGGCGGCCGCGACCGCGCTCGACGGCACGGATTTGCTGCAAGGTCAGTGGTTCCTGCGCCGGCGTCGCGCGCGGGGGAAGACCCGGAGGCCGCGGCTTGCGGCGGCGATCGTCCTGAACCTTGAGACCATAGATGATGCCGGCAGTGACCATCACGGACGCGGCGAACCAGGAAATGAGATTGTCCAGCCGATGATTGCGGACGCGGGGACGGTCGATGCGGGGACTCATGAGGCTGCCACCGGGAGGGGGACGGCAAAGGGGGGCCGGTCGTCAACGATCTGCGGCGGCATCGGTTTCACACACACACCTGGTTCACGCACATCTGGCGAATTGGTCTGTTGGGCGAATTGGCCTGTTGACGCCGCGGCCGGCTGCCCTTCCCTGCCCCGGGATTATGGTCTAAACAGCGCCCGCGCGTGGGGCCGCAGCCTCTGCGCCGGCTGAAGGACGCGCAACGACGCGCCCTTTTTTTGTGCCTAGTGCCCCATTGAACCCGAAGTTCGCGCACATCGCGCGGCAAGTTCAATCGCGAACTTCGGGTTCAATGGGGCACTAGAATCATAGAGTTGCTAGTGGTCCTCAGATTCCGAAGTTCGCATCGTAACGTGCCGCGAGCGCTGGCGAACTTCGGAATCGGACCACTAGACTAGTGCGGTGGGTTTGAAGTTCCTATCTGTAGCCGCAAGGTCGCTAAGGAACTTCAAATCCAAAACCCGCACTAGAATCAGAATTCGCTAGTGTCCCTTTGATTCCGAAGTTCGCATCAGAGGGCGCCGCAAGGCTTGCGAACTTCGGAATCGGGACACTAGAGCCAGCCCATCTACCATCGAGCGACATGCCCAAACGGACCGACATCTCCTCGATCCTCATCATCGGCGCAGGCCCGATTGTCATCGGCCAGGCCTGCGAGTTCGATTATTCGGGCACGCAGGCGTGCAAGGCGCTCAAGGCGGAAGGTTACCGGATCGTCCTGGTCAATTCCAACCCGGCGACGATCATGACCGATCCCGATCTCGCCGACGCCACCTATATCGAGCCGATCACGCCCGAGATCGTCGCCAAGATCATCGAAAAGGAGCGGCACGTCGTTCCCGGCGGCTTCGCCCTGCTTCCCACCATGGGCGGTCAGACCGCGCTCAACACCGCGCTCTCGCTCAACAAGATGGGCGTGCTGGAGCGGTTCGACGTGCAGATGATCGGCGCCACAGCGCACGCCATCGACAAGGCCGAGGACCGCAAGCTGTTCCGCGAGGCGATGAATCGCATCGGCCTCGAAACGCCGCGCTCCCGGCAAATCAAGACGCTGATCCAGGCGCTCGAGGCGCTCGAGGATATCGGGCTGCCTGCCATCATCCGCCCGTCATTCACGCTCGGCGGCACCGGCGGCGGGATCGCCTACAACAAGGCCGAGTTCATCGACATCGTCGAACGCGGCATCGACGCATCGCCGACCAACGAGGTGCTGATCGAGGAATCGGTGCTGGGCTGGAAAGAGTACGAGATGGAGGTGGTGCGCGACAAACGCGACAACTGCATCATCATCTGCTCGATCGAGAACCTCGACCCGATGGGCGTGCATACCGGCGATTCGATCACGATCGCACCGGCGCTCACGCTCACCGACAAGGAATACCAGATCATGCGCGACGCCTCGATCGCGGTGCTGCGCGAGATCGGGGTCGAGACCGGCGGCTCGAACGTGCAGTTCGCCGTCAATCCGGCGGACGGGCGGCTGGTGGTCATCGAGATGAATCCGCGCGTGTCGCGCTCGTCTGCGCTCGCCTCGAAGGCGACCGGCTTTCCGATCGCCAAGGTCGCGGCCAAGCTCGCGATCGGCTACACGCTCGACGAAATCGCCAACGACATCACCGGCGGCGCGACCCCGGCTTCCTTTGAGCCGACCATCGACTACGTGGTCACGAAAATCCCGCGCTTCGCCTTTGAAAAGTTTCCCGGCGCCGAGACCACGCTGACCACCTCGATGAAATCGGTCGGCGAGGCCATGGCGATCGGCGGCACGTTCCAGGAGAGCCTGCAAAAGGCGCTGCGCTCGCTCGAAAACGGCTTCACCGGCCTCGACGAGATCACGATCGAGGGCCTCGGCCAGGGCGACGACAAGAACGCCGTGCGCGCGGCGCTCGGTACGCCCACGCCCGAGCGCCTGCTCAAGGTGGCGCAGGCGATGCGGCTCGGTTTCTCCGACCAGGATATCCACGGCTCCTGCAAGGTCGATCCCTGGTTCCTCGCCGAGATCCGGGGTCTGGTGGGGACGGAGGCGCAGATCACGGCCAAAGGCCTGCCGACCACGGCTGGTGCGTTGCGCCGGCTCAAGGCGATGGGTTTTTCCGACGCGCGGCTGGGCAAGCTCACCGGCACGCCCGCGGAGACGGTGACGCAAAAACGCCGCGCGCTCGGCGTGCGGCCGACGTTCAAACGCATCGACAGCTGTGCCGCCGAGTTCGCCTCCCCTACCCCTTACATGTACTCGACTTATGCGCAGCCCTTCGCCGGAGCGACCGTCTGTGAAGCCGCGCCGTCCGACAAGAACAAGATCGTGATCCTGGGCGGCGGGCCGAACCGCATCGGACAGGGGATTGAATTCGACTATTGCTGCTGCCACGCCGCGTTCGCCCTCAAGGAGGCCGGCTACGAGACCATCATGGTCAACTGCAATCCGGAGACGGTCTCGACCGACTACGACACCTCCGACCGGCTCTATTTCGAGCCGCTCACCGCCGAGGACGTGCTCGAGATCATCGAGACGGAACGATCGAGCGGACACCTGCACGGCGTCATCGTGCAGTTCGGCGGACAAACGCCGTTGAAGCTGGCCGAGGCCTTGGAGCGGGCCGAGATTCCCATTCTCGGGACCTCTCCCGACATGATCGACCTGGCCGAGGACCGCGACCGCTTCAAGAAGCTGCTCAACGAGCTGGGGCTGCGCCAGCCCACCAGCGGCATCGCCACCAGCCCGACCGAGGCGCGCGCGATCGCCGAGGCGGTCGGCTATCCGATCGTGATCCGGCCATCCTACGTGCTCGGCGGGCGCGCCATGGAGATCGTGTTCGATGCCGTCCAGCTCGACCGGTACCTCGCGCGGCTGGCCAACGATCTCGACCGGCCCTCGGAGCTCGTGGTCTCGCAGAAGCGCCCGCTGCTGATCGACCGCTACCTTTCCGACGCCATCGAAGTCGATGTCGACTGCCTGGCCGACGGCAAGGACGCCACCATTGTCGGCATCATGGAGCACATCGAGGAAGCCGGCATCCATTCCGGCGACAGCGCCTGCGCGCTGCCGCCGCATTCGCTCGGCGCAAGCGCGATCGCCGAGTTGGAGCGCCAGACGCGCGCGCTCGCGCTCGCGCTCGAGGTCGGCGGCCTGATGAATGTCCAATACGCCATCAAGGACGGCGACATTTACGTCCTCGAGGTCAACCCGCGGGCTTCGCGCACGGTGCCGTTCGTCGCCAAGGTGATCGGCCTCCCGGTCGCCAAGATCGCGGCCCGGATCATGGCCGGCGAGAGCCTTGCGAGCTTCAAGCTCAAGCCCCCCCAATTCGACCATATCGGGGTGAAGGAAGCGGTGTTTCCGTTCGCGCGCTTCCCCGGGGTCGACACCGTGCTGGGGCCGGAGATGAAATCGACCGGCGAGGTGATGGGCATCGACCGCAACTTCGCTATCGCCTTTGCCAAGAGCCAGATCGGCGGCGGCTCGCGGCTGCCGCGCGAGGGCACCGTCTTCGTCTCGGTCCGGGACGCCGACAAGCCACGCGTGCTGGAGGCGGTCCGCCTCCTG
>JGI12053J15887_10001261_pt1 | contig 11633 bp, 8 predicted proteins | sample MedBloCAOM1_O3_FD_15887 | JGI IMG/M metagenome (IMG submission 15887)
TGGGCGTCAGCCACATTCCGATGGTGGAGGGCCTGCGCGGCCATCGCTACGACAAGCCGCTGTCGGCCATGCGCGCCTATCTCGAGGGCATCCACAAGGATCTGCCGTCAGGCCAGGAGGCGCCCGTGATGGTCGCAGCCCTCGGCCCAAAGATGCTGGCATTGAGCGCCGAGAAATCGCTCGGCGCCGTCCCCTACAACGTGACGCCCAAACACACAGCACAGGCGGCGGCGATCCTGGGGCCGAAGAAAAAGTGGCTGGCAGTCGAGCAGAAGGTGACGCTCGAGACCGATCCCGCCCGCGCGCGGGCGATTGGCCGCAAGGAGCTCGCCCGCTACATGGTGCTGCCGAACTATCGCAACAACTGGCTGCGCGAAGGCTTTAGCGAGGCCGAGCTTGCCGACGGCGGCAGCGACCGCTTCATCGATGCCATGGTCCTGTGGGGCGATGCGGCGGCGATCAAGAAGGGCCTGCGGGCGCATTTCGAGGCCGGCGCCACGCATGTCTGCCTGCAGCCGGTCCACGCCGACGGGGACTTTGCGGCGCGCGATAAGATGCTCGCCGCCCTGGCCGACACCTAGGAGAAAGACCATGGATTTCGGCATCGCCCTGCCGACGGCGGCGGATTCCTGGAAGCACGTGCAACGGGCCGAGGAGCTGGGTTTCACCCACGCCTGGTTCTACGACACCCAGATGCTGAGCGCCGATTGCTTCGTCGCCATGGGCGCCGCGGCGGTCAACACGCGCCGCATCCGTCTCGGCACCGGCGTGCTGGTGCCGTCCAATCGCATCGCCCCGGTGACGGCCAATGCGCTGGCCACGCTCAATCAGCTGGCGCCCGGCCGCATCGATTTCGGCGTCGGCACGGGATTCACGGCGCGGCGCGCCATGGGCTTCGGCGCCATCAAGGTCAAGGACATGGAGACCTATATCGCGCAGGTCTACGGCCTGCTGCGCCGCGAGACCGTCGACTTCGAGATGGAGGGACAGAGCCGCAAGATCCGCTTCCTCAATCCCGAGCTGCCTCTGTTCAACACGAAGGATCCGATCGCGCTTCACCTCTCGGCCTTCGGGCCGCGCACGCGGGCGCTCACGGCCAAGCTCAAGGCGGGATGGATCGACTTCGTCGGCAAGGTGGAAAACGGCATCAAGGAAGTCGAGGCGATGCGCGAGGCCTGGAGCAAGGCCGGGCATGCGATGGGTAATCTGCAGGCCACCGCCTTCGCCCTGGGCTGCGTGCTGCAGGACGGCGAGCCTGCCGATTCCGAACGCGCCATGGCGCAGGCCGGACCGCGCGCCGCCGTGATGCTGCATCGCGCCGCCGACGAGGCGCTGGCCGGCCTGGCGCCGGGCGTGGCCATGCTGTCGAAAACCACTCCCGAATTGCAGGCCTATATCGACCTCGCCCGCGGCTTCGAGCCCAAGGACGCTCCCTATCTTCAAAACCACCGCGGGCACCTGATGTTCGTCAAGCCCGAGGAGAAGCGCTTCGTGACTGCCGAGCTGATCCGCGCCACGTCGTTCACGGCGAGCGAAGCCGAGATCAAGCAGCGCATCGATGCCCTGCGCNGCGCCGGCTACACGCAGTTCACCATCCAGCTGGTGCCCGGCCAGGAAGAGGCGCTGGCCGATTGGGGCCGCATCCGCAAGGCGTTTGCCTAGGACTCACGCGCCGCCCGCCGGCCCTCGCCGATGGAGGCCGAGGATCGTCACCAGCGCGGCCGTGACCACGCCGGGGCCGCAGGCGAACAGCATGACCGTGGTCGGCGCCAGGCCGAGGCCCAGCAACGCGCCGCCGACGATCGGCCCGGCGATGCCGCCCAGGCGGCCGATGCCGAGCGCCCAGCCGATGCCGGTCGAGCGCGTGGCGGCGGGATAGATCGCGGCGGCGAAGCCGTTCAGGCCGAGCTGGCTGCCGACGAAGCCGCCGCCCGCGCCGAACAGCACGATCATGATCCAGACATGCGGCATGCGCACCGTCGCCACGATGCCGATGCAGAGGGCGCCGAACAGCAGGCTGGTCGCCAGCACGCGCTCGGCGCCCAGGCGGGCGATGACCGGGCCCAGCAGCAGCGTGATCATGATGCCGCCCAATGAATAGATGCTGGCGGCAAAGGCTGCGTCGGCGGGGCTGAAGCCCTCAAGATTGAGGACCGTCGGCAGCCAGTAGCCGATCAGATACATGTTCAGGAGGTTGATCAGGAAGATCGCCCACAGCAGCAGCGTGCTCACCGCCAGCCCGTCGGCGAACAGGCCGCTCACCGGATTGGCCTGGGCTGAGGCGGGCCGCGCGCCGCGCTGGAACTGCGGCGATTCCGGCAGGATGAAGATCAGCACGGCCAGCAAAACCAGTGGCACGATGCCGCCGACGTAAAAGATGCCCTGCCAGCCCCAGCGCGGCAGGATCTGCGCCGCGATCTGGCCGGCGAAGAAGCCGCCGATCGTATTGCCGGTGAACATGAACATGACGACGGACGTGCGCCAACGGTCCGGCGTGTAGTCGGAGGTGAGCGCCACCGTCGTCGGCATGGCGCCACCGATGCCGATGCCGGTGAAGAAGCGCAGCGCCACCAGGATCTGCAACGACGGAGCCCACGCCGAGAGCAGCGAGAACAGGCCGAACAGCGCGACCGAGAGCAGCAGCACGGGCTTGCGGCCGAAGCGGTCGGCGATCGGTCCGGCGAGCATGGCGCCCACCATGATGCCGACGCTGGAGAGGGCGAAGGCCTGGGTGAAGGCGGCCGGCGGCATCGACCAGGCCTTGGTGAGCGAGGGCACGGCGAGTCCGATGGCCGAGAGATCGTAGCCGTCGAGCGCCTGGATGAGGCCGCACAGCACGGCGACTCGCAGCTGGCGGCCGCCGAAGGTTTGCGAGTCCGCGCCGGCGGAAACCCTGTTCGTCATCACCATGGTCTTCCTCCCCTTTTTGGCGCACGCCGTTTGGTTAAAGCAAAGTTGTCATCCCGAGCGCAGCGAGGGACCCTTGATCGGAGTCGCGAAAGTTCCCTCGCTGCGCTCGGGATGACATCACCTGCTTGCTCTAGGCGGGCACGGCCTCGGCGGCCGGCACGCGCTTGACCTGGTGGGCCTGCAGCGCGGGCAGCACGCCCTGGGCAAAGCGGCGGATCTGCTCGATGAACATCTCCTGAGGCATGGCGCCCCGGTTGAGGCTGATCTGCACCATGTTGGCGCCGGCGCCCTCGGCCGCGGCGATGATGCGCTCGGTCACTTCCTGCGGCGTTCCCCACGGCAGGCTCTCGGCCTGCCGCTCGACATCGGCCAGGGTGAGGTTGCGGAAATCCTCGCGCAGCAGGGCGGCGGCGCGCTGGTTCTCGGGCCGCACATAGTCGGTCGAGCTCTGGCTGGAGTAGCCCGCCTGGCGCTGCAGCGCGGTTTCGGTGAAGTTGCCGTGGCTGAACAGCGTGCGATTGAAATAGAGGTGATAGGGCGCCATTTCCCTGACCGCCTGAGCCTTTGAATCGGCGACGTAGGCATTGATGCCGAGCGACAGATGGTTGGGCGTGATGCGATGTCCGGCATTGGCGAGGCACTTGGCGTAATAGGCGATGATGTCGTTGCGCAGCCCGCCGCCGCCGAGACCCGGGGTGATCGGAATGTCGTGCTTGCCGGCGAACTCGATCGATTCCTTGCTGCCGACGATCGGAATCCAGATCTCGGGATGGGGCCGTTGCACCGGGCGGGGCCAGATCGCCACGTCCTTGTACGACCAGAACTTGCCTTCGTAGGAGAAGACGTCCTCGGTCCAGGCGCGGGTGACGATCTCGAAGGCCTCTTCGAAACGGGCGCGCGATTCGGCCAGCGGCACATTGTGCACCTGGTATTCTCGCGGGATGCCGCGCGCGAAGCCCGAGATCAGCCGGCCGTTCGACAGGCAGTCGAGCATCGCCAGCTCCTCGGCCAGCCGCAGCGGCTCATGCAGCGGCAGCAGATTGCCATAGATCAGCAGTTTCAGCTTCTTGGTGCGCTGCGCGGCGGCCGACGCCATCAGGTTGGGCGAATTCATCAGCCCATAGGGCGAGCAATGATGCTCGTTGAAGCCGACGCCGTCATAGCCCAGGCGGTCCATCTCTTCCCAGGCATCGAGATGCTCGGCGTACGTACGGACCGCCACGTCCGACTTGAAATGCTGCTTGCTCAAGGGATAGGGCAGTTCCGAGCCCGCCTTCAGATGGTCGAGGTTCTCGCCGTAGGCCAAAAGGTCGAAGACAAAGACTTTCATGGGACTCCTCGATCAAACGGCGACGCGTGCCGGAGGCAGCGCCAGGCCGGCGATGTCGACCCGGCTGCGGAAGATGCTGCCGCAGTTTTCCGACGGCCCGCCGCGTGATCCGGTAACGATGTAGAGATCGCGGAGGTCGTCGCCCCCGAAGCACAGGCTGGTGACCATCGGCAAGGGCACCGGCACATCCTGCCGATGCGTGCCGTCCTCGTTGAACACGATCACCCTGCCACCATGAGCGTCGGCGACCCAGATCGAACCGTCGATCGCCACCTTCAGTCCATCCGGCACGCCTTCCGCATCGACGGTGGCGAATTTGCGCCATGGGCCCACCGAACCGTCGGGGTTCACATCGTAAACGCGGACCAGCGAGGCGCGGGAATCGGAATGATAGAGGCGGCGCCCATCGGGAGAAAAACCAAGACCGTTGGTCAGCATGACGCCGTCCGACAGCGTGCGCATCGTACCGTCGAGGTCGATCACGTGAAGATGGCCGGGCTTCGGCGTATCGCCGCCGAAGACCCGGAAGGCGAGCGAGCCGACATAGATCCGCCCTGCCCCGTCGGCGGTGAGATCATTGAAGCCGGTGGCGCCGGGGATGGCGTCCAGGGAAAGCAGCTGATGCGTGTTGCCGTCGGCCAGCCGGACGAAGGCGATGTCGCGTCCGCCGACCACCAGGCCATCCGCGGCATGCAGCGCCATGCCGCCGATGCCGCGCCGCTTGGGGATCACCGGCGACACCGCTCCGGCGTGATCGAGCAGATGCACGCCGCCATTGATGACGTCACTAAAATAGAGCCCGCGGGCGGGATCCCAGACGGGGCCTTCGATCAGGCCGAAGCCCGTCGCTATGCGTTGCATCTTCAGTCCTCCCAGGCGACGTTGCGGACCACTATAGTTTCGCCGCAGCACAGGAGGAACCGCGATGAAATTGGGTTTGGCGATCGGCTATTCCGGCGCGCATCTCGACATTCCGGTGAAGCTCGTGCAGCGCGCCGAGGAGCTGGGCTACGACTCGGTGTGGACGGCGGAAGCCTATGGATCCGACGCGGTGACGCCGCTGGCCTTCCTGGCCGCGCACACCAGCCGCATCAAGCTCGGCACCGGCATCATGCAACTGGCCGCCCGGACGCCGGCGAACGCGGCGATGTCGGCGGCGACGGTCGATGCGATGGCCGGCGGCGGCCGCTTCATCGTCGGCCTGGGCGTCTCGGGCCCGCAGATCGTCGAAGGCTGGTACGGCCAGCCCTGGGGCAAGCCCTATTGGCGCATCCGCGACTACGTCGCGATCATGCGCAAGATCTTCGCCCGCGAGGCGCCGGTCACCCACGACGGCCGCGAGATCGCCCTGCCCTACAACGGGCCCGGCGCCATGGGAATCGGCAAGCCGCTGAAATCCATCTTGCATATGAATCCCAACATCCCGATCTACCTCGCGACCGGCAACGAATCGACCGTCAAGCTCACTGCCGAGATCGCCGACGGCTGGCTGCCGATGGGCTTCATGCCGGGCGCCATGGACGAGTACAGGCCGTGGCTCGAAGAGGGCTTCCGCCGGGCCGGCAACGGCAAGGGCTTCGCGAACTTTTCCGTTCACGCCTCGGTGCATGTCGAGGTCGACAACGACGTCGCCGCAGCGCTCGGCCGGCTGAAGCCGGAGGTCGCGCTTTACGTCGGCGGCATGGGCCACCGCAGCAAGAACTTCCACAACGACATCATGGTGCGCCGCGGTTTCGGCGATGCGGCAAAGCGCATTCAGGAACTCTATTTGGCCGGCTGCAAGGACGAAGCCATCGCCGCCGTGCCCGACGAATGGGTCGACATGAAGTCGCTGGTCGGACCGCCGGCCCGCATCCGCCAGCGCTATCGCGCATGGGAGGAGAGCGGCGCCGATTCGCTCAACGTGCGCTCGCGCCAGCCCGAGGCGCTGGAAGCGATCGCTGCGGCGGCGCGGCTCAACTAGAGCCGGAGCATGAAAAAGGCGGCCCCGAAGGGCCGCCTTTTCCCGATGCAGCGCTATTAGTAGCCGCGCGGCGGCAGCGTCATCTTGGCGTCGGTCACGAGCCTCTCGAGCGTCGCAATGCCCTTGCCGTAGTTGCCGTTCTCGCAGTCGGCCAAAGCATTGCCGGCGACCACGTCAGACTGATTGGTCGCGACATTCCGCCGGTACATCGCGGCGAGCGTCCGGCAGTAGGAAAGCGGCGGCGGGACGACCGTGGTCGTGGTCGCCATCTGGCCGCTGATCACGATCTCCACACGACGGTTCTGCGGCTCGCGCACGTTGTCGCCGGTCGGTACCAGCAGCTGGGACTCGCCCTTGCCGATCACAGCGATGGCGTCAGCCGGCACGCCTTGGCGAACCAGCTCGTTCTTCACCGCGTTCGCGCGACGGAGCGACAGCGCCATGTTGTAGCTTTCCGGGCCGGTAGTATCGGTGTGGCCGGTCGCCGTGACGCGGGCGTTGCCGGTGGAGCGGAAGGCCGTGACCGCCTGGGTGATGACGTTCAGAGAAGCCGGCGAAAGCCGCGAGCTATCCCAGTCGAAGAACACCATGAAGGTGGGAGCCTGGGCCACAGGAGGCGGCGGTGGCGGCGGTGGCGGAGGCGGTTCCGAGGCGCAGGCGCCCAATAGGAAAGTCGCCGCAAATACAATCAGTAGCTTCTTGAGCATGATCCATCCCCCATAGAGAGTTCGGAACGCCGAGCGCTGTTCCAGGGACGGTATCCGGAATAGGAGCGCCCCGACGTGAAACGCTGCAGTACCGAAGAGGTTCCGGAGTGTAGTGTAAATGTCACGCGATACAGCCGGACGACCACCCGCAACTTATAGGCGAACGGAAGGCCGCTGGAAAGCGCAGGGCGACGGCGTTGCACCTACCCGCTGTTGCGCAGGCCGGCCGCGATACCATTGATACTAAGATGAATGCCCTGCACGACGCCCGGGTCGGCGTCGCCCGCCCGGTGGCGCCGCAGCAATTCGATCTGCACGTGGTTGAGCGGATCGATGTAGGGAAAGCGGTTGCGGATCGAGCGCGCCAGCAAGGGATTGCTCTCCAGCAGCGTCTGCTGCCGCGTGATGGCGAGGACCGCTTCGATCGACGCCTGCCACTCTTCGCGAAGGCGGCTGAAGATCGCCTGGCGTAGCTTGGCGTCGGCGACCAGCTCAGCGTAGCGCGAGGCGATGGCGATATCGCTCTTGGCCAACACCATGTCCATGTTCGAGAGCACGGTCCGGAAGAACGGCCAGTCGTCATGCATCGCCTGCAGCGTCGCCATCCCGTCGCCGGAGCGCGCGCCGGTCCACGCCTTGACGGCCGCGCCAAACCCGAACCAGCCCGGCAGCATCAGGCGGCATTGCGCCCAGCTGAATACCCAGGGGATGGCGCGCAGATCCTCGATGCGCTGGCGGCCCGAGCGCGACGCCGGACGGCTGCCGATATTGAGGCTGGCGATTTCCTCCAGCACCGTGGATTCGCTGAAATATCGGTCGAAGCCTTCGGTCTCGTAGACCAGATTGCGATAGGCACGGAAGGCATGCGCCGACAGTTCTTCCATGACCGCGAGATAGTCGCCGGGTGGCGGAGCTCGGTTCCCTTCGAGCAGCGTCGCCTCGAGCGTTGCCGCAGCCAGGGTTTCGAGGTTGCGCCGGCCGACTTCCGCGTTGGAATACTTGCCGGCGATCACTTCGCCCTGCTCGGTGACGCGGATCTGGCCCTGCACGGCCCCGGGCGGCTGCGCGAGGATCGCCTCGTAGCTCGGCCCACCGCCCCGCCCGACCGAACCGCCGCGGCCATGGAACAGGCGCAACCCGACCTGGTGTCGCCGAAAGACATCGATCAGCACCAGCTCGGCCTTGTAGAGCTCCCAGGTCGAGGTCAGGTAGCCGCCGTCCTTGTTGCTGTCGGAATAACCCAGCATCACCTCCTGGGTACCGCCGCGCGAGGCGAGCAACCGGCGATAGGCCGGCAGGGCCAAGAGCTCGTCCATGATTCCGCCGCAGCGCTGCAGGTCGCCGATGGTCTCGAACAGCGGCGCGATGTCGACGTCGAGCCGGCCCTCGCGCGGGCGCAGCAGTCCCACTTCCTTGAGCAGCACCGCCACTTCCAGGATGTCGGAGACACTGTCGGCCTTGGAGATCACGTAGGTGGGCACCGCGGCGGGGCCATAGCGGCGGTGCGCATCCGCCACCACGCGCAGCATCGCGAGTTCCCCGGCCGCTTCGTCGCCGTATGACTGCTGCAGCGCCGCCAGCGGTCGCGGATTGCCCATCTCGCCGGCGAGGAGCACCACGCGCGCGTCCTCGGCCAGTGTCCCGTAGTCGGCACAGACTCCGGCCGCCTCGACCAATTCGGCCATGACGCGGGCGTGCACGTCGGAATTCTGCCGCAGATCGAGCGACGCGAGATGAAAACCGAAGACGTCGACCGCGCGCCGCAACGACCGCAAGCGGCCGCGCGCCAGCCCGGCCGAGCCGTTGGCGGCGAGCGAGTCGGAGAGCGTATCGAGGTCGGCTTGCAGCTCGCCCGCCGCTTCGTAGGCCGGTGCCGGTCCGACCGCAGGGTGTGGCGCTTCCAACCTGTCGAGCGCCCAGGCGGTGGCCGCCAGCCTGGCGTAAATGCCGACGATGGCGCGCCGGTAGGGTTCGTCGTGGCGCTCCGGCGATCGGTCGGGCGAGCGTTCCGCCAGCGCGCCGAGCGCATCGGAGATGCGCACGATGCGGCCATCGAGCGGCAGCTCGCCGCCCAGCAGATGCAGCTCGTCGAGATAGAAGCGCAGTGCCCGCTGGCTTTGCATGGCGAGCGCCTGCGCCGTTACGTCGGCCGTGACGAAGGGATTGCCGTCGCGATCGCCGCCGATCCAGCTGCCCATGCGCAGGAAGGAGGGCACGTCGAGGTCCCGCCAGGCCACTTCGATGCCGCCGAGGCGATCCTCGAGGTCGGCGTAGAAAACCGGCAGCGCGTGTAGGAAGGTGTGGTCGTAGTAGGCCAGGCCGTTGGCCACCTCGTCGATCACCCTGAGGCGCTTGCCGCGCACCAGGCTGGTCTGCCACAAAGTGAGCACGGCGCGGCGCAGCGCCCTACGGTTGGCGGCGAGCTCTTCCGGCGTGAACTCGACGCGGTCGCGCTCGTCGAGCAGCCGCGCAATCTCCATCTCGCGGTCGATCGAGCTCTTGCGGCGGACCTCCGTCGGGTGCGCCGTCAGGACCGGGCTGCACAGAGCGTGGGCGAAGAACGTCTGCAGTTGTTCCCTGGAGAGGCCGGCGTTGCGAGCGCGATCGAGCGCGTAGGCCATCGTGCCTTGCCGCGGCGGCGCCTTGGCCATGACGTAGGCACGGGTGCGGCGGATGTGGTGCTGGTCTTCGGCGAGGTTGGCGAGATGCGAGAAATAGCCGAAAGCCCGGATGATGCGCAGCGCCTGGTCCGTCGGCAGGCCGCTCATGATCGTCTGCAGCTCCTGCCGGGCGGCCTCGTCGGCGTTGCGGTGGAACTGGACTCCGGTGCGTCGGATGTGTTCGACGAGCTCGAACACCGCGTCACCTTCCTGGGCTCGCACCGTGTCGCCCAGGATGCGCCCGAGCAACCGTATGTCGTAGCGCAGCGGCAGGTCCTTCTCGGGCGTTTCGGCGTGGTTCAGGGTTTCCATGGGCGGCATCATAATACGTCTTGCGGCAGCGGTTTTGACATTCGCGTCGACGCGCTTCGTTGGCATACTAACTGCATGCATTCCGGAGAGTTCGCATGACGGTGACCCAATGACGATGGCCCGGCGCCAGCTGCGCTTCGGCGCCTTCTTCAGTGTTCCAGGCTGCCATCCGACCGGTTGGCGCCATCCCGACGCGATCTGCGAGACCGACCTCGACTTCCGGCATCTCGCCGACATGGCGCGCATGGCCGAGCGCGGCAAGCTCGACTGCATGTTCTTCCAGGACAGCGTCGCCATCCCCGGCAGCACCGCGGTCTACGGCGCCAAGCCGTTCCGGGTGAAGAACGGCAGGCAGGCGCATATCGAACCGGTGAGCGCGATCGCCGCCCTCGCCGCGATCACCAGCCGCATCGGCCTGGTGTCGACCTGCACGACCTCATACAACGAGCCCTATAACGTCGCGCGCCGCTTCCTCACCATCGACCACATCAGCGGCGGCCGCGCCGGCTGGAACCTCGTCACCTCGCAGGCCGAGGACGAGGCGGTGAATTTCGGCCGCGACCAGCATTTCGAGCACGGCATCCGCTACGACCGCGCCGCCGAGTTCCACGACGTCGTGATCGGCCTGTGGGACAGCTGGGAGGACGACGCCTTCCTGCGCGACAAGAAGAGCGGCATGTGGTTCGACTACGACAAGATGCACATCCTGCGTCACAAGGGAAAGCACTTCACGGTGCGCGGGCCCTTGAACGTCGCGCGCTCGCCGCAGGGCCGCCCGGTCGTGGCGCAAGCCGGCTCGTCGGATATCGGCATGGAGCTCGCCGCCCGCACCGCCGACATGGTGTTCACGGCGCAGACCACGATCAAGGAAGGCCAGGAGTTCTGCAACGACATGCGCTCGCGCGTGACGAAATACGGGCGCGGGCCGGAAGACATCCGCATCTTTCCCGGCATCATGCCGATCGTCGGCCGCACCGAAACGGAAGCGCGCGAGAAATACGAAGAGCTGCGCTCGCTGGTCGATGACGGTGTCGGCATCGCAGGCGTTGCGCGGCTCGCCGGCGGCGTCGACATCTTCGCCTGCGACCCCGACGGACCTTTGCCCGAGCTGAAGCCCAGCAACGCCGCGCGAGCGCGCCAGGAGATGATCATCGCCATGGGCAAGCGCGGCATGACCATCCGCGAGATCGGCCGCGTGCTCGCCATGAGCCAGGCCCATCGCGTCCTTTATGGCACGCCCACGCAGCTTGCCGACGACATGCAGGCCTGGCTCGAGGCCGGCGCCTGCGACGGCTTCAACCTCCTGTTCCCGCACTATCCCAAGCCGCTCGAGGAATGGGTGACCATGGTCATCCCCGAGCTGCAGCGGCGCGGCATCTTTCGCACCGAGTACGAGGGCAAGACTTTCAGGGAAAACCTGGGTGTGCCGATTCCGCAGAACATCCACACGAAGAATCGCACGAGCGCCCAGGTGAATGCGGCAGCGTCCAATGATTAGTACCTGGAATCGCGGCTGTCTGTTGCAGGCCCCGCTGTCATCGCGAGCGCAGCGAGGGACCTTTCCTGTTGCCTCAAAGGCCCCTCGCTTCGCTCGGGGTGACAATCGTGGCTCAGGGTTCAGCGATGGCCGGTAACAAGCGTCGTCAGCTGAGGCTCGGCGGCTTCTTCAGCGTGCCCGGCAATCATCTGGCGGGCTGGCGTCATCCCGATGCGGTTCCCACGGCCGATATGGACTTCAAGGAGTACGCTCA
>JGI12053J15887_10001262_pt1 | contig 11629 bp, 10 predicted proteins | sample MedBloCAOM1_O3_FD_15887 | JGI IMG/M metagenome (IMG submission 15887)
AATGTCTCGCCGGTGAAGCCGCCGGCGCCCGGCTTCTCTGCGACGATGCGGCCGCGCATCGAGCGTCTCGACGCACGCTGCGTGGAGCTTGGCTGGCAGCTCGATTTCCTCCATCCGGGCTGGCTGACCGAGGAACTGCTGCCGGTCTTCGCCCGATTGCGATGCTCCTTCACGATCGCTCACATGGGCATGTTCCGCGCCGAGGCCGGGCCGAGCCAGCCCGGTTTCCGCAAGCTCATCGATCTGTTACGGCACGGGGAGGGGCGCGCCTGGGTGAAGCTCACCGGGACCTATCGCATGGCGACCGGCCCGACACTCGCCGACGCCGCGCCCATGGCGCGCGCGTTGATCGAGGCGGCGCCCGACCGGTTGATTTGGGGCAGCGACTATCCGCACCTCTCGTTCGCCGACAAGGTGGGCTCGGTCCAGCTGTTCAATCTTTTGGCGGATTGGGCGCCGGATGAAGCGACGCGACGGCGGATCCTGGTCGACAATCCTGCCGCGCTGTTCGGCTTTTGACGCTATCGGCCGGCGGTGCAAAAGTTCCGGTTGGACGTGTCCTAGGTCGCTGCCGGATCCGAGGACATCGATCTGAAATAATGCTCGGCGTGCTGGTAGTAGTTCTCCGCGGCGATCCTGTCGCCGGCCTGGGCTTCGGCTTGGGCCAGCGCCAGATATCGCTCATAGTTTCTCCGCGCGTTGTGAGAGCCATTCTGCTGGGGGCGGTTGGCATTCGATGTCCACGGCTTTGAACGGGGAGGAAATGACCTTGCGGGTCTGGGTTGGCGCGAATTCATGTTTGTCCTTGGGCCATTCTGCATGGCTCACTCCTTGGTAATGGCAGGTGAAAAACGCTTCGTGCGGCACACGAAAGGGCAAGAACCAGAGCCGGTGGTGTGCATTCTCTGACGAGGAGCCGACAAGCTCTTGAAGCTAAGGGCTGAAGCTCGTGGACTGCCATCCCTGCGTCCTTCAATTCGCAAGGCAGGCGCGACCTCTCGCTTGGCAGCCGATCCGCCCCAGCAACGAATTCCATGTGCTTGTGTAGAGTGCTTGCTGTGTAGATAAAGGCCCCGGGGGAAAAGCTCACAATTTTCTGGAGCTGATCGGTTCAGTCGTCGTGGCGGTACCTGCCGAGCACACGCGAGATATATGAACCAATTGCGTCTATATGAGGATGGCGCGAGGAATTGTCAAGCGCGGGAGCGCCATTCGGCCTGACCCGCCCGGGGGGCACGGTCCGCAACACGCCTGCGGCGCAGCCGTTTAGGAAACAGTTTTTCATTTGACCCGCGGGCGGGACGGCCGGCCGCGGCGTTCCGCGTCGCGCGCTGCTTCAGAACCACGCCACCTATGGGGCAGCAGTATCCTTGACGACGAATGCGCCCGACTGCAGCGCCTCATCGACCGGCGCCCAGCGCTCGGAAAACGACACCGGAGCCGCGGGCGCTGACATCCCGCGGGTTTTTGCCAAGAACATCGTTCCCAGCACGGCGATCGCGATAGCGATGATTAGACCCAATCGGTTGCCCATTTGATTCTCCCTTTCCAAGGGACCGCGAACAGCGGCGCCCGTGATGAAAAGCGAGATTGCGTGCTCTTGCGCCGGCAATCTGTGACGGCGGTCACAACATGTCCGATTGAGTGGCAACCACCATGAGCGCCTTAGGCGACGGGCATTCTGTTGCCGCTTTTTGGTGGCGTAGCGTAGAATGTGACCTCAAACCCGCGGTTGCCCTCCCGCACGCATGCCGTTCAGTAGCATTGGTTTCATGTACCCGCCTCGACTTGCACCGTCCGACCAGGCTGCCCGCCACCTGACCGAGGCCGAACTGCGGATCATCCGCGCCTTCGAGCTGGTCAGGCAGTCATGAAACCGCGACCGCTCTACGTCGGCATCGATCTGGGCACCAGCAATTCGACGGCCGCCGTCTTCGATGGCGAGGAGCTCACCGTCGTTCGCAACGGCCAAGGCAGCGTGCTGACGCCGAGCGTCGTCCGCATCGACGGGCGCGGCAATGTGCTGGTGGGCGCGCGTGCGCGGCGCTTCCTTGAGACCGATCCCGCGAACACCCGCGGCGAATTCAAGCGTCTGATGGGGACGACGCACACGTTGGAGTTTCCCGCGAGCGGCGCGATCAGGCGACCGGAGGAGCTGGCGGCGGACGTGCTCAAGTCGCTCCGGCAGGATGTCGCCGACCAGCTCGGCGTCGCGCCGCAGCGCGCGGTCGTTTCGGTCCCGGCGTTGTTCGAGCTGCATCAGACCGCCGCGACCTCGGACGCCGCGCGCTGTGCCGGCTTCGAGCGCGTCGAGCTCATCCAGGAGCCGGTCGCCTCGGCGATCGCCGCCGGCTGGACGCGCGAGAGCGGCAATGGGCCGTGGCTGGTCTACGATCTCGGCGGCGGAACCTTCGACGTGTCCCTGCTGGAGACCCAGGAAGGGCTGCTGCGTGTCGTCGGGCACGACGGCGACAACTTCCTCGGCGGCCGCGACTTCGACCGCGCCCTGGTCGACGTTGTGATCGCGAAGCTCGCGGCCGACGGCGTCGTCATCGACCGCGCCGATCCTCGCCATGCCGTGGCGCTGCGCCGGTTACGCCTGGCCGCCGAGGAGGCCAAGATCGAGCTGACGCGCGCCGCCGAGGCGCCCATTTTCCTGGCCGGGCTCGATCTGCTCGGCCAAAGCGTCGACGTCGACGTGATCGTCACGCGATCGGAATACGAGTCGCTGATCGCTCCGATCGTCGACCGTTCGCTCGACATCTGCGCGCGCCTGCTGGCCGCGAACGGCCTCGGCAAGGATGCGCTCGAACGGGTGGTGCTGGTCGGCGGGCCGACGGTCACGCCGTTCCTGCGGGAACGCATCCGCGCCGTGCTCGGCCTCGGTTTCGGCGAGGGGCTCGATCCGATGACGCTGGTTGCCCAGGGTGCGGCCTTGTTCGCCGGCACCGTCGCGCTCGACGGTCGACCGAGCGGACCAGCGACCAGGCAAGTCGGCGACGCCGCCGGACCGAAAGTCTGGCTGCAGTTTCCGGCGATGACCTCGGACCTCTCGCCGTTTGTCGTCGGCAAGCCGCTCGATCGGTCGGGCTCGGTGAAGAAAGTCAAAATCGATCGTGCCGACGGCGAGTGGCACAGCGATCCCACGCCTTGCGAGGCGGACGGCACGTTCGCCATCATGGTGCGCCTCCTGCCGCGACAAAACACGTCCTTCAACGTGAGCGGCGAGCTCGCCGACGGTCGCACCGTGGCACTCGACCCGCCGCAATTCTCGATCACCCATGGCACCACGCTCGGGGAGCCGCCGCTCTCGCGCTCGGTCGGAGTGGCGCTCGCGGACAATCGCGTGCAGATCTACTTCAACCGTGGCTCGCCGCTGCCGATCCGGCGGACGTTCGTGCTGCGCACGGTGGAGACCGTCAATCCGGATTCCGCTGGCCACGCGCTCAAGGTTCCGATCGTGCAAGGCGAGTTCACCTTGGCTCATCTCTGTCGCCTGGTCGGCACGCTCGAAATCCCCGCCTCCGCGCTGACCGCGGCGCTGCCGGCGGGCGCCGATGTCGAGGTCATGCTCGAGCTCGATCGCGGCGGTCAGCTGCGCGCGCGGGCGCGCATCGCCAGCATCGACCAGGTGTTCGACCAGGTCGCGCTTCTGGTCACGCCGCAAGTCCCGCTCGCCGCGATGGACGATGCGCTGGCAAAGCTGCGGGTTCGCGCGGCCGACCTTTCGCGCTCTGCCTTTCACGGGCGATCCGGCAAGGCGGCGGCGCGGCTCTCGGCGGCCTTGCCGCGACTGGAGGATGCGCAACGAAACATCGCGGCCGCGCGCGGCGGCGACCTCGACGCGGGCGAGCAGGCACGTCGCGAGCTCTCGGATTTCGATGCCTTGCTGGCCGAGGTCGAAGCCGACCAGGCCTGGCCGGAGCTCGGTCAGGAGATCGAAGAGAGCTTCGCGATCGCGGTGAGCTGGGTGGCGGGCCACGGCAGCGAGGCGGAAAAATCGACGTTGAACAATGCCTATCGCGCCTGCAAGAGCGCGTTCGTCGGCAAGGATGCGGACGAGGTGCAACGTCAGCTCGGCGTCATTCGTCGCCTGGGCTCTGCCGCCTACCTTCGCCATCCCGGCGCCTGGGATCGGGAGTTCGAGTACTGTGCGGCGCGTGTCGCCGAGAGCACCGACATTCGCCGCGCGACCGAGCTCGTCGCGAACGGGCAGGAGGCGATCCGCAAGCAGGATAGCGCAAAGCTCGAGCAGATCGTGCGTGCGCTGTGGCAGCTCAACCCGGTCGACCGTGACGACCAGAAGCTCGGCCACGGCTCCGGCCTGCGATCGCGATGACCGACCCGCTGGCGGCTTGGCGCGGCAATCCGTTCTTTGTGCTCGGCGTCAGCACGCAAGCGTCGCGCGCCGAAGTCGAACGCGCCGGCCAGAAGCTGCTCGGACTGTTGGCGCTGGGGAGCGCGAGCGCGCGGCACTACGACACGCCGTTCGGTCCGGCGACGCGCGATGCCGACAGCGTGCGCCAGGCTCTGGCGACGCTGCGCGACCCCAATGAGCGCGTGGTCCATGAACTTTTGGCCAACATTGCGCCAGGCGCCGCTGGGAAGCACACGGATCATCCGGGAGCCGCGTGGAAAGGGGCTGAGCATGCCCTCGGCTGGAGCGGACGATGGGCGGAGTAGGGCTGCTCATCTTCATCATCTTATTCTTTGCCTTGCGGCGCGGCGGCGCCAGTTCATTGCCGAAAGTGTTCTGGCAGGTGGCGTTCTGGAAATTCCTCATGTTCGTTGCCGTGCTGCCCCTCATCGCCATGACCGGGCTCGTCGGCGTGGCAGTGCTCGTGCTCGAGATCATCTTGTTGCTCGCCCCCGCGCTGGTTCTCAGGTGGATCGTTGTGCCGCTCGGGGTGCCGCGTGTGGCGTACTGGGGGGCCACATATTGCTGGCCCTTCGAAGTGATCCACGAATCAAGTGCCGGCGCCGCGTTCTACGGCGCACTGGCGCTCACGCGCCGACGGTCATCGAGGCAAGCCATCGACTGGCTGGAGGAAAGCGTGAATCGCGCACAGCCGGTGCGGGGCGCCGGCGTGGTGGCGGCGGGGCTGCTGGCCGCGCTGCGCGGCGACCGCCACCGGGCGCGCTGCCTGTTCCTGGTCGCCGACGGCTTGCATCGCAAGCTCATTCCGAAGCGGGTCCGCGCCATCGCGCGCGACTGGCTGGTCGTGGATGCGGCGCGGATCGGCAACTGGCACGAGGTCATCCGCCTGGGCCGGCGCGGTTACGAGGACAGCCTGCGCTGGTCCTATGCGATCGCGCGGATCGGCGAGCGGCTCAGCGGCGATCCGCGCGGCTGCCGGGCTTGGCGGCTTTGGCTGTGCTGGCTGGTCGCGCCGCGGCGACTTGCGACGTTTGCGCTGCTGCGCCGGGCGCTGGCAGTCCCGCGTGCTCCGAAGCAAGCCGCCGCGGAGCCGGCCGTTGCCGCGGATCTGCCGGAGGCTCTCGCCCGCCTCGCCCCCTTGCTCGAGAACAGGTACGCGCATGATGGCCGGTCGTTCGCCGCCTCCGTATGTGCGGTCGATGCGGCGCTCGATGGCCCGGCGACGCGCACGCTGGTTGGGCAACGATTGCTGGCGCTTGGAGCATGTTCCGAAAAAGTGGAATCCGGTTCTCTGCAGGACATGCGTCCGCCGGAGGACGCGACCGAGAGGCCCGACGTGGACGCGGTCATGTCCGGCGTACGAGCGCGCCTCGCCGACCTGCTGGTCCCGCTCATCGAGGAATCGCCAATGCTGACCAGTGGAGAAGTCCGTGGGCCGATTCTCGATCAGGCCGTGGAACGGGTGCGACTTCGCTTGTTCCGGGACATCGAAGCCCAATGCAAGGACTACAATGATCGACTGAAAGGCGAGACCTCCTTGCCTACGGTGGCGGAGTGGGAAACGTGGGCGCTGATGCGGGACGCGGCCAACCGTGTGCTGGAGCTGGACCCCGAGTCGGAAATTGCGCTGTTTCATGCGATGTATGTGCCGGTATGCAATTTTGCGGTGTTCCAGCACAACAAGTGCATGCGTAGAACGCTCGCACACGAGATTTATTCCTGGCTTCATCGGCACTCGCAAAGCGATCCCTCGGCAGCGCAGCTGCTCCTGGGAAACGTGCGAGCGAGCGAGGCCTAGGGTGCGTTCCCGTGTCGGCCTCCGTCGCCTGAAAGGTGCTTCCATGAAGATCAAAGAGATCAAGACGCAGTTCGTCCGGCTTCCTTTGGAAGAGCCGCTCGTCGGCGCCCCGCCGATGCCCGGCATGCAACGCGAGTTCATCACGGTGAAGATCATCACCGATGACGGGATCGAGGGCATCGGCGTCACCGGCTTCGGCGGAAAGCTCGTCCGCTCGTTGAAGGCCGCGGTCGAGGATTTCGGCGAGCTGATTAAGGACGACGATCCGATCGACGTCGATGCCATTCTCCGCAAGCTCAAGACCGCGTCCAGCCACTGCGGCCCCGGCGGGATCGCGACCCTGGCCATCACCCCGATCGACGTTGCGCTCTGGGACATTCGCGGCAAGGCGCTCGGCCTTCCGCTGGCGCGCCTGCTCGGCGGCTTCCGCGACCGCGTGCCGGCCTATGCCAGCGGCGCGTTGATGCGCACGACGGCGTTGGACAAGTTGCAAGAAGCCGCGGCCGCCCTCGTCAAGAAGGGCTGGCGGCGGATGAAGACGCAGATGGCGGTCGAGGGCTTGACGCCCCATCAGGAGCTCGAGCGCATCCGCCTCGTGCGCGAGGCGGTCGGTCCCGACGTCGCCTTGATGGTCGACATCAATCAGCGCTGGAGCGTGCAGGAGGCGATCGCCATCGGCGCCCGCGTCGAGGAATACGGCCTCGGCTGGCTCGAGGACGTCACCGCGCACAACGACTATCAGGGCCTGGCGCAGGTTGCGGCGGCGCTGACGACTCCGGTGTGCGGCGGCGAGTATCTCTACGGCATCGAGCCGTTCCGGCAGATGCTGGGGCACCGCTCCGTCGACATTGTGATGATCGATCTCCTTCGCGTCGGCGGCATCGGTCCCTGGATGAAGGTCGCCGCCATGGCGGAAGCCTTCAACATTCCCGTCGTCAGCCATCTGCTGCCGGAGATCCATGTCCACCTGGTGGCGGCGGCGCCGAACGCCACCGTGGTCGAATACATGCCGTGGACGTGGCGGCTGTTCGACGAGCCGCCGATGCCGAAGGACGGCATGATGAGCGTTCCGACCAAGCCCGGATTGGGGTTCGGCTTCGCCCCCGATCTGTTCGAGAAATACGGGGTGAAATGACGATGCAATACACGACTTTGGGCAAAACCGGGCTGAAGGTCAGCGTCGCGGGTCTGGGTTGCGGCGGGTTCAGTCGTCTCGGCATTCCGGCGGGCAAGACCGAGGACGAAGCCGCGCGGCTCGTGCTCGATGCCGTGGACCTCGGGATCAACTTCATCGACACCGCTCCCGCCTACGGGACCGAAGCGATCGTCGGCAAGGTGCTCAAATCGATCCCGCGACAGTCCGTCGTCGTATCCACCAAGGCTTTCGTCCGCCGTCAGGGCGAATGGCATGCCCCCGAGCGGGTGGTCGCTAGCCTGGACAATTCGCTGCGGCTGATGGGGACCGACTACGTCGACGTGTTCCAGCTCCATGGCGTGCTGCCGTCGGAATACGGCTATGCGCTCGAAACGCTCGGCCCCGCGCTGCTCGAGCAGAAGGCGAAGGGAAAAATACGCCACATCGGCATCACCGAGCAGCCGGTGGAGGATTTCACCCACGAGATGCTGGAGCGCGCGACCCGCGACGAGATCTGGGAGGTCTTCATGGTGGGCTTTCACATGATGCACCAAAGCGCGCGCAAGACATTGTTTCCGCTCACGCGCGAGAAGCGGATCGGCACGCTCTTGATGTTTGCGGTGCGCAGCATCTTCGCCAAGCCCGAGCGGGTCGCCGCGGCGATGCGCGAGGCCGCGACCAAGGGGCAGGTCGAGAAATGGCTCGGCGAGAGCGCTGCGCCACTTGATTTCCTTCTGCACGCGGGCGGCGCCCGCGACATCACCGAGGCGGCCTATCGGTTTGCGCGTCACGAGCCGGGCGTGGACGTGGTGCTGTTCGGCACCGGCGATGCCGGGCATCTGCGCACCAACATCGCGTCCCTGCTCGAGCCGCCATTGCCCGAGTCAGACCGCCAGAAGCTCGCGACGCTGTTCGGTCATCTCGTCGGCGTGGGNATGGATGCCGCGCCCATGCAGACGCGATAGTCGTCCATCGTACAACGGCGCCCACCCACCGGCGTCAGCCCGGCAATGACGGCGCGGCAGAAAACGAAGGATCGACCATGAGCGATACGCCGCCCCCGATGTGCGCCCCGCCTTTGCGCGACGTGCGCAAGCCTGCGCTGGTGTTGCCCCCGAAAGCGACGGACGCGCACGCCCACGTGTTCGGCCCCGTCGACCGATATCCCTACGCCGCCAATCGCCTCTACACGCCGCCGCCGGTGTTCCTGGAGGATTACCTGGCGATGCATCGCGCTGTCGGCCTCGCGCGCGGCGTCCTGGTCCAGACCGGGCTCTACGGCAACGACAACAGCTTCATCGTCGATGCGATCAAGGCCAACCCCGGTCGCCTGCGTGGCATCGCGCTGATCGGTGAAACCGTCACCGACGCGGAGCTCCGCCATCTCGCGGCGTCGGGCATCCGCGGATTTCGCGTCAATCGCACCGCCAAGACCGGCCTCTCGATCGAGGTCGCGCGCAAGCTTGCCGAGCGGGTGAAGGAACTCGGCTGGCACGTGCAGTTCCTGCTCGACGTCGAGGACCATCCGGATTTGGACAATCTGCTCGGCAGCTTCGCCACCGAGGTGGTGATCGATCACATGGGCCGGCCGGATCCGCGCCGCGGCGTCGGCGCCCCGGGCTTCCAGGCGCTCATCCGCCTGCTGCGTTCGGGACGCGGCTGGGCCAAGCTCTCGGCGCCCTACCGCACCTCCCGCCAGCCGCCGCCCTACGACGATATGACTCCGTTTGCGCACGCGCTGGTCTCAGCGGTGCCCGATCGCCTGGTGTGGGGATCCGACTGGCCGCATGTGCTGCTCGACACCACGATGCCGAACGACGGCGACCTCGTCGATCAGATTGCCGTCTGGGTGCCCGACGCGGACATCCGCCGGCGCATCCTCGTCGACAACGCCGAGCGGCTCTATGGTTTCGAGCGGTCCTGAATCAGCTCGGCCAGCTCCGGCATCACCCACAGCGGCGGCTCGCCGCGCGCAACGCGTTGCACGTTGTCGAATGCGTTGCGAAACCGGGCGACGTGATTGTCCCAGGTCGGACCGGCGAAATGTGCCGTCAGCAGCACGTTGTCGAGCTTGAGCAACGGATTGTCGGCGGGCGGCGGCTCCTGGTCGAACACATCGAGGCCGGCGCCGAACAGCTTGCCGCCGCTGAGCGCACGATAGAGCGCGGCCTCGTCAACCACCGGGCCGCGGCAGGTGTTCACCAGGATCGCCGCCGGCTTGAGCAAGGCGAGCTCGCCCGCGCNGATCATNCCGCGGGTGCTGTCGTTAAGCGGCACGTGCAGCGACACGACATCGGAGCTTTTCAGCAATTCCCGCAACAAACGGAAGCGAACGCCGAGCGCATCCTCGGCGTCCTCGCTCAAGCGCACGATATCGTAATACTGCACCCGCATGCCGAACGCCTTGGCGAGCCGGGCCACCTTCTTGCCGATGGTGCCGAGCCCCACGATGCCGAGCGTCTTGTCGAAGAGCTCGTACATGCGCGGCGCCGGGCCGTTGCCGCGCCAGCGGCCGCCCGACACGTTGCCGTGCTGCCAGATCACCCGGCGCGACACCGCCAGCATCAGCATCAGCGCATGCTCGGCGACCGAGATGGCATTGGCGCCGCCGTTGTTGGACACGGGCACCTTGGCGCGCCGCGCCGCCTCGAGATCGACGTCGTCGTAGCCGGCGCTCAAGAGCTGCACGAGCTTGAGCCGCGGCGCGGCGCGATAGAACGGGTCCTTCATGGTCACGCCGGGGTAGCAGACCATATACTCTGCGGTGCCGGCCGCGGCCTCGATCTCCGGGAAGTTGTTCCCAACGAGCACCAGCTCGAAGCCGGCGGGCGCCATCTCGCGGGCGATCTCGCCGACCTCCGTCGATGGCGGGACGACCATGATTCTGGCACTCATGCAATGCCTCCGGAGCAGTCTACAGTTGGGTCATGATCCTATAGATTGCGACGGTGCCGAACGAGCAGGGGGATAGCAAGGTCATGCCGGCGACGGAGTCGAGACACAAGGTCCGTGACGTCAGCGTCCGGATGCTGCGCGGCGGCTCCGGTCCGCCGGTCGTATTCCTGCATGGCGCCAACGGGCTGCCGCAATGGCTGCCGTTCTTCGAGCTGTTGGCGAAAGAGTGCGATGTCCGCGTCCCCGAGCATCCCGGTTATGGCACCTCGGACAATCCCGCCTGGATGCGCAACATCGGCGACCTCGCCATGTACTATCTCGATTTCCTCGACGGGCTCGGGGTCGACAAGGTGCATCTCGTCGGGCAATCGCTCGGCGGCTGGGCCGCGGCCGAGGTGGCGGTGCGCAGCTGTGCGCGCCTCGCAAGTCTCACGCTGCTGGCGCCGGCCGGCATCCGGATCAAGGGCGTCCCCGCCGGCGACAATTTCATCTGGGGTCCCGAGGAGGCGGTGCGCAACCTCTATCACGACCAGTCGATCCCCGACCGGATGCTGGCGCTGCCGGTGTCCGACGACGAGGCCGACATCGCGCTGACCAACCGCTTCACCACCGCCAAGTTCGGCTGGGACCCGCGCTGGTTCAATCCGTCGCTGGAACGCTGGCTGCACCGCATCAGTGTCCCGACCTTGGTGATGTGGGGTGAGAACGACAAGCTCTTCCCCCAGGACTACGCCGCGCGCTGGGGCGAAAGGATCCCGAACGCCACCGTCGAGATCATCCCTAAGTGCGGCCACGTGCCCGCGATCGAGCAGCCGGACGTGGCAGCACAGAAAGTCTTGCGACTGATCGGGCGGAGTTGAGCATCATGCAATTCACCTTCTTCCATCTGATGCCTTACCGCCCGCTCGACATGACCGAGCGTCACAAGCATCGCTCCGGCTGGGTGGTGCTGCCGAACGCGCTCTACGATCCGAAGAAAGGGGCGGACGAGTACCAGTCCTACCTCGACCAGCTGGTCTACGCGGAGAAGCTCGGCTTCGACGTGATCGCCGTCAACGAGCACCACCAGACCGCCTACGGCATGATGCCGGCGCCGAACGTGATCGCGAGCGCGCTGATCCAGCTCACCAAGAAAGTGAAAATCGCGATCATCGGCCGGGCGCTGCCGCTGGTGAACAACCCGGTCAACATCGCCGAGGAATTCGCGATGCTCGACAATCTGTCGCGCGGCCGGATCATCACCGGTTTCGTGCGCGGCATCGGCAACGAATATCACTCGACCGGCATCAACCCGTTCTTCTCGCATGAGCGCTACCAGGAGGCGCACGATCTCATCGTGCAGGCGTGGACCCGTCCGGGCCCGTTCGCGTTCGAGGGCGAGCACTACAACGTCCGCTATGTGAATCTGTGGCCGCGGCCCTAC
>JGI12053J15887_10001263_pt1 | contig 11627 bp, 9 predicted proteins | sample MedBloCAOM1_O3_FD_15887 | JGI IMG/M metagenome (IMG submission 15887)
GCATCGATCTGCCGCGCTCGGGAAAAAGCGATCTCGGATCGATCCTGTTCGACAACGCGATGTTCCAGATCGAATCCGCGGTGAAGTTTGCCGGCAGCATTCCCGCCATGCTCAAAAGCGTCTCGGATGTGGTTGGCAAGATATCCGATCCGAAATCGCGCGACAGCATCGCCAGCATGGTGTCGCCGTCGACGATCCTGAACAAATCGATTTCATCGGAGCGCAGCTTTGCCGGGGTGTCGATCTCGCTGAGCCGGGCGAAAGTGCTGGCCAAGCAGGCCGGCGGCAAGCTGAACGACGTGGTGCTGGCGATTTCGAGCGGCGTGGTCCGGCGCTATCTCCTGGAGCGCGGCGCGCTGCCGGCGAAAGCGATGACGGCCGCGGTGCCGATCTCGTTGCGCGAAGAGGGCAACACCGACGCCAACAATCAGGTGTTCGGCATGATCTGCTCGATCGCCACCAACATCGAGGATCCCAAGGCGCGGCTGGAAGCGATCATCGCGCAATCCACCAAGTCGAAGGAAATGTCGCATCCGCTGCGCGCCCTGATGCCGCAGGTCTCCAACCTCTCGATGCTCGGCGCGCCGATCCTGGTTCAGGTTCTGGCGTTGCTGTATAGCCGCTCCAACCTGTCGGACGTATTGCCGCCGGCGGCGAATATCACGGTGTCCAACGTTCCCGGGCCGCGCCAGACGCTGTATGCGGCGGGGGCGGAATTGCTGCACATCTTTCCGGTGTCGATCTCGACCCACGGCCTTGCGCTCAACATCACCGTGCAGAGCTACCGCGATCAACTGGATTTTGGCTTTATCGCCGGGGCCAACATCATTCCCCATGTGCAGGTTTTGTGCGACATGCTGCCGGCGGAATTCGCCGCCGTCGAAGCCGCCTTCGCGCCGCCGGCCGATCTCAAGAGCGCGGCAGGCTAGCGCATGATTTGACAAGATCATGCTCAGGATAACTGTGAGACATTGCCGATGATAGAGATGCCGCCGCTGCAGTTCGCCGAGACCAACGGCATTCGCATGGGCTACTACGAAGCGGGCCCGAAAACCGATACGCCGCCGGTTATTCTCTGCCACGGCTGGCCGGAGATCGCGTTTTCGTGGCGCAACCAGATCAAGGCGCTGGGCGATGCCGGAATTCGGGTGATCGCGCCGGATCAGCGCGGCTATGGCGCGACCGACCGGCCCGAACCGGTCGAGGCCTACGATATCGAGCACCTGACCGACGATCTCGTCGGCCTGCTCGACCACCTCGGGATCGACAAGGCGATTTTTGTCGGCCACGACTGGGGCGGCTTCATCGTCTGGCAAATGCCGCTGCGGCACATCGACCGCGTCGCCGGCGTGGTCGGGATCAACACGCCGCACACCAGCCGCGCGCCGGCGGATCCGATCGAACTGTTACGCCGGCGTTTCGGCGAGCACATGTATATCGTGCAGTTTCAGGATCCTGCGCGCGAGCCCGACAGGATATTCGGCGGCCGGGTCGAACAGACCTTTGACGCCTTTATGAGGAAGCCGGCGCCGCGCAGCGACACCGCGCCGGAGGAACAGGTCGTCGCCGGCATCGGCGCTTCGCCGCGGTTAAATCTGGCATTTCCGCAAATGATTGCCGGCTACGACGCCAAACACGATCCGCGCACGCCGATCCTGTCGCCGGAGGAAAAGAAGGTTTTCGTCGATACCTTCACCAGGACCGGCTTCACCGGCGGCATCAACTGGTACCGCAACATGTCGCGCAACTGGCTGCGTTCGGCGGAGATCGATCACACCGTGCGGGTGCCGTCGCTGATGATCATGGCCGAGAACGATTCGGTGCTGCCGCCGTCCGCGGCCGACGGCATGGAGAAGATCATTCCCGATCTGGAAAAATACCTGGTTCGGGGCAGCGGCCATTGGACGCAGCAGGAAAAGCCGGAAGAGGTCAGCGCCAAGCTGATCGAATGGCGTAAACGAAGATTTGGATAGGAGGCATCGTGTCCCCGACGCGGTGCAGCGTCCTTCACGCTGCTCCGCAGAGCGGGGACCCATGATCCAACGGTGCTCGTCGCGTGGCCCCCGGCTCAGCAGCGCATCGCTAACGCGCTGCGCCGCGTCCGGGGCACAATACACCCAGCAGGAGACACTACCTCGATGGCGTCCACCAACCGACTGAGCCCGATCCCGCATCCGCCGACGAAACCGGTGGTCGGCAACATGCTGTCGCTGGATTCGGCCGCGCCGGTGCAGCATCTGGTGCGGCTGACCAGGGAACTCGGAGCGATCTTCTGGCTGGATATGATGGGCGCACCGCTGGTCATCGTTTCCGGCCACGATCTCGTCGAGGAACTCAGCGACGAAAAGCGTTTCGACAAGGCGGTGCGCGGTTCGTTGCGCCGCGTCCGCGCGGTTGGCGGCGACGGACTGTTCACAGCCGATACGTCGGAGCCGAACTGGAGCAAGGCGCACAATATCCTGCTGCAGCCGTTCGGCAATCGCGCCATGCAATCCTATCATCCGAGCATGGTCGATATCGCCGATCAGCTAGTGAAAAAATGGGAGCGGCTGAACGGCGACGAGGAGATCGACGTCGTTCACGACATGACGGCGCTGACGCTCGACACCATCGGGTTGTGCGGTTTCGACTATCGATTCAATTCATTCTACCGGCGCGATTATCATCCGTTCGTGGAATCGCTGGTGCGCTCGCTCGAAACCATCATGATGACCCGCGGGATTCCGCTCGAGGGGATTTGGCTGAAAAAGCGCCGGCAGGAGCTTGCGCGCGACGTCGCCTTCATGAACAAGATGGTCGACGAGATCGTCGCCGAACGCCGCAAGAATGCGGAGGCCGCCGAGGCCAGGAAGGACATGCTCGGCGCCATGATGACCGGCGTCGATCGCGCAACCGGCGAGCAGCTCGACGACGTCAACATCCGCTACCAGATCAACACTTTCCTGATCGCGGGGCACGAGACCACCAGCGGCCTGTTGTCCTGTACGCTGTACGCGCTGCTAAAACATCCCGAGGTGCTCAAGAAAGCCTATGAGGAGGTCGACCGGGTGCTCGGCCCCGATACCGATGCGCGGCCGATCTACCAGCAGGTGACGCAACTCACCTACATCACGCAGATTCTCAAAGAGGCCTTGCGGCTTTGGCCGCCCGCGCCGGCCTATGGCATTGCGCCGCTCCAGGACGAAACGATCGGCGGCAAGTACAAGCTCAAGAAGAATACCTTCGTCACGATATTGGTAATGGGGTTGCATCGCGACCCCAGCGTCTGGGGACCCAATCCCGACGCGTTCGACCCGGAGAATTTCAGCAGGGAGGCCGAGGCGGCGCGTCCCGTCAATGCCTGGAAGCCGTTCGGCAACGGCCAGCGCTCCTGCATCGGCCGCGGCTTTGCCATGCATGAGGCCGCCCTTGCGATCGGCATGATCCTGCAGCGGTTCAAGCTGATCGACATCCATCGCTACCAGATGCACCTGAAGGAGACGCTGACGATCAAGCCGGACGGCTTCAAGATCAAGGTGCGTCCGCGCAGCGAAAAGGATCGCGGCGCTTATGCCGGCCGCTCTGCGATGACGGCGGCCGTATCGACGGGCGCGCCGGCGCTGCGCGCCCGGACCCGCCCGGGGCACAACACGCCGCTCTTGGTGCTGTACGGATCGAATCTCGGCACCGCCGAGGAACTGGCGACGCGGGTCGCTGATCTCGCCGAGGTCAACGGCTTTGCGACCAAACTCGCAGCCCTCGATGAATTCGTCGGCAAATTGCCGGAGCAGGGCGGCGTCCTGATTTTCTGCGCGTCGTACAATGGCGCCCCGCCCGACAATGCCACACAGTTCGTCAAATGGCTCGGCAGCAACCTGCCGAAGGATGCATTTTCAAAAGTGCGCTACGCGGTGTTCGGCTGCGGCAACAGCGACTGGGCCGCGACCTATCAGTCGGTTCCGCGCTTGATCGACGAGCAACTGGCGGTGCACGGCGCCAGCAACGCCTATGTGCGCGGCGAGGGCGACGCCCGCGATGATCTCGACGGCCAGTTCGAATCCTGGTTCGCGAAATTGCGACCGCTGGCGGTGAAGCAGTTCGGCATCGATACCAGTTTCGATCGCAGCGCCGACGACGAACCGCTGTACAAGGTCGAGCCGGTGGCGCCGACGGCGGTGAATGCGATCTTGGCCCTTGGCGGCGCCGCACCGATGAAGGTACTGGTCAACAGCGAACTGCAGAACAAGCTCGGCGCCAATGCGTCGGATCGATCGACCCGGCACATCGAGGTGCAATTGCCTTCCGGCGTCACCTACCGGGTCGGCGATCATCTCAGCGTGGTGCCGCGCAACGATCCCGTGTTGGTGGATTCGGTGGCGCGGCGCTTCGGGTTTCTGCCTGCGGATCAGATCCGGCTGCAGGTCGCCGAAGGCCGCCGCGCGCAATTGCCGGTCGGCGACGCCGTGTCGGTCGGGCGATTGCTCTCCGAATTCGTCGAATTGCAGCAGGTCGCGACCCGCAAACAGATCCAGATCATGTCGGAAAACACGCGGTGTCCGCTGACAAAACCAAAACTGCTGGCCTATGTCGGTGACGACGCCGCCGCATCGGAGCATTATCGCTCGGACATTCTCGGCAAACGCAAATCGGTGTTCGATCTCCTGGAAGAACATCCGGCCTGCGAATTGCCGTTCCATGCCTATCTGGAAATGCTGTCGCTGCTGGCGCCGCGCTATTATTCGATCTCGTCGTCGCCGTCGGGCGATCCCTCGCGCTGCAGCGTCACCGTCGCCGTGGTCGAAGCGCCCGCGAGCTCGGGACGCGGTATCTACAAGGGCATCTGCTCGAATTACCTCGCCGGCCGCCGTGCCGGCGAGACGATCCAGGCGACGGTGCGCGAGACCAAGGCCGGTTTCCGGTTGCCCAATGAGGCTGCCGTGCCAATCATCATGGTCGGCCCCGGAACCGGCCTCGCGCCATTTCGCGGCTTCCTGCAGGAGCGCGCCGCCCAAAAAGCCAAGGGCGCGGCGCTCGGCCCGGCGATGCTGTTTTTCGGCTGCCGTCATCCCGATCAGGATTATCTCTATGCCGATGAACTGGAGGCCTTCGAAGCCAGCGGCATCACCGAGCTGCATACCGCGTTCTCGCGCGCCGAGGGCCCAAAAACCTATGTGCAGAATCTGGTCGCGGCGCAACAGGAGCGCGTCTGGCGCCTGATCGAAGACGGCGCGATCATCTATGTCTGCGGCGACGGCGGCAGGATGGAGCCGGACGTCAAGGCCGCCCTGGTTGCGATCTATCGCGAGCGCCAAGGGGCCGATGCGGAGGCGGGGCTGCGCTGGATCGACGATCTCGGCACCAGCAATCGTTACGTGCTCGATGTCTGGGCGGGCGGGTGAGTTCTCAGCCGTCGTCCCTGCGGAACGCCGGGACCCATAACCCCTGGCATTCGTGATTACAAACGGCTTATCCAACGGCATTATCAAAACGAGACGACACGGCGTATGGCTCCCGGCTTTCGCCGGTACTGCGAAGGGCTACGCCGCCTTTGCCGCCGCGCCGTGGGCGTGCTTGTCGATGGCGTCGATGATCTCCGGCCACATCGGGATCGGCAGCGCGTGACCCATGCCTTCGATCATCAGGAGCTTGGCGCCTGATATCGAGGCCGCGGTGTCCTTGCCGCCTTCGGGGCGCACCAGGGGATCGACCGTGCCATGGATCACCAGCGTCGGCGCCTTGACCGATGCCAGCCGCTGCTTGCGGTTGCCTGAGGCGAGGATCGCGCGGAATTGCCGCCCGACGCCGGCGGGACTGAGTCCGCGCGCGTAGGTGCGTTCGGCGCGGGCGCGATCGAGCGATTCGTCGAGCGGGAAGCTGCCGGCACGCAGGATCTTCCAGGTCTGCGCGAAGCGCGCGTAATATTCCTCTTTGGTAGCGGGCGGCGGGGCCATCAGTATGGCCGCGGCCTCGCGGGTCGGCGGCGGCACTTTTGGATTGCCCGTCGTCGACATGATGGAAGTGAGCGAGCGCACCCGCTGCGGAAACGAAATCGCCAGTTCCTGGGCGATCATCCCGCCCATCGACGCCCCCACCAGATGTGCCGACTTGATGCCGAGCACATCCATCAGGCCGATGACATCCTGCGCCATGTCGGACAGCTTGTAGGGCGCGGCGACCGGAATCTTCAGGAACCGCAGCTTGAGCAGTTCGACCGCAGTCAGGCGCTTGCCGCCGGTCATCTTGCTGGACTTGCCGATATCGCGATTGTCGAACCGGATGACGCGAAACCCGCGCGCGGCGAGCTGCCAGCAGAAATCGTCGTCCCAATGGATCATCTGGGCGCCCAGCCCCATGATCAGCACCATCGGTTCCGCGCCGGCGTCGCCGAAAATCTCGTAGCAAAGCTCGATGCCGTTGGCGCGGGCGATCTGCGGCGGCTGATGGGCGAGTACGTTCACCTTGGATTTTCCCTCAAATCGGTTTTGCCAGGATTTTATGGCACGGTTTCGTGCATTGCAGAAGACTTGCGAACGGCAGGGAGGCTGACAAATCGACCTCGCGACGTTGACCGCCCTGGCGCAACAGTGTGGTATGATTTGAAAACAGGCGAGGGACTCGTCGTCAATCCGGGGCGCCAATGGCAGAGAGCAACGATCCGGTCGCGATGTGGCAAAACATGATCGGCGAGATGGAGAAGGGGTTCAACGCCTTCGCCACGAAGGCCATGGAGTCGCCGGAATTCAGCAAGGTCGTCAATCAGGTCGGCGGGGCTTCGGCGGGCGCGCAAAAGCAGCTCGGCGACATGATGGAGAAATATCTCGTCAACATGAACCTGCCGAGCCGGGCACAGATGGTCGGCATGACCGAGCGGCTGCAGTCGATCGAAGGGCAGCTGAACGAGATCAGGGCGCTGCTGCATCAGATCCATAGCAATCCGGGCGCCCCGGCGGGCGGGCCTGCGGCAGCACCCAGGCCGCCGCGCACCAAACGTCCGCCGGCTCCGGGTGGAGAGCAAAAATGAACGCCGCCGCGGCCCTGGATTTTCAATCCATCCCGGACCGGATTCAGGCGGAAGTGCAGCGCGCGATCCAGCGCAGCATCAAGGGTGTTGAATATATCGCTTCGTCGGGCCCTTCGCTGGGATCGACGCCGAAGGACATCCTGAGCGTCCGCGGCACGATGAATCTGTATCACTACCGCCCGATCGCGGACGAGATCTACCGCGTGCCGATCCTGATCGTGATGGCGACCACCAATCGCGGCTACATCCTCGATCTGGTGCCCGGCCAGAGTTTCATCGAGTTTCTGTTAAAGCGCGGCTACGACGTCTACATGCTGGACTGGACCGCGCCGAAGCCGGAAGAGAAGAGCTTGCGGATGGAGGATTACGTTCTCGACTTCATCCCGGATTGCGTCCGCCGCGTGCAGCAGGATTCCGGCGAGACCGATGTCACGGTGATCGGCTATTGCTTCGGCGGCGTGCTGTCGTTGCTGTACGGATCGATCTTCGCCGACGGTCCGATGAAGAATCTGATTTGTTTCACCACCCCGGTCGATTTCCGCGAAATGAAGCTGTTCCAGAACTTTTCGGACAAACGCTATTTCGACGTCGATCGATTGATCGACAGCGTCGGCAATGTCCCGCCCGAGATGATCCTTTCATCATTCGAGATGTTGCGGCCGGCATCGCGCGCCGCAAGCCAGGTCCAATTGTGGGAAAACATCTGGAACGACGAATACGTCAAGTCGTACCGCATGTTCGACCGCTGGGCCACCGACACGCTGCCGCTGGCCGGCGAGTATTTCCGCGCCATCACCAAGGACCTGATGTGGCAAAACAAGCTCTATGACGATACGATGTCGGTCGGCGGGCGGCCGGCGGATGTTGCCAAAATCACGGTGCCGATCCTGCACGCGGTCGCGGAGCACGATCACATCGTTCCCTATGATGCGGCAAAACCCTTGATTCAAAAGATCGGCTCGGCCGACAAGGAAGAGGTGATGCTGAAGGGCGGTCACGTCAGCCTTGTCGCCGGCGCCAACGCCATCAAGCGGCTGTGGCCGAAACTGGATTCCTGGCTAGGTGAGAGATCGACATGAACACCAGCGAAATGCGCAGCTATCCGCTGCATATTGCCACCGACGCCGGCGACATCGAGTTTCGGATGATGGAACCGGCCGACGAGGCGGCGGTGCTCGACTTCGCGCGAAAACTTCCGGGCCACGACCTGTTGTTCCTGCCGCGCAACATTAGCGAGCCGAAGGTGCTGGCCGCCTGGATCAAGGAGATCGAGCGCGGTTCGATCATCAGCCTGCTGGCGGTGAAATCGGGAAGGGTGGTGGGGTGCGGAACGATCGTGCGCGATCCGCTGTCATGGTCGCCGCATGTCGGCGAAATCCGGATGGTGGTATCCACCGATGTCCGCGGTCTCGGCGTTGGGCGGGCGCTATCGCAGGAAACCTTTGCGCTCGCTTTGGGCATCGGATTGGAAAAGCTGCTGGTTCAGATGACGGTCGATCAAACCGGCGCCATCGCGATCTTCGAAGGCCTCGGATTCAAGGCCGAAGCGCTGCTGCACGACCACGTCCGCGACCTGACCGGCAAAAAGCACGACATCGTCGTGCTCGCGCATAACGTCGCCCAGGTCCGGGCCCAGATGGAAGCCTATGGGCTGCCGGATGCCGTGCAGCACTAGCCGCGATAAAACCGGCTACGAAACCATTTCGCGACGGCAGTCGGGCCCCCGGGCGTAAGATGGTCACATATCCGGATCATTCTCGACACGTCTCGAAAATGCCGATGCGATGACCCAAAAACTCACGGTTTGGTACAACACCAAATGTCCGGTGTGTAACGCCGGCATCGACTGGCAGCAGCATCGGCTGGTTCGCGCCGCCCGATCCGGCGCGATCGATTTTCGCGATATCAATCTGGAGCCGGATGCGCTCTCGGGCTTCGGCCTCGGGGTCAACGACATCAGGCGCCGGCTGCATGCCGTCGATGCCGACAATCGCCTCCACGCGGGAATCGACTGCGCGATCGCGATTTGGCTGCGAACGCCCGGCGACATCTGGCTTGGGCGGCTCGTCGGCGTGCCGGTGATCCGGCCGGTCGCCGGCTTCGCGTATGACCGGTTTGCCGATTTGTTGTACGCGTGGAATCGCCGGAAAGGCCGCTGGTAGGGCGAGGGAGCCTGATTGTTGGGCTCGGCCGCTCAAATCCTTGGCTGATCACAAATTCGTGATATCGCACTGCAACATTGATGTTGCGCCGCACCATTAACTATGGCACAACCACCTCGCCCCGGGCCGATCCGGACGGGGTGAGCCCATAGCTCAAAACCTGAGGATGGAGAAACCCAATGACCACCGATACCAATTCCGTGCTGAATTCCGTCAAGGAAGCCTTCGCACCCGTCACCGACGCGCTCAAGAACCTTCAGAACCTGGAAGTTCCCGAGGCTGCCCGTGACTTCGTCAAGAAGACTGCCGGCACCGCCAAAGAGCGTGCCGCCGACCTGCACGCCGGTACCGAGAAGGTGACCGACGCGATCGAAACCGCCGTTGCCGGTTCGGTCTCTGAGGCCGCCAAGATCAGCCGCAACATTCAGCAGGCGATTTATCAGGACACCGAAGCCTTCTTCGCAGGCATCGACAAGCTGGCTTCCGCCAAGTCGCTCAACGAGGCGGTTCAGATCCAGTCCGATATGGTCCGTGCGCGCGGTGAAGTGTTTATGTCGCGGGCCAAGTCCACCACCGAATATCTCGGCAAGCTCGTCGCCGACGGTGCGAAGACCGCGCAGGACAACCTGTCCAAGGTCGCGACTTACGGCAAGACCGCCTGATCGCTTTGCTTTAGGATCAGTCGACCGGCAGATCATTTAGAGGCCCGCTTCACGCGGGCCTTCTTTTTTTGAAGCATCCGTGTCGTCGTCCCCGCGTGAGCGCAATTGCGCTCATCGCTGGAGCTGCGAGCCTCTTCGGCGAGCCTCGAAGGATGATGGCGGCTGACGGTGCCTGCTGCCATCCTTCGAGGCGCGCAAGAAAGTGCGCGCACCTCAGGATGACGGTGGTACGTGCGGCCCCCATGTATAGCTCCATACCGTTCTGAAAGCCGCCATGACCGTCTCCGGCACATTCTCGTTCGACGCGCCCGGCGATGCCGCGCGCGCGGCCGAGTTGCGGCGCGTCAAGGCGCTGGCCACGCTGGTGCTGGCGAGCACGCTCGCGGCGTTCATCACAGCCAAGAGCTTGCTGCACCTGCATCCGGCCTTCGGCTTCGTCGCGGCATTCGCGGAAGCCGCCACCATCGGGGGTCTCGCCGATTGGTACGCGGTGGTGGCGCTGTTCCGCCGGCCGCTGGGATTGCCGATCCCGCATACCGCGATCATCCAGGGCAATCAGCACCGCATCGCCGACAAGCTCGGCGAATTCATCGAGGTGCACTTTCTCGAAACAGCACCCGTCGACGCCAAGCTGCGCCAGATCGATTTTGCCACTTTCGTCGCCGACTGGCTGCGTGACCGCAAGCGCAGCACCGATCTCGCCCGTTTCACGCTGCGCCTTTTGCCCGAGGCGTTTTCGGCGACGGAAACGTCGGGTCTGATGACGTTCATCACCCGCCGGATCACCACCCAGTTGCAGTCGATCGATCTCGCGCCGCTTGCCGCCGGCACGCTGCGTGCGTTCGTGGCCGAGGGGCGGCATCAGGGTTTGCTCGATGACATTCTCCGCGCGGTACATCGGACGCTGACCGAGCCGGAGACGCTGGCGATGATCCGCACAAAAATCCGCCGTGAATTGCCGACGCTGCTCAAACTCTATCGCACCGACAAATTCCTGGTGAACAAGATCGTGGCGTCCGCCACCGCGTTCTTCGAAGAGGTTCGCGGCGATCCGAAACATCCGTTCCGCGGCGAGTTCGATCGCATGCTGCTCTCGTTCGTGGACCGGCTCGGCAGCGACCCGTCCTATGCCGATCGGATCGATGGATTGAAGCGCGACCTCTTGGCGCGCCCCGAACTCGGCGACCTCGCGCGCAACATCTGGGCGAACGCACGATCGTTTATCGAACGCAGCGCCAGCGGTGAAACCCAGGTGCTGCAGCAACACCTCGCCGGAATGTTCGTCGGAGCAGGCGAGGCGCTTGCAGGGGATTCGGAGTTGCGGGGCGAGATCAACCAGGGGCTGGTGACCGTGCTGCGAAGCTTTATCGCCGATCAGAAAAGCGGGGTCTCGAGCTTCATCTCCGACCAGGTCAAGGCCTGGGACATGGGGCAGCTGATTTCGCTGATCGAAATCAACATCGGCAAGGATCTGCAATACATCCGCTTCAACGGCTCGCTGATCGGCGGCCTTGCAGGATTGGGCCTCTACACGATCGAAGTTTTGCTGCGGCTGCTGTGACTATTTAATCACGGCGCGACGTCTAAACGCGGCGTCCCTGGCCGCGTCCACATGAGCAGCTTGAAAGGTCAAAGGTGGTTCCCTAGCTTTGACTAGAAATTGTTGCATCGCGGAACGATTTGATGAGGTTTTCTTCCTATGGTTCAATAGCCGGCTGCCGAAGCTCAAGGGGCCGGCTCTGAAAGGAGCTACAATGTCCGCCGCTGCCCAGATGCTGCGCCCGCCGTCCAAAACCCTGATGT
>JGI12053J15887_10001264_pt1 | contig 11621 bp, 12 predicted proteins | sample MedBloCAOM1_O3_FD_15887 | JGI IMG/M metagenome (IMG submission 15887)
CGGCGGCGCGGAGTTTATCTGCTAGTTTCACTGCGAACCGGCCCCATCGCCGGACGGCGGGCTGGGATTATCGCCGGCCTGGGATGTACCGGTCTCTGGTGCTGCTTCACGGCGGCGGCTCTCGCGCGGCGTGCGCAGGGCGGGGCGTTCCTTGCGCGGACCGATGCGCAGGCGCTTGACCCGCCGCGGATCGGCATCGAGCACTTCGATCTCGAAATCGCCCGGTCCGGAAATGACTTCGCCGCGCACCGGCAGGCGGCCAACATGAGTCACGAGATAGCCGCCGAGCGTCGCGACTTCCTCGCCGGCTTCGCCGGTAATGAACTCTTCGCCGATCACGGAGCGGACGTCATCGAGGCTGGCGCGCGCGTCGGCGATGAAGGAATTATCCGCCTGCCGCACGATCGCCGGCGGCTCGTCGCTGTCATGCTCGTCGTCGATTTCGCCGACGATCTGTTCGACGATGTCCTCGATCGAGACCAGGCCGTCGGTGCCGCCATATTCGTCGACCACCAGCGCCAGATGGATGCGCGAGGCCTGCATTTGCGCCAACAGGTCGATCGCCCGCATCGACGGCGGCACGAACAGCAGCTTGCGGATGATGTTGGCGTCCGCGAGCGGCAGCGCCAGATCGACCACGCGCAGATCGAGACCGGCCGGGAAAGGCTTCTTCCGCTTGGCCTTGGTGGTATCGGGCACGCGCGCCCGGGCGGTCATGAACGCCAGCAGATCGCGGATGTGGACGATGCCTTCGGGATCGTCGAGGGTTTCGTTGTAGACCACGAGGCGCGAATGCGCGGCACTTTCGAACAGGCCCATCAATTCGCCGAGCGTGATGTCGCGCTTGACCGCGACGATGTCGGCGCGATGGATCATCACGTCGGCAATGCGCCGCTCATGCAGGCCGAGGATATTGCGCAGCATGGTGCGCTCGATGGCGGAGAAGCCGACCTCGTCCGGCGTCGAGGCATCGAGCACGACCTGCAGATCGTCGCGGACCGATCCCGGCTTCCATCCGAACAGGGTGCGGATCGCGCGGGTCAGCCAGTTGTCGGCGGCGGCGGGACGCAGCACTTCGCCGTCCTGCACCACCGCCGGGAGGTTGCGCGTGTTGCGTGGATTGTCGTGGGTCGGTTCGGAGTCCGCCATCTCAGTCCATCCGCTCCCGGTCCGCATAGGGGTCGGGAACGCCGAGTTGCGCCAGAATCTCCTGTTCGAGAGTCTCCATGGCTTCGGCGTCGTCGTCTTTTTCGTGATCGTAACCCATCAAATGCAGGAAACCATGGACCGCGAGATGGCTGAGATGATGATCGAACGGCTTTTGCTCGTCATCGGCCTCCCGGCGTGTGGTTTCATAAGCGATGGCGATGTCGCCGAGCATGCGCGGCGCATCGTCGGGGCCGCCTGTGCCGGTCGGCGGCAGCGCCGGAAACGACAGCACGTTGGTCGGCTTGTCGATGCCGCGCCAGTTGCTGTTGAGCGTGCGGATGCCGGCATCATCGGTCAGCATCACCGCGAGTTCGGCCTCGCCGTCATCAGCATCCGTCATCTGGGCCGCGGCGGCGATGGCGCGCTGGATCACGGCTTCGGCGTCGGGTTCGGTCTGCCAGCATTCGGCGACCACGAGAACCTCGGTTATGGGAAGCACAAAGGGCGGCATCGGTCCGGAATTTCTGTTGCGGCCGGGGTTTTTGCCCGGCGCGCGGTCGGCGGTAGATATGGGCATCAAGGCCTTTTGGTTGCCGGCTTCTGCGGCAGTCCTTCATAGGCGGCGACGATCCGCGCCACCAGTTCATGGCGGATCACGTCTTCGGCGGTGAATTTCACCTGCGAAATGCCTTCCACGCCATCGAGCAGTTTCGCGGCTTCCGCGAGGCCCGAGGTCTGGCCGTTCGGCAGATCGACCTGCGAGGGATCGCCGGTGATGATCATGCGGCTGTTTTCGCCAAGCCGGGTCAGGAACATCTTCATCTGCATCGAGGTGGTGTTTTGCGCCTCGTCGAGAATGATGACGGCGTTGGTCAGGGTGCGGCCGCGCATGAAGGCCAGCGGCGCGATCTCGATTTCGCCGGCTTGCAGCGCGCGCTCGACGATGCGCGAATCCATCAAATCGTACAGCGCATCGTAAATGGGCCTTAAGTAAGGATCGACCTTTTCCCGCAAGTCGCCGGGCAGGAAGCCGAGCCGCTCGCCGGCCTCCACCGCCGGCCGCGACAGGATGATGCGATCGACTTCCTTGCGCTCGAACAATTGCGCGGCATGCGCCACCGCGAGCCAGGTCTTGCCGGTACCGGCGGGACCGATGCCGAATACCAGCTCATGGCGCTTCAGCGCGCGGATGTAGGAATCCTGTGCGGCGGTGCGCGCACGCACCGGGCGCTTGCGCAGATTGATGGTCTCGAACGACGATTTCGGCGCCTTGGCGTCGAATTCGAACAAGGAGCCCTGCGCGATCACGGCGCGGATCGCGCCTTCGACATCGCCCTGCGCCAGATCGTGGCCCTGCACCGCCTGCGCATACAGTGTCTCCAGCACGCGCCGCGCGGCGTCGCAGCCGTCGCGCGAACCCGCGATGGTGATGTGATTGCCGCGCGAATCGACCACGACGCCGAGACGGCGTTCGACCAGCGCCAGATTCTGTCCGTAGGGTCCGACCAGTGCCGAGGCCGCGCGATTGTCATCGAAGTCGATGACGACCTGCGTTTCGGGCGGGATCTGCATGTCGCGGTCAAGTTTGCGGCTGGGAGCAAGTGCAGGCGAATCCGATGCGCTTTTGGGCAAGGGTTCAGGCTCCCGTGGTGATTTGAGAAGGACTGGCCGTTTGAGAAGAGCCGGTCATGTGAGAAAAAGCGGTTGCCGTCGGCGGCGCATCCGCAGCGGGCGCGAGCCTGCCGAGCAGGCTGTAGCGCTCAAGGCTTTCGATCGTCACCGGAAACACTTGTCCGATGATATCGGGGGAGGCCATCACATGGGCCGGCTGCAGATAGGCGGTGCGGCCGACGATCTGTCCGGGATTGCGGGCGGCGCGTTCGAACAGCACATCGACGGTGTTGCCAATCGCCGCCTTGTTGAAGGCCGATTGCTGGCTGTCGATCAATTCCTGNAGCCGCACCAATCGCTCGTCCATCTCTTCAGCTGACACCGTCTCCCGCATGTCCGCCGCCGGCGTTCCCGGCCGTGGCGAATATTTGAACGAATAAGCGCCAGCGTATCCGATTTGCGTGACAAGCGCGAGGGTCGCGGCGAAATCTTCCGCGGTCTCGCCGGGGAAGCCCACGATAAAATCCGATGAAAATGCAATATCTTGCCGCACGGCGCGGAACCGGTCGATGACGCGGCGGTAATCGTCGGCGGTATGCTTGCGGTTCATGACAGCCAGAATCCGGTCGGAACCGGATTGGACCGGAAGATGCACGAACGGCATCAGCGCGGCGAGGTCGCGGTGCGCCTCGATCAGGCTGTCATCGACATCGCGCGGATGGCTGGTCGAATAGCGCAAGCGCACGATGCCGGGTATTTCGGCAAGGCGACGCAGCAAGGCGCCCAGCGGCCAGGTCCGTCCGTCCGGTCCTTCGCCGTGATAGGCATTGACGTTCTGCCCGATCAAGGTGATTTCGNGCACGCCATTGTCGGCGAGCCGGAGCACGTCATCGACGATCTTTGCCACCGGCCGCGACACTTCCGAGCCGCGGGTATAGGGCACCACGCAGAAGGTGCAGAATTTATCGCAGCCTTCCTGCACCGTGACGAAGGATGAGATGCCGCGCGCGCGGATCGCCTTGGCGCTTGGCGGGGCCAAAAATCCGAACTTGTCCTCAACCGGGAATTCGGTCTCCAGCGCGCGGCCATGGCTTTTGGCGCGCGCCAGCAATTGCGGCAAATGGTGATAGCTTTGCGGGCCGACCACGACATCGACAACGGGCGCGCGGCGGATGATCTCGTTACCCTCGGCCTGGGCGACGCAGCCGGCGACAACGATATTCATCTTCCGGCCATCGCGCGCGGCCTCATCCTTGACGACGCGCAGCCGCCCGAGTTCCGAGTACACCTTCTCGGAGGCCTTTTCGCGGATGTGACAGGTGTTGAGGATCACCAGATCCGCGTCATCAACGCTTGCGGTCTCGACAAAGCCTTCCGGCGCCAGCGTGTCCACCATGCGCTGCGCATCGTAGACGTTCATCTGACAGCCATATGACTTGATATGCAGCTTGCGCGGCGGCTTCATGGAACCTGAGTGCTGGGCTGAAAATGGCGCCATTGCGGCACGGGGCTTAGTTATAGGCTATGGCACGGGAAATCCAGCGTTTGGACCTGTCGTTCCGGGGCCAACGGTCCGCGCAAAGCGCGACCCGATAACAGGCTCCGCGAACCCGGAATGACCGCGATTGAGGCGCGTCGCAATCGAAAACAACGGACTCGAAGCTCACGCACTCAGGATTTGTCGTCGTCCAGCGGGACGCAATATAGTTCCAGCCGGTGATCGACCAGTTTGTAGCCGAGCTTGCGGGCGATTTCGGCCTGCAGCTTCTCGATCTCCTCAGAGGTGAACTCAATCACCTTGCCGTCGCGCAGATTGATCAGATGGTCATGATGGCTGTCGCGCATCTGTTCATAGCGGGCGCGGCCCTCGCGGAAGTCATGCCGCTCGATGATGCCGGCGTCTTCGAACAGCTTGACGGTTCGATAGACCGTCGAGATCGAGATCTTGTCGTCGACCGCGACGCAGCGGCGGTACAGTTCCTCGACGTCGGGATGATCCAAAGCCTCCGCCAGCACGCGCGCGATCACCCGGCGCTGTTCGGTCATGCGCATACCGGTGGCGGCGCAGCGCGCTTCTATACCAGTGGCCTTGAGCGTGGACGGGGATTTCAGTGCGGTCATGGGTTTTGCCTTGGGCAGGTGCATGATCCGCCAAAGTGCAAGCGGTTTGGCGGCAAGATCATGCGCTCTCCCATAGTTTAGAGCCCGATCGGCCACGAAACCGGATTCCGCTTTTCCTGATCGCGCCCTGCCTGTTGTGCCACCGCGCGCGCATTACGACAAGTCGCGGCGCATCAGAAGCGCGTTCAATTGTTCCCCACCGGGTTGCTGGTAATAGCGTTCGCGGCGCCCGGCGATACCAAATCCGGCCCGCTCGTATAGCCGTCGCGCCGGCTGATTATTTTCCTCGACCTCGAGGAAGACGGTACGCACGCCGCGGCCGGCGAGGTGACCGAGATGCGTCAGCAACAGATTGCGGGACAGGCCAAGGCCGCGATGGCTGGCGGCAACGGCGATCGACAATATTTCGGCCTCGTCGGCCGCCATGCGGGACACCGCAAAGCCGATGATTTTCCGTCCGACTCTCAGGCGGTGAACCAGCGTGTTGCGCTCGNTCAGCATGCCCTCAAATTCGCCTTCGCCCCATCCACGGTGAAATGACGCGCTGTGAAGTTGGGCGAGTTTCGGTGCATCGCGCAAGCTTGCGGGTTCGATTGCCGCCGGGCCGCCGCGCCACAGACCAGACAGCCAGCTAGGCACAAGGTTGATCATGGCGTTTGCGGTTGCGCGGCCTTCTGCGGCAGATCACTTGGAAGTTTGGCATCAGGTGCGCGCAGGTAATATGGCCGGGCCGGCGCGGTATCCGGACTGACCGCGGCCCCCAGCCACGCCACCCAGGCGATGTCCGGCGCCGGTTGTGCATCGACCTTGAAAGGTGGCAACGCATCCGTCGGCCAGCGGTCGGCGAGAATTTTGGCGGCATTGCCAACCAGATGCGGCGCCCCGAACCGCGACGCGCCGAGCGCCTCTTCGATTGGCGCGACGCGCGGCCGGATCAACGGACTGCCATTGCCGCTCACCACCTGAAAGTACGCATGGTCATGTCGCGCATCGATGGCGGAGATGACAGGGTGTTCGACGTTCTGGGTGACGACGGGTGCGGCGTAGGCCGCCAGCGTGGTCAGCCCGACCACCGGTCTGTCGGCCGCGAGCGCAATGCCACGCGCGGCGGAGAGCCCTACTCGCAGCCCGGTAAAGCTGCCGGGGCCGGTGGTCACCGCGATGCGATCGAGGGATGCGAACGCTATGCCGGCCCCCTTGATGACACGCGCGATCAGCGGCATCAGCGCCTCGGCATGGCCGCGCTTCATTGCCTGCGATTCCTGCGCAATCAGCTTGCCGGCGTCGGTATCGAGAATGCCCGCCGAGCAGGCATCCAGCGCGGTGTCGATGGCGAGGATCAGCATAGTCCGATGTATAGCAGAACAAGGGGCTGCGTCTTGCCCTGACTCAACGCGTCATGCCCCGCGAGGGCGGGGCATCCAGTAGTCACTGATGCAAGTGTTTACTGGATCGTCCGCTTTCGCGGACGATGACAGAGTGTCGGAGAATTCTTCTCACGCCGATCAGATCGGCCGGACTTCGACCACGTCGGGCACGAAATGCTTCAGCAAATTCTGGATGCCGTGCTGCAGCGTCGCGGTGGACGACGGGCAGCCCGNNCAGGAGCCCTTCATGTTGAGGTAGACGATGCCGTCCTTGAAGCCGCGAAAGGTGATGTCGCCGCCGTCGCTGGCGACCGCCGGGCGCACCCTTGTTTCGATCAGGTCCTTGATGGTCGCGACCGTCTCGGCGTCAGCCTCGTTGAAGAACTCGTCTTCCTCGTCGGCGGCCTCGTCGCTTGCAACGCTGCCATCGGCCAGCAGCGGCGCGCCGGACATATAGTGCTCCATGATGGCGCCGAGGATCGCCGGCTTGAGATGTTGCCAGTCGTTGTCGTCCTTGGTCACGGTGACGAAGTCGGAACCGTAAAATACGCTGGTGACGCCGGGCACGCCGAACAGTCTCTCGGCGAGCGGCGAGCGCGCTGCGGCCTCGCGGTTGACGAATTCCATGGTGCCGCTGTCGAGTACGGCGCGGCCGGGGATGAATTTCAGCGTGGCGGGATTGGGCGTAGCTTCGGTCTGGATGAACATTTGCTTTCTCCGGCGTCGCCGGTTCAAGGCCGGCGCGTGAGTGATCCCTAGCAGATGGCGACCGCAAACGCACGATCAAGGGGCGCAGACCAGCAGTTCCTTAGGTAGATCAGGGGCCTACGATAACCCGTCGATATCCTCGTCGCTCAAATCCCCGGACACGATGGTGACCGGAATCGGGAACGAGCCGACCGTTTTGGTTATCATGGTAATGATCGGACCGGGGCCTTCCGGCCCTGGATTGGCGGCCAGCACCAGCATCGCGATATCGACGTCCTTGTCGATGACGTCGAGGATTTGATCGGTCGGATCGCCCTCCCGGATCACGCGCTCCGGTGTAATCGCGGCGATGCCATTGGCGCGGCCGGACGCGCGGTCGAGCGCAGCATTGGCGGCCTCGTGCGCTTCCGCGCGCATGATGTCGGCGACCCCGAGCCATTGCTGGTTCTGGTCCTCGGTCTCGATGATTCGCAGCATCACTACGCCGCCGCCGACCCGGATCGCCCAGCGGCTGGCATAGTAGACGGCGCGGTCCCATTCCGCGGTATCGTCAACGATAACCAGACATTTTGGCTTGTGACCCGTCTCGTAGCTTCGTCGCTGGGTGGTCATGCATGTCCCGATGCTGCGCCAAGCTCGCCTCATGCTGCCACGGCGCAGCCATCCTCGACAAGCGGCAGCGCGAGCGGGTGTTCCGCAAAGCTGGATCCGGTTTTGCGATCAGAATATGCGCCAAGCGTAGAGTGCGCTGCATCAATTATGGCAAAGACATGGAACTAGCGTTGGCGGACGAACCCGAGGATATCCTTTGTCGCAGCCATGGTTTCGGCGGCGATGGCGCGGGCACGGTCGGCGCCGTCGACCAGGATCGCATCGACATGGCCGGGGTCTGCGACCAGCCGTTTCATTTCGGAGGCGATCGGCGCGAGCTTGGCGACGCAAAGTTCGACCAAGGAGTTCTTGAAATTCGAAAACTGGCCGCCGCCGAATTCGCCGAGCACCTCGGATTTGTTGCGGCCCGACAGTGCTGCATAGATCCCGACGAGATTGTCAGCCTCCGGGCGCGTCTCAAGTCCCTTTTCTTCCGATGGTAACGGCTCCGGATCGGTCTTCGCCTTGCGGATCTTCTGCGCGATGGTGTCGGCATCGTCGGTGAGATTGATCCGCGAATTGTCCGACGAATCCGACTTCGACATCTTCTTGGTGCCGTCGCGCAACGACATCACCCGCGTCGCTGGGCCGGTGATCAGGGGTTCCGGCTGCGGAAAGAACATTCCGTCAGCAAAGCCGTGGCTCCGAATCGATTCGCCGAAATCATTGTTGAATTTCTGCGCGATGTCCCGCGACAGCTCGAGGTGCTGTTTCTGGTCCTCGCCGACCGGTACATGGGTGGCGCGATAGAGCAGAATGTCCGCCGCCATCAGCACCGGATAATCGTAGAGACCCACGGACGCAGCCTCGCGGTCCTTGCCGGCCTTTTCCTTGAATTGCGTCATCCGGTTGAGCCAGCCGACCCGCGCCACGCAATTGAAGATCCAGGCCAGTTCCGCATGCCCGGACACCTGGCTTTGGTTGAAGACAATGTGCTTCTTCGGGTCGATGCCGCTGGCGATGAAGGCCGCGGTCACTTCCCGGGTATTGCGCGCGAGTTCGGCCGGACCGCCCCAGACCGATACCGGCTGCGTCAGCGCGTGCATGTCGACGACGCAATAGAGGCAGTTGTGAGTCTCCTGCAACTTCACGAAGTTGACGATCGCGCCGAGGTAATTGCCGAGATGCAGATTACCGGTCGGCTGGACGCCCGAAAAAACCCGTTCAACCATCGCCATTGTCATATTCCTGCGTGCCTGTTTCCCGCCGTCAGGCGCTGGCGCCGTCCATTGCCATGAGGGGGTCAGTTGCGCAAGTCGGAGGCCGTGGTTTGTCGGACCGCACTAACTGCATCGCGCCAACTGACGACGCCGAACAGGGCCAGAAGCAGGGCGTAAATCGCCATTCCACCTGCAATCAGCCCACCTAAGAGAACGGCATGGGCGATGCCATGCGTGCCCGCGGCCAGCGCCGGCACCAGTGCCGCGGTCAGCCACAGCAGCCCACCCATCGCCAGCGCTGCCGCCACGATGCGCGGCAGCCGCCGGCGTGCCACCGCATCGATTGAAAATCCTGATATCGCTGCACCACGACGTATCAACGCCAGCGCGCTGCTCCAGGCTCCGAGCGCGATGCCGGCTGCGATGCCGCTGGCGCCAAACAATTGGCCGAGTACCAAAGCCACAACGATCGCAACCGCAACACCCTTGAGCGTCGCCAAAAGCGGAGTGCGCGTATCATCGCGTGCGAAGAATGCCGGCGACAAGGCCTTGACCAGCACGTGGGCGGGCAGGCCGAGCGCCAGCAGCATCAGCGCATGCGCAGTCGCCGAGGTATCGACAGCAGTGAACACGCCGTGCTCGAACAGCATCCGCACGATCGGTTCGCTGAGCACGAACAATCCCAGCGTCGCGGGCAAGGCTAGTCCAACAGCGAGTTCTAGCCCGCGCGACCCGGCGCGTGCCATCGCCGTCCGATCGTCGGCGCGCAGCGCGCGCGTCAGTTCGGGAACCAGCACCGTGCCCATGGCGACGCCGACGATGCCGAGCGGCAGCTCGATCAGACGGTTGGCGAAATACAGCCACGACACTGCCGACGGCGCCGACGACGCGATGATCGCTCCGGCGACCACAAGCAATTGCGGACCTGAACTGGCGATCATGCCGGGGATTGCCTTGCCAAAGAAGCCACGCATCTGCGCGTCGAACGCGACACGCAACGGCGTGGCGATGCTGCCGCCCCCATGGCGCGACACCAGAATCAGCAATTGCAGCAGCCCGGCGATGCCGACCGTGGCAGCCAGGATCAGCGCGGCATCGTGAGCGTCCCGCCGCCAGCCGAGCAGCGCGATCATCACGACGATCAGCGCGACGTTGAACAGAAGCGGCGAGAAGGCCGTTAATGCAAAGCGGGCTTGCGCGTTCAACAGCGCCATCATCACGGTGACCGGGCCTGCGAAGGCGAGATAAGGCAGCATCAAGCGGGCATCATCCACCGCCAGTTGCAGCGTTGCGTGTCCAGCAAAGCCTGGCGCGAGAGCCGTCATGACAAATGGCATTAACAGGCCGATCAATACTGTCGTCATGATCAAGGCAGCGCTGACGGTGCCGAGAACGCGTCCCGCGAATGCCGCCGCCGCGACGGCGCCCTCCGCCTCGCGCTCGCGCAGCCAGGCCGGCACCAGCGCCGCGTTCAGCGCGCCCTCCGACAACAGCCGCCTGACGACGTTGACCAGTTGAAATGCCACCAGGAATGCGTCCGCGACCGGGCCCGCGCCGAGCAGCGCCGCAATCATCGCGTCGCGCGCGAATCCGAGCAACCGCGAGGCAAGCGTTCCCGTCGATACGGTGAGGAAAGAACGGATCATAAGGGCTTCTATACCGCGTCGCTTGCTGGCGCAGGGGTGATCGTGATAGGCCGCTGCACCTTCGCACCCCGACTTGGACCGGATTTTCCGCGCCATCGCAAATTGCCGCAACAGGACTTAATAAATGACCTCAGCGAAATACGACGTTCTCGGGATCGGCAATGCGATTTTCGATATCTTGGTGCAGGCCGACGAGAGCTTTCTTAGCCGCCACGGCATGACCAAGGGCGGCATGGCGCTGATCGACGAGGCGCGTGCCCTATCGATCTATCGGGATATGGGCCCGGCGATCGAGATGTCGGGCGGCTCGGCGGCCAACACCATTGTCGGCGTTGCCGGCCTGGGGGCACGCGCGGCCTATGTCGGCAAGGTCAGGGATGACCAGATCGGCCGTCTCTATACGCACGACATCCGCGCTGCGCAGGTCGCGTTCGAGACCAAACCCGCATCGGATGGCCCCGCCACCGGCTGTTCGTACATTCTGGTGACGCCGGACGGCGAGCGCACGATGAATACTTATCTGGGCGCGGCGCAGGAACTGATGCCCGACGATATTGACGCCGCGCAGGTCGCGGCTTCCGCAATCGTTTATCTTGAAGGTTACCTCTGGGATCCGAAGAACGCGAAGNAGGCCTTCGTGAAGGCGTCGACCATCGCGCATGATGCGGGTCGCCAGGTTGCGCTGACGCTGTCGGATTCGTTTTGTGTCGATCGCTATCGCGGCGAATTTCTCGATCTGATGCGCAACGGCACGGTCGATCTGGTGTTCGCCAACGAGGCCGAATTGCATTCGCTCTACCAGACCTCAGATTTCGACACCGCGCTCAAGCAATTCCGCAGCGACACGAAACTCGGCGTCGTCACCCGCAGTGAAAAGGGTTGCGTGGTGGCGTCGAAAGAAGGCATCACCGCGGTGCCGGCGTTTCCGATCGACAAAATGGTNGACACCACAGGCGCCGGCGATCTGTTCGCCGCCGGATTTCTGTTCGGTCTGGTGCGCGGCGCCGGACATGAAAATGCCGGGCGGCTCGGCGCGCTCGCCGCGGCTGAGATCATTCAGCACATCGGCGCGCGGCCGCAGACATCGCTAAAGGAATTGGCGCGGCAGAACGGGCTGCCGGTGTAGGCGAAAAAAGATGTCAGCGCGAGGCCGACCTTGCAACCCGTCATGCCCGGGCTTGTCCCGGGCATCCACGTCTTTCTTTTAG
>JGI12053J15887_10001265_pt1 | contig 11618 bp, 10 predicted proteins | sample MedBloCAOM1_O3_FD_15887 | JGI IMG/M metagenome (IMG submission 15887)
GCTTGCGATCATCGCCAGCGCCTTCTCGATCCCGACGAGCCGCGGCAGCCGTTGCGTACCGCCGGCGCCCGGAATGAGACCGAGTTTGACCTCCGGCAATCCAAGGCGCGTACCGGGACTCGCAATGCGATAATGACAACCGAGCGCAAGCTCGAGCCCTGCGCCCAACGCGGTGCCGTGCATGGCGGCGGTGACCGGCTTCGGCAATGCTTCGATCGCCGCGATCACGTCGCGGTTGCTCGGCGGCACGGGACGCTTGCCGCATTCGGTGATGTCCGCGCCCGCTATAAAGGTCCGCCCGGCAGAGATGATCACGGCCGCCATGTATTGCGCGTCGTCGCGCACATGGGTCATCGCCTCGAGCAGCCCAGCACGGACCTTTTGGGAGGTGGCGTTGACGGGCGGATTGTCTATCGTGACCACGGCAACGCCGTTGTCGTTGCGCAGATCGATGAATGCGTTGATCGTTCCCATCCTGCCTCGTGCAAATCAGTGATCGCTGCGCCGGGGTTCCGCGCCTGCCGCAGTCCGCGCCTGACGGTGAACTAGGCGATCTCGAACAGGCCCGCCGCCTCCATCCCGCCGCCAACGCACGTGGTTACGACAACGTATCGCGCAGCACGGCGCTTCCTTTTTTCGAGGAGGCATGGCCGGTCATGCGGGCGCCCGACATCGCCAGCTGCTCAGGCAAAAACGCGGCTCATCACAGGGCGTGCGACGCCGGCCGCAGGCCGGACGACAGACACCAGTCGATGCCGCCTACACTACCGGGCACATGCCGCCGTCGACATTGATGGCGGTACCGGTTACGTAGCTGCCGGCGTCAGATGCGAGAAACAGGATCATGTTGGCGAACTCCTCGGCGGTGCCGACGCGACCCAGTGGCACGCGAACGGCCATCTCCGCAAGGTACTCCTCCAGCGTGCGGCCCTTGTTCTCCTTAGCGTGACCGCGAACCCACTGGTCAGTCTGGATCAGCCCGACCAGCACCGCGTTGACGAGCACGTTGTGGGCCGCGCCTTCGTTGGCCAGCACCTTGGTAAGGGCCATGCCGGCGGCACGGGTGACTGACGTCGGTGCGCTGCCATTACGCGGCCATTTTGCACCGGTGTTGAGGGTGTTGACGATCCGGCCCCACTTGCGTGACTTCATGCCGGGAAGGGCGGCCCGCGACAGGCGAATGGCGGCGAAAAGCTTGAGGTCCAAGTCCGCCTGCCAGATCTCGTCGGTCGCCGCCTCGAAGGGCCCGTTCGAATGCGTACCGGCGTTGTTGATCAGCACATCGACCTTGCCCAGCTCCTTCTCGGCGGCGGCGAAGATGCGCGCGCAATCTGCCGCTTTGCTGACGTCGCCGGCGATCCCGACGACCTTACCCTTGCCTTCGCGGGAAAGCGCCGCGCAGGCTTCTTCGAGCACATCGGAACGGCGTGCCACGATGGCAACGTTCGCCCCGGCCTTCATGAAATTGATCGCGGCGGCAAAGCCGATGCCCTTGCTCGCGCCGGTGATCAGCGCGCAGCGCTGGTCCATCCGCATGTCGATCATCGTGTTCTCCATTGAAACGGGATTGTCCCGAAGTTTGTTGGAATTAGTGAGGTTGGCACCAAAGCATCACGTCAATGGATGCCATCCGATTTCACCCGCCCGTCTATAATCGGCCAGGTCCGTGAATTAGAATTGTGGCGAAGCTTAAATTGCGTCTCACAAACGGTAGTTAACCTCCCAATATTGTCTTGAATGATGTCGTCATCCACGACTGAACCCCGATAGCATTTTGCGTGCGATCACCAGTTGCTGGATCTGGCTGGTTCCTTCGTAGATCCGATAGAGCCGCGCGTCGCGATAGAGACGCTCGACCGCATAGTCCTGCATGTAGCCGGCGCCGCCGTGGACCTGCACGGCGCGGTCGGCGATCCGCCCCAGCGCTTCCGACGCGAACAGCTTGCAGCAGGAGGCCCGTTCGCTGACATCTTCGCCGGCATCGCGCGCCCGCGCGGTCTCCACCACCATGCAGCGGGCCGCATAGGCTTCCGCCCGGCTATCGGCGAGCATCGCCTGGATTAGCTGGAATTCGGCGATCGGCTGGCCGAACTGGCGGCGCGCAGTTGCATAACCCACGGCTTCCCGGATCAGCCGTTCGCTCAGGCCCACGCACACCGCTGCAATGTGGATGCGTCCGCGATCGAGCACGCGCATGGCAGTGCGAAATCCTTCGCCCTCGCGCCCCAACAGACCGGTCGGCGGAACCCGGCAGTCCTCAAGGATAACGTCGGCAGTGTGGGCGCCCCGCTGCCCCATCTTGCGGTCGGGCTTCCCGACAATCAGGCCCGGCGTGTCACTCGAGACGAGAAATGCCGAGATGCCGCCGGCGCCTTTCACCTCCGGCCGCGTGCGGGCGAACACGGTGAACAGCCCGGCCTCCGGGGCATTGGTGATGAAGCGCTTGGTGCCGTTCAGGATCCAATTGCCGTCGAGACGCGCGCTCGTGCGCAACGAGGCCGCGTCAGAGCCGGAATCGGGCTCCGTCAGCGCAAAACACGCGATGACCTCGCCGGAGGCGAGCCGCGGCAGCCATTCCCGCTTCTGTGCCTCGGTGCCGTCCAGCACTAGGCCGAGCGATCCGATGCCGTTGTTGGTGCCGATGAGGCTGCGGAAACACGGCGAGGCCTGGCCAATCTCGAAGGCCACCAGGACTTCTTCCTCCACCGTCAGTCCGATGCCGCCGAAATCCTCGGGGATCGTCAGGCCGAACAGGCCGAGCCGGCGCATCTCGGCGACGACCTCGGTAGGGATTTCATCGCGTTCGGCTACCTCGGCCTCAATCGGCAGCAGGCGCTCGTGGACGAACCGCCGGATGCCGTCAATCAGGCCATCGAGGATCTCCGGGTCGCGGATCACGGCAAGCTCCCGGTCAACGGAATTTCGGCTTGCGCTTTTCGCGGAACGCCTTTCCGCCCTCCTTCGATTCCTCGGTCCCGTAATAGAGCGCGAGGGCCTCAAAGCCGAGCGCGCCGATCCCGCGCTGATGCTCCGTGTCGGCATTGAACGAACGCTTGGCGATGGCGATAGCGGTCGGGCTGCGTTCCACCAATTCCGCGCACCAGCGGTTCACCTCGTCGTCGAGCTGGTCGTGCGGCACCACCGCATTGACCAGGCCCATTTCGAGGGCCTCCTTAGCGGTGTAGCGTCGGCACAGGTACCAGATTTCCCGTGCCCGCTTCTCGCCGACGATGCGGGCGAGGTAGGCGGTGCCGAAACCGGGATCGACCGAGCCGACCTTCGGCCCGACCTGACCGAACACCGCCTTATCGGAGGCGATGGTGAGGTCACACAGTGTCGCCAACACATTGCCGCCGCCGATCGCGAAGCCCTGCACCCGCGCGATCACCGGCTTGGGCACGTCACGGATGATCGATTGCAACTCGTCGATCGGCAGGCCGATCGTACCGCGCCCGCCATAGCTGCCGTCATGGGCGCTCTGGTCACCGCCGGTACAGAACGCCTTGTCGCCGGCGCCGCCGAGCACGATGACGGCCACCGACTTGTCGGAGCCGGCCCGGCGGAAGGCGTCGATCAGCTCTTCGCAGGTTTGTGCGGTGAAGGCGTTGTATTTCTCGGGGCGATTGATGGTGATGCGCGCGACGGCGTCGCGGACCTCGTAGAGGATGTCGTCGTAGCGATCCATGGTGTCACCCGTGCATGGTGAGGCCGCCCGAGACGCTTATGGTCTGGCCGGTCATGTAGGAGGCGTCGTCCGACAGCAGGAAGGCGACCAGCCCCGGATAATCCTCGGGTTGCCCGAGCCGCTTCATCGGAATCGCGCGTTTCAAGCCCTCGGCGATCTTCGCACCGTTCGGGCCTTCGAGGAAACTGCGCAGGATCGCGGTATCGGTCGGGCCCGGGCAGATGGTATTCAAGGTCACGCCCTTGCCGACGAGTTCACGCGCCAATGTCTTGGTGAGGGCGATCACGCCACCCTTGCAGGCGGAATAGACCGCTTCGCCCGACGAGCCGACCCGCCCGGCGTCCGACGCGATGTTGACGACGCGCCCGAATCCGCGCGCCGCCATGCCGCGTAACACGACGTGATGCATGTTCAACGGGCCTAACAGATTGATGGCGATGATCTTGGTCCAGAAGTCCGGCGTGGTGTCGATGAAGTTCGCCGCGCGGTCCCAACCGGCATTGTTGACCAGAAACGCCGCCGGACCGAAGTCCGATTCGAATTTTTCCACCGCGCTCTGGACGGACTGATAGTCGGAAATATCGACTTTGGCCGCGCTCGCACGGCCGCCGCGCGCCATGATGTCTTGCGCTGCCTTGTCTCCAACCGCGCCGTCGAGATCGAAAATGCCGATAATGCAGCCCTCCTCGGCCAGGCGCTGCACGATCGCCGCACCGATGCCGTTGGCGCCGCCGGTCACCAACACTGTCCGGCCCTTCAATCCCCGCATGAACGTGCTCCGATGTTAAGGGCTCGCCGACGCGCTGTGCCCGGGCGATCGGCCCGCCAGCATCCGCGTGGCCTCATATTTGGTGACGACGTCACCGCGCTGGTTCTTGATCTCGACGGTCGAGACCACGATGGCGCGGTTGCCCTTCGAGGTCGGGCGGACCGAGACCACCTCGATCTCGCCATGGATGGTGTCGCCGACCAGCACCGGCGCCAGCACCTGCTTCTTGAGCTCGAGCATGGCGAGGCCCGTGCCCTGGATCATGGTCTGGCACAGCAGTCCCTCGATCAGGCAGTAGGTCAGCGCCGCCGGTACGAACTGACCCTGGATCGCACCCTTGTCGCCGAAAGTATGGTCGATGAAGATGGTTTCCAGCATACCAGTCACGCCGACGAACATCACGAGATCGGTCTCGGTGACGGTGCGATTGAGAGTCCGAAACTTTTGTCCGGGCGACAATTGTTCCCAGGTGAAGCCGACACCGAGCGTCTGCATGGTCATTCCTTCTCGTCAGGCGCGCCGTCATTGGCAACCAGAGGGAAAACCAATCCGCCTGACGACACCGCCGCGTCGATTTCCGCGGCCTCCAGCCCTGCTTCCAGCAATATCTCGCGGCCGTGTTCGCCGAACCGTGGTTGCAGCCGCCGGATATTGGCGGGTGAATCCGAAAACCGCACCGGAACGTCGGGCATCACGATCTCACCTTCGGTCGGATGTTGTTCATGGCGAAAGAAGCCGATGGCATTCAGGTGAGGATCGTCCATCAGCTGATCGAGAGAATTCATCGGGCCCGCCGGAATCTCGCAATTGTCGAACAGGGCAAGCCATTCTTTCGTGGGCCGCTTCGCGAGTTCCTCGCCCGCGAAGCGGTAGACCTCATTGATGTGCCGGCTACGCGCGGCCAAATCTACAAATCGCGGATCGCTGGTCAGTTCCGGACGGTTTACCAGCTCGAAGAACCGCCGCCATTGCGGGTCGGTGTAGGCCATCATGCAGATCCAGCCGTCTGCCGTCTTGTAGGGCCGCCGCCATGGCGCGAGGACGCGGCTATAGCCGGCTTCACCCAAAGCAGGCACGAAGCTGCGGCCGAATAGATGCTCGATCATGACGAACGATACCATCGTCTCAAACATCGGAATTTCCACGACCTGACCGCGCCCGGTTCTTTCACGATGGTACAAGGCCGCGACGATGGCCTGCGACGCCATCATTCCGCAGGTTTTGTCGGCCAGGATCGTCGGCGCATAGCGCGGCTCGCCCGTCAGCCTGTCCATCAGGCCAGCGACTCCGCACATGCCTTGGATGATGTCGTCATAAGCCGGCCGCCCGCCATAAGGGCCGTCTTCGCGCCAACCGTGAATGCCGGCATAGATGAGCGTGGGCCGTCGCGCCAATACCGCCTCTGGTCCGAGTCCGAGCTTCTCCAGCTTCTGAGGCCGCACGTTATGCACGAGGACGTCGGCGCCTTCGATCAAGCGAAACAGCAAATCTCGCCCGGATGCCTGCTTGAGATCGAGGACAATGCTCCGCTTGTTGCGATTGATCCCCATGAACAGTGCCGCCATGTCAGGATGGTGGCTGGGGCCGGTGTAACGCGTCGCGTCGCCGTCCGGGGCCTCGACTTTAATGACATCGGCACCGAGGTCCCCCAGCATCTGAGTCGCATAGGGACCCAGCACTACTGAGGTCAGGTCGATGATTTTCACGCCGGCCAGCGGCCCGGTGGGCTGCGGCTGTGCTGAAGCTGTTGTCATCCTGCATTCCAGTCGCGAGGTCGTCGATACGGCGCCGCCGTTTTGCGAGTACCGAGAAATTCTAGCTCCTCAGAGATGCTTTTACGCGCGCGAACAGCGTCGTAGAATTCGAACTGCAGCGCAGCGCTGCCGTGGATGAAGGTCATTCGATGGCATCTTCGGAGAACAATCATGCGCTCGATGAGCGCGGCTTCGGTCGTCGCAGCTATCCGGAGCACAGGCGGCAAAGATCGTCAATATGTTTTTGTAATCGGCGGTTGATAAGCGCTCTAGCGCTAGTTTTTCCCTTGTAGTATGGCAATATGTTGATATAGATCGCCTGAGGGCAGTGACCCGACTTTTACATTGAGATCCAAAAAACAAGTAATATGACGCCCTCGGCGTCGAACGTGAGGACATAGCCATATGGGAGGACAGATGTCCGGGCAGCGCGTTGGAACGGGCGCGCGCCAGCAGATCGCCGCAGAGGCGTTCCTGCAGGCGCTCTCCGCTCACGATATCGACTATTTTTTCGCTAATCCCGGCACGGACTTTCCTCCCATTGTCGAGGCCTACAGCCGTGCCAAGCGTTCGAATGTCAAAGTGCCTACCCCGCTGGTGATTCCGCACGAGAACCTTGCCGTCGCGATGGCGCATGGGGCCTACGCGATGACGGGACGACCGCAAGCGGTGATGCTGCACGTGAACGTCGGGACTGCCAACGCGATAAACAATGTTCTCAATCTCAACCGTGACAATATTCCGCTGCTCCTCGCCGCCGGCCGCACGCCGATCGCCGAGAAAGGCAGATTTGGAAGCCGCAACCGCCCTATCCATTGGGGCCAGGAGATGTTCGACCAGGCAGCCATGCTGCGGGAGGCGGTGAAGTGGGATTATGAGCTGCGCACGCCGGAGCAGGCCGTTGACGTCGTGTCGCGGGCGTATGAAGTGATGATGTCGAGCCCGCGCGGGCCGGTCTATCTGTCGCTGCCGCGCGAGCCACTGTCTGCCACCATGCCCGAGCCATACGAACCAGCAAGACCGCGTAGCGTGCCTTCGCGACCCTATGCCGATCCGCAGCGGATCGCGACACTCGCAGGCTGGATCGCAGGCGCCGAGAATCCACTCATCATCGTCACTTCAAGCGGTTCAGAGGCGATGGCGTCGCTTGGGCGTGTCGCAGAGCGCTACGCCATCCCGGTCGTTACGCAACGCCAGCTCGTCGTGTGTCTGCCGACGAGCCATCCGATGCATATGGGCTACGATCCCCAGGAGCTGCTCCCCAAGGCCGACCTGGTGATCGTGATCGAGTCGGACGTGCCCTACATGCCGAACCTGCAGCAACCCAACGCGGCTTGCCGCTTCGCGACGATCGGCGAGGACCCTGCCTTCGTGCGCTACCCGATGCGAAGCTTCCCGAGCGATCTCGCGATCACGGCCACGGCCGCCAGCGCGCTCGAAGGCCTGGAGGCGGCGCTTCCCAAGGCCGCCATTCCGGCGGAGCGCATCACTGAGCGACGCGCCCGGCTGGCGGAGCATCGGGGCAAGCGGATGGAACGCCTTGCGAGTGCCTCGGCTGCCGGCGGTGAGCGGATCACTCAGGCTTATCTAAGCCGCGCCATCGGCGAGGCGGTCGGCGAGGATGCCGTGATCTTCAACGAATACTCACTGATGCAGGATCACTGCCCGCGCGAGAAGCCAGATACCTATTATGGGCTGAGCTCCGCCGGCGGCCTGGGCTGGGGATTCGGCGCGGCGCTCGGCGCCAAGCTGGCCGCGCCCGAGAAGCTTGTGGTCGCCACCCTCGGTGACGGCTCTTACCTGTTCTCCAACCCGATGGTCGCCCATTGGGTCGCGGACACTCACAAGCTTCCGATCCTCACCGTGATCTTCAACAACAGCCGCTATGGGGCGGTGCGCAGCGCGACCATGTCGATGTTCAAGGACGGCATCGCCGGCCTGGATGACGGTCGCTTCATGGCCGATCTCGATCCAAGCCCTGCCTTCGACAAGGCGGTGCAAGCCCAGGGCGCGCATGGCGAGCGGGTCGAGCGTCCTGACGATCTGCCGGCGGCGCTGGCGCGTGCACGCGACGTCGTGATGAAGGAGCGCCGCCAGGCCTTGGTGAATGTGATCTGCCCCTACTGAAGGCTGCCGGGCGCGCGAGCCAGTGGCCGTGCCGAGCTAAGTTGAGAGGTGAAGCATGAGACGTCGCGCCATCTACGTCAGCGGAATAGGGCACCAGAGCCCGATCCCGAATGCGGCACGAATCGGCAATGTCATCGCCTCCGGTCTCATTCGGGGACCCGATCCGACCACGCACAAACTGCCGCGGTCGATCGAAGCGCAGTGCGCCCATATGTTTGCCAATATCCGAGAGACCGTGGAGGCCGGCGGCGGCCACGTCGATGACATCATCAAGGTGACGTTCTGGATGGGCCGGCTCGACCGCAAGCCGATCAACGACGAGTGGGTCAAGATGTTTCCCGACGCTGCCACGAGGCCGGCCCGCCAGATCATGGAAGTGGCCATGGAGTCGGGGGTCCTGGTGCAATGCGATTTCATGGCCGTGATCGGCGGTTGACGCACGGCCCAGATCGGCAACACTCTTTCGAGCGAGGACGTCATGTATCCCGAGCTTGGCCTTTATATCGACGGCAGATGGAAGACGCGGGGCGACGGCGGTCGGACCGAAGACGTCATCAATCCCGCCACCGAAAGCGCCTTCGCCACGCTCCCGCATGCCGGCGAAGCCGACCTCGATGAAGCGCTCCAGGCCGCCGAGAAAGGCTTCGCGGGTTGGCGCGTGACGTCGGCCTATGATCGATCCAAGATCATGCACAAGGCCGCGGACCTGATGCGCGAACGTCTCGAGCTCATCGCGCGCGTCCTCGTGCAGGAGCAGGGCAAGGTCTATGCGGAAGCCCGCGCGGAAGTCGCGATTTCCGCCGACGTCATCGACTGGTATGCCGAGGAAGGCCGCCGGTCCTATGGCCGCATCGTTCCTGGCCGCAATCGCAGCATCCGTCAGTTGGTGGTGCATGAGCCGGTCGGGATCGTCGCGGCCTTCACACCCTGGAATTTTCCCGTGATGACCCCGACGCGCAAGATTGGCGGCGCGCTGGCAGCGGGTTGCTCGATCATCATCAAGGCCTCGGAGGAAACGCCGGGCGCCTGCGTCGAGATGGTCAAGTGCTTTGCGGAAGCTGGACTGCCGCCCGGGGTGCTCAATCTCGTGTTCGGCGTGCCGTCAAAGGTTTCCGAGCATCTGCTCGCCAAGACCGCGGTCAAGAAGATCTCGTTCACCGGCTCGATTGCGGTCGGCAAGCATCTCGCGGGCCTCGCCGCCAAGACGATGAAGCGCTCCACGATGGAGCTCGGCGGTCATTCACCGGTCGTCGTGTTCGACGACGTGGATCCGGACAAGGTCGTCGACACCATTGCGGCGTTCAAGTTTCGAAACGCCGGNCAAGTCTGCATTTCACCGACCCGTTTCTATGTGCAGGAAAATGCCTACAAGCGCTTTGTCACGCGGTTCACCGANTACGCCAACAACATCAAGCTGGGCGACGGCCTGACGGAAGGCACCACCATGGGGCCACTCGCAAACGTCCGCCGCCTCGACGCGATGGATTCATTCGTCGCGGACGCCAAGGCTCGCGGCGGAAAAATCGCCACCGGCGGTAGCCGTCGCGGCAATCAAGGCTATCTCTACGAGCCGACGGTCATCACCGACGTGCCGGACGATGCCCGGGTGATGACCGAGGAGCCGTTTGGCCCCCTCGCCCCGATCGTGACTTTCAAGACATTCGACGAGGTCATTGGGCGCGCAAATTCCCTTCCTTTCGGGCTTGCGGCCTATGCGTTCACGTCGTCGAATAGCACCGCTGCCGCGATCGGCGACGCGCTGGAGTCCGGCATGGTGGGCGTCAACTCGGTCTCGATATCGACCCCCGAAACGCCCTTCGGCGGCGTCAAGGAATCGGGTCACGGCAGCGAGGGCGGCATCGAGGGGCTGAGCGCCTATCTCAACACCAAATTCATCTCGCAGGCGTAAGGCCGCCTTGCGTGCTCGAGATAACGCGGGCCGAGCGTCCCGCGCCTACGATCACACCTCGATGATTTCGGCCCTGGTCAACAGCGAGGGAGGAACCGCAAGGCCGATGGCCCGGGCGGTGGTCAAGTTGACGACAAAATCGAACTCCGTCGGCTGATCGACCGGAAGATCGGCAGGCTTCGTGCCGTTCAGGATGCGGCTCACATAGGTCGCCGCACGCCGGTAATTCTCCCGCAACGACGCCCCATAGGCCATCAGACATCCGGCCTCGGCATATTCCCGGCGCACCGACATGGCCGCCAGCCGGTGCTCGCGCGAGAGAGCGGCGAGCGCGCGTCGCCTTGCAAAAAACATCGCCCCTGGCGCGACGACGAAGCCACCGATCTCGTCCTTTTTCATCGCCGACAGCGTGGCCTCCAACCGATCGGGTCGCTCCAGCCAATAATCCTGAACCGTGATCCCGAGTGAGCGGGCCACGCCTTGGGTTTCTCGCACGGCAAGCGGCGAGGACGGATTGGCGCGATCCGCCAGGATCGCGAGCGGAGCGGCAGAGCCTAATGCTTCACGAAGCAGCTGGATTCTCCGTTCGCTCACCCCGGGCGGCAGATCGCTGATGCCGGTCACATTTTGGTTGGTGTGTGCGCCATCGGTCAGCTGCGTCCCAACACCGACCCCGGTCGCCATGATGATCGGGATATCGGCGGTGGCACGGATGGCGGCGGCCGCCGCCGGCGTGCCGGCGGTGACCAGGACATCCATCTTGGCGCGCACCAGCGCGGCGGCGGCGCTCGCCGCCTGCTCGGGCAGGCCTTCGGCCCAGCGGAATTCCAACGCGATGTCGTCGCCCTCGACATGGCCGAGCTCACCCAGCGAACGCTTGAAGATATCCCAGTGCGCCAGCCGGTCCCCGTCGGGCGACGCCATGTCGAGGATGCCGATGCGGCGGAGTGCGTGAGGCGGGGTTGCCGTCATGTTGGCCCTGCTGAGGTCCGAGCTAAAAGGTGAGTTTCGATCTTGCGGCTTGCGACTTGCCCTTGTCGGTTCACCCGGCGATGGCAGCGGTTCCCGTACCGCTACGTCTTACTCCATCTGGATGTTGGCCTTGCGGGCAACGTCGGTCCATTGCTTTATCTCGGCCTCGATCAGCGAGCCAAAATCGCTCGCAGGCCCGCCGACGATGGTCATGCCTTGCTTTTCGAGACTGGCCTGGACGTCGCTGCGTTGCAGGGCGCGCTGGATCTCCGTGTTCAACCGATCGACGATCGGCTTGGGGGTTCCCCCCGTCGTCAGGAGTCCGACCCACTGCACGGCCTTGACGTCGGGGAAGCCGGCTTCTGCCACCGTCGGCACCTCGGGCAACTGCGGCTCGCGGGT
>JGI12053J15887_10001266_pt1 | contig 11615 bp, 12 predicted proteins | sample MedBloCAOM1_O3_FD_15887 | JGI IMG/M metagenome (IMG submission 15887)
GGAAATGTAGCACGCCGCGGAGACCACGCCGCGCTTGCCGCCGCCGATGATCACCGGCTTGTCGGCGAGCTCAGGATTGTCGCGTTTCTCCACGGTCGCGTAGAACGCATCGCAGTCGATGTGGGCCAGGGTGAGCGAGGGCAATGCATGGTGACGAACAAGTCGCGGCGAGCCGCATTCGCCGCATCGCCGGGCCGTGATGTCGAGATCGCCAAAACAATCCCGGCAAAAGCAGGTTGGCCCGGAGAGCTCAGGCGCGGCTGCGCTCACGGCACATCGCGCTCCCAATCGGGGTCGCCGAGCGCCTGGCGGGCCGCGGCGATGTTGGTGGGATGAAGCTGCGAGGCGGTTGCGAACGCCTTCACCGTTGCGTCGTCCCGCATCACGAAATCGAGCACATTAGCGAGAAACCGTGGATCGGCGGCGGCCGTGCGCAGGGTCTCCGGACCGATCCCGCTTTCAGCCAGGAACAGGCCAAGGCGCTCGGAATCGCCGGCGATGAAGGAAAGCGCCTGAACTGCAACGATTTCAGCCACTTCCCGGGGGTTTTGTACAGGCTTTCTCAACGGACGTGTTTGCCTTTCCGTAACTTATGGTCTCTATTTTCAAACCATCATGCCCGAGTCTGCGGAACGTGTTCAAGCAAGGGGAAACCACTTCGCATAAAGATGGCCCTCGAACTTAACGGGTTTAGAGCGAATCTGGCGCTAGTTTGAATTCACTTTTCGACACGCCGGCGGCGACGCCTGATGCACCGAGTGCCGGCCTGACGCATGGGGATTGGAGGGACGGGATGGCAAAAACCGTCCTGATCGTGGAGGACAATGAGCTGAATATGAAGCTCTTTCGCGATCTGTTGGAAGCACATGGCTATCAGACCTCCGGCACCAGCAACGGTTTCGAGGCGCTCGATCTCGTTCGCAAGCTTCGTCCCGATCTCGTCCTCATGGATATTCAGCTTCCACAAGTCTCCGGACTGGAGGTAACCCGCTGGATCAAGGATGATCCCGAGTTGCGCGCCATTCCGGTGGTTGCGGTCACGGCCTTCGCCATGAAGGGCGACGAGGAACGCATCCGCGAGGGCGGCTGCGAGGCCTATTTGTCCAAGCCGATCTCGGTGGGCAAGTTTATTGAAACCGTCCGACGGTTTATCGGGTAGGGAGAACTGATGTCCGCGCGCATTCTGGTCGTCGACGACGTCCCCGCCAACGTCAAGCTTTTGGAGGCGCGGCTGTCGGCCGAGTATTTCGATGTCCTGACCGCGTCCAACGGGGCCGAGGCGCTCGATATCTGCGCACGCGCCGAATGCGACATCATCCTGCTCGACGTGATGATGCCCGATATCGATGGTTTTGAGGTTTGCCGCCGGCTGAAGTCCAATCCGGCAACGCATTTCATTCCGGTGGTCATGGTGACGGCGCTGGATAGCCCGGCCGATCGCGTGCGTGGTCTCGAGGCCGGCGCCGACGATTTCCTGACCAAGCCGGTGTCCGACATCGTGCTGATTGCACGGGTGCGTTCGCTGACACGGCTCAAGATGATGACCGATGAACTGCGCATGCGTGCCATCACCTCGCTCGAGATCGGCGTACAGGCACCGGAGCGCAGTGCTGTGGCCGACACCGGCAAGGGCGGACGCATCCTGCTGGTTGACGACCGGGCGTCGTCCTATGAGCGGCTGGCGCCTGAGCTTAGCACCGAGCACACCGTCGACGTGGAAACCAATCCGGCGGAGGCGCTGTTTCACGCCGCCGAGGGCAATTACGATCTTCTGATCGTTTCGCTCGGCCTTGATAATTTCGATGGCTTGCGGCTGTGCAGCCAGGCACGGTCACTGGAGCGGACCCGCCACGTACCTATCCTCGCCATCGCCGACGCAGAAAACAACGCGCGGCTGCTCCGCGGTCTGGAGATCGGCGTCAACGATTACCTGCTGCGCCCGGTCGACAAGAACGAATTGCTGGCTCGCGCGCGCACCCAGATTCGCAAACGGCGCTACACCGATCATCTGCGCGACAACGTGCAGAATTCCATCGAGATGGCGATCACCGACGCGCTGACCGGCCTGCATAACCGCCGCTACATGGAAAGCCACCTGGGAACGCTGGCCGAGCAGGCCGCCAGCCGCGGCAAGCCGCTGGCGCTGATGATGCTCGACATCGATTTTTTCAAATCGATCAACGACAATTACGGCCACGACGCCGGCGACGACGTGCTGCGCGAATTCGCCGTGCGGGTCCGCAAGTCGATCCGCGGCATCGATCTTGCTTGCCGCTATGGCGGCGAGGAATTTGTCATTGTGATGCCGGAGACCGACCTGCACGTCGCAGGCGTGGTGGCGGAGCGGCTGCGCCGTTCGATCGCCGGCGAACCCTTCGCCGTCAACAAAGGGACAAAACGTATCGAGGTCACGATCTCGATCGGGCTGTCGACCCTGGAGCTCAAGGGCGAGCCCGTCGCCGACGTCCTCAAGCGCGCCGATACCGCGCTCTACCGCGCCAAGCACGACGGCCGCAACCGCGTGGTGGCGGCTGCGGCGTAAGGCTGAGGTGCTGTGGCGAAATGCTGGCCACGTTGTTGGTTGTCATTCCCCGCGAAAGCGGGAATCCAGCACGCCGCGGCTTTTTGGTTCTATCACCAACGCTCTGGGATACTGGATCACCCGCTTTCGCGGGTGATGACAGTTGGTTGTAGGCACCCATGCGGCGGCGGATGCCCGCATGCGCGCGCCCGTCCATAAAAACCCCTTGAACCTCCCTCGAAATCACGAAAGTATCCAGTGGATGCTTTAAACAAAAAGGGAGGCCGCCATGACAGATCTCGCAAGCTATTTCCGATCCGGACCGGTCAGCACCATCGTGATGGACGACGGCAAGGCCAATGTGATGTCGCTGGCGATGCTGAACGCGCTGCACGCCGCTTTCGACCAGGCCGAACGGGACAAGGCCGTCGCGATCCTGAGAGCGCGCGGCAAGCACTTTTCCGGCGGTTTTGATCTCAACGTGTTCGCCAATGCTGACGCCCAGGACCAGTATCTGATGGTAAAGGCCGGCGCGGAGCTGGCGCTGCGCATCTTGTCGTTTCCGACGCCGGTGGTCGCCGCCTGCCACGGCAATGCTTTCCCGATGGGTGCATTCTTGATTATGTCGGCCGATCACCGCATCGCCGCCGAGGGCAATTACCGGATCGGCATGAACGAGGTCGCGATCGGGCTCACGGTGCCGCGTTTCGCGATCGAGATCGCACGCCAGCGCCTGACACCGGCCTATTTCAGCCGGGTGGTGATGACAGCGGAAATGTTCGCGCCCCAGGAAGCCGTGACCGCCGGTTTCTTCGATCGCGTGGTTCCCGCCGATGAGCTCGATCATGCCGCCGACGAGGCTGCGCGGGCGCTGAGCACGCTCAACATGGCGGCCCACGCCGCGACCAAGGCGCGCGCGCGGGGCGCCGTTATCAGCATGATCCGCGGCATGATCGATGAAGACATCACCCCGCAATATGGCAGCGATCGCGTCGCCAACCGCGCGTCCGCTTGAGGAAAGCGCCGCTGCGCGTCCGGACGGTGGCATTTTGGCCGGTCGCTTTGTATGAAGGCGCATGACAGCAAAACCGCGCCGGGCCACCTATCGCCACGGCAATTTGAAAGCCGCAGCCCTCAAAGCAGCGTTTGCCCTGGTGGCGAAGGCCGGTCATGAACAGCTGAGCCTGCGCGAGGTCGCCGACGCCGTCGGCGTCGCGCACCGTTCGCTCTATAATCATTTCGCAGACCGCGAGGCGTTGCTGGATGCGGTCGCCACCGACGCCTACACGCGGCTCGCCGCCCAGTTGGTGAAAGCGCAGAAGCCGCAAGACTACACCGCGAAATATGTGCATTTCGCGCTCGCCAACCGCGCGATCTATGCGCTGATGACCAGCCGGCCGCATGCCACCATGAAACACAATCCGCCTTTGCAGAGCGCCGTGCACAAGGTCATTATCGAGGCGATGCGGATTTTCTGCCGGGACATCGAAACTCCGGCGGAGCGGCGCCGCGCGGTGATGAAAATCTACATCACGCTGTATGGCGGCATTTCGCTGTATGCCGCCGGGGTGCTCGACCAGCCCAGCGAGAAGGCGCTGATCGCGGAACTCTCGGCCATGAACGCAAGGAAGTGAACGCGGGGATGTGAACGAAGTCGGGCTTGATACCGTCTACCGTGCGCATCACTATGCCTATGATCATGTGATTGTGTGCGTTCGAGGACCAGCTTCATGCTCCGGCGTATCGTCATCTGTCTCATCATCGCCGTCGCCGGCATGATTGTTTCTGGAATGGCTGACGCCGGGCAGCGGCGCCAGATCAATCCGACGCCGTTTTCTCATGCGCCCTGCAGTGTGCTGGACGGGCAGCCATGCACGCCGTCGTTCTGCAGCGTGTTCAATCACGGGCCGTGCGTTCCCGAGATCGATTATCCCTATGGCGAAAATCTGCAGCTGACGATCGAAAGCGTGCCGTCGCGCGACGACGACGCCGCGAAATACCAAAAGCCGAACCATGATCTGGATAACATCGGGGATCTGTTTGCGGCACTGCGGTCCTGCTGGACACCACCGCCAGCCGATTCCGCGCGCGCGGGCATGCAGATGTCGGTGCGCTTCAGTTTCAAGCGGACCGGCGAGATGATCGGGGCCCCGCGCATGACCTACGCCACCGCGGGCGTCTCCGCAGATACCCGCGCCACGTATCTGAAGGCGATCAACGCGTCGCTTGACGCCTGCGAGCCGCTGAAATTCACCAGCGGGCTCGGCGGCGCGCTCGCGGGGCGGCCGATCGCGATCCGTTATGTCGATAATCGCGAGCTGGGCAAGCAGTCGGGAACGCCGTGAAAACCAAGTAAGCGTCATCCTGAGCTGAGAGGTTGTGAATATATCTCCGACCTCATCCCTGCGATAACGGCGAAGCCGTTACGCAGGGATGAGGTCAGTCGCAGGGCTTCGGCCAGCGACGACAATCCCAGTCGTCGTTGCCCGCGAAGGAGGTTGCGAATATATCTCCGGCGTCCCTCGCACTACTCAGCCAGCTCCGCTGGCAAAGGAAGGGATAATTTAGCACATTGCAGTCCAAGCCCCTAAAGTGATACGCGAAGCTGGCAAGAGCCAACCCTGCGCAGGAGGACACCATGGGACTGCTGGTGATGATCCTGGGCCTCGTGCTGTTCTTTGGCGTCCATACGCTGACCATGCAGCGCGAGCCGCGTGCGCGCGTGATCGCCTCAACAGGCGAAGGCGGCTACAAGATCGGCTATTCGCTTGTGTCAGCCGCCGGCCTCGTGCTGATCGTCTGGGGTTTTGCCCACTATCGCGCCGCGGGGTGGATCGATATCTGGTATCCGCCGACGGCGCTCAAACACATCGCGGTGGCGCTGATGCTGCCCGCGGTCATCCTGGTGGTGGCGTCCTACATCCGCGGCCGTATCTACACCACGCTGAAACACCCGATGCTGGCAGGCGTCAAATTGTGGGCGGCGGCGCATCTGCTCGCCAATGGAGATCTCGGCTCGATCATCCTGTTCGGCTCGTTCCTGGGATGGGCGGTGTTTGACCGGATCTCGCTGAAACATCGCGCCGATGCCGGCGCGCCGCCGATCCCGGTCGGCGGCCGCGGCAACGACCTGATTGCGGCAGCGGTCGGGCTCGTCGCCTATCTGGCGCTGGCTTTCGCGTTTCATCCCGTCGTGATCGGCGTTCCCGTCGTCGGAGTTTAGATGAATGTCAGTCCAGTCCACCATCAAGCGCAAGACCGCGCCGGATATTCGCGCCCGCAAGAACGGCGAACCGATCGTGATGCTGACGTCGTATCACGCCCATACCGCCGCATTGGTGGACCGCTGTTGCGACGTCATCCTGGTCGGCGATTCCCTTGGCAATGTGATGCATGGTTTCGAGACCACGGTGCCGGTGACGCTCGACATGATGATCCTGCAAGGCCATGCGGTGATGCGCGGCTCGCAGCATGCGCTGGTCGTGGTCGACATGCCCTTCGGCTCCTATGAGGCCTCCAAAGAGCAGGCGTTTCACTCGGCGGTGCGAATCCTGAAAGAAACCCATTGCGGCGCCGTAAAACTTGAAGGCGGCGCACGCATGGCGGAGACCGTCGCGTTTCTTGTCGAGCGCGGCATTCCCGTGATGGGTCACATCGGGTTGACGCCGCAATCGATCAATACGCTCGGTTCGTTTCGCGCCCAGGGCCGCGAGCAGGGCAGCTGGGAGCCGATCGAGAACGACGCCATCGCGATTTCGCAGGCGGGTGCGTTCTCGGTCGTGATCGAGGCGGTGGCGGAACCGCTGGCCAGGAAGATTACGGAAACCATTGCCATTCCCACCATCGGCATTGGCGCCAGTGCGGCCTGCGACGGCCAGGTGTTGGTGTTGGAAGACATGCTGGGGCTGTCACCGCGGACGCCGAAATTTGTCCGCCGCTACGGCGATCTCGGCCCCATGATCGAGGCCGCGATCGAAGGCTACGCCAGGGACGTGCGCTCCCGCGCTTTCCCGGGTCCGGAACATGTTTACGGCATGAAGACCAAGAACTAGCGACCGGGGTGCGATAATGGACTGGTCGCAGTATTCCATTCCCGCCATGCAGCTTGAGGCGCGCTTCGGCGACCGCGTGGTGCCGGCGTTCTGCGAGCGGCCCAAGAGCATCTGGGCGATGGTCGCGGACGCAGCCGCCAGAAATCCAGACGGCGAGGCGCTGGTCTGTGGCGTCAGGCGGATGACGTGGCGTGAAGTCGCGCAACAATCCGCATGCGTCGCGGCGGGATTTAAGGCGTTGGGCCTGCAAAGCGGCGACCGCGTCGCGCTGCTGGTCGGCAACCGCATCGAATTCGCACTGGCGATGTTCGGCGCGGCGCATGCTGGCTTGGTAACCGTGCTGCTCAGCACCCGTCAGCAAAAGCCGGAGATCGCCTATGTGCTGACCGACTGTGGCGCCAAGCTTTTGATCCACGAGGCCGTGCTGGCCGATCGCTTGCCAGATGCCCGCGAGGTGCCCGATCTGATCCATCGGATTTCGGTCGACGACGGCAGCGCATCGCAATTTTCCGATCTGGCCGCTAACGCGCCTTCGCCACAGCCCGCTTCTGTCGGCGAACAAGACACCGCCATGATCCTCTACACATCAGGCACCACCGGCCGGCCCAAGGGGGCGATGCTCGCGCATTGCAACGTCATCCATTCGGCGATGGTTTTCGCATCCTGTCTGCAGCTGACAGCGGCGGATCGTTCGATCGCCGCCGTGCCGCTCGGACATGTCACCGGCGTGGTCGCCAACATCATGACCATGGTCCGTTGCGCCGGCGCGCTGATCATCATGGCCGAGTTCAAGGCGGCGGAATATCTGAAGGTCGCCGTGCGTGAGCGCGTCACCTACACAGTCATGGTGCCGGCGATGTACAATCTCTGCCTGTTGCAGCCGGATTTCGACAGCTGCGATCTGTCGAGCTGGCGCATTGGAGGCTTTGGCGGCGCGCCGATGCCGGTTGCCACGATCGAGAAGCTGAACGCCAAGATCCCGGGTCTGAAGCTGATGAATTGCTATGGCTCGACCGAAACCACATCGCCTTCGACCATCATGCCGGGAGAATTGACCGTTGGCCATATCGACAGCGTCGGCTTGCCGTGTCCCGGCGCGCATATCATCGTGATGGATGCTAACGGCCGCGAGTTGCCGCGTGGCGATATCGGCGAAATCTGGATCCATGGCGGTTCGGTCATCAAGGGCTACTGGAACAATCCTGAGGCGTCGGCCGAGAGTTTCACCGGCGGCTGCTGGCATTCGGGCGATCTCGGCTCGATCGACGCAGAGAATTTTGTGCGTGTGTTCGATCGCCAGAAAGACATGATCAACCGGGGCGGGCTGAAGATCTATTCCGCCGAAGTCGAATCCGTGCTTGCCGGCCATCCCGATGTCGTCGAGAGCGCCATCATCGCAAAACCGTGTCCGGTGCTGGGCGAGCGTGTCCACGCCGTGATCGTGACACGGCACGGCGACGTCAGCGGCAGCGCCTTGCGCGCCTGGTGCGCCGAGCGGCTTTCGGACTACAAGGTGCCGGAGACGATTGATCTCACCATGGAACCGCTGCCGCGCAACGCCAATGGCAAGGTGATGAAAAAGCAGTTGCGCGAGGCGTGGGCGGCGGCGCAATAGCCTGTAGCCCGGATGAAGCGAAGCGCAATCCGGGATAGGTCACCCGTTGGCGATACAGTCCCCGGATTTTCGCTTCGCTTCATCCGGGCTACGCGAGCGGGGGTCGTTGAACCAAGGCGTCAAAGTTTTGGCGCGGTGCCCTGCGGCCTCGGATTTCGCTCGTTCTGTTCTGCGGCAAGCGCATCGCCGTCGATCGCGGCCGCGCTGACAATGCGTTTAAAATCCAATAGCGTGAATTGAGCATTGCCGATCCGGTCTGGCGCAGCGCCCGGCGTTAGCTGCACACTGAGCGCGCCGTCGCAGTTGGCACCTTTCGCTTCTTCCAGCATTGCGCTCAACGATTTTTCCTTGGCCTGCGAGCGTTTGACGACGGCCACGCAGCTGCCTCGGCCATTGGCGCCGTTGAGCTTGATCGCAGTTCTCGGCTCGAGCGGCCGGTCGATGGCGTCGAGTGCCGTCGCCTCCTTGTACTTCGCGCCCACCGATACAATCGAGCCTGCGCGATAAATGTAATAGAGGTGCTGATCTCCGACGATGGTCGGCGCGCCGTATTTATCCATGACCTGCTTGATCATCTCGGCCTTGGACGGCTGCTGGTCCTGCGCAAATGTCAGGTTTCGCGCGATGAAATAAGCGCGGTTGGCGCTCGCGGGCGAGGAGAAGCTGCTCGAAAGCACTTCGCCGGTCTGTTTCGGGCCGGAGGGGAGACTAAAGATCAGCGCCGCGATATAGCTGGTAGCTGTGCCGCCAAATTTCAGCTGTTGGATGTCGGTCTTGGTATCGATGTGTCCCTTGAAAGCCGATACAAAGATCGCCCGCGCAGTTTCTGCCGTGGAATCTGCGGAGATACCCAGAATATCCGGGTGCAGTTTTGCCGCGAATGCGGACTCGGGTGTCTTCGGCTTGATGTCGTAGGCCAGGGACGTTTCGGGCAGGGCGGCCGGACTCATGACAAGCATTACAACCAAGGCGCGGCGAAGCATGAACCACCTGCAAAACCAAACGAAGAAACGGTGCAAAGCAAAAGGATTACGCCAAATTTCGAACCGCGATGTCAACATCGCTCTCCGGTGGAACGGCTGCCGCGCAACGCCAACGGCAAGGTGATGAAAAAGCAGTTGCGCGAAGCGTGGGCGGCGGCGCAATAAGAGGCGTACGGGACGTACTGCGCGAAGACGCGGGCTGAGGGATGAGCCCCAGCCGCCTGCCGACAGGGTTAACGCGTTGATCCGGCTGGCTTTGCCTTGTCGCTGCCATATCGCTAGGGTAACGCCGCCGCCACGCGGGATTTAGCGTATCGCCGCAGCCTGGAATGGCTGTGGTTCATCGCGGATGGGATAGCTTTAAGTGTCTGAATTATTTGATGAAGTTAACGAGGACGTCCGTCGCGATCAGCTCAAACAGCTGTGGAGCCAATATTCGATCTATATTGTCGCAGGCGCGCTGTTGATCATCGCCTCGGTGGGCGGCTGGCGCGGCTATCAGTATCTGGAGGCGAAGAAGGCGGCCGAGGCTGGTGCAGCCTTCGACAAGGCCTCCGAGCTCTCCGAGCAGAACAAGCATGCCGAGGCCGAATCAGCCTTTATGGACCTGGCTGCGAAGGCGCCGTCGGGATATCGCCTGCTGGCGCGGTTGCGCGCCGCGGCGGAAGTCGCAAATCGCGATCCCCAGGCGGCCGTGAAACTCTACGACGAGATATCAGCCGATCGCAGCATCGGCGCGCCGGAGCAGGACCTTGCCAAGGTCCGCGCCGCCGGATTGCTGCTGGAGACATCAAGCTATCCCAACATGCTTGCGCGCCTTGAGCCTGCCACCGCGCCGGGGGCGACTTTTCGCCATACCGCGCGTGAACTGCTCGCGCTGTCGGCCTGGCGTGTCAACGATACCGCAGCGGCGCGGCAGTGGCTGGATATGATTGCCAACGATGGCGAAACCCCGCCGGGCCTGCGCTCGCGCGCCGAGGCGCTGCAGGCGTTGCTTCCGCCGGTCGCGAAAAGCTGACGGCGGGAAAAACAGTTGAGTGAGAAATCGACCATGCGCCGCTCGCAACGTCTGATCGCCGCCACCGTCCTCATCGCGCTGTCGGGCGCGCTGGGTGGCTGCAGCAGTGGCTTCGGCAATTTCGACCCGTCCGATCTGCTCGATTTCCTCGACACCAAGAAAAAGCTGCCGGGCGAACGCAAACCGGTTTTCCCTGACGGCGTGCCGGGCCTCGAGCAGGGCGTGCCGAAGGAATTGTACAAGGGCTCCAGGCAGGAGCAAATCGATCAGCAGAACGCCCAGGCGGCGGCCGCCACCGCTCCGCCTGCCGAGGAGGCGAAATCAAAACGCGCCGCCAAGGGCAAGGGCAAGCAGCCCGTGACGGCCAGCAGGGCGCCCGCCGCTGATGCAGCACAAGATGGCGCCGCGGCGCCCGATGCCGATGCGGCGACGCCTGACGAAGAGGGCAGCACCGCTGCGGCGCCGCCGGCGCCCAAGCCGAAGAAAACCGTGCGCCGGCGCACCACCGCGCCGCCACCTGATGAGCCGGCGGCGCGATCGTCGCAGCAGTCTTCCTCGCCATTCCCGGCGCCGATGCCGAGCGGTACTTTCACGCGCTAGATGTGCATGATGAATTTGGGTTGAATCGACGCGCGCGAGTTTCGGTTCACCTCGCCCCGCTTGCGGGGAGAGGTCGGATCGCCCTCGGGCGATCCGGATGAGGGGGTAACGAACTTTCCTCCCGCGCGACTCGCGGATAGAAGAGCCTCACCCCGCAAGAGAGCTTGTGAAGGATACTGACCTCATCCTGAGGAGCTTGCGAAGCAAGCGTCTCGAAGGATGGACGCAACGCAGGAACTCGGGGCCAGACGCGCGCAGGGGCGCGCTCCTCCAGCGATAACGGCGAAACCGTTACGCAGGGATGAGGTCGGAGATATATTCACAAGCTCAAGAGCGGGGCGAGGGAGAAGATCTCATCGCCACGTTTCAACTTGGGCTAATCACGCGCTAGCTTCTTTCCGGTTCATTGAAATGCGCTGCATAAATAGCGCTTGGATTATTCATGTCCTACACGATTGCCATTATCGGCCGGCCCAATGTCGGAAAATCGACGCTGTTCAATCGGCTGGTCGGGCAGAAGCTGGCGCTGGTCGATGACGAACCCGGCGTCACCCGCGACCGCCGCGAAGGCGAGGGGCGTCTTGGCGATCTCGAATTCACCGTCATTGACACCGCAGGCCTCGACGAGGGCGCCAAGGGCTCGCTGACCGCGCGGATGCAGGAACAGACCGAGGCGGCGATCAGCCTCGCCGACGCCTTGATGTTCGTGGTCGACGCGCGGGCGGGCCTGACGCCGAACGATCGCGCCTTTGCCGATTTCGCGCGCCGCGCCAACAAGCCGGTGGTGCTGGTCGCCAACAAGAGCGAGGGCAAGCAGGGCGACGCC
>JGI12053J15887_10001267_pt1 | contig 11613 bp, 13 predicted proteins | sample MedBloCAOM1_O3_FD_15887 | JGI IMG/M metagenome (IMG submission 15887)
GCCGGTTGCCGCCGCCGATATTGCCGTAGAGGATTCTGCCGACGTGCAGCGCGACGCCGAAGCGGAAGCGCTCGACCGCGTCCCCGATCGGGTAATGCATGGCCTCCACGCTGGCGCGAGATTCGCGCGCGGCTTCCAGCACGCTTGAGCACACCTGCCTGACATCGCCGACATATTCGTCGATCGGAAACACCGCCAGCAGCCCGTCGCCCATGAATTTAAGGACTTCGCCGCCATGGGTCCTGATCGCGGCCACCTGGCAGTCGAAGTAGTTGTTGAGGATATCGACCACCGTTTCGGCCGGCAGGCGGTCCGACAGCGCCGTGAAGCCGCGCAGATCGGACAGCCAGATCGCGGCATGCATGGTGTCGGTATGGCCGCGGCGAATCTGGCCGCTCAAAATTCGTTCGCCGGCACGATTGCCGACATAGGTGTCGAGCAGCAGCGACGAGGTGCGGCGCCACTGGATGATTTCAATGACCCGCGCCAGCGCGCGCACCAGCGACCGCAGCCCGTTCAGTTGTTGATCAGTGAATCCGCCCGGTTGTTTGGTGGTCCAGCTCGATGCCTGAACCGAGCCATCGGTAAACAACAACGGCAGCGCGATGTAATCCGTGACGCCTTCGGCGTGCATGTCCTCGATGATCGGGAAGCGTTGGCTTGCGGGGTCGCCGACGCGGGCCCTCACCTCCAACCCTTGCCTGAACACGATCGCCAGCGGGCTGGCCTGAAATTCCGGCGCATCCAGAATATTGAAATCAACCGTACCTAGTTCGACCTCGGCGCCGGGCCGCCAGATGAAATTGCGGCCATAGATATCGGGATGCAGCGTGCGGACAAAGACGCCGACGCGCCACAGCGGCAGGCCCGCCGCCACCAGGCCTTCGCAGGTTTCCGCCATCATCCGGCTCGGGCTGGCCGCCGACCGCGCGCCGTCGATCAGCCAGTCCGTCAGTTTTTGCAACTCGGGTACGTTCATGACGAACGCATTTGCGGCGCAAGCTGCGGAAACGTCAAGGTGGTACGAGGTGGTAGGAGCAATCCGCCATCTCGGCGCGGTGTGCTTTATTCGAATGTCAAACAGCCAAGCAAGATGTTTCATACCGTCGTCCCAACCCTTCGGCCGTCATACCCCGCGCATGCGGGGTATCCAGTACGCCGCGCCTTCTCGATTCCATGTCGGCGTTTCTGCCCCGGATTTCGCGGAGCCTGTCATCGGGCGGCGCTCCGCGCCGACCCGTTGGCTCCATCCGGGCTACGGATTGAATTTTGAAACAGCAACACGATCCCAGCAACGAGTTCGCTCTCGCGCCAAGGGCCCGGCTGAGCCATGAGGTATCCGCTCTTCAAAGGTATTAGCGACGACCTGGGGGAAGCGACTGTGGGCAAGTTGCTCACGCCATCAAATCATCTCGCCGGTCCCGGAATTTCGCCCCAATTCCATTGGGATATTCCCTATCAGGTGAATATGCAGGGGATTGAGTAAGTATGGCTTCCAAACGGACTGATATTGCTATCGAAAAAATCGTCGCAGCTTGCGATGGTAACGTGCACGGAGCACTGGAGGCTCTGTTACTCGTCAATGAGCATTTGGAAGCTGAACTTCATCAGCTTTATGCGGCTGTTTCTAGCGCCCCTCGTAAGAGTCAAGGCCTCAAGAGGGTGCACTGATGAGGCGCGTCCGATTGGAACGCGCCGCTGGTTTCTACAAGCAGCTGGATGACGATTTATGAAGTTGATCCCGGCTGTCCGGCGTGGGGTCATCGTCGTCAGCGTGACGCTCCTGGTTGCCATGGAAGTATATCTGGCGGTGCTGCTTACCCTGATCGATCTATGAGGAAGCGACGATCATCGACTTCGCGCTTGCGGAAGGCGGACGTCCGCCGACGCGGTGGCGAAGCGGCGGCCTCGCGTGCCCGACAGGGTGCGTGACCCAATGACGGAGGTGCGCTAGCTTCCCAACACAAACCAGGGGGAAGCGTCACAGTGTACGACACCATCATCGTCGGCGGCGGCTCGGCGGGCTCGGTCATGGCCCACAGGCTCTCCGCCAGGAGCGCCAACAAGATCCTGCTCTGCGAAGCGGGCCAGGACACGCCGCCCGGCAACGAGCCTTCAGAAATTCGCGACAGCTATTCGGGGCTGGCCTATTTCGATCCGCGCTTCCACTGGACCGAGCTAAAGGTCACGACCCAGGTCGTCAGCCACAACAATCCCGAAGAGGACCGGCCGCCGTTGCGCAAGTACGAGCAAGCGCGCGTGTTGGGTGGCGGTTCCTCGATCAACGGCCAGATGGCCAACCGTGGCGCACCGTCCGATTACGACGAGTGGGAGGCCCGCGGCGCCGCGGGCTGGAACTGGAAGGACGTGCTGCCCTACTTCAAGAAGGTCGAGCGCGACCTCGATTTCGACGGGGCGTTCCACGGCAAGGACGGCCGTATCCCGGTCCGCCGCATTCCGCAGGCGCATTGGACCCGGCACTCGCAAGCGATGGGCGAGGCCTGCAAGCTCGCCGGCTACGCGTTCCTGCCCGACCAGAACGGCGAGTTCGTCGAAGGCTACTTCCCGGTGACACACTCCAATCAGGATGAGCAGCGCGTCTCCGCCGCGATGGGCTATCTCGATCGCGAAACCCGCCAGCGCGCCAACCTGACGATCTCGACCAACACGCAGGTCAGGGAGTTGCTGTTCGAGGGTACGCGCTGCGTCGGCGTCAAGGCGCTGGTCGATGGCCGCGATCAGGAGTTCCGCGGCCGCGAGGTGATCCTCTCCTGCGGCGCGATCCATTCGCCGGCGCATCTGCTGCGCGCCGGCATCGGACCGGTCGGGCACCTCAAGGAGATGGGCATTCCCGTCCTGATAGGGCTCGCGGGCGTGGGCCAGGGGCTGATGGATCATCCCTCGATCGCGCTGTCGTCCTACATCCGCCGTGGCGCGCGCATGAATGAACACACACGGCGCCACATCCAGATGGGGCTGCGTTACTCCTCGGGGCTTTCGGGCACGCCTGATGGAGACATGTTCGTCGCCGTGCTGAGCAAGTCGGCGTGGCATGCGGTCGGCGAACAGATCGCCTCGCTGCTCACCTTCGTCAACAAGACCTACTCGGAGACCGGGCAAGTGAAGCTCGCCTCGCGCAACCCGCAGGCAGAGCCGATCGTCGAGTTCAACCTGTTGTCCGACCGGCGCGACCTCGACCGCCTGATGAGCGGTTTTCGCAAGATGGCGGCGCTGCAGATGAGCGCGCCACTCCAGGCGGTCACCGACAAGCCCTTCCCGGCTTCGTACTCCGACCGCGTGCGCAAGATCGGCGTGGTCAACACCAGGAACAAGGTCCTCACATCAATTGCCGCTGTTCTGATGGATGGCCCGGCGGCGCTGCGCCACTACATGATCGACAACTTCATCGTCGAGGGTTTCACCTTCGAGCAGGTGATGAGCGACGACGAGGCGCTGGAAGCCTTCGTGCGCAAGGCGGCGATCGGCGTCTGGCATGCCTCGTGCTCATGCCGGATGGGGCGCGTGGACGATCCGATGGCGGTCGTCGACACGCAAGGCCGCGTCAAGGGGGTGCAGGGCCTGCGCGTCGTCGACGCCTCGATCTTTCCGGTGGTGCCGTGCGCCAACACCAATTTTCCGACGCTGATGGCGGCGGAGAAGATCGCGGAAGCGATGCAGTGAGGGATGGCGGGGCGGATTGAGCCGAAAGCGTAATCCGCCAATACGGTCTATCAAAGGTGGACACGCCACTTCACCCGGGCTGACAAAAGACGCGGACGGTGCTATCGTCAGCAAATGACGTTGCCAATTTCGGACCTGCTAAAAAGAATAACGATCGATGCCGATCGAATGCACGGCCGGCCGTGCATTCGCGGCTTACGCATCACCGTCGCGGACATTCTTGGCTTGATGTCAGCTGGCCTGTCGCGTGAGACGATTCTTCAGGAGTATCCCTATCTCGAAGCCGCAGACATCGATGCGGTTCTGGCCTTTGCTGCCCGCCAGGCGGACCACCCCATCATCGTGGCGGAATAGGCTTTGCTCTTTCTGGTCGACGCGCAGCTTCCACCCTCACTGGCAGAGGCTTTGCGCCAGGCTGGCCATCGGGCGGTACACGTTATCGACCTCGCGTTGCAGGCAGCTACAGACCAGAAGATTTGGGATGAAGCCATTTCCCGATCAGCGGTTCTCGTCACCAAGGATCGCGACTTTCCACTCCGGCGGGCGGCAATGAACGATGGTCCTGCAATCCTGTGGGTCAGAGTTGGCAATATCAGCAATCGAAAGCTGATCGATCTGGCATTGCACGCCTTGCCGGCAATTATCGAGGCTATCGAGCGCGGTGAAGTGGTTATCGAATTTGTCGGGCGTTAGGGAGCAGGCGGATACCCGCCGCAACGATATTGGAACAGCACAAGTACGGATTCATGGGAGATGAAACGTCTAACGCGCATATTCTCATGGGTTCTCGGAGGATTAGTTGCCACCATCGCTGCCATAGCTTTGTATGAAGTTATGGTTTTTGCCTTGAGTAACGAAGCCAGTGCACTGGGACTGGCTAATGTCGAATTCATTAACTTGTGTGCGAAGAACGGATTGAATCCAACCGAATTTGGCGGCCCGCAGCGGATTACGCCAAGATAGAGCTTACGAGTTTGTTTGGAAGAATCCATCGAACGGAGATGACATAGGCGCTCTTACCGGTTACTTGCCGGTAGGCGCTGAAGCTTGGCTACTGCGTGGTGAGGACATGCGCGCCATCAAAAATAGATTCAAACTAAAATGAACGTTCCACGGCGTAAGGGCGGATTACGCTGACGCTAATCCGCCCTGCAATCTACCCGCCGACCTGCCCGCGGTGCCGCAGGAAATGATCCGCCAGCACGCAGGCCATCATGGCTTCGCCGACCGGCACGGCGCGGATGCCGACGCAGGGATCGTGGCGGCCTTTGGTCATGATGTCGGTATCGTGGCCGCTGCGGTCGACGGTGCGGCGCGACGACAGGATCGACGACGTGGGCTTTACCGCAAAACGCGCCACCACCGGCTGTCCGGTGGAGATGCCGCCCAGAATGCCGCCGGCACGGTTGGAGAGAAACCGCGTGCCATTGTTGCCGGCAACGGTACTTTTCCGGCTTGTCGATGCCTCGAACGATGTCCGCTGTTCGAGACAACGCTGACATCGGTTTGAGACGCCAAGACTTCCGCTTTTGACCCAAAAAAAGCCAGACCTGGCGAATGCGCTAACAAGCCATTGAAGCCGACTTCCGACCGGAACTCATTAACACCGGCTTGTTGGGGTTGCGAGGTGTGCTATCCGGATGATTGAATTCGGCTCAAGACCAACGGACATGCTTTGCCCTCCCAAGACACTGGGGTAACAGGCTGGCCTTTGGTCAAGCGCCGGTAGATTTCGCGGTGAAGCGCGGCCGCCGCCATTGTGGTGGCCTTCCAGATCGGTCGGGCTGGACTACCAACGCACGTCACCAAACGGACTTATTGGGAAGGCATCAACGCGTGGACTAGCACCGAATCGCAGACNACCAGCGTCCTCAAGGCGGTAANCTTGGTATCCCAGTTCCGAAACTCGGCTTCGGTTAAGCCCCGGCAAGTGGTACCCCGTTTGTGCGGAGACGAGTGGAGACGGGAACTTCNTTGTCGTCATGACTGATTGCCTTGGGATATTCCAGTGCGCTTCAGAGGAAAGGGAGGGCGCGTGACCGGCTACTTTCTGTGCCAGCTGGCGGATTACGTAGAATATCATCGCGATCCGCGGAACTGTACTATGCATATGTTCGGTATTATCTTCCTGTTTCTTGCGGCAATTCTTCCTCTCACAATGTGGCCGGTCTCGCTGTTCGGTGTCCAGACCACGATCGCGACGTTGATGGTTTTGCCCGTGCTGATTTACTGGCTTGTTCTGGACGCCACGCTCGGGCTGGCGATCATCGGCGCGGCCGGTTTTCTATTGTGGACGGCGGCGATGATCGTGGATCACGGGAGCGTCACCAGTACATGTATCACGACGGCCGTTCTGGTCGTCATCGGAGTAGCATCACAAATCGTCGGACACCGGGTGTTCGAAGGCCGGCAGCCGGCGCTGGTGGACAACCCGTCTCATCTGCTGCTCGGTCCGATGTTCGTAATGGCAAAACTATTCATTGCGCTGGGATTTCGGGACGATCTAGCCGCCATCATCGGGCCCACTGCGCGGCACGAGCCGTCCAGCGCATCGTCCTATCCGGGCGACCGTCAGGGCGAGCCCCCCCGTTCATGACGCGCGCGCTTGTCACTGGCGGCAGCGGCTTCATCGGGCAGCCCCTGGTGTCGGAGCTTGTCGCCCGCGGCCGACAGGTGCGCGTTCTCGATGTCCTACTTCCGACTCGCACCTCTGCGATGGTCGACTACGTCCAAGGTTCGGTGCTCGACAGGGGGCTGGTGCACGACGTGATGGGCGGCGTGGACGAGGTCTATCATCTGGCTGGCCTACCCGGCATGTGGAAGCCCGACAGAGCCGATTTTCACGCTGTCAACTTCACCGGTACCGAAAATATCCTAGCCGCCGCGCGTCAACGCGGCGCGGCAAGATTTCTGCACTGCTCAACCGAGTCCATCCTTTTCCGCACGACCCAACTGGACGATGCTGACGCGGAAGATGCCTTGTTGAAGGCAGATGATATGCCGGGTCCGTACACGCGTTCGAAAATGCTCGCGGATCAGCTGGCTTTACAGGCCGCGGCAGCCGGTTTTCCCGTGATTGTCGGTTGCCCCACGATGCCGATCGGACCGCACGATCAGAATCTGACACCGCCGACCGCCATGCTTCGACATTTTCTCCGCGGCGGACTATTTCAAATGTATCTGGATTTTATCGTGAACCTGGTCGACGTACGCGATGTTGCGGTCGGCCTCATTCTTGCGATGGAAAAGGGACGTGTCGGGCATCGCTACGTTCTCGGCGGCGACAGTATCCCGCTGAAACAGGTTCTCGCGCTGATGGCGGCCAGCGGCTGCCGGAAGTTGTTCGTTCCAGTTCCCGGCTCGTTCGCGGAGCTGGCCGCTCGGATGATTGAGTTCATCTCCGACCATGTGACGCATAGCGCCCCCTCGGCTACGGTGGAAGGCGTCCGGATCGCACGACGGGCAACGGCGCTCTCGATCGAAAAGGCCCGGCGCGAACTTGGCTATATGCCGCGACCCGTTGAACCCGTGTTGAGAGAGACCATCGCGCACCTGATGGAGGTGCCTGTTCGCCGGATATTGAGACATGCTTAGTCATCCCGGCGAAATCCTTGAAACGGTCTTGAGCGGTTGGATCACCACCTGGCCAACGAAATTGCTGGCGCTTATCTGGCTTGCATGGGTGGTCAGTTGGGTCGCAGCCTCGTTCTGGTCCGGACGAACCAAGACCCACGTGCGTACCCGAAACTCATGGGTCTATCGCCTGCCCATTTTACTGGGCGCGATCCTGCTCTCGCCATGGGCTGCCGGAGCGTTGGGGGAAAAACCGCTCTACAATCTCGGCAATGTCGGCACCTATATGTTGGCTGCCGTGGTGTTATCAGGCATCTCGTTCACATGGTGGGCGCGAATTCACCTCGGACGTTTCTGGTCCAACGCCATCACGCGCAAGGAAGACCATAACATCGTCGAATCGGGACCCTACGGACTGGTGCGTCACCCCATCTATACCGGTTTGATCCTTGCCATACTGGCGACGGGCACCGCCGTTGCGACGGCGGCATCGCTGCTCGGTGCGCTGCTGATCTCGTTCGGCCAATGGCAGAAGGCGCGGATGGAGGAAAGATTCCTCATGGCAGAGCTCGGCCCCGAGGCATATGAATCCTATCGCCGCCGCGTGCCGATGATCGTACCGTTTCTTCGCCTTTAGTGGCACGGGCCGCAAGTCCGCACCGATCTGAAATCAGGGTCTTGATGAGACTGGCTCGGAAACGGTGGTGAGGGGCGTAAGATAGCGCGGCACGATAATGCGCTCTCCGGCCGTTAGCGGAGCATCGTCCGGCATCTGGTTGATCTGGGTTAGTGACCACTGCGGCAGCCGATACCGCAACGCGAGTGTTTGCAACGTATCGCGCGAACGGGCCGTCACGGCCATGCCACTGTCCCACAGCTCAATCTCCTCGCCCGCGGGGACGACATAGCGAAGCGGGATCACTTCACCTTCCACTTTGGCAGGTGCTGCCGTGAGCCGAACAATCTTGGCGATCAGCTGCTGATGAATCGCGTCCATCTTGTCAATGGTGATATGCGAGACCTCGTCGTGTTGCGCGAGATCATAACTGGCATAAGAGCCCCGGAAGCCCTGCTTCGGCTTGATGTCCCCGCCGCCGAGAACGTCTTTCGAAAGAAATATGTTGATGAAATGCTCGACGTTGAGTGGGACATCGGGGCTCATACGAGCCGGATCGATAGTGACGACCAGACTGACCGGAAAGCCCTCGTTCTGAAGCGTTTCGGCGAACAGCAGAGCACACCTTCCGCCCATGGAGTGGCCGATGAGGACGATAGGAGCGGGATCTTCACGGTAATCCTTGATCGCTGCTGAGGCAATGAAGCTGCAAATCGTGAATTCATAGACGTCAGCCCTGACGCCGGCGCGCTGGATTTTCTCCGTCAGGTGATCCATGCCGCGCGAGAAAATTGGGCCGAGCGCGCCCCGGAATAGATATACGCGCGCGCGCGAAGCTGTCGAGGACGGTTCGGCCGCTGTCGGCGTTATCGCCGGGGCGAGAGGCACGCGGCGCAAACCTCCTTTCGCTTGCACGTCCGATCGATTATCCAGGTTTTGTGCTGCAGTCTGCTTTATTGCCGAGCTCGAGTCGGCGATCGCAAGATGCGCGCTGCCATCGACGAGGCAGACGACAAGTATCGCCGCGGCCAAGAAGGCCGCAACCTGCCTTGGATAAACCGGCTTCGCTTTCACGGTCCGCACTGTCGTCAATTTTTGGCACCCGCAACGCCGAAGTGCACGGTCTGGTTCGACGCCCTACGTGATTGCTAACGATTGAGCGGAATTTGAGGCGGCGCTGCCGGAGGCTATGTCTGCGCTCGGCAGAGCGATCAGTCGGTAGCGGCAGGCTTTGTCCTCCAACCTTGCGGCCTTCCCCCGGGCGCCGGCTGTTGTCTCTTCTCTCTACCTGCGCGCTTCAACCCGCCATCACTGAACACGGCCGCATCGATAGCAGCGATTATCTTTTGCTGCATGAGTTGGTTCTTATCGATCGTAAGGTGCGAGACGCCAGGGAGCTTCTCAACATCAACATTCTCAAGCGTTCCCTGGAAGTCCCTGGTTTTTTCGACGCGTGTACCGGCACCGTTCGCGACATAGAAATTGACGTAGCGGCCGACGCGGCCGGCGAGGCTCGTACGGAACACCGAATCCAGTCCGATTGCCAATTTGACGGGGACGCCCTGTTGATCCAGCCTGGCAACAATATCTGGCAGCGACGTCGCACCGGACGAGTGTCCAACCAGAACAATGGTTTTCACACGCCCGCTTTTGTATTCAGCCGCTGCATCGTCAGCGATTGACGCCCACATCATGTGATTGTGGACGGTAGCGGCAATGCCCTGCTGCTGCAGCTTCGCTGCAATTTCGTCCATGCCCAGCGAGAAGATGTTGAGAACGCCACGGACCAGATAAACGTGGGCGTTCGATTCCCCGGGTGCTGCATGCGCCGCGCTGGGATTGATAGAGAGGCCAAACAATAATATCGTGATCGCGGCGGTCCTCAGCCACCCTAACCATGGCGCGGAGAGGCACGAAAGCCTGCTGTCGTTATTCGACTTCATGAGTTCCTCGCAACGGCACGCCAATGGCAATGCTCGCCGAGGTATAATCCCCACATTCGTATCTGCAATAGCAGACGCTCTAGCAGGCCGCTCTTTCTCGACGTGCGCGGCTCTATTGCAACATGGCGGGCTGCTAGCAGGCCTAACCTATCTATGCATGCTGTAGATGCATTACCAAGGGCCAGCCCACTGTCGATCCGTCAATGTCCGAATCTGGCACCCGAATATGGGACATTCGCTGACGCGCCAACGTTGAACGTGCGCTCTGCCGGATGCGTGACGCTCCGCGGGGCGTTGAAACTAACTTTCGTGTCAGAAACTGTCGCCGTTTTCATTTGAAATCATTGGATCATTTGGCTCTCCTGATCGCCTTCTTGCCGCGACGGTATCTGTCGCGGCAATTCAACCTCGGAGGAATTGGGATGAACAACAAGGTCCTTAGTTGCCTCATGGCAGGTGCGCTTGGTGCGACGCTTGCTCTGGCGTCACCGGCGCTCGCTCGCGGTGGTGGTGGTGGCGGCCATGGCGGTGGCGGCGGTCATAGCGGCGGCATGGGAGGTGGAATGCATGGCGGCGCCATGCACTTCGGCGGCATGGGCGGGGCGGCGCATTTCAGCGGCGGCCGTTTTGCGGATGCGCACTTAGCGCATGCTGGATTCGCACCCCGGTTTTCAAGGGGCGCATTCCATAATCACCGCTTCTTCCATCACCGCCACCATCGCTTTGCGTTCATTGGCGCGTCCTACGCCTACGCCGCCTATGACAGCTGCTGGCGCAGGGTGTGGACGCCATATGGACTGCGGTGGGTCGACGTCTGCGGCGGCTATGGCTACTGACGCCTGGCGATTGGTGCAACGCCCGCGACCCTATTGATCTGGCGAGTGGCCGGGGCGATGCCTGACGCGGTGGTGGTTGTACCGGGTCCCATCGCGTCAGCGCAGTTCGTCAAGCAGGCCGTGCAGACATCTGGCGGGCGTCACCCGGCATCCTCAGGCGAAGCGGGATCAGGATCCGCCGGTGACGATTACACCCATTTGCACACCGATTTGCGGAGCCCTCACGCAATCTTCAGGTTACGCATGAGCCGGTTTCTGACATATGTCAGCTTTGCGATTTCCGATTTTGCCAATGTGCATTCGGCCTTTCACGGGCCATTCGGAGACGGAAGACCATGACGGGAGGTCACCGCCGCATTCTGGTCGTTGAAGACGACCCGGAAACCGCCGATCAGCTTGTCGAGTCGCTCACGACCAGCGGGTACCAGGTGGATTTGGCCGCCAGCGGCAGCGAGGCGCTGAGCCGCGGCGGCGCCAGCGACTATGCCGTGATCACGATCGACCGCATGCTTCCGGACATCGATGGCATCGCGGTCATGCGTCAATTGCGCGACGACGGCATCGCCGCACCCTTCCTGATCATCAGTGCGCTCGGGGAAGTCGACGACAGGGTGCGGGGCCTGCGTGCCGGCGGCGACGACTATCTGGTCAAGCCGTTTTCATTCGTGGAACTGTTGGCGCGCGTCGAGGCGCTTGGCCGCCGCAGCGACACCATCGTCAAGGAAACCATCCTGCATGTCGGCGATCTCGCGATCGACCTGGTGTCGCGGACCGTCAGCCGGCGCGGCAAGGATATCGCTCTCTTGCCGCGGGAGTTTCAGCTTCTGGAGTATTTGGCGCGTAACGAAGGCCGCGTCGTATCCCGCGCCATGTTGCTGCAGCACGTCTGGGATCTTCATTTCGATCCCTCGACAAATATTATCGACGTCTATGTCGGGCGCGTGCGTCGCAAAGTCGACGGCCA
>JGI12053J15887_10001269_pt1 | contig 11610 bp, 9 predicted proteins | sample MedBloCAOM1_O3_FD_15887 | JGI IMG/M metagenome (IMG submission 15887)
TTGTAACGGCGGCTCCTTCAAGTTCACCACACCGCTGGCATCGTCATAGCCGAAGCGCAAGGCGCGCTCTGAACTAGCCAGCACTCCTGCCTCGCAGGGCGTTATAATGCCGCCCGCGACTTTAAACGTAGGAGCCTCGGTGGTGGCGTAGTGCGTGACGAACATCGCCGTTTCCGCTTGCCAGGTATCGACGCCGTCCACAAAATCCTGGCCCCACAATTCGCGGGGCGCCATGTCTACTAAATGTTTGATGTGGATGGTAGACACTACCGCCTTGTCCGCGCGGTACGAACTGCCATCGCTGCATTCCACGCCGACGCATTTTCCGTTTTCGATAATCACGCGCTCTACCCACTTATTGGTCAGCAAAACGCCGTTGTGCGCTTCGATGAAACCCGCCAGCGCCTTGGTCAGCTGTCCAGAACCGCCTTTAGGAATTGGACGGCCGGAGTGTTGTTGACGAGCAGTTGCATAAGCCAGGCGGCCGGTGCCTGGCGCATCGGCTGGCTCGGAGGCAAGATGCGACAGAAACAGCATGAACACCCGGGTGTGCTCATCTTCAAAAGTGTCGCGAATAATTTCCCACGCGGACATTGCCAATCGCCGCTGCCACAGCTTCCCGCGCGGCTGCCCAGCTAACACTTCATTCAACGGCTTGCCAAAACCAATAGGCGTAAACGCAGCACCCATCACCACAGGCTTAATTGCGTCAAACTCCGCCAACATTTTCCGGTAGGCGTCGGCATCTTTTTTGGAAAATTTGGCAAACTCCGCGCAGGTGCGATCCAGATCGCGCCATTGCGTTAAATAACTACCGTCGGGAAATGGAATGTGGAAGACCGGGTCGGGATCGATGTACTCCAAACCATAATCGCCCAGGCGCAGTTCGTTGTTGCGCATCATGGGGTTGTCCATTAGGAAGGCGTGCGCCGAAGAACACACGTCGTCATGGAAACCTTTCAACATGAGTTCAGCGGTTTTTACGCCGCCGCCCAGTAGCGGGCGACCTTCCAAAACGACGCAGCGATAGCCGGCCTTCGAAAGATACGCCGCGGTGACGAGACTATTGTGACCGCCACCAGCAACCACAATGTCAAAGCGATCGGCGCCTTTTGCTTGCGTAGATGCCGTCGATGCTTGCGCCGTAGACGTAGCTTCTTGGGCGTCGGAACTGGAGCCGAGTCCCAAATGTGAAACGGCTAGCGGAGCAATGGCCGCTCCTTTTACGAAGCCACGTCTGGTGATGTTCTTCATGGTCTCTCCTCATACGTCGCCGCACGGAAATTCAGGTTTTCTTTATGACTTCGGCAATACTCGTTCCAAAATCCTTGAGCATCACCGCGGCAGCGTTGCGGCCCGGACCGCCAGTAACGGAACCGCCAGGATGCGTTGTCGCGCCCGTTTGATAGAGGCCGGCGATCGGCATACGGTGCTGAGCCCAACCGGGCATCGGGCGCATGGCGCCACTTTGTGCTGCGCTGGAGCCCCCAGCGTGGCAACTACCATGCCAGTTGTGTGGATTCATACGCTCCAGATCAAGCGGACTTTCGATAGTGTGCGCGAGCACTTTGTCGTCCGTTAAGTTTGTGGCGAATCGTTGCAAATATTTCAGGTTGGCGTCGGAAACTTTTTGTTTGATGGCGTCCCAGTGCTGCGGGCCTTCTTTGAGCGCGTAGGGCTGGTACGCCACCACTTTTACGGTGTGCATCCCGGTAGGCGCTCGCGACGAATCTGCGAGGCTGCAGCAGATCACGTGCAATGGTGGCTCTGCCAAATTCACAGCGCCAGTCGCGTAATCCACGCTCATGTGCAAAGCGCGATCGGCGGTGGCCATCATTCCAGAATGTACCGGCGATAGAATCCCTGCGTCAGTGTGATATTTGGGCGGCTCTTTCATGGCGTAGTTCGTGGCGAATAGCGTCAGGCCCGCGTCCCACGTATCGACGCCGTCGATAAAATCCTGGCCCCACAATTCGCGTGGTGCCATGTCCACCAGTTGCTTGATGTGAATAGTAGAGAGGACCGCTTTCGTGGCGCGATAGGACGACCCGTCGGCGCACTCTACACCGGTACATTTGCCATCCTCGACGATCAGCGCAGTGATCCATTTGTTGGTGAGAATCGTGCCGCCGTGAGCTTCGATGAAACGCGACAACGCCTCCGTCAATGCTCCCGACCCGCCTTTAGGAAGCGGCCTACTCTCGCGCTGCTGGTGAAACGGAATAAATGCCGCGCGCGCGCTTCCAGGATCCTGCAGCGGCTGTAGCGCGTAGGGACAGCCCATCATGAAAGCCCGGCAATGATCGTCTTCGAAGGTGTCCCGCACAATTTCCCACGCGGACATCGCCAGCCGGCGTTGCCACAGCTTGCCTTGCGGATGTTCCGCGAGACGCTCACTTAGAGGCTTGCCGAATCCGATGGGATTGAAAGTTACTTCATTTAAAATTGGTCGGACTGTTTCGTATTCGATGATGAAACGCCGGTACGTGGCGCCATCCTTTTTTGAAAATTTTGCGAACTCCTCACAAGTGCGGTCAAGATCGCGCCACTGCGTTAAATAAGAGCCGTCGGGAAACGGCATGTGAAAAACGGGGTCGGGTAAAATGTATTCGAGACCATAATCCCCAAGCTTCAATTCATCGTTTCGCAGCGCGGGATTCCCGTAAATGCCATTGTGAGCCGACGAGCAAACGTCGTGAATAAATCCGCGCAAGGTCAATTCCGCGCTTTTGACGCCGCCGCCCGCGATGGGGCGCCCCTCCAGCACCATGCAGCGAAAGCCCGCCTTCGCCAGGTAGGCAGCTGCCAGGAGGCTGTTGTGCCCCGCGCCCGCGACCACAATGTCGAATTGCTCAGCCACGATTACAATCCATCTATTTAACGGCCGATTTCCCCGCGCGAGCACGCAGTAAAGGCTGCAGATCGCAAGCCTCTTCCCACGTGCGCATCTGCAGCGACCGCGCAAATTTACCGACGCCGTCGGTCTGCGCGCACAGCAAAGCCAGCTCGATAATTTCTTCTTCCGTGAAATGTTTCTTTAAGTCGTCATAGACCGCGTCGGAGTCGATGGCGTCGTCGCCGGCTTTGAAAAGCGTGGCGAATCGCAGGGCGGCTCTCTCTTTTTCGTTAAATTGATCGCTGCATTCAAAATTCATGGTGGCGAGGACCTTGTCCTCGGTGAGCCCGCGGGCGATCGCTACGTTCGAACGCACGGTGGAGCAGTACCCGCAAAAATGTTTTGTGGAGATCAGCACGCGTACCGCTTCTTTCAGCGGAATCGGCAGGATGCCGCCATTGAGCAGTTCGTTCCACATGCGCAGCCAGTTGCGGCCTGCTTCGCTTCGAACGTAAATTTTTGCGCACAACGGATCGGGAGCCCCGTTGACCCGCGCGCTCTCAATCAGCAGGCGTTGCGTTTCCGTTGCTTCAGAATCTTCAATAGGTCGAATTCTGGGCATAATTGTTCTCCTAAACTTGCGCCGCTAAATTTTGCGTAGCGAGATTTCGACGCAGCGTCTGCACGTCGATTTCTTTTTCCCAGCGCGAAACCACCAAGGTAGCCACACCGTTGCCGATCATATTGACCAGCGCACGCGCCGTGCTCATGAACCGATCGATGCCCAGCAGCAGCGCCATCCCGGCTACTGGAATTGTCGGAACCACCGTGAGCGTAGCAACCAGCGCGATAAACGAAGCGCCCTGCACGCCGCTGGCGCCCTTGGACGTCAGCGTGGCAACCGCGAAGATAGTCAATTGCTGTAAAAGCGTGAGATGGGTATTTGTGGCCTGCGCCACGAAAAGCGCCGCCAGCGTCATGTAAATACTTGTTCCGTCGGTATTGAAGGTATAGCCGGTGGGCAGCACCAATCCCACCAAGCCTTTTGAACATCCCAACATTTCCATTTTTNCCATCAAAGTGGGAAGCGCGGCTTCCGAGGAGTTCACGCCAATGACGATCAANATTTCTTCCTTGATGTAGCGCAGAAATTTAAGAATGCTGAAGCCCGCAAGGTAGGCAACGGCTCCAAGGACTGTGAGCACAAANAAAATGGACGTTAAATAAAATAAACCAATCAATCTGAGCAACGGACCCAGCGCGGCGATTCCGTACTTGCCGACGGTAAAAGCCATGGCTCCAAACGCGCCGATGGGCGCGAACCGCATGAGGATTTTTACAATTCCGAACACCGCTTGCGTCAACGCCGTAAATAAATCGAGAAGCGGCTTGCCGCGCGTTCCGGCTATAGACAGCGCAAAGCCGAAAAGCATGGAGATGAACAGCACCTGCAAGATGTCGCCTTTGGCGAAAGCATCCGTGACCGTGGCGGGAATAATATGCAGGATAAAATCTGAGACACTTTGCGCCTTGGCCGGTCCCGCGTAATCAGCGATTGCTTTGGCATCAAGCGTTTTCGCATCGATATTCCATCCGCGCCCAGGTTGCACAACGTTGCCGACGATCAATCCAATCAACAGCGCCGCCGTGGAAACCGCTTCGAAATAAAGCAAAGCTTTTCCGCCGACGCGGCCCACCTTTTTCATGTCTTCCATGCCGGCGATACCCGTCACTACTGTGCAGAAAATCACCAGCGTGATAATCATGGTGATCAAGCGGATAAATGCATCGCCCAGTGGTTTGAACGCCACTGCTCTGGCAGGACTGAAGTGGCCCAGCAGAATGGCCAGCAGAATCGCCAACAAGACTTGGAATGTCAGGCTCGTGTAAAACGGTTTCTTGTCGACAGCTACAACAGTCACAGGCATGTTCGGCGGCAATGCAACTTGTGAAACCGCTGCGGGTTCGTGCCTGGTGACGCTATTCACCGAGCCATCCGTCGGGTTTTTGAATTGCTTCGGCTAAGGTCGTAAGAAATTCCGCAGCGCGCGCACCATCAAGTACGCGGTGATCGCTGGATAACGTCATGGTCATCATCGGCCGGATCGCGGGCTTGCCATTTACAGGCACTACGCGGTCAGCAATGGTGCCCACGGCAAGCGTCGCGGCTTGCGGCGGCGTGATGATCGCCGCGAACGCATCCACGTGGTACATGCCCAGATTTGAAATTGTGAATGTACCGCCCGAAATATCCGCGGGACGCAAACGATTGGCGCGCGCACGCTCCGCAAGCTCACGCCGTTGCACAGAAATGCCGCCAATCTTTGCGGAATCTGCTTTGTGAATCACCGCGCCGACGACGCCGTCCTTTACGGCCATGGCCAGGCTGATACTTATTTCCGGATTCTGACGGATGCCCGTTCCCGTCCAGCTCGCATTCATGACCGGATGTTTAGCGAGAGCACGAGCAACTGCCGCAATCAGCAGATCCGTAATAGTGAGTTTCGCGCCGTTGGATTTTTCAATGCTAGGGCCAAGACGTTTGTGCGCAGCCATCAATTCGGCGCAATCCACATCGCGTGTCAAAAAAAAATGCGGAACCGTCGTCCAACTCTGGGTCATTCGCTCAGCCATCAGCCTCGCAATTTGACTCAGCGCTTCACCTGGTTGTGAAGAGGCAGACACAGCGGACGATGCCGGCGCTACGGTCGATGAGCTGGGACCAGATTTCTTCGCATTAGCGGCAGCTTGCACATCTTCAGCCGTGATCGTTCCGTCGGGACCTGTGCCCCTCAAGCCGCTTGTGTCGATTCCTAGTTCTTTTGCGAGCCGCCGAGCCTTGGGTGAAATTTGTGACGACGTTTGCGTTGACGCCGTTGCCTCCGCTGTGCCCCTAACCGCAGCGGGCGCCGCACGGTCTGCCACCGGCGCGACGCTGGTGGCTCGCGCTGATAGAGCCGCTATTGCTTTTAGCGCTGGCACTTTCTCGCCGGCAGCTACGAGCCACGCAATCGTTTCGCCAACCGGAATGACCGCTCCTTCTTGCGCCGTGATTCCGACCAGAATGCCATCCCCTGGCGCCTCAATTTCGACCACCGCTTTGTCGGTTTCAATTTCAAGCAGCGGTTCGCCTTTCTTCACCGCTTCTCCTTCTTTCTTTCGCCAGGCCAGCAACTTCCCGGTTTCCTGCGCCATTTCAAGCGCGGGCATTACCACACTGATAGCCATAAATTTTTTGGCGGCTTGGACGGACCGTCAGTCCGTAGCGGCGACGCCCTCCCTTTTTGCGCTGGCTTCCACCATTTTCACCACCTGCTTGCTGGGGGCAGCTTCATTCTCGCGCGTGGTGGCCAGTGGACCGTCCACGGTGTGGTAGTGCGCGCCGGCTACCATTAGTTTTTCTGCGGGGAAGCGGGTGATAACTTCGTGGCCGGTTTCGGTCACAACGATTTCTTCCTCGATGCGCGCCGCGCTCCAACCATCTTTCGAGGGCCAGAATGTTTCCAGCGCGAAGACCATGCCGGGTTTGATTTCGTGCGAATGCTCCAGCGAAACCATGCGGCTGATCACCGGCTTTTCCCAAATCGCCAGTCCGATGCCGTGGCCAAATTGCAACGCGAATGCCGCTTCTTCGTCAGGGAAACCAAACTCTTCCGCTTTCGGCCACACCGACGCAATTTCCGCTGTAGTGCGTCCCGGCTGAATCAGAGAAATCGAAGCGTCCAGATAATCGCGACAACGCTTATAAGCATCGATCATGGCGTGCGACGCGTAGCCGATCGTGAAGCACCGGTAATAACACGTGCGATAGCCCATGTAGGAATGCAGGATGTCGTAATAGACAGGATCGCCCGGCCGCAGCACGCGATCGGAAAAAACATGCGGGTGCGGATTGCAGCGCTCGCCCGAAATGGCGTTGACGGCTTCTACATATTCCGAGCCCAGGTCGTACAAAACTTTGCTGGCCAAGCCGACCGCCTGATTTTCGCTCATGCCCGGTTTCATGGCTCGATACAACTCGTCGTACGCCGCGTCCACCATCATCGCGGAATGATTCAGCAAAGAAATTTCGTCCTGCGTTTTGATGACCCGCGCGTCGGACATCAGTTGCTGGCCATCAACAATAGTGATGCCTTCCTTTTGCAGCGCGAACAATATCGGCGGCTCAACCACGTCGATGCCCAACGGCTGCTTCAGCAAACCGCGCATTTCCAGCTCAAGTTTTATTTTCTTGGCCACATTCTCGGCGCGGCCCATCTCCGGCGACATCGCGCCGCGTAGCAGCGGAATGCCCGGCCGCGAGCGCTCGCCGAGCCAGGGACAATTCTGCTGGTGATGACGCGCGGCGGAACCGAAGTCCCAAAGGATGGGTTCGTCATTTTGCGGCAATAAAGCGAAGCGGCTAATTTTGTCTTGCGCCCAGGTACCGATGTGCGTGGCGGTGAGATAACGCACATTGTTCATGTCGAAGCACAGCAGCGCACCCATTTCGGATTTGGCCAGCAGCGCTTTGGCACGAGCCAGCCGTTCGGTGCGCAAGCGCTCAAAATCAATTCGATTTTCCCAATCGACTGCCATCGCTCCGTAGGTTTTCAGCGCCACGATTTGCCTCCTATGTTGCTGTTCAGGCTTTGCCGCAAAGTTTGCGCGCGGCTTCGAATACCGTTTGCTCGGTGGGAACGGTTACATCTTCCAGCGGAGGAGAAAAAGGAATAGGAACGTGCATGGCGCCCATGCGTTTCACGGGAGCCTCAAGGTTGAAAAATGCGCCTTCAGCAATTACCGAGGCAATTTCCGCGGTTACTCCATAACGCCCGTAGCCTTCGTCAACCACAATCGCGCGCGATGTTTTTTTAACCGATGCAATCAACGTCGCCTCGTCGAGCGGCCACGTAGTCCGCGGATCGATCACCTCAGCGCTGATACCCATTTCATCCAGCATCGCCGCCGCGCCCAGCGCCACTTGCACCATGCTGCTGGTTCCCACGATGGTAATGTCCGTGCCTTCGCGCTTGATATCCGCCACACCGAAAGGAATGGTGTAATCCCCTTCCGGCACCGGCCCTTTCGTTTTGTACATCATTTTGTCTTCGAAAAAGACCACCGGGTTATCGTCGCGAATGGCTGTCTTCAACAAGCCTTTAGCGTCGTACGGAGTCGAAGGTAACACCACCTTCAGGCCCGGCACGTGGCTGAACCAGGCATGCAAGGATTGAGAGTGTTGCGCCGCCGAGCGTCGCGTCGCGCCCAATGTTGTCCGCAACACCATGGGAACTTTCCATTTTCCGCCGGACATGTAGTGAACTTTCGCGGCCTGATTGACCATCTGGTCCATAGTCAAGGTCAAAAAATCACCAAACATAATGTCAACTACCGGGCGCATTCCAGTCATCGCCGCGCCCACGCCCACACCGGTGAATCCAGCTTCGGAAATCGGCGTGTCGATCACCCGCTCCTTGCCAAATTCTTCCACCAGTCCAGAGAGCACCTTAAATGGCGTGCCGGCTTCCGCGACGTCTTCGCCGATAATGCACACCGTGGGATCGCGGCGCATCTCTTCGGCAAGCGCCTCGCGCACCGCTTGTGCGAACGTCAATTCCCGCTCTACCCCTCGTTCCAGTAGCTCAGGCATAAACGTCTTGCTCCACTTTGTCGGCATTTGGATATGGCGCGGCAATCGCGAAATCTACCGCCGCCTTCATCTCGGCGCGAACTTGCTCTTCCAGTTTCACTAGCGACGGCGCATCGGTCAGCTTTTGCGCGATTAATTTTTCCGCAAACAATTTCACGGGATCGCGCTCGGTCTTCCAATGATGCTCCTCCTGCTTGGAGCGGTAATACTCGCGGCTGATGTCGCCAACATGGTGACCGGTGTAGCGGTAGGTGTTGCACATCAAAAACGAGGGACCTTCGCCCTCGCGCGCGCGCTTCACGAGGCGGCTGGCCACTTGGTAGACGGCGTTTACATCTTGCCCGTCGACGCTTTCTGAAGGCACTCCAAAGGCTGGCCCACGGCTCAAAATGTCGCCGGCGGTAGTCTCCAAAAAATGCGTGTATTCGTTNTACATATTATTTTCGCAGACATAAATTACGGGCAGCTTCCACAGCGCCGCCAGGTTCATCACTTCATAGACCACGCCCTGGCCCAACGCGCCTTCGCCAAAGAAGCACACTGCCACTTGCCCTTTGCCTTTATGCTTCGCGGAAAACGCTGCGCCTGTCGCGATNCCCGCACTACCGGCAACAATTGCATTTGCGCCCAGGTTGCCGGTCGCGGGATCGGCGATGTGCATCGACCCGCCTTTTCCTTTGCAATAGCCGGCTTCCTTGCCCAACAGTTCAGCGAACATGCGGTTTGGAGCTGCGCCCTTGGCCACGCAGTGCCCATGTCCGCGGTGCGTGCTGGTAATATAATCGTCGTCGCGCAGCGCTTCGCAAATGCCCACCGCCACGGCTTCTTCACCTACATACAAATGTGCGAGCCCGGGCATTAATGCGCGTGTGTACAGCTCGTTCACCTGTTCTTCGAACAGGCGAATCATAAGCATCCGCCGGTACATGCGCAGGGAGCGCTCCCCGTCGTTCTTCGACGCTTTCATCGCGTCTAAATTTTTCGTTTCCGGCTTTTTCGTTTCAACTGTTTTTGCTTCCGGCGTTTTCACTTCGGGCTTCTTGGCATCACGTTTTTTCGCTTTGTCAGTGACAGGACTCATCGCTTCACTCCGGACATGTGCGCGAGAACATCGAACACTACTGCGAAATCCTGTTCGACTAATCCCATCGCTCTTGCTGCCGTCAAAAATTCATTGGAAATGGCTGTAGTGGGCATGGGCACGTCGACTTGGCGCCCTAGTTCCAGCGCCAGCAGCATGTCCTTCTGCATCATGTTGACGTTAAACCACGCTTCGGGAGGCAACTGCAGGACAAACGGGCCACGATATTTAAGCATTGGCGAAGCCATAGCGCTGTTCGTAAGTACATCGACCGCTACTTCTCGCTTGATTCCGCTTTTTTCGGCGAGCAGCACGCCTTCTGAGAAAGCCAGCATCTGCACCGCGAGGCTCAGATTTGACGCGATTTTGATCACTAGCGCTAAACCGTTGTCTCCAACGTAGGTAACTTTCGGGCCGATATCGAGCAGTATCGGTTTTATACTTTCGAACGTTTCCAGTCGTCCGCCCACCATTACCGAAAGGCTTCCTTCTTGCAGCGTGATAACGCTACCGGAGACTGGGCAGTCCACCATGTCACAGCCTTTAGCGCGAACTTTGGCTGCTACTTCGCGGCTGAATGCTGGGCTTACCGTGCTGATGTCGGCATAGATTTTGCCCGGGGTGAGACCCGCAAGAATTCCTTCTGGGCCTTCCGTGATGGCCGCCAACGCCGCGGAATTCGTGACCATCGAAAAAATTACGTCCGCAGCTTCCGCAACGGCGCGCGGAGAATCGCCCCAATTCATGCCCTTTTTAACCAGCCACTCGGCCTTCGAGCGCGTGCGATTGTAGCCAACCAGGGAATGACCTTTGCTTAGCAGGCGGTTCACCAACTGGCTGCCCATTACGCCTAACCCGATGAATCCGAGATTTGCCATCAGTTCCCGATCTCCTGGTTACAAAGCTTGCTTATAGATTTAGTTTGGTGAAGTTCGAACCGCCACCGCGTGGTGAACGACCTGAGTCTTCGCGCACCTGCCGGAGATGGGCCCGCATGGAGTCGCGTGAGCCGCTTGAATCGCGATGCTCCACGGCTTCCAGAATTTTCTTGTGGTGATACTGGCCGCGCTCAGGCCCGCCTTCTACGGCAAATATGCCCATACGTTGTTCGCGCAGCACCCCTACGATGGAGTCAATCAGCGACAGAATCAGTGGATTGGAAGCGGCTTCGGCGAGAGCTAAATGAAAATCAAGATCGGCTTCGATGAACGTCTCTGGTTCAGTCTTGCTGTTGTCCATGGCTTCTACAGCTTCACGCATGGCCGCCAAGTCATCTTTTTCCGCGCGGGCGGCCGCCAGCGCAGCGATTTCCGGCTCCAGAATTTCGCGCACTTCCACCAGGTGCACCATGGCTTCCGGTTGTCCGTCGCGGATCATGCGGTCTAGCGACTGCCAGATGGAGTGCGAGCTACCGTTAGTGATAAAAGTGCCGCGGCCAGGGTGAGCTTCCACTAAGCCCTTTTCACGCAACGTTTTAACCGCTTCCCGAACCGCTGTTCGACTTACCCCGAACTGGTGGGCCAATTCGCGCTCGGCCGGCAACTGGTCACCCAACTTGAGTTGACCGCTGTTGATGGACGCTTCAATCTGCTGAACGATTTGTTCGTATAGGCGGGAAGTTTGAACGATTTTGTACATGGCCGATCTCCGACGAAAGTTTCTCAGTACCAACTCTTGGTATTAAGGTCTTACCACTCAGAAAGCCCACATGCTGGTGAACGACCGGCATCACCCAGCGACGTTGCTTTACGTCGAGGCGCAACTGTAAAGCCGCGCAGAATCGTACTTCCGCTGACTCGCGCATCGCGTTGACAAATTGCCCACATCCGACTTTTCTATCCTGGGAACACTCCTACCTCGACGCACGAGGTCCGACCACTATACCCCAAGACACAGTGAAGGAAAAGTAGGAACTAGAACTTCATACAAAAGGCATTAAAGTTCTTGACCGTTGCCCCGCAAAAGTGGTACAGCGGTCAGACCTATTGGCCAATCTAGGAGTTATGAATGGAAAAGCCCCCGCGAGCCACGGAAAACGGCCCACTCACGCCACGTAAACGA
>JGI12053J15887_10001270_pt1 | contig 11608 bp, 17 predicted proteins | sample MedBloCAOM1_O3_FD_15887 | JGI IMG/M metagenome (IMG submission 15887)
CCCAGTATTCCAGAGACAGTCATGTTCAATCGAGAAGCCGCGGCGTACTGGATCGCCCGGTCAAGCCGGGCGACGACGATTTTATCGTGGCGGGCGTCTTGCCAACCCCAGGTTTTCAGGAGCCTGGCAATGCCGGCCACAACGCCTTCACAATCGCATCCAGTCCATCCGTCAGCGCCGCCGGGCCCGGCTGCAATATCAGCGGCGACTTGATTTCGACAATGCGGTCGTTGGCGACCGCCGGGATCTCGCTCCAGCCCGGCCGCTGTCTGATCCGGTCCGGCACCACCTTCTTGCCGCACCATGACGCCAGGATCACATCGGGCGCCGCCATGCGCACGACATCCGGCGAGATGATGCGGTCCTTGGCGGCCTGCTGAAACCGCAAGCCCGGCAGCGCGTCTTCGCCGCCGGCGATCTCGATCAGTTCGGAAACCCAGCCGATGCCACTGATCAGGGGATCGTCCCATTCCTCGAAATAGACTTTTGGCTTTGCGCGGGGCCAGGGAGTGGACGCGATCGTCGCGAGACGCGTCTCGTAGCCGCTGGCGAGTTGGTCGGCGCGCTCGGCCGCGCCGACCAGCGCGCCCAAGGTGCGGATCATCGCCAGGATGCCGGCGATGTCGCGCTGATTGAAGACATGGATGGCGACGCCGGCACGAACGAGGTCGGCGACGATGCCCGCCTGCAGATCCGAGAAAGCCAGCACGAGGTCCGGCTCAAGCGCCAGAATTTTTGGAATGTCGGCCGAGATGAACGCCGATACCCGCGGCTTCTCGCGCCGGACCTGCGGCGGCCGCACCGCATAGCCGGAGACGCCGACGATCCGGTCCTGCTCGCCCAGCAGATACAGCGTCTCCACGGTCTCTTCGGTGAGACAGACGATCCGGCGGGGAGGGAAGTGGCGCATGGCGGTGATATGCCGAATAACGGGTTCGTTGTCACCGCTGCAATTACCCGAAACGTCATTGCCGGGCTTGACCCGGCAATCCATCATTTCAAAGAATGATTTGACGAAGTTTGATGGATACGCGGGGCGTCACCGGTTAAGACGGCGCGTCGCGCCTTTTGCCCGCGTATGACGACTGGAAATAAACGGGAGAACCACCGACAATGACGCCGCTTGAAAAAATCAACGCGATGAAGATGCCTTTTGCGGAACTGAAAGGCGTGAAATTCATCAAGGCGGAAAAAGATCGCGTGGTGGCGCGGATGCTGGTGCGGCCGGATCTCTGCACGCTGCATCATACGCTTCATGGCGGCGCTGTCATGGCGTTCGCGGATTCGGTCGGCGCCGCGGCGACCGTGATCAATTTGCCCGAGGATGCGAAGGGCACCACCACGATCGAGAGCAAGACCAATTTCATCGGCGGCGCCAAGGAGGGCATGACCGTGATCGCAACCGCCACGCCGGTGCATCGCGGACGGCGCACCCAGGTCTGGCAAACGCGGCTGGAGACCGAGGACGGCAAGCTGGTCGCGGTGGTGACGCAGACCCAGATGGTGCTCTGATACAGGCTTGCCCCGCCCATTCGTTAAGCGAATCCCACGCCTTCGTTAACGCCCTAATCGCGACATTCTGCCGTTATTTCAGGCGGATAGCGGGGTTGAATATCATGGTGCGATGCACAATATCTGGGGTCTAGGGATTCGACGCCTCCTCGAGGGCTATCCAAGAGGAGTTATGAAGTGAGACACGAAGACATCACGGGTTTGACGCTTGCCAAAGGCAGCGTCCGAACGTTGCGCCAGCAGGAAGAACTGCCGCTGCTGCGCGATCACCTGTTACGCCTCGATCCCGAGAGCCGGCATGATCGTTACCATGGCTTCATGGACGACGGCTTCATCGAGCGCTACGCCGCCAAATGCGCCGATGACGGCACCGTCATCATCGCCTACATCGAAGACGACGTGGTGCGCGGTGCCGCGGAACTGCATCCGCCGGATCAATCCCCGGATTCGCAGCCCGAGATCGCTTTCAGTGTGGAAGCGAGCGTGCGACGGCAGGGCGTCGGCAGCATCCTGTTCAAGAAGCTGATCGCGGAAGCGCAATCGAAGGGCTATCGCTCCTTACGGATCACCACCGGCGTACAGAATCAGGCGATGCGGGCGCTCGCCCACAAATTCGGCGCCCACCTGACATTCCGCCACGGCGAATCCACCGGCAGCATCGATCTGCAGCCGCAGCTGCAGGTGGAATTCGCAAAACCGGGCACCGCGACATCGGTCGATACCGCGCGCGCGATAATCGACTTCAACCGCACCTGCTGGAAGCTGTTCTTCAAAATGTACGGCCTGGACCGGGCAGCCTGACCGGCGGACACATGCAAAGGGCCATTCGCTGCTGCGAATGGCCCCTGTGCTTATCTCACTGCGAAATGTGGGTTTAAGTGCCGGTGCGCTTGTCGTTGCCAAATTTCCGGATCACGCGGCGTTCGACCACGACCGAGCGCTGCGCACCCTGTTCGCCCGCGATGACGCGTGTTGTCGAGCGCCCCAGCACCGGACGCGCCGCCTTCTTCACTTCAGCCAGCACCGCTTCGATCGGCAGCCCCATCAGGGAGGCGGCGATTTCGGCCTGTGCCTGCGGATCGTCGGTTATGCCGACTGCAGCGAAAATTGCCTCGTCCAGCGTCGGCGGGTCGCGCCGTACACGCCGGGTTCCATACTTGGTATTCCAGTCTTCGCTCATTGGGCCTCGCATCTGATCGGTAGATACCTAGGAGCCCTCATGTTGCATTGCAATATGAATTTGGCGTGGCAACACAGCTATGCGTTACAGCTTTTCCAGCCGGGTCGCGTCGTAAAGCTCGATGGTGGTGGCGGCGGCTGCGAGCGGCTGCAGCGCGCGGACGAAATCACGCGAGGCGGGGACCGCGAAATGCGCCAGCAGAGCGGCCCGATCGGCCCATTGTTCGATGAACACCAGCCGCAGCGGATTTTCGCAATCGACATGCACGGCGTGAGAGATGCAGCCCGGCTCCAGGCGCGAGCGGCGCACGTGCTCGAGGCTCAATTTGCTGATCTCGCTGAAGGAATCTTCCCGGGCCGTGACGCTGCCGGTGACCACGATCATCGTTTCTCCCCGCCGTTTTCCTTGTCCATCGCCGTCATGCCATCGAATCGCCGGCGCCGGCAAAGTCGATCGGCTGCTGCGGCCAGCGCTTCAGCGCGGCGCGCCCCGCATCGGTCAGGACATAAATGCCGCGCTCGGCGCGATCGAACCAGCCATAGACATTATGCAGCAGAATCTTCGGTGCGTCGGGAATCTCGGGCTTGAGATCGCGCACCCGCCGCGGTCCGCCCGACAGCGCTGAGGCGCAGGCCAGCGCCTGCTGGCGATAGGCCGTCATGATCGGCGCGCGCGTGCTGCCGCCCAGCGCCGGGTCGCCCTTGCGGCGCTGATGCTCGGCGATAAGGCGCGAGCGCTTTTTGGGATTGCGGCGCGGGCCGGTGGTGGGCGGCTTCACCAGCACCTCCACGTCGCCGCTGCTGGTGACCGCGAGCATGCCAAAGCCGAGCCGGCGGCAGAGATTGCGGTAGCGCGCGTCGCTTTCGCGTCCCTTGCCGCGCACCGACATTTTGGCGGCAAGCCAGACCTCGTCGGCGGCGCCGGCGCGGTCGACCGCCTGCAGGATCAGTTCAAGATTGAAGGAAAGCTTCAATTCGCCGATCACCACGATCGGGGGATCGCCGGCGCTGAGCGCGACCAGGTCGCAGCCGCCGATCTCGCCCTTGACGGTAAAGCCGAGGTTTTCGAGGAAGCGTTTGACGGGCAGATAAAGCGCGGTTTCCAAGTCAGCCTTCCAAGTCAACTTGCCAAGTCAGCTCCGGTGTCGCCTGCGCGACTCAGTGTCCGAGTCTAGCCCGAATTTCGTCAGAGGATTTGATCAATGGGCAGGGGAGCGGCTACCATGGCCCCGGGACAAAGCGGATAACGTCGGACTGGTGACCTGCGAATTTCGGGGATTCGCAGCTCGTGCTGCAATTCGTCGACGCCGGAGCGGCCTTTGATGCTGCAGGGACTTTACAAGGTCGAGATGCACACGGTGCACGGTTCGCGCCGCGGCGTGCTCTACGTCTATGACGGCAAGATGATGGGCGGCAATTCGGCTTTCGCGTTCATCGGCACCTACCAGGAGTCCGGCAGCGGCGAAGTGCTGGTCGACATCTCGACATTGCGGCACAATGAAGATCCGAATTACCAGCCGCTGTTCAAGTCCGACAGGATCAACCTGACGCTCAAGGGCCGGCAGCAGGGCGAGCAGTATTTCTTCGAAGGCGGCAGCACGCAATTGCCGGGCGTCGCCTTCAACTCGGTGATGACCCCGATCAGCGAAGAGGCCGCGCCGCCGGTGATTCCGGGCGGCGCCGGCGGCATCAGGAACGGGCTTTACTCCATTCATATCCGGATGCTCGACGGCATCGATGGCGGCAACACCGGCGTCATGGTGCTGCACAATGGCTTGATACGCGGCGGCGATGCCTTCTTCGACTATCTCGGCTCCTACACCAGCGCCAACGGCAAATGGAAGGGCGAACTCGTCAATCACGAGCACACCCCGAGCAAGGGCGAGCGGCCGGTGTTCGGCGGCTATGAGGTCGGCATCGGTTTTTCCGGCACCTACACCGATGACGGAGCGGTCGGGGAAGCCACAGCCCTTGCCGGCAAGCGCAGCATCCGCTTCAGCGCGGTGTTGAAGCGGCTGGCGGAGGCGTGAGGGTGTTCAACCTATTAGCCGATCGTAATCGGCATGCGGTCCGATCCAGAACCAAAGGTACGCGCCATCCGTCTCGACGGCCAAAGCTCGATAGCGCAATATCGCCCGACCTTTTTGAACTGACGCGACGGATGGCGCGGATCGCGTTTGAGCAGGGCAATTGGCATCGGCCAGTTTTCGAATCTGGGATGGCAACGCTTCGTAGGCCAACCAGAATCGTGGCGATGCGGAGTGCTTCACAAGTCCCGCGAAAGCCCCGCGCGATGTGCGGCGAGGGCTTCCTCTGCAAGGGCATCGAGCTTTCCGGCGTGCGCATCGCGCTCGATGGCTGCGTCGAACCGATCAGCCTCGAAGGCCTCGTACCACACACGGAAACGCGCCAGCTCTCGCGGGTCCAGTTGCTCGATAGCCTTTTCGATGTCTTCGGCGGTGGTCATGTGAAGAATATAGCATCCGGAAAGCGGCCAGAAAAGGTGCGGAATGCGGAGAGGAGTTACACCCTTCCGCTCACCGGCAGCAGTGCGCCGGTGACGGCACTGGCGGCGCCGCTGGCGAGAAACAGGATCACATTGGCCAGTTCCTCCGCCGTCACCCATTTTCCGAAATCCGCCTTCGGCATGCTGGCACGATTGGCTGCGGTGTCGATGGTCGACGGCAGCACGGCGTTGACGGTGATCTTGCCCTTCCATTCCGCCGCGAGCGCTTCGGTGAGGCGATGCACGCCGGCCTTGGACGCGGCATAGGGACCCATGCCGGCGCCGGCCTGCAGCGCGCCCATCGCGCCGACATTGACGATCCGTGCCGAGGGGGAGGCTGCGAGATGCGGGATCGCCGCCCGCGAAGCATTCAGCGCCGTGAGCACATTGAGGGCGTACATGCGCTGCCAGGTTTTCGGATCGCCCTCGGCCACCGTCTCGAACGCAAAGCCGCCGGCGATGTTGATCAGCGCATCGACCTTGCCGAAATGCGACGCGACGGCGTCGATGGCCGTCTTGGCCTGCGCCGCATCGGAAAGATCGACGCTGCCTATTTCAATCCGATCGGGCGAAGCCTCGATCTGCGATGGCGCGTGATCTACGCCGGCGACCCGCGCGCCCCGAGCCAATGCCGCCTCCGCGACCACTCTGCCAAGCGCGCCCGAGGCGCCGGTGACGACAACGACTTTTCCGTTCATTCCTGGTCTCCGGTCGGGTGGGTGAGAAGGCGGCACCCTACCGCCATGCGAAAATCATTTGCAATGGCGCGAAAATCCGGTCCCAAATGCGCGCTCAACTTCAGATGGCTATTGCGAACGGATGTTCACATGCCCGACGAGCTCAAGAGCTGCGATATACCCGCCAGCCTCATTCGTTTCGAGCGTCCGCTCTTTCATCTGGCGAAACAGCTCGACGAGGCCGGGCCGATCAAGATCGTGGCGATCGGATCGTCAACGACGGCCGGCGAGGGGACAGTCCCGCCCTATCCCGGCCGGCTGGAGACGGCTTTGCAGCGCCGGTTCGGCCCTGCGGTCCACGTCATCAACAAGGGCCTGGGAGGCGAGGAGGCGCCGAAAGAGTTCAAGCGATTTGACGCGGATGTCATCGCGCACGCGCCGGTCCTCACTATCTGGCAGGTCGGGACCAACGCGATCTTTCATGACGGCTATGATCTGGACGACGTCGCGGCGGTGATCGATGCCGGCCTGAAACGGTTGAGCGGCCTTGCGATGGATGTGGTGCTGATGGACCTGCAATATGCGCCGGCCATCCTGCAGCCGGGAAAGAGCGCGGGCACACGATGCATGGTCAATCTGATCGCGGACGCCGCCGCGAGGGCCGGCGTCAACCTGTTTCGCCGCTTCGACCTGATGCGGCATTGGAACAAGGACCGCAATATCCCCATCGATCAGATGATCGAGAGCGACGGTCTGCACCAGACCGACTGGTGCACCGGCTGCGTGGTACGGGCGCTCGATGCCTTGATTGCGGATGCGGTGGCCAGAGCCTACCCGGTGATCCCCGATCGTTAAAATTTGTCGGAGTTTTGTAATCCGGCTGCAGCGACCTCGCGCTAGGCTTCCCATGGCCCAATCCATGGGCAGGGGCGATTCACCATGAGATACCTACCCGATCACGGTTTACCGCTGGTTCAGCTCAAGGAACAACGGCGGGATTTGATCGTCGCGCTGCAGAACCGCAACGGCCCGGTCAGCGGCTGGGAGCTGATGCAGATCGCCGCGGTTCAGCAGGCCATCTCGGCATTCGAGGACGTCATCGCCGACCTCGACGCTGAAATGGAAGCCGCGGCGTAAATGGATTGTTTACGGGGTCGCCGCCTTCAAGGCGGCGGAAATCAGGCCTCCAGGTAGATGGCCTCGAGCCTTGCGCGTTCGCGTGTCGCGAGGCCCAATCCGTCGCTGAAATAGGTTTCGAGATTGCCGTAATCGGCGTGGATCACCTCGAAGGCGGCGGCGAGGAACGAGGCTTCGACCGACGCCAGCGCCTGCCTGACTTCCTCGGGAAGATCGGGGCTGGCAGCGGGGTCGCGCCGGTAGAAGCGGTTGGTCAGCAGATAATCCTCTGATATCAGATCGTCGGGGACGCCGAGCGCATGCAGGATCAGCGCGCATGCGAAACCGGTGCGATCCTTGCCGGCGGTGCAGTGAATCACCAGGGGCGCACGGTCTTCCAGCAGATGCGCGAACAGCGCGCGGAAGTTCTGCGTGTTGTGGCGTACATAGTTGCGGTAGGAATCGCGCATCACATCGAGCGCCGCGGCCGATGACAGCGGCGCGCCTGAGGCAAGCCGCGCCCGCAGCGCGGCAACCACCGTCGGCTCGATCGGCAGCGAATGCACCACGATCTCCTCGACGCCGCATAGCGCGGCGGCGCGCTCCTCGGTGCCGCGAAAATCGAACGCGCTCTTCACGCCGAGGCCGCGCAGCACCTCGACATCATCGGCGGTAAGGTGGCCGAGATGGTTGGAACGGAAGATCTGCCGCCAGCGCACAATGCGGCCGTCCCTGGCCGGATAGCCGCCGAGGTCACGGAAATTGCTGGCGCCGGCGAGATTGAGGTGGCGGGCTGGAGAATCGGACATGAGTTCAGTAATGGGTTCAGTCATTGGGTTCAGTCTAGGCCATCCTCTGCGGCGGAGAAATGACCGCAACGGCATATCGCCCGCTTTGGTCTGGTCTATACTTGGCTATTCAGGGGGGCGAAGATGATTCAGTACAAGATCAAGATTTTCACGGCAATCGTGATTGGCGGAGTGGCAGCCTGTGCCTCGCCCGCCTTCGCGCAGACGACGTTCCAGAACTATCGCTGCGCCGACGGCGCCCAGTTCATCGTCGGATTTTTCAAGCCCGACCAGCGCGCGCATCTGCAGATCGACGGCAGGGCGGTGACCCTGGCCAAGCGCCTGGCGCTGTCCGGCTCGCGCTATTCGGGTGGCGGCGTTACGCTGAGGATCGCCAAGGCAGGCGCCACGCTCAAGCACGGCAAGCGGCCGGTGACCTCATGCGAAATGATCTGAAAAAAAGGGCCGAAACGATTTTGTTTCGACCCTTCGTTCTGTTCTGATCGGGCACCAGGACCCACGGTGCGTTGGCATCGCAAGTGCGGTTGGCATCAGCGCTCCCGCACCGGCTTGGCTTCCTGGATGGCCACGTCGTGATACCAGGCGCCTCCAACGGCGACTTCGCTGACCCGCGATGAAGCAAGGTCGGTGGCGGTTCTGGTCTCATCGTAGCGGCGTCCCCCGAGAGCCGCGCGGCCCCCGGCGGGGAATTGGTAGATCTTGGCGGACCCGTGATTCAAACTCGTCGTCATGACCGTCTTTCCTTTGGTCGTTGCGCCGATACTCATGCTGCGCCCGACTCGTTCTCGAGTGGTTACTGAAATCGATATCGTCCTTGCACTCGCCTAGTGCAACATGATCAAAATAAAATCATTGATTGTGCAATTTGTAGGCATTCCTGTTTTTGCTACGAAACAAGCAGCTGCGAACTGACTAACGCTTGAGCCATCGCCAAGGTTGCGGGGGTGGGCCAGCTTTGTTGAGGAATGTTGCGGGCGAGTGGCGCGGCTTTAATCGGGCCGGCAAACAGGACCCGGACTGCTCCTGAATCAGGCGTCGTTTCGGCCCAGGTTGGGCCTTCCGAGGCTTCGAAGCCGAGCAGCCCCGCGCGACTTTGCCGCACCTGAAATCTGGCCGGCGGGCGAAGAAGCCGGGGCGGGTTTGGCCCCATGGTCCGCTACCGCAGTGCAGCGATTGGCACTTTAATTGCTTGGTAAGGATTGGCCGATGGTGGCCGGGTCCATCTGTGGGGGCCAACAGGCAGCGGTTCCCCATCTTTCGCATCATCAACTCATGAGAGAGCTCAATGACAAAGTATAAGCTCGAGTATATCTGGCTCGACGGCTATACGCCGACACCGAATCTGCGCGGCAAGACACAGATCAAGGAATTCGATTCGTTTCCAACGCTGGAACAGCTTCCGCTGTGGGGCTTCGACGGAAGCTCGACCATGCAGGCCGAAGGCAAAAGCTCAGACTGCGTTCTCAAGCCGGTCCGCGTTTTCCCGGACGGCGCGCGCACCAATGGCGTCCTGGTGATGTGCGAAGTCATGATGCCCGATGGCAAGACCCCTCATGCCTCGAACAAGCGTGCGACCATTCTCGACGACGAGGGCGCATGGTTCGGGTTTGAGCAGGAGTACTTCTTCTACAAGGACGGCCGTCCGCTCGGCTTCCCGACCTCGGGCTATCCGGCGCCGCAGGGCCCGTATTACACCGGCGTCGGCTACTCCAACGTCGGTTCGGTGGCGCGCGAGATCGTCGAGAAGCATCTCGACCTCTGCCTCGCCGCCGGCATCAACCATGAAGGCATCAACGCCGAAGTCGCGAAAGGCCAGTGGGAATTCCAGATCTTCGGCAAAGGCTCCAAGAGGGCGGCTGATGAAATGTGGATGGCCCGCTACCTGATGCAGCGGCTGACCGAGACCTACGGCATCGATATCGAATATCACTGCAAGCCGCTCGGTGACACCGACTGGAACGGATCCGGCATGCACGCCAACTTCTCCACCACCTATCTGCGCGAGACCGGCGGCAAGGAGTACTTCGAGAAGCTGATGGCCGCATTCGAGGCGGCGAGGGCGGATCACATCGCGGTCTATGGCCCGGACAACCATCTGCGGCTGACCGGCAAGCACGAGACCGCTGCGATCACCGAGTTCAGCTATGGCGTGGCTGACCGTGGCGCATCGATCCGCGTGCCCCACAGCTTCGTCAATAACGGCTACAAGGGTTATCTCGAAGATCGCCGCCCGAACTCGCAGGGCGACCCCTACGCCATCGCTTCGCAGATCCTGAAGACGGTAGCTTCGGTTGCGACCGCCTCGAAAGCGGCTGCGGCCTAAAACGTTCGATCCACGGCCTGGGCCGGGAGCGCCCGGGCCGCAACCTGATCCGCCAGAGCGTCACCGCTTTGGCGGATCATTGCGTTTGGGCGCAGCGCTTTAATTCCGTTCCCCCGCCATGCGAACCACGCTAGTACCCGGAATCATAGCTGAGTGATACGGCTGCCTTTGAACCGGCGTTCCTCGAAAGGCGGACTTCTCTTGCTTCGGGTATCATCCCGACCTTGAATCACGACTCACTCTCTAAGAAAAGTGGGTACTAGATATCTGCATTGCATGGTGCTGGGGGGATTGGTTCTTGCTGGAGGGGTTTTACAAGGTCCGGTTCCAGGTCAATGACGCGGTCGGCCGCAGCGTGATGTACGCCCATGGCGGCAGCATGCTCGGCGGCAATTCGGCGTTCGCGCATTACGGCACCTGCACTTCGGCGAACGGCCGCTGGCGGGGCGAAATCCTCAATCGGGAGCATACGCCGGCCAGGAACGAGAATCCGCCCTTCGGCGGCCACGAGGTCGGCATCGGCTTTTCCGGCACCTGCGACGGCGAGGGCGCGCTACTGGAAGCGACCGTGCTGGCCGGCAAGCGCAGCCTGCGCCTGACCGCGGTGCTGAAGCTGATGCGCCGGGCCTGAGCCGATGGAAAATGTGGTTCGGGTGTTCTCGACGCTCGCCTTGAAAGGCGCGATCAACAGCCTTGCCGGGCGATTTGAAGCGGAAAGCGGCGCGCGGATCGACGCCGATTTCGCGCCGACGCTGGCCCTATTGGAACGTCTGCGCGGCGGCGAGGGCGCCGACGTCGTCATTCTGACCAAGGAGGCGCTGGACGATCTCGCCGCCAAGGGAGCGGTGATCGCGGACAGTTGCGCCGATCTGGCGCGTTCCTTTGTCGGCATCGCGGTGAAGCAAGGCGCCGATCATCCCGATATCGCCACCGAGCCGGCGCTGCGTGCGACGCTGCTGGGCGCGCGTTCGGTGGCGTATTCGCGCATCGGCGCCAGCGGTATTTTGTTCGCGCAACTGATCGAGCGACTCGGGATCGCGTCCGAAATCAACGCAAGGGCGAACATCATTCCGTCAGGTTTTACCGCCGAACGGCTGGTCAGCGGCGAGGCTGACCTCGCGGTGCAGCAGATCAGCGAGCTGAAACTGGTCTCGGGCATCGAAGTGGTCGGACCGATCCCGCATCATCTGCAGACCCCGGCGGTGTTTTCCGCCGGACGGCTTGCGGCGTCGAAGCGGGTGGAGCCATCCGACCGGCTATTAAAATACCTCGGCTCGCCGGAGGTGGCGTCGGTGCTGCGCGAATCCGGGCTGGAGCCTTGAATTTTTCAACCCATCGAAGCAACCTGCTGATGTCATGACCCAACGACTTCAAGCATTTTCGTCGGCAGCGATGGGCGGCTTCGTCCTTATCGCGATGTCGATCGTGCTCGCTCCGACTTTGGTCCGCGCGCAGTCCGCCGATCTCGTGCTGTGCGACCGGCTGG
>JGI12053J15887_10001271_pt1 | contig 11596 bp, 15 predicted proteins | sample MedBloCAOM1_O3_FD_15887 | JGI IMG/M metagenome (IMG submission 15887)
GTCTCCCGCAATTCGCCGCCATGGTCCAGGGCAAGAGCGTGGACGGCGAGTGGACGGTCCAGTTGCAAGCCCTGCCGGCGGGACTGGCGAGCGAGGATATCGAGGAGATTTTCCTCCTGCTGCACTGCGAGTATTCGCCCTGATCGAATCGGTCTGTTCTTGCGGGCGGTCGTGCGTCGCGCAGGAACCGCACGTTGCCTCCCCGCGTTGATATGCCGAACCTGCTGCTCCAAAAGGACGAATCATGACGCACGATCCGTTTCACACACCGCCCGGTACGAATCCGCCGCGGCACGTCAAAGAGACCGGCAATGCTCCATATATCGGAGGCGCAATAGTCATCGCCATCCTGCTCGCGATCGGCGCCTGGGCGGTGCACAATCGCTCGGCAACGACCACAGCCAAGCCGCCGGCCGTGACGGTGGCTCCGGCTCCCGATGAGACCACAGGACGAGCAGCGCCTCGCCTAACACAATAACGAAGACGCTTCCCTGTGGCGGGCCGGCAGCGATAGTGTGGGGCTAGTCTGAAAACCGGGGGCCCAGTCATGTCCGACGAAGACCTGAAGGATGAACTCGAGCGCCTGCGCAAGGAAAACGCGGCCCTCAAGAAGGGGGCGTCGTCCCCTGTCCGCATGAAGGTCAGCGAAAAGGGAGCGGTCTCGATCTACGGGATGGGACGCTTTCCGGTGACCTTGTACAAAGAGCAGTGGCTGAAGCTGCTGGACATGTCGGCCGACATTCGTGCGTTCATTGCTGCGAACGAAGGGCAATTAAAGGCGAAGGACTAAATGAATTGCGACGGCGGGTCAGCGGGGTGCGGAACTTCAGATTCTCTGCGCCGACCGGAACACCAAGCATTTATGCGTTCGAGTTGTGGCCGACGACGCGCAGGTACTGCAGCGCCTCGTCGAGCGAGACCACATCCGCGTATTTGGCGTTGAGATCGAACAGGCTCTGCTCGTGCGCGGCGGCCGAACGGTCGCCGACCGCCTCGCGCACCACCATCGGCCGCAGCCCGGTCTGCACGGCGTCGACGGCAGTGGCGCGTACGCAGCCGCTGGTGGTGCAGCCGACGATGATCAGGGTATCGACCCGTCGGCTCAAGAGCCGCGACACCAGGTCGGTGCCGAAGAAGCACGAGGCGTATTTCTTCACCAGCAAGCTGTCGGTCTTGCGAAAATCCAGCCGCGGGTCGATCTCCACGCCATCGCTGTCGCCTCTGAGCGTGGCGACGCCCTTCATCTTGAGCGCCCAGATGCCCGCGTCCTTGAGGTCGACGTCGTTGTAGATCACCGTCGAGAAGATGACCGGAATGTCGCGCTCGTGAGCGACCGCGATCAGCGGCTTGATCGCCTCGATCTCGTTGTCGAGGTTGGCGCCGAGCATCATCTGCGGATTGGTGAAGGCCTTGAGCATGTCGATGACAAGAAGCGCCGGCCGTTCGCCGAAGCCGATTTTCAGGCCGAACCCGCGCTGCTGGAAGAATTCTGCGTCGCTCTGTGATGTCCGTTCGGTCATGGCTGCTTGTCCCTTTAGAGCATTTCCCGGAAAAGTGGTCACCGGTTTTCCGAAAGGAAATGCGACAACGATCGAGTGCGCGGTGCGTGCTCAATTCGGCGGCAGATAGTTCTTGGCATAGTGCGCGGCAATGTCGTCGCTCGTCGTCAACCAGACGCCGTCATGCTTGGCGATGTATGCCAAGGCCTTCTCCAGATATTTCTGGCGAAACGGCTGGTTGATGATGAAGGGATGCAGGCAGAGCGCCATGACCCGGCCGGTCTTCTCTCCGTCCTTGTAAAGTTGATCGAACTGATCGACCACCGTCTGATAGAAGGCTTCACCGGACAGGCTCTTTCCGACGAACAGGCTGACGTCGTTGATCTCGATCGAATAGGGCACCGACATCATGCCGGGGATCGTGAGCGGAAAGGGCTGATCGTCCGCGCACCAGTCGAGAATGTAGGTGAGGCCGAGCTCCTGCAGCAGGCGGGGCGTCTCGAACGTCTCGGTGAGCGCAGGGCCGAGCCAGCCCCTGACCTGATGGCCGGTCGCCTTCGAGACGGTCGCGACGATCTCCTTGAGATACTTGCGTTCATCGTCGACGCTCATGCCGGTCTGGAAGATGGAATTGTTCTTGCCATGCGCGAGCCAGACCCAGCCGCGCTGTTTCCCCGCTTCGATGATCTGAGGATAATGTGCGCAGCAGTCGGCGTTGAGCAGCACGGACGCGCGGATCTTGTGCGCATCGAGCGCCTCGATCATCCGCCAAATTCCAACGCGTACGGCATAGTCGCGCCAACCATAGTTCAGCGGGTCGGGAACGAGCATCGCCGTCCCGCCGAATATGCTGGTCGATGGCTTGTCGACCTCGTAGTGCTCGATGTTCAATCCGACATAGAACGCGACACGCGCGCCGTTGGGCCAATCCAGCTTGGGCCGCGCCGTGATCGGCGAGTACGCATACAATCTGTTGTCCATCCGTTCCTCCGACCCTCGCATCGAGCCCCCGATCAGGGTGCCGCAAGGCAACAGCATGGCGCGGACCGGGCTCGATGTTGTTCAACCATCAGCAGGCTAGGCGCGCCTTTTGGGAGGGTCAACGCCACGAGAGGACGAAGTAGTCGCGCAAGGGTTGATTGGTGCCGATCTCGGGTAAACCCGAGATCGGTCGGCGCGGTCGCCATGCGCGTCAGTGCTTCTCCGGATACTTGCTGATGAAACCGTCGCGGTTGGGCATCTTCACCTTGGGCAAGGTGTCCGCGTTCATCACGTCGTTCTCGCCGATGATCTTGTTGAGTGCGAGGATATAGGCGGTCAGCGCATAGACCTCGTTGTCGGTGAGCGTCTTCGGCGATGCCCACGGCATCGCGCGACGGGTGAAGTCGAAGATGGTCGTGGCATAAGGCCAGTAGTTGCCGATCAGCTTGACCGGATCGCGGTCGGTGCGGTCGAGCGGACCGCCGCCGACCAGGGGGCCGCTCGGTCCGCCGGCGCCCTTCTCGCCGTGGCAGAGCGCGCAGCCGCGCTCGGCGTAGACGGTGGCGCCCTGCGTCGGCGTACCGCTGCCGGGCGGCAGGCCGACGCCGTCCGGCGCGATGCTGATGTCCCAGGGAGCGAGATCGCCCGGCGCGATCGGCTGCCCGAAGCGCGGGGCGTCGGCGGCATTTGCCAGGCTCAGGCCGACTGCCAGCGCGGCGGCGAGGGCTAGCGTCTCACGCATAGACATGGTTCACCTCGCCGCTCGCATTGACGCCCCAGCTGGTGATGGCGTTGCAGTGCTCCATGGTGAACGCCGCCACGTTCGGCGTGCCGCGGGGCGGACCGCGCTCGGCAATGAACGCCTCGCGCGTCGGCTGCACGTTGCCGGCCTCGTCGGTGGCGCGGCTCTGCAGCACCACCGGCCCCCCGTCCCAATTCCACGGCATGCGGAAGCGGGTGAACGCCTTGCTGAGAACCGGCGCCTGCAATGCCGCCCGCGCCCAGCTCTTGCCGCCGTCGGCCGAGACCTCGACCTTGGCGATGCGGCCGTTGCCGGAGAACGAGATCCCGGAAATCTCGTAGACGCCGGGCCCCTTCATGCTCAGCCCCGGCGACGGGTGGGTGATGAACGACTTGACCTCCTGCGGGAAATAGAACTGCCAGGCTTTACCGTCCGGCCGCAGGATCGTGTACTGCTTGGTCTCGTTGATCGCCATCACCGGCTGCTCGACGAGCTTGATGCGGCGCAGCCACTTGACGTTCATGTTGCCCTCGTAGCCGGGCAGCAGCAGGCGCATCGGATAGCCGTTCGACGGATTGAGCCCCTCGCCGTTCTGGTAGAGCGCGATCATCGCGTCATCCATCGCCTTGGCGAGCGGAATGCTGCGGTTCATGGTCGGCAAGTCGGCGCCTTCGGCGATGAACCACCTCGCCTTCGGATCGACGCCGACCTCCTCAAGCAGGGTCGAGAGCAGCACGCCGGTCCACTCAGCGCAGGAACAGAGCCCGTGCAGCGCCTGCACGTTGCCCTGGATCGGCTCCTTCGAATAGAGCGGCGCGCTGTTGCCGCCGCATTCGAGGAAGGAGATGCGCGACACCATCGGATAGCGATGCAGCGCATCGAGCGTGTAGACCATCGGCTGCTTCACCAGCCCGTGGATCACCAGGCGATGCTTGTCCGGGTCGACCTCGGTCTCGCCGCCGCGCGCGATCACGAAATGCAGGCCGTTCGGCGTGATCGTGCCGTTGAGCAGATGATGCGGCGTGCGCGCCGCGCTGCCGCGCGGCTCGAGCTTGGGATTGCTGAGCGTCCGCACCACTTTCTGCTCGAATTTCGACGGCTGGCCATAGGGCGGGACGGGCACGCCAGGCCCGAGGCTCCAGGGGCCGTTCGCCAACGGTTCGGCCGCGGCGCCGATCAGCGAGGCGCTCGCACCAGTCGTGGCGGCACCCGCAAAAACGATGCCACGCCCGAGCAACGCGCGGCGATCGATCAAGCCGTTGCCGGCGACGGGAGCCAGCGCGGACAGGCTTCCATCCTTTCTTGCATCCTTGCGACGTTTGCGAAGGCCCATGATTCTCTCCCTGAGGTCGACGTCGGCGTTGGTCGCCCCAATGCGTTCGAGACGATTGCCGACAGTTTCTTTGAAGCAGCGCGCGTCCATCTTACGTCGGCACGAAGGCGCCCTCAATCGCATCCGGGCGACACGGATCGAGCGGCCCCGAATGTGGTCCGGCTCACACTTGCCGCAGCCGCCGGATGCTACCCGTAGCCTGCCGCAAACCGATGGGGATGGAACTTGCGCTTCGAATTCGAGGGACCGGACGGAGACAAGCCGGGCACGCTTGGCCAACGCCGCGATCCGCGGACGACGGCGGCAGCGCCGCGGCCTCGGCGGCCGGCGCCGCCCAATCCGCCCCGCCCCGACCGTGTTAGGAAAACCGCCGCGATGCTCGCGCGGGAACTGGCGGCGACGCAGCAGCGGCTGAGCGAGGCGCTCGCGCAGCAGACGGCGACTGCGACGGAGAACGTCCGCCTCGTGAAGGAGCTGCGCGAATCGCTCGAGCAGCAGGCCGCGACCGCCGACGTGCTCAAGGTGACCAGCCGCTCGACCTTCGATCTGCAAGCGGTGTTCGACACGCTGATCGATGCGGCCGGACGGCTGTGCCGCGCCGAGCAGGCGAGCATGGATCTCAGCGCCGGCGACGTGTTCCGGATCGTCGCGACCCACGGCTTCCCGCCCGGCTACCTGGAGCACATGGACGGCCATCCGATCCCGCTCAATGACGGATCGATCTCCGGGCGAGCCGTGCTCGAGAGCAGCATCATTCATGTCCACGACATCCAGGCCGATCCGAAATACATGCTGGTCGAGGCGCAGAAGATCGGCGGCTTCCGGACCGTGCTCGGCGTTCCGCTGGTGCGCGAGGGCGCGCCGATCGGCGCGTTGTTCCTGGCGCGCGCGACCGTCGACCCGTTCACGGAGCGTGAGATCGAGCTGGTCACCACCTTCGCCCACCAGGCGGTGATCGCGATCGAGAACGCGCGCCTGTTCGACGACGTGCAGGACAAGAGCCGCCAGCTGGAATTGGCGAGCGAGAACAAATCACAGTTCCTCGCCAGCATGAGCCACGAGATGCGCACGCCGCTCAATGCCATCATCGGGCTGACCGAGATGATGGTCGCCGACGCGGCGCGGCTGGGCACGGACAAGGCGCAGGAACCGCTGCGCCGCGTGCACGGCGCCGGCATCCATCTGCTCGGCATCATCAACCAGGTGCTGGACCTCTCCAAGATCGAAGCCGGCAAGCTCGAGCTTTGCCCCTCCTCCATCGACCTGGCGGCGCTGATCGACGACGTCATCGGCACCGCGCGACCGCTGGCCGAGCAGAATGGAAACAGTCTTACGGTCGACATCGACGCCGACCTCGGCGCGCTCACGGTGGACCCGCTGCGGCTGCGGCAGATCCTGCTCAACCTCCTCAGCAATGCCTGCAAGTTCACCAAGCAGGGCGAAGTCACGTTGCGCGCGCGCAGCATAGCCGACGGCCGCGGCTCGATCGAATTCGCCGTGGCCGATACCGGCATCGGCATGACGCAAGAACAGCAGGGCAAGCTGTTCGAGGAATTCTCCCAGGCCGATGCCTCGACGGCGAGGCGCTACGGCGGAAGCGGGCTCGGGCTCGCCATCGCGCGCAAGCTCGCGCGCATGATGGGCGGGGACGTCACCGTGACCAGCGAGCCGGGCAAAGGCTCGGTGTTCACGGCGCGCCTGCCGGACGGCGGGGGGTCGTGAGTTCGCGCGCATTGCCGTGAAGTTCCACCGCCGCGGAGGAGAAACAGTGCCCACGAAGCCTCGGTCAGCCCGCCGCGGCGAGGGCCTCGCTGATGCCGAGCAGGAATCCCAGGACGATCGGGCGATGCCGGCCGCGCTCGTCTTTCCGCGACCGCTGCGCGGCATCATTGATGATGTCCTGAACGATATGCGCGATCAGGTGGCTGTTGCGATCGGCCTTCATCGCGGCGATCGCCTTGCACGCGAACTTGCGGCCGAGCCGGACGTCGGCTTCCCGTTTCCCTGTCGGCTGCACATGCCAGAAGCTTTCCGGACGCCACAGCGGCTGGTCGTCGGCTTTGAGCTTCACAAACGGCAGCGCCTTGGTGGCCGGCAGCATGAGGCGGCGGATATCCGCCATGGTCGCCTCCTGCAGCATGGGGGCCGAATACACCAGCCGCAGGAATGGAGCAGGCCTCGAAGACTTCGTCCGTGATCTGATCGTCATGGCGCCCTCCCATGTTACCGATTTTCAGATTATCGTCTGGTCGAGGCGAGCCGCAGGTTGCCTCGGCTCTTTGGTCGAGGCGCGCGTGCAAACAGTTCAAGACGCACAGCTGCATCGCAAAGACGTGAGAGCGCGTGATGCAGCAGAATGCCGTCGATGGTTAATGGAACATGTCGTCGGGAAACGTGAGCGCGCGGCGACGACGGTACCCTGCCACGCCGGCTGGTAGGCGAAGACCGCGGCAGGTAAGGCGAGACCGCAGGACAAAAAAGAATGCTGCGAGTACCGTTGCGCGACGATTGCGGAACAATGCGTCGCGCGCCATCAATAGTATGCGATCGGCAGCCGGGCCTCGCAACGGGAGATGGTGAGCGATGAAATCGCAGGTCGCCAAGCGCTCCATTGTCGTCGCCGGCCACAAGACCAGCGTGAGCCTCGAGGACGCGTTCTGGAATGGGCTGAAGGAGATCGCGGGCCGCCGCGACATCACCTTGTCCGACCTCGTTGCCGCGATCGATTCCCAGCGCCATCACGGCAACCTGTCGTCCGCGATCCGGCTGTTCGTCCTTGAGTTCTACCGCCAGCAACGTATCGACCAACAAACCGATCCCGCCAAGCCCGGCGAAACCGGCTGATTGCCTGCGGCCAACATCGGGCCCGTAGCCCCGGATTGCATATGTTGACGTCCGCGCTATATTGTACACAAACAAGCACAGGATAAAGTCATGCGCTCGACGACCTTCACGGTGCGGGTCGATGCTGCCGCCAAGAAGCGGCTGGAAAGATTGGCGAAGAGCACGGGCCGCAGCCGTTCTTTCCTCGCGGCCGAGGCGATCAACGAGTACCTCGACGTCAACGAGTGGCAGGTTGCCGGCATAAAGCGAGCGATGGCGTCTCTCGATCGTAGCGAAGGCGTTCCGCACGAGCGGGTCAAGGATTGGGTCTCTTCCTGGGGCAGCAGTAAAGAGCGACCTATCCCCAAACGCTCATGACCCCGGTCTGGTCGCCCGAGGCCATCGATGATCTCGCCGCGTTGCGTACCTACATTGAACAGGACGATCCCGCAGCTGCGCGGCGCGTCGCAAATCACATCATCCAGAACGTTGAGACGTTACTTCCCAACAGCCCTGAAATGGGGCGACCGGGCCGCGTTCCCGGCACGCGTGAGCTCGTGATCCCGGGAACACCCTTCATCGTGCCGTACCGACTGGTCGGCAACACGATCCAGATCCTGCGCATCTTCCACGGTGCTCGTCGATGGCCAGCGGCCTTTTGAGAAGTTGGAAAGTTCGCATCGGCGGGATCGCGGCTGTTGCCGCTCTCGCGATCGGTGCGCTGGCGATTTTTTGCCTGATGGGCCCATTCGGGGAAGCGAAGAAGCAGTATTGGGCCACGAGCTTGAGCAGCACCGTCGAGGGCGCCCTCTTGCAAGGCTTGCAGGAGGCGGTGGCGCGGGGCGAAGTCGGCTGGCTCGACGTCGATCCCAAATTTCCAGTTCCGGCGATGACAGCCGGCGTGAATTTGATCCTCTACCACGTCGGAGGAAACTGCTACATCGGCAGCGATTGCGATCGATTTCCTGCTTCGCAGCCGACCGGAGATCGCTGGGGCGGCAGCGAACGCACGCTCGATCTCAATGATCCGCAGACGCGCAAGCTCGTCGTCGCCGACTTGATCGAGATCGTGCAGCAGGGCGACAAGCTGGCGCCGGAGGGCTCGATCGTCGGCGTGCACCTCGACAACGTCCACAAGCTCGATGCCGACGGACTCGCCAAGATGTTCAACGACTATCTGCAAGCGGTCGCGGCCGCAAAGGATCAGGGCCTCATATCCAAGACCAGGACGGTCGGGTACGTCGCCAAGAACAATGCCGAAGCGTTCCGGAAGGCGCTGGCGCAACAGTTGCTCTCCGCCGCGCCGCTTTATCAGATCAACGAGAACGCAATGCTGAGCCAGGATGGAGAACTCGACGACGATTCGCGCGTCGCGCAGGACATCGGGCGGCGCTATGGCATTCCGGTGTTCCTGAAGACATTCGGCACCGACGTCGCCTATACGACCAGGCAAGATGGCGACGAGGTGGATGTCTTCGTGTCGCAAGACATGACGAAGCGGATGGCGCAGCTGCCGAACATTGCCGGCGCGGCCTGGTCGCCCGATGAAAGACGCTATCAGCCGACGCTGTTCGCGCAAGGCTCGGCGGTGCGACCGGCGCTGTTCCCGTACGGCAGCCGCCTCGGCAAATGGCTCGATTGGTGAAATTCAACGGCGCGCTTCCGATGCCTGCCGGCCGCTACCATAATGCCGCCGTCTCGACACGCAATTGCCTGGAATGGCAGTGCACCCGGTCGGAATGTCACGGCGACCAGGCATTGCCCGGTCATGCGGATCATGACACCTTGATCGCGCGCTAAAATTTTTTTGGTTATCCGGCGCTGGCAACTCGGAGCAGTCCGCAGCCAGGTGATGCGCATGGCGGCTTTCGTGACCCTTCGCACGTTCGGCATCGGGTTTGTCCTGATGGGGACGCTGAGCGCCGCCGCGGCCCCGCAGGGCTGGCAGACCTATAGCTTTCCCGAGGACGGCTTCGCCATCGAATTGCCGGCGCGGCCTGAAGTCTCCAACGAGACTCCGGAGGTGCCGATCATCACGCACCGGCAGTATCAGGTGGACGTGGGCATCGGCGTCTTCGTCGTCAGCGCGAAGCGCTACCGGCCGGATGCCAGGCTCGACCAATGGAACGACGAGACGATGGTCGATCTCGCCAACGCGATGAAGGGCGAATGCCGCATGCGCGACGGGAAGCCGGCCACATTCGCCGGCACTCGCTCATACGAGATGGTGCTCGACCGCTGTCCCGGCGGCACCGTGATGAAGGTGCGAATGCACGTGGCCGGCAACCGAGTCTATCAACTGGTCGCCGCCGGCGTTGGGGACGTCGAGACCAGGCCCGAGACGCAGAAGTTTCACGACTCGTTCAAGCTTCTTGCGGTGAAGGAGCCGCCGCCGGGCATCGAGGAGGCGGCGCAGGAGCAGAAGGGAGAATCCGCGGGCGAGTCGCGCCGCTCGCGCGCCGAGCGCCGCGCCGCGCGCCGCAACCTCGCCTCCGGCTCGGGACGCGCGAAGAAGCGCAAAAAGAACTAGGTCGGATCGGACATGAGCAGCCGGCCGTAGCCGGACACGCAATGGCGCACGCCGGCCAATCGCAACGCCTGCCACATCGTGGCCGAGGCGGCGGAGATCACCGGCTTGCCGAGGTCCTGCTCGAGCGTGTCGAGGATCGAGACCGTGGGCATGCCGAGCCCGCTGAGAAAAACCGCCTGCACGGCTTGCCGGTCCACCGCGCGGCCGAGCTGATAGGCGCGCTCCGCCGTCTCGTCGTAGATGTTCTTCACATTCTCGAGGCGGCCGTGGCTGACGACCTCGAAGCCGTGCTCCTGCAAGAGCGCCTTGCCCTTGAGCGTCGTCTCCTCGCTATAGGGCGTGCCGAGCGCGACCCGCGTTGCGCCGAGCACCTTGAGCGCCGCGACCACGCTGCCGAAAGAAGTCGCGACCGGGCATCCGCATTGATCCTGCAGCCGTTGCACCAGATCGACCTCGGCACGACGGCCGAGCGTATAGCTGGTCGCGGTGTGGGCGAGCATGACGACGTTGGGCTTGACCATGGCGAGAAGTTTTGCGCTTTCGCCGAGGTGCTCGATCTGGGTTCGGTTGCGTTCCTCCTGGCCGTCAAGCGTCCCGGTCGCACCATGGGCGACCATGCGCGAGAAATGCACCGACACGCCCGGAGGGGCCATCGCGATCATCTCCGGCTCGACCGTCGGGTTTCCCGGCGGAATCAGAAAGCCGAGCCGCGCGCGCCATCCCATCATGTGTCCTATCCGTCAGTCGGTCGGCGGAAGGCGACCAGAGAGAATGCTGGCCATCTCAAGGTCGTCGCCTTTTCCGCGCTTGCGGAGACCTTTCACAACACCATCGAAATCCGTCTTATCCCGGTTCTGGCTCATCTTCCATTTGCCCTCCAGTCGCGTGATGGCGAAGTGGAAGCCTACGATGCCGCGCAACATGCCCTCGATGAAGGTCTCGGGCGCATCCGACAGTAACCATGGCCTGATCTCATTTACCTCCTGCTGAGCGGTGAGCTCAGTAACGTGGCGGCGCAGCCAGCTCTTGTCTTGCATCACCTCCGGCCGACCATACGCGTGCACGACTGCGTAGTTCCAAGTCGGCACCACCTTCCCGTGTTGGGCTTTCGAGGGATACCAATTGGGCGTGATGTAGCCCTCAGGTCCTTGGAAGATCATGAGAGCTTCTTCGCTTTTGGCCAGTTCCTGCCAGTGCGGGTTGGCGCGTGCGAGATGGCATTCGATGATTCCGTAGCGTCCATCATCCTTGAGCACGGTCGGCAGATGAGTGGCACAGACGCCTGCCAAACCACCCGAAACGAGTGCCGCAAAAGGCCTGGCGCGCATCAGCGCATGCATCTGCGGCAAGTCGTTAACGCGAAAAGCGTCGGGTTGGTACATGTCGCCACTGCGAATTGGGTTCGGCTGAGGGAAACAGAATTTCTCTTCAAGAGCAACCAGCAACAGATGAGTCCGCCCTGGGTCAGGGAGAGAAGAGCTCGGCGCGAACAACAATCATTCAATCGCCTCGTCGAAGCGCGCGAGCAGCATCGGTACGACATCAAGCCGCCGCTAGTGTCTCGATTCCGAAGTTCGCCACAGCTTGCGGCACCGGGGTGCAGGCTTCAGTCCACCAGCGCCTGATAGACCAGCGACTTGAACATCTTGCGGTAATAGGCCCGGATCGGACTCGGCGCCTGAGTCATG
>JGI12053J15887_10001272_pt1 | contig 11591 bp, 10 predicted proteins | sample MedBloCAOM1_O3_FD_15887 | JGI IMG/M metagenome (IMG submission 15887)
TTCCGTGTCTCGAACGTTGGCGAACGCTCAAAACACAGAAGAATCCACACCATGCGCCGTGTCCACCAAAACTAAACCGGACAGCCGTGGGCTTGACCCGGGCATCCATCGAACAATCGCTTCGATCGAAGCAGATGGATTGCCGGGTCAAGCCCGGCAATGACGCAACGGCGAGGCGACCGACTGATCGCGGTAGCCGGGACACGCCCGCAGCGGACTACTTCGGCGGAATGACCGGCACCAGTAGGTAGGAGTCCTTGTCGCCGCCGGAATGGATGGTGTTGTCACCGACGTTGTAGTCGGCGTGATAGTGCGTGTAGGGGGCGCTGCCGATGCCGTCGCGCGGTTGGATGTCGAGGCGGATGCGATGGCCCTTCTTGAACACCATCGACGTCGGCCAGATCTCCACCTGCACCTCGACGATCTCGTCCGGCTTGAGCCAGAGCCGCCGCAGATGCTTGTGATAGGGCCGATAGGGCAGCGACAAGTCGGGATCCAGCTCGCGATGCGAGACGCGCAGCCAGCCCTTCGCCACCGGCACCGGCTGGCCCTGCTGGCCGACATCCAGCACGTCCTTGCCGTTGGGATCGATGTTGCGCAGCGTGAGCAGCAGATCCATGTCCTCGGTCGTGCTCGAGACCCAGAGCTTCGCCATGAGCGGACCGGTGATTTCGGTATCCTCCGTAAGTGGCGGCGTGACCAACGAGATCCCGTCCGGCGCGGCCGAAGCGTGCCCGCCGTGTGACGCGGTGCTGGCGGGATAGGTGCGGCTCGCGGCGGTCGGAGGTTTTGTTTTCGCCAAGGTGCCGGCGATGCCCGTCCCCTCGGCGCCGTCGGGCTTCGACAAATCGAGATGCAATTTAGTCCACTGCGTGCGCGCGATCGGCCACTCGTTCTCGTGGCGGAAATGGTATTCGCCATGGCCGGTGCGGATTGCGAGCTTGACCGGCGGCTCCTGCATCACGCCGTTGTCGATGTCCTTGAGCCAGTAATCGAAGAAGCGGAGCTGGTCGCGCCGGCCGTCCTCGCTGTAGAACGGATGGTAATGCGTGCCGCAGTGGATGCGCAGCTTCTTGTTCTTCGATGCGGCGCGCACATAGCCCTCGGTCGCCCCACGCAGGTGCAGTCCCATTCCGGACCAGTTGCCGACCGCCCACATCGGCAGATCGATCTTGTCCCATTGTGCCTGCTGGCTCTTGAACATGCCGCTGTCGAGGCTGTTGCGCATGAAGCGCCACAGCACATTGTCCTGAAAGGTGTCGGGATTGTTCTCGTAGGCGCGACCGAGCATGTGATGCGCCATATGGGTGGTAAACCAGCTGACGATGAAGCCCGAGCCGAAAATGCCGCCGTGATAGAGGATGTCGCGGTACTGATCGGCGGCGCCCTCCCACGGCACGATGCATGTGAGCGACGGCGGCTTGAGATTGGCCACCCACCACTGCGTGCGGGCGAAGAACGAGATGCCGATGGTGGCGACGCGGCCGTTGCTCCAGGGCTGGTGGCCGGCCCACTCGATGGCGTCGTAGAAATCGATCGCTTCCTGCGGCGAATACAGCACGGACTGTCCCGGTGACTTGCCGGAGCCGCGCTCATCGACGCGCACGCAGCAATAGCCGCGCGGCACCCACCATTCCGGATTGACGGTCTCCCAGTTCATGTAGGGATTGGGCTTCTCCTCCAGGTCGTGCGGCGGCACCCAGAGCTTGTCTTTCTGGTAGATGCCCATGTTGATCAGCACGGGAAAATGCCCTTCGCCTTCCGGCCGAAAGACGTCGGCCTTGAGCCTGGCGCCGTCCCGCATCGGGATGTCGACGTCCTTCTCGAGCGTCATCTTGTATGTCGGCTCGGACGGCTTGGTCTGCTTGCGCGTCGCGACTTGCTCTTGCACGATACCTCCCCACAGTTTTTGCTTATCCAGGATCGGCCCGTCGCGACCTTCCGATCGATCGGCGCGAACCGTTGGTGTCACGACGCTAGCAGAGGCCGCAATGCGCGGCTACGCGTGTCCCCATACCTCGCGCGCGGTCTCGACCACCAGACGGAGCTTGGCGATCTCGCCCGCGACATCCATGGTGTTGCCGCCGATGCCGCTGGAGAACCCGCATTGCGGGCTCAACGCGAGCTGCTCCAACGGCGCATGCTTCGACGCTTCGTCGATACGGCGCTTGAGCTCGTCCTTGGATTCGAGCTTGCCGCTCTTGGTGGTGACGAGGCCGAGCACCGCGACCTTGCCCTTGGGCAGGAAGCGCAGCGGCTCAAAGCCGCCGGCGCGCGTGCTGTCGTATTCGAGAAAATAGCCGTCGACATCGATCGCGTTGAAGATGAGCTCGGCGATCGGCTCGTAACTGCCTTCCGCCACCCACGCACCGGCGAAATTGCCCCGACACAGATGCATGCAGACCGTCATGTCCTGCGGACGGTCCTTGATCGTATTGTTGAGGAGCCTGGCGTAGGTTTGCGGCAGCGTCGCCGGGTCTTCGCCGATATTGGCGACTTGCTTGCACAGGTCAGGATCGCAGAGATAGGCGAGATTGACCTCGTCGATCTGCAGATAACGGCAGCCGGCCCTGGCAAGGTCGTCGATCTCCTCGCGGTAGAGTCGACTGAGATCGTCGTAGAATTCGGCGATGTCGGGATAGGCCTCGGCGTCGATGGCGTCGCGCCCGCCGCGGAAGTGCATCACAGTCGGGGAGGGAAGCGTGATCTTCGGCGTCGCGCGTGCAATGGACACCAGAAACTTGAAGTCGTCGACAAAAATTCCGCCGCCGTGCGGACGCGCGAGCTTGCCGGTTACCTGCATGGTCGGCGGGCTGTGAAGCCGGTCGCCTTCGGCGGAATGAAAACGCACCGTGAGCTTCGACGGCATCATCCGCACGTTCTCGAATTTCAACATGAAATCCCGGTGCCAGGAATGGCGGTTGTACTCGCCATCGGTGACGAGCCTCAGCCCCAGTTCCTCCTGGATGCGGACCACGTCGCGGATCGCGGCTTGCTGGATGCGCCTGAGCTCAGCTTGCGAGATCGCCTTTTGCTCCGCCTGCTCCCGCGCCTTGATGAGTGCCTCCGGCCGGATGAGGCTGCCCACATGGTCGGCGCGATAAGGCGGCTTGGTACGTTGCATTCTGCTGGTCTCCCGGGGCGGCGGCCCACTGATCGTACGGCGTCAAACGGTATCACAGCGCGCCCGGTCTCCTGTAGACTGTGACCCCACGTACACCAGACGGGCTTGCACAAAAATAAAACCGCCGCTTCAAGCGGCCGGTGCGGGAGGAAACGATGATGAGGCGACACCGGCACTCTGCCGTGACTGTCATGCGTCTTGCCGCAATGGCTCTCGCCGCCATCGCAGGCGGGTCGGCGCAGGCGCAGACCGTCTATCCGGAACGGGTGATCAAGATGATCGTGCCGTCGCCGGCGGGAGGTCAGACCGACGTGATGGCGCGCCTGATGGCGCAGAAGATGCAGCAGTCGCTGGGACAGAGCGTGATCATCGAAAATCGCGCCGGCGCCGGTGGCGCGCTCGGGGCACGCACCGCGGCTGCCGCCGAACCCGACGGCTATACACTGTTCTACGGCAACACCAGCACGCTGGCGGTGATTCCGGCGGTGTCGAAGAACGCGGGCTACGATCCGGTGAAGAACTACGCGCCGGTCGCGAGCGTGTCGGAAAGCTACATGATCCTGGTCGTGCATCCCTCGTTCCCGGCGAGGACCATCCAGGAGTTTCTCGTCTACGCCAAGGCTAATCCCGGCAAGCTCAACTATGCCCATGCCGGTGCCGGCAACGTGACGCATCTCACCGGTGAGATGTTCCGCACGCTCGCCGGCATCGACTTCGTCAACGTTCCGCACAAGGGCGGAAACGAATCGGTCCAAGGCGTCCTGGGCAATCAGGTCGACTTCGCGTTGGAAAGCCCGGTGATCCTGCTTCCACTGATCAAGGAGGGAAAGCTCAGGGCGCTCGCGGTCACGAGCGCGAAGCGTCAGGCTGAGATCGCCGATGTCCCGACCATGGTCGAGAGCGGGATCAACGGTTTCGTGGCGACGCTGCTGACCGGCGTCGTGGCGCCGGCAGGCACGCCGGGGCCGATCGTCGGCAAGCTCAACAGCGTGATCAACGAGACCCTCAAGTCGCCGGACATGAAGGACCTGGTCGTGCGGTTCGGCTCCGAGGCACGCGTCGGCTCGCCGCGAGAATTCGGCACGTTCCTCGCAGGCGAAACGCAAAAATGGGCCAATATTGCAAAGCTAGCGGGCGTGGCGCTGGACTAACCACGGCCACGGTCGGCATAGATGCCCGGAAAAACGACGGAGAGCGAGATGAAGGCTGGCGTTGCAAGCGAAAAGGGGATCGAAGTGCGTGACGTGCCGCAGCCGCGCCCGAAGCCCAACGAGGTGATGGTGAAGGTGCGCGCTGCCAGCCTCAATCGTGCCGATCTCACGACCGCGCGTGGTCTCCCCCACGGCAGCCATGGTGGCGTCGGCGCGCCGGTCGGCATCGACTGGGCAGGAGAGGTGGTCGAAGCCGGCGCCGAGGTTCAAGGCGGCTTCAAGCTCGGCGACCGCGTGATGTGCTCGGGCACCGGCGGCTATGCCGAATATGCCGTGAGCGACTGGGGGCGCGTCAACGCGATGCCTGATGGCATGAGCTTCGAACAGGCGGCGACGTTGCCGGTCGCGCTCATCACCCTGCACAACGCTCTCCTCACCGCCGGCCGACTGCGCCCCGGCGAGAGCGTGATGATCCAGGGTGCAAGCTCGGGCGTCGGGCTGATGGGCTTGCAGATCGCCAAGCTCATGGGCGCGAAACTGGTGATCGGTACCTCGACCAACGACGCCCGCCGGGCGCGGCTGAAGGAATTCGGCGCCGATCTTGCCCTCGACACGCGCGATCCGGGCTGGCCCGACGCGGTGCTGAAGGCGACCGACGGCAAGGGGGTCGATCTCGTCGTTGATATGCTTTCAGGGCCGGTGGTGGCGCAGACCATGAAGGCGATGGCGCTCCTTGGCCGCATCGTCAATGTCGGCCGCCTCGCCGGCACGAAGGCCGAGTTCGACTTCGATCTGCACGCGCTGCGTCGCATCGACTATATCGGCGTGACCTTCCGCACCCGCACGATCGACGAGGTGCGCGAGATCGGCCGCCGCATGCGCGCCGATCTGTGGGACGCAGTGACGGCGGGCAAGCTGACGCTGCCGATCGATCGCCGCTTCCCGCTCGATCAGGCAGTCGAAGCGCACGCGCATATGCGCGAGAACAAGCACTTCGGAAAGATCGTGCTGACGATGTGAGTTGCAGCCAACGCCGGGCCGTGCCCGCGCGCAGGCGGCGATCGCCGCTTACTTCACCACCCGCCTGATGTAGTCCGCAATGAAAGCGCGCATGTCAGGCAAGATGGTGATTGCCGTCCGCACCTCGTTGTTGGTGTCGGGGCCTGCCACCCATTCCGGCGCGTAACCGATGGTCCGGACCGCTTCCTCGGCATGCTCCTTGTCGCTATTGAGTCTGAGCACCGCCGCGCGCAAGGCCGCGACCGCCGCTCCGGGCACGCCGGGTGGAAGCACGATCTGCCGCTGCATCGCTCCATTGATGGTCAGCACGGTGCAATAGGCGTCCCAGAGCTGACCGGACGGCATTTCGCCTTTGATCTTCCTGTAGAGCTCTGGAAACGAGAGGATGGGGAGCCCCTCGACTTGTCGCGGGGCATGGCCGGCCTCGGCGCTCGGATTGGCGTCGTACCAGATGCCGATGGCGGCGCCCTCCTTCACCAGCGTCGGCTCGACCACCGCGCGATAGCTCGGCGGCGACTCCGCATAAAAGTTGATCTCGTTCTGCTGCAACGCGAGCCGCGCAGCGCTGCTGCCGCGATACGACGTCACGTATTTGTACGGCACGCCCAGCATGTCGAGCCCAAGCCGCAGCAGCAGGTCCTTCGAATTCTCCGCTCCGAGCCCTCCTGCCACCACACCCTTCGCCTTGACAATGTCGGTTGCGTCCTTGATGCCGGGCGGCACGTCGGTGCGCATATAAGCGATGCTGGTGCCGGGCTGGTAGGCGACGAATTCATAGGCGCGGAAGTCGACGCGGAAGCGCTCGGGATTGTTGGCGTAGCGCCACGCGGAGCCGGTGAAATAGCCGAGCGTGGTGCCATCCTTGGGGGCGACTTCGCCAAGATAGCCGGCGCCGATCATGCCGCCGGCGCCATCCATGTTTTGGACGAGCACGCTTGGATGGCCGTCGATGTGTCTGGCCAGATGCTTTGCGAGCAGCCGCCCCTCGATATCGGTTGGCCCACCGGCGGCAAAGTTGATGATGAGGGAAAGGCGCTTGCCTTTGTAGAAGGGTTCGTCCGCTGCGGCATGCGAGTCGCTCATGAGCGCCGCGCAGAGCCCGAAAATGACGGCAGGCACGCGCAGGGCCGGCATCGGAAGCCTCCGCTGAATGGCGCAAGAGTATAGCCGCCGGCCTGCGCGCCGGCCAATCGTTCTTGGTTCGCCGAGCGAACCATGGAATCAATGGTGGCCGCCTTGGAGACTGCTGAATGACAAGTCAGCATTACCGTCTGCTGGCGCTAGGCATCGTCGCCGGCGCATGCCTGTCGCAGGCGAAGGCCGATGTCGTCGCCGAATTCTACAAGGGCAGAACCGTCACGGTGGTGGTGAGTTCGAATGCAGCGGGCGGCTACGACACGTTCGCGCGCGCGATCGCCCGATACATGGGCAAGCACATCCCAGGCAACCCGGCTTTGATCGTGCGCAACATGCCGGGCGCCGGCGGAATGACGGCCACGAACTTTCTCTACAACAATGCCGACAAGGACGGCAGCGTGATCGGACTCGTTCAGAACAACACGCCGTTTGAGCCATTGTTCGGCACGAAGGAGGCGCGCTACGACCCCGTCAGGTTCAACTGGCTGGGCTCGCCGAGCGCCGAGACCGCCATGGTGCTGCTCTGGCACGCGGCGCCGGTGAACTCGGTTGCCGACCTCAAGGCACGCGAGGTCGCGGTCGGTGTCTCAGGCGCCAATTCGACGCCGGCCTTTTTCACCCGGCTCTTGAACGCGACCGTGGGTACGAAAATGAAACCCATCAATGGCTATCCCGGGCAGAACGATGTGCTCCTCGCTATGGAACGGCGCGAGATCGACGGCCATCCCAGCGCGTTTTTCAGCTCGGTGCGCTCGACGCGTCCCAACTGGCTCCGCGACAAGACTGCAAAGGCCATCGTGCAATATGGAGCGGAGAAGCTCGCCGAGCTTCCCGATGTGCCGTTTGCTCCCGATCTCGTGACAAATGACGAGGATCGGCTGGTGATGCAGGCGGCGTTCGCGCCGCTGGCGTTGGGCCGCCCGTTCCTGATGCCGCCCGGCGTCGCGGCCGAGCGCGTGGCCGGGTTGCGCAGCGCGTTTGCTGCGACCATGGCGGATCCGGATTTCCTGGCCGAAGGCGAAAGAGTGGGACTTGGCATAAATGCCCCGCGGACCGGCGAACAGATCCAGGAGGTGATGCAGCGCGCCTATCAGAGCCCGTCACGGGTCATCGATCGGCTGCGGCAGTTGAACGCCCCCTGATGTTTGCCAGACACAAATTCCGCTTCGAGACGCGCCGCTTTGCGGCGCTCCTCAGCACGCGGCCGAGGGGAAGCTATATCTGAATCTTCGCCGCCTTGATGATCGGCGCCCACTTGCGCACTTCGGCGGCGATGAAGGCTTTCGTTTCCTCGGGCGTCCCACCGGCCGGCAGCGAGTCGAGCTTGCCCAATTCCTCCTTGCCCTTGGCGCTGCGAATGAAGGCGTTCGCGGTGGCATTGATCTTCGCAATAATGTCCGCCGGCGTGCCCGTGGGCGCGGCCAGCGCAAACCAGGCAGTGGCTTCGAAGCCGGGGAAGCCCGCTTGGTCCACCGTCGGGACATCGGGCAATTGCTGCGTCCGGGTGGCGCTGGTCACAGCAAGCGCCCGCAACCGTCCGGCCTGGACGTGGGGTCCGGGCGACGTGGTCAAGGTGCAGGCGAAGTCGAGTTGGCCGCCGACCAGATCGGTGAGCATTTGGGGCTCAGAGCGATATGGCACCACCGTCATTTTCGCGCCGGTTTCGGCCATGAACGCTTCCAAGGTGATGTGTGCGGTGGTGCCGACACCAGGTACCCCCGCGCTTAGCTTGCCCGGATTGGCCTTGGCGTAGTCGACCAGCTCCTGGAGCGTCTTCGCCGCGACCTTGGCGTTGACGACAAAGATATGCGGCAGCCTGGAAAGGATCACGATGGGCGTGAGGTCGCTCTCCGGATCGTATGGCATGTTGCTGAACATGAACTTGTTCAGCGCGAGCGAGGCTGCACCCGCCATCAGAATGGCATAGCCATCGGGGGGCGCCTTGGCGGCGGCCATCGCGCCGATATTACCGGCAGCGCCGGCGCGGTTGTCGACCACGAACTGCTGGCCGAGCTTGTCGGCGAGGTCCTGCGCCACGCCGCGCCCCAACAGGTCCATCGCGCCCCCGGCAGGGAACGGGATGATCAGCACGACCGGCCGTGCGGGCCAGACCTGAGTGCCGGAAGCCTGGGAGCTTGGAGCCAGCGCGCCCGAAGCCTGCGCACGCGCGCGCGCCGATGCCAATGGCGCAAGCGCGGTACCGATCAGGAATGAGCGGCGCGCAAATTTAGGCATGATGGCCTCGCTGGTCTCACCTGACATACATTGGACGGCCGAAAAGATGGCCTCAACCTCAAATTGTCAATCGGTTCAATAGGCATCAAGGCGGCAGCGCGTGTTGATCGCGGCCGGAATCTTCTCCAAGGTGCTGACGAGAGTTTCGTGCGCCACGCCGTGCGCGGAGGGCTCGCATGATCCGGACCAAAGGCATCTCATGTCGCGCAAACTAGAGCTTACCTTCGCCTGCGGCGATTACGAGATCATGCGTGCCTTGAAGGAAGGCATCGTGCGCCCGGAAGGGATCGAGCTCACAGTATTGACCGACATGGGCCCATCACCGCGGCACTGGCGGTTCCTGCGCGGCCGCGAGTTCGATGTCGCGGAGGTGTCGGGCTCGGGCTACGTAGCGGCGCGGGATCAAGACCTGCCGTTCCGGGCGATTCCGGTTTTTCCCCATCGCCGCTTCCGCCATGGCTTCATCTTCGTCAATACGTCCAAGGGCATCAGCAAGCCGACCGACCTGATCGGCCGCAAGGTCGGTACCAAGGGCTACCTTTTCACCGCCGGCCTCTGGATGCGCGGCATCCTCGAGCACGACTACGGCGTGCCGCACAAATCGATCGAATGGCTCAGCGAGCTCGACGAGGATGTCGACTTCTCCCCGCCGCCCGGTCTCCACATCACCCAGGTCTCGCAGGATAAATCGCTCGAGGACATGCTGGTCGACGGCGAGATCGACGCGCTGCTCTCGCCCGACCTGATCCGGCCGCTCACCGCGGGCGACACGCGCGTCGGCCGTTTGTTTCCGAACTACAAGGAGGAGGAGGTCTCCTTCTATCGCAAGACCGGCATCTTCCCGATCATGCACGTCGTCGGCATCAAGCAGGAGATCGTCGACCGACATCCGTGGGTTGCCACCAACCTCTACAAGGCCTTCGAGCAGTCCAAAACCGTCGCCATGGAGCGGATGGAGAACCCGCGCATCGTGCCGCTCGCCTGGTACCGCGAGGGCTGGGAGGAGCAGGAGCGCATCCTCGGCAAGGACCCATGGGAATATGGACTGGAGGAGCGCAATGCCAAGAACTTCGAGCGGCTCGTCACCTATTCGCACGAGCAGGGCCTGATCAAGCGGCCGCTTCCGCTCGATGAGCTGTTCCTCAACGTCTCCGAGGGCCGCAAGCGCGACGAATTCAGGATTTAGCCTGGGATCGTCACTGGTCCGATTGGTGAGCAATATCGAGGAGGATCCATGAGACGTCTTGGCGCCGCGCTCTTCGCTCTCGCCGGCAGTTTCATCCTTGCGGCTCCGGCGTCGGCGGACGAATGGCCGTCGCGGCCGGTGCGCATCGTCAACACCTTTGCACCCGGCGGAGCCGCCGATATCCTGGCCCGCATCGTCGCCGACCATCTCTCCAGCGCGTTCAAGCAGCAGTTCTTCGTCGAGACGCGCGCCGGCGCGGGCGGCGTGATCGGGGTGCAGACCGTCGCGAATTCGGAACCTGACGGCTACAACTTCGTCATCAGCACGCTGTCGCTCACCATCATCGCGCCGTTCATCAATCCGAAGATCGGCTATGACCCGATGAAGGATCTGACCCACGTCGCCTATATCGCGGGCACGCCGATCCTGTTCATCGTGAGCGCAAAGAGCGACGTGAAGTCGCTCAAGGATTTCGTCGCCAAGTCGAAAGCGGGCGCGCGACCGTTGGCCTACGGCTCTTCGGGTCTGTCGAGCGCGGGACAGATGGTGGCGCAGTCCTTCGCCATGAAGGCCGGCCTCAGATTCGAGATCATTCCCTACAAAGGGGCGGCGCAAAGCATCATCGATGTGGTCGCCAATCATATCGACTTTGCGACCCCGACCGTGACCTCGGCCTCGGGTCAGCTGCGCGGCGGCACGGTGACCGGGCTCGCGGTTTCTGCCGAGCGGCGGCTGCCCGATTATCCCGATGTGCCGACGTTCAAGGAGCTCGGTTACGACGTGGTGGCGACAAACTGGTTCGCGCTCGCCGGGCCGGCCGGGCTGCCCGCCGACATCGTGCGCAAGGTCAACCGCGAGGTGAACATTGCGATGGCGAAGCCCGAGAGCCAGCAGCGCATGCGCGAGGACGGCATGCTGGTCCAGGGCATGGACGCGCCTGCCTTCCGGAAATTCATCGAGGACGAAGGCGCGCGCTGGCGGCCGGTGATCGAGCAGGCGGGCCTCGTCGAGAAGTAACGAGTTGCCGCCGCGTCAACTTTTCCGGATGCGGAACACCAGCACATCGCCGTCGCGCGAGCTCGATTCGAGCGCATCGCCGGTCTGGGTCAGCAGGTTCGGGATATCGATGGCGGTGAGGGGGTCCGTGCATTCGGCGATGAGCACGTCCCCGGCTTTCAATCCGCTCAGCGCCTTGCGCGCGCGCAATGCCGGCAGAGGACATTTGAGCCCGCGCAGGTTGATCGTCTTCTCGGCCATTTGATCTCGTCGAATTGAGGTGCTGCTCCGCTCCCACGCGTGGGGAAGCGGTTTTGCGGAGCGGGACTGTATAGTAGTGACCCATGGTCATGGAACCCGATAGACCACAACGGATCACCCGGCTGACGCCGCTTGGCGACGTGCTCGCTCGCATCGAGGCGCTGGTCAAGCCGGTGCCGCTGCGCGCGAGCGACCTGTCCGGCGCGCTCGGCTGGACGTTGGCGGAGGATGTCGTTGCGAACGGCCCGATTCCCGCAATGGCGCATGCGTTGCGCGACGGCTGGGCGGTGCGCTCCGATCTCACCACCGATGCCGGGACCTATGCGCCGGCGCCGCTTCCCTCCGCCGTGCGCATCGATGTCGGGCAATCACTCCCTGACGATGCCGACGCGGTCACGCCGCTCGACGCGGTGGCGATGCGCAACGGCGTGGCGCAGGCGCTGGCCCCGATCGGTCCCGGCGAGGGGGTGCTTTCGGCGGG
>JGI12053J15887_10001273_pt1 | contig 11588 bp, 8 predicted proteins | sample MedBloCAOM1_O3_FD_15887 | JGI IMG/M metagenome (IMG submission 15887)
TCTCCGCGTCGCGTGGCGACCCCTTCCAGCGTGCATCGAGGGTACCGGTGGCGAATCCCGCGGGACGGAAGCTGCCAACTGGGCGGACGGGATTGAGAGCAGCGGCCAGCGCTCGGGCGGAAACGTCGCGTAAACGAAGATGCACAGTGCCGGTTTGTACCAGCGCGAGCTTCGGTCTTTCTTTCTCTTTCTTGCTCAACTCGTTGCTCAACTCTTTCTTATTCGGCTTAGGTCGAGCTGCGGTAACGTTGGCGATCTGGTCATTTTCGGATTGCGGCCCGGACTGCACCCCAGTTTTGTTTCCGCGATTCGGCGCCGTGGGGACCGGAGCGCTGTCAAGCCAGTTGTCGATCTGCGCGTCGCCGGTGAAGCTTCCGTCCAGTAGTTTTCCTTGCAGCTTCGAGAGTTTGATCTCCTTGTCGCTGACGTAGTAATCAGACGTAGCGTTCGAATTCTTGAGGGCAATTTGATTGTCTTGCCAGCCGAGATCGCGCAGGACCAGGGCTCCCGAGGTTGCAAACTGTTCGAGCGACCAAGTGCCCTTACCCTTAAATTCCACGATACCTTCGCGAAGATCTCGGCGGCGAGAAATGGATGCCGCTTCGCCCAGATCGAGATATGCATCGTAGGTGCCCTGCACGTTCGAACGACGGAAATCGCTAATTCGTCCATTCGCTTCGAAGTGCGAACGCCCGGAGTTGAGCTTCAGCGATTTGACGTCGGCGAACGTCGTGCCCAGGCTGAATTCGGCACTGGCCATCCAGGCGAAGGGACGGAAATCTTTGAACTTGCTGTCCGCCTTGCCCAGCAAAATACGCCCCTCGTAGCGCTTTTGCAGATAGGAATATTCCATCTGCAAAGCAGCATCGTGAACGGTGAAGTCGACGGGGATGATTTGATCGTCCCAGAATAATTCTCCGTGTCGAACATCGAGCCGGTCGATGGACAGCCCGAAGAGTTGCTCAATCGGAGTCTTGCCAGAAATATTCGAAAGCCGCGGGCCCGACACGTTGGTCGAGCCATCCGGGTAAAAGACTACGTGGACCACGGGGTGGTCCAGAACGACGTCATGGAACCCGAACTCGGTGCCGAGGAAGGAGATCACTTTGACTCGGGCGACAAGGCGATCCGTATGCGCGAGTGGGACGTCAGTCGCGGCCTCACGCCCATGCACCGTTATATCCCGCAGTTCGACTTGCATGCGAAACGGAGTGGTGTGGAAGCTGCCGATCTGGGCGCGGCCCCCGGTGAGGCGCTCGACTTCCGCGACCAGCCGGCGGCGGACCAGTCCCTGGAAAGAGTCGGTGGTGATGTACCAAAGGCCGGCGAGGATTATGAGAATACCGGTACCAGCGAGGACCAGCAGGTATTTCCACCAGACGCGCCGGGAAGACCTGGCGGCGGGCTCGCTCACCGCGTCTGCTCTCCCTCCACGGACGAGACCGACATTCCAGGAATGCGGACTTCCCCCTCGGAACGCAGAGTCTGCAGCCACGAGATCAATAACTCGCTGACCTTCTGCTCGGTCAGCAACTCCCGGATCCTGGCCGAGACATCGGACAGAGGAAGCTCGCTGGAACCCGACTGGCGCAATTGGGGAACAAATTTCTCTCGGTAGTAGGCCTCAATCGTCTTCGAGTCAATCTGCACCGCCGGACGGAGGCGCGCGTCCACCAGGCGCATCAGATCAAGCTGCTGCTGCACGTGANACAGCAAGTCTTTCTCGCGCAGATGATACTGGTCCANTACAGATTGCCAACCGGCATCGGTGGCAGCTTGCGGGTATTGCTTGCGCGCATCCGAGACGTGCGCGGCTGCNTCGCCNTCCGAGGCGTGCTTGAAGTCGGCGGACTTCAGCTGTTCGCGCAGCAGTTCCTGATCAATNAGGCGGTCAAGAACTGTACGGCGATCGTCGTCGGTGAACTGGCCAAGGTTGCGGTTGTTGAGCAGCGCTTCGTANCCGAGGGCTTCATCCAGATCGCTCTGCAAGATGATGCGGCCGTTCACAGTGGCCACGATGCGGTCGATCACTTCGCCCGCCCTCGCGGCCGGGAGCGATAGTGCCGCGATTAGAAGCGCGATCGCTGTAACCATCTCCGTGCTGTTTCCGAAAAATCGCTTCATTAGAAGGGCTGACCTATGCTGAAAAAAATATTGAAATGCCGCAAGTGCTGCGGAATCAGTGGATTCGTTGCAATCGACGTGTAGCCGCTTGGATACAGCGTCGGATTCAAATTGTATCCGAAGTCAAAGCGTAAAGGACCTATAGGTGTCTTATAACGCAACCCCACCCCAACCGCGTGCGAAGTGTAGTCGTATCCTGATTGGTTGAAATTCGTAACGCAACTGTTGTACGGGCCCGAAGCAGGTGTGAACTTCAGGCACTGCGCAGGATTGGCCTGGTGCCAGCGGATCAGTCCTTTCAGCATGTCGTGCCCGCTGGTAAAAACATTGCCCATATCGTGAAAAATGGCGAAGCCAAAGCCCTCCCCGAGGTAAGGCAGACTCACCGGCGGAAGGCGCAGTTCGAGATTGTTGACGAACAGTGCCGCACCGCCGACCGGGAAACCGGAATCGGGATCGCGAGGACCTGCCTGATTCAACCCGAATCCGCGATGAGAGTTTCCACCGCCGCCGAAGAAAAGTTCGGGCAGGGGAATCACCGAGATGCCAGGCGGGCAGACATTCTCCCCAGTCTTGGGATCTGTGGGACAGGACCCTGGGGGCAAGATTCTGGTCTTTTTGAACGGTTGCTCCAGTCCAATCGTAGTTGAGCGCGCAAACACATACTGGCGCCCCGGACGCCCTTTTCCTCCAAAAGCGTAATAGGTGGAGTTCTGGGCGACTGCGCGGCTGAAATCAGCTTCGGAGCTGAAATAACTGGAAGCCGTGAAAACATCCAGGGTGAAATAATTGCCTTTAGTGCTTTCGAGAGGGTTGTCGCGTTTGTCCCGAATGTAGGTAAAGCCGGGACCGCCCACACGCGCCGGCAGCGACAATATGTTAAACAGCCCCGGCGAGAAACTGGTGGCAAAGTTACTGGCTTTTACGCGACGGAAGTCAAAGCGGTAAGTGAGCGAGCTGGGCTTACTGATCTGCTGGCGTAGATCTATTTTCCCTTCCAGACGTTGGGACGTGAAGGTGGAAACGTCCAGACTGTTGTCGTAGAAAACCGTAAAGGTTAGCTTGAAGTTTTCGTGGTTAAACAATTTAGGGATGCCGTAGCTGACAAGTCCGCGCTGCTGCAGGCGCCCGACGTGCGACTGGAAGGTAATGGTCTGGTTGCGGCCCCAGAGGTTTAGACGGGTCACATCGAAAGCGACTCTCGGGCTCACACCGGTCGTGCCTTGAGGCGCGGTAGTGCCCGCTGGTTGGCCGGTCTGAAATTCAAGCCCAATTCCGTAGGTAAAGGTATAGCGGTTGGCCTCCTGCACCTGGACCAGAACATTTTTCTGGGGATCGGCNCCTTCGGGATTCTGGACCGCCGCATCCACCTGGCTGAANATGCCNAGGTCGTAGAGTTTTGTTTGTGTGTCCAGAAGATCCTGCTGGCTCAGGGGGTCGCCTTCGTGAACCTGAATTTCTCGCTCCACCACATAATCGTGGGTGTGGTTCAATCCGGAGACCATCACCCGGTCGACCATGAACCGCTCGCCTTCCTGGATGGTATAAGTGACGTCCTCGCGATTGGGCTGGCCAGCCGAGGGCTTGGTGGTGATGTCGAGCGTTGCATTGGGAAATCCGCGGTTAAAGTAAAGGCTGAGGATTCTCTCTCTATCCGACGCGAGCTTCTCCTCGGAGTACGGTTGTCCTGACTCCGTTTCCAGAGGAGGAAACTCACTTGACGCGATCTTTTGATTGCCCGCGATGTGCACATCACTTACCAGGGTTTGCGGCCCTTCTACGATACGAACATGCACGGCGAGCCGATAGTTGACGCCTTTGTAGTTGTCGTCCACCTGAGTGGAGATCTGCACCTGGCGGAATCCGTTGGAGCGGTACAGGGCTTGCAGCATCGCCACATCATTTCGCAGCAGTGCTCCGCTGTAGCGGCCGTGTGACAGCAGGCGGGACGCTGGCTGAATCTGCATGCGCGCCCTGAGCGACGCTGCATCGAGGAATTTTTGGTTGCCCGTGATTTCCACCAACACAAGCTTGTGGGCTGGGCCGGGATCGATCTCGTAGATCACGCGCAAGGTGTTCGGATCGTTCTCCTTCTTAATCCCCACTTTGGCGTCGAAGTGGCCGCGGGTCTGCAGGTAGTCGAGCAGATTACGCTGGCCTTCGTTGAGGAGGTCGTCATCAAGGGCGTTCTCTTCGTAGACTGGAATTTCTTTTTTCAGAACGCGCCGGCTGATGCGGAAACCCCGAGTGAAGATCACGACCATTGGACCGGGATCGATCTGGAAAGTGTAGTCGACAGCATTGGACTCGGGATGATACGTCTGCTCCGCGATCGATACCTGCGCCAACACACGCTGCTGCTTCTGGAATCTCTTGCGCAACCGCTGCAGGGAATTCGAGACGCGGGAAGCGGTCACGCGGTCGCCGCTATCCATGTGAGCGATGTCCTGGACCTGGGCCGCGGTCAGGCCGGCATTACCCTTCACCTTCACTTCGCCCACATGCGCGGGCTCGCCAGGGTTGATGTGAAAGATTAGGTTTACTTGCTGGGTGGCGGCATCCGATGTGCTCTCGGCAGTGACGCGCGCCCGGTAGTAGCCGTTCTCTTGCATGAGCTGGCGGACATTTTGTAGCGCGCGGTCCAACCGGTCGAGACTATGAAGCTCCCCAAGCTCAAATTTGGAAGCGTTGATGATCTGATTTGTGCTTGGTCGGCCGGGCGCGCCTTCGACTTCGATGGCTCCAATGAAAAAGTTGAGGGAGGTAGAAAAGGTCAGGACCACGTCATTTCCCGACGGCACAATCTCCGCTTGGATGTCGGCGAATCGTCCGGTCGCGAACAGTGCCCGGATGCTCTCGCGAACCTTATCGCGATCGAGAGGCTCTCCGGCTTTCTGTGGCAGCAACTGCAGCAGGTGTTGCCGGTCACGATCCGGAACTCCCGGGAGTTGGATGGATTGAACGATTCTTCCCTCATAGGCGGCGATAGCGTTGGACGGAACGGAGGGAGTCTCCTGAATTTGGATAGGGGCTTGGCTGGTTGCATCCTGAGATTCGGCTGACCCAGCAGCGCGCGCTGCTGCGCCTGCCGGAAAGGCCGGAGACAGCAATAAAATCATCGCGGTCAGAAATGGCGCGTACCGTCTCAGCAAAAAGTTTCCTTGGGTCCGGGAGCTACTGACTTCGATGGGAAGCTCCGAGGTCCGTGTTGCACGGATGGCTCCGACTCATCTTCCCCGGGCCGATCTTCTTTCATAGGCTGATTTTCTACTACACGCTCGAAGGTGATCATCTTCCGGCAACCACTACCAGTAAAATCCAGCGATGAACAACTCCCCTGACCCAGCAACTTATAATAAAGGTTTTGCAGCTTGGGACTGGTGACGCCTTTGGCACAGGAAACAGAACGAGACACACCGCGGCGTACAACCGCCGAATTCGGAGCAGACTTTNACAACCGGTATTCGCGGCAGATTCTGTTCCACGGTATCGGAGAGCAGGGACAGCAGAGGCTGGCAGAGTCGCGCGTCGCCATCGTCGGCTGCGGAGCGACGGGTTCGGCACTGGCTGGGCTACTGGCACGCGCTGGAGTCGGCACGTTGCGGATCATTGACCGCGACTATGTTGAGCCTAGCAACCTGCAGCGGCAATCGCTGTTCGATGAGAAAGATGCGNCTGAGTCTTTGCCCAAGGCCGTGGCCGCGGCCCGCAAGATTTCGGCGTTCAACTCTGAGATTGCGGTCGAGTCCAAGGTGGACGACCTCGTCCCGGCCAACCTTGAAGCTTTGCTTGAAGGGATCCAGTTAGTGCTTGATGGAACGGACAACTTCGAGACCCGCTATTTAATCAACGACTACGCCGTGAAGCACGCTCTTCCCTGGATTTATTCCGCTGCAGTGGGAAGCTACGGTGTGACCCTCAACGTGCTGCCCGAAAAGACAGCTTGCCTCGCCTGCATCTTTCCGGACTCGCCCCGCGGCATGGTGGAGACGTGCGAAACGTCTGGGATTCTGAATTCGGCAGTCAATCTTGTGGCTTCGATTGCGGCGACCGAGGCGCTCAAGTTCCTGGTGGGGGGCGTGGATGCTCCCCAACTACGACGTTCTCTCCTTTCTTTCGACGTTTGGACCAATGAGCATGCAGANATTTCGGCTGAGAAGCCNCGNANTGGCTGCCGGGCCTGCGGGCAGCGAGACTTCATTCACCTTGCCGGCGAAGGCCGCCCGCATATCACGTTGTGCGGCAGGAATTCCGTGCAAATCCATGAGCGGCAACGACCTATTGACTTCGCGGAGATGAACCGGAGACTGCAGCCGCACGGCGTAGTTCGACACAATGACTTCGTGCTCAAGTTCTGGCGTGAGCCTTATGAGATGACGCTATTCCCCGACGGCCGCGCCATCATCAAGGGGACGACTGACACTGCCGTGGCGCGAAGTTTGTACACCCGATATGTGGGGAGCTGAGAGTCAGTTGTCAGTTACTTGCTAAGGGCGCCTGACGAAAGCTGGGGTTACTGAGAACTTTCGGCGCCGTGCTAACCCCGCATTCAATCTGCTAATCTTCTTTGCTCATACAGACTTGGAATCCAATCTCGAAAAGAGCAATGAACACTGATGGCGGAAAATGCATTAGCGCGGCCTCCGGCGTGGTACCGATGGTCGGTCCTCATCTTCATCAGTGTGGCGATGGGCGGGAACTATTACATCTATGACAGCATCAATCCGCTGGAGCGGATATTCATAGATCATCTGGGTTTCTCCGCCACCCAGTTTGGCTGGCTCAACGCCAGCTACAGCGTAGCGGCAGTGGCGACGCTGCTGGTCGGGGGCATCATCATCGACCGGATTGGGACGAAGAAAGCGATCTTCATGTTCGCTTCGCTGTGCCTGCTGGGCGCACTACTCACGGCTGCCAAGGGGCAGGCCCCGTTGATGATTGCGGGGCGAACCGTACTCGGGCTTGGCGCGGAGTCGATGATTGTCGCGGTTACAACCGCATTGGCGAAATGGTTCAAGGGCAAAGAACTCAGCTTTGCTTTCGGAATTAATCTCACGATCGCGCGCATCGCTTCGGTCGCGGCGGACAATTCACCCACGTGGGCTCACTCCGTGTTCTATCCCGAAGGGCCGGCGGGAACGCCAAGCTGGCGAGGTCCGTTGCTGATTGCGGTCGGTGCGGGAGTCTTGAGCGTGGTCACTGCGATCATCTACTGGATCCTCGAGAGCCGTGCGGAAGAACGCTACGACCTGGGAAAGGCCGGCGCAATCGACAAGCTCGAATTCCGCGGGATATTTCGCTTCAATGCGTCCTATTGGGTGGTGGTAGGCCTGTGCTTCACGTTCTATTCCGCTATCTTTCCGTTTCGCACTTTTGCCATCGATTTTTTCACCAATAAGATTCTCGCCGGCCAGGGTGGCGTAGCCGCTTCGGAAACGATTAGAGTGCTGGCCCATGAGAAAGCAGGGTTCTTCAACAGCTTGCTTCCGCTGTCGGCGATGATTGCCACTCCGTTGTTCGGCCTGCTGGTGGACCGGGTGGGCAAGCGCGCCTGGTTCATGATGTTGGGCTCGCTCNTGCTGATGCCGGTNTACCTCATGATGGGCTATACCAACGTTTCGTTGTTTGTNCCNGTGACNTTGATGGGGATTGCCTTCTCGCTTATTCCCGCGGTCATGTGGCCATCGGTGGCCTATATCGTCGAGGAGTCGAGGCTGGGAACGGCATACGCTCTGATGACGCTGATCCAGCAGATAGGGTTTTTCATCATGAATCTCTTGATTGGCAAGGCGAACGATTACGCAGGCGCAAGCCTGCAAAACCCCGCCGGGTATGGGTTGGGAATGTGGATATTTTCTGTATTGGGATTTGTCGGGATGGCATTTGCCATCCTGCTCCGAATTCGCGAAACTGGGCCGCAGGGGCATGGGCTGGAGACGATTACCACCGCGGGAACTGCTGCGTAGGAGCGAGCGGGATTACCGATTTCTGAAGATGGCAACGCTGAATTCAGTACCGGGTTAAAATCTCCTGCACTACGGAAGCGCGCAAGGCCTCAAGTCCAAAGGGCTTCCGCCACCCGAGATGAGCGAATAGTGGATCCCAAGATTCGTAGAAATACTCTGATATTCTGAAGGTGCAACGGGGTCGCGGGAATCGGGACATGCCCGCAAGCCATACAACGAAAAGATACTTAAGCCGCATCTGAAAGAGTGCGGCCGGAAAAGGCGACTTGACCGAGCCACGACAGCGACCGAGCACCGAGTTTAACGAAGCCGAGACGATCGAGAGGGCCAAGCAAGGGGACGCGGAAGCGTTCCAGGCGCTTTACGACCGGCACAAGCGGCGGGTTTACTCGCTCTGTTTGCGGATGACGGCTAATACCGCCGAAGCTGAGGATTTAGCGCAGGAAGCATTTCTCCAGCTGTATCGCAAGATCGCAACTTTTAGAGGCGAGTCGGCTTTTTCGACCTGGTTGCATCGGCTGTCGGTAAATGTAGTGCTGATGCATCTAAGGAAGAAGAGTCTTCCCGTGGTTTCCTTGGAAGAGACCACCCAAGGCAGCGGTGAGGAAGATACTCCGAAGAAAGATTTCGGAGCGGACGACGTGGCATTGACCGGATCGATTGACCGGCTGCAGTTGCAGAGGGCAGTGGACAGTCTTCCTCCCGGCTACCGGACGATCTTTGTGCTTCACGACGTCGAAGGTTATGAGCATAATGAAATCGCCGGGATCGTGGGATGCTCCATCGGAAACAGCAAGTCGCAGTTGCATAAGGCGCGAATGAAATTGCGAGACCTGCTTAAGCTGAATAGAGCCGAAAAGGCCAGGAAGTCTTAAGCAGTGACAGCGGTAACCTTGGCAGAGGCGCTAAGGGCTGCGGCCAACACTGAAACCGCAGTACACTTGGGGAGAGGGCAGTATGACTTGCGTTGAGCTGCAGCAGAGCTTAGCGGAAATCGAAGACGGCAGCGGCGCCGCACAGCAGGCTCACCTGAGATCCTGCTCCTCGTGCACGGCGCTGGTAGAAGAGCTGGCACTGATTATTTCCTCGGCGCCGGAACTGGTCGAGGCAGACGAACCCAGCCCTCGAGTCTGGAATTCCATTGAAATTGCATTGCGACAAGAGGGGCTGATCCGCCGCCAGCAGGCGAATCGGCCCTCGATATCTTCATTCGCCACGCGCTGGGGATGGGCGAGATGGATGGTGCCGGCGGCGGCCGCGTTGCTGATCCTCGTAGGAATTTACGTGAACCAGCGTTCATCTTCGCGGCAGACGGTAAGAAACATCGTGCATGTGAGCACTCCCGACGTGGCGTTGGCGGGTTTGAACGATAACGAATTGCTGCAGGCAGTCTCGGACCAGACACCGGTCGCGCAGGAGCAGTATCAAGATAACCTGCGCCGAGTGAATGCATATATTCAAGATGCCAAGATGAATGTGGAGGCCAGTCCGGATGACGAGGAGGCTCGGCGTTCGCTGATGGAGGCCTACCAGGAAAAAGCCATGCTTTTTGAGATGGCCATGGACCACTCTTCTCCATAATGGTTCTCGGTGATCGTAGTTCTTTGCCATGATCGTGGCACGCACGACCTGCAGACTGCACCTTGCGGGAAGCGTGGGACAGGCTTGGGGGATTTCAATGAGTACGCGAACGATCAAACTCGTCGTAGTCGGAGCCATGGTGGCTGGGACACTGGTCGCCGAGAGCCACAAGGAATGGCACTTCAACGTGGGGCCAAAGGCCGGCGTCTCAGTAAATAATCCGTATGGATCGATCTCAGTCAAACCTTCGACCAACAACACCGTCGTCATCAACGCGGTGTTGCATTCCGANAAAGTCGANGTAGACAACAGGCAAAACGGAAATCGCGTGGACGTCCAGTCGCATCTGNTGCCCGGCGCCGATGCTACCTCGGGACGCGTGGACTACGAAGTTCTGGTGCCAGCCGACGCCAGCGTGACCCTCCATTCCAGCACCGGCCCGTTGCGCGCGGAGAAATTGCATGGCGACGTATCGCTCGAAGGCTCGGGTGCCACAGTGGACGTGCGTGACGTTGTCGATGCGCACGTACACGTCAAAACCCTGACCGGCCCTGTCACTCTGAGCAACATCCACGACGGGCATGTAGAAGTCGACTCACTGAGCGGGCTGGTAACCATGACGGGTGTGACCGGACAGCTGGTGCAGGTGATTTCCACCAGTGGGAACATCATCTATATCGGCGACTTCGGCAGCAGCGGCGAATACCGTCTGACCAGCCACAGCGGCGATATCGAAGCGACGGTCCCGGAATCGACCTCGGCGGACGTGAGCGCGCGCTCGGTGCGTGGCGAAGTGCAGGACGACATTCCCCTCCAACCCAGGTCTCATAACTGGTTTCCCCTTAAGCAGGGGAGTGCCTTCGTGGGTACGATGGGCAAAGCAGCATCGTCGGTAGTGCTGCGAACCTTCAGTGGTAAAATCCACCTCAAGAAACGCGCAGAAAAATAACAACGAAAAGAAAACTGGAACGTTCGAAAAGGCGTCCTAGAAAGACGGCCAACGTGCCGATACGCTCGCGTGTGCGCCCGAAGAAGTCGCAGGCAACGAAAAGTCAGGTTGCGCCGGCCGCGGTAGTTCTGGTCGGATTCATGGGCGCGGGCAAGAGCAGCGTCGGCCGCGTCCTGGGACAACGCTTGAATTGGATTTTCGAAGACCTCGATGATCGCATCGAACGGCGACAGGGCAACACCGTAGCCGAGATCTTCCGAGCGGGCGGAGAGCAGGCGTTTCGCCGGGCCGAGCGTGCGGCGCTACAGGAAGTGCTCGAAGAGTTGCCACGTGGGCCTTCGCGGATTATCGCCCTGGGGGGCGGGGCGTTTGTGCAGAAGGGGAACGCGGTACTTCTGAAAGCGGCTGGAGTTCCCACGATCTTTCTGGATGCGCCGGTCGAGGAGCTGTGGCGGCGTTGCCGGGAGCAAGCCGGCAAGGTGGGAACGCAACGTCCTTTGCTCGGCAGTGCAAAACGGTTTTGCGCTCTCTACGAGGCTCGGCGTAACGGATACTCGAAAGCTTCGCTGCGGATTGAAACCGGAAGTCGCAGCGTCGAGGAGATCGCAAGCGAGATTGCTCAGACTTTGGGCCTGAAGAATTAGACAACCGGCGCATTCAGCAAGGCGCACCGAAGGAGTGGACGATTGAAGCTGGGAGCGGCAATTCGCTGGGTGATTGCAGTCGCACTGGTGAGTGCAGTGGCTAGCGTCGCTGCAGACAAACCTGGAGACAAGAAGGACAAGGTGAAACCATCGGCGCCCCAGATGGTCGACTCCGGATCCTTTGGCGTCTTTATCAAAGGGCAGCGAGTCATCACGGAGACTTTCAGCATCCAGCAGGAAAGTGATTACAGCAGCATCAAGGCGCAGCTCAAGGAAACGGCCGGCGCGACTCCGACGGATCAGAAATCAAACCTGGAAATTACC
>JGI12053J15887_10001274_pt1 | contig 11582 bp, 9 predicted proteins | sample MedBloCAOM1_O3_FD_15887 | JGI IMG/M metagenome (IMG submission 15887)
GCGCGAAGGAGGTGGCAGGAAAGATGAGTGAACCCGAACGCGACCTGGTCGGCTACGGGGCGAATCGGCCCACGACCGGTTTTCCTGACGGCAAAAGGCTGGCGATCTCGCTCGTCGTCAATTACGAGGAGGGATCGGAGCGGTCGTTCGCGATGGGCGATCCTGACCAGGAAGCACTCACGGAGTGGGGGCAGTATCCGTTCCCGCCCGACATCCGGAACCTTGCGATGGAGACCATGCACGAGTACGGCTCCCGAGTCGGCGTCTGGCGCATCCTCGACATCTTCAAGCGCCACGACGTCAAGAGCACGTTCTTCGCCTGCGCGGTCGCGTTCGAGCACGCCCCAGACGTCGCGCGGGCAGCGGTGGAGCAAGGGCACGAGATCTGCAGCCACGGCTACCGGTGGGAGGAAGTCTTCCGCTTGAGCGAGGACGAGGAGCGCGAGCACATCCGACTCGCGGTCGAGTCGTTCGAGCGTGTGTGCGGGAAGCGGCCCGTGGGCTGGTACTGCCGCTATGGACCGAGCACGCGGACGCGCAGGCTGCTCGTCGAGGAAGGCGGGTTCGTTTACGACTCGGACTCGTACAACGACGACATTCCGTACTTCACGGAGGTCGAGGGCCATCAGCACCTGATCGTGCCCTACACGCCCGATGCGAACGACATCGCGTTCTGGCTAGGCAACGGCATGGCCACGGCCGAGCAGTTCGAGACCTACCTGCGCGATTCGTTCGATGTGCTGTACGCCGAGTCCGAGCGCTATCCACGGATGATGTCGATCGGGCTGCACTGCCGAGTGATCGGACGGCCGGGCCGCTCGCCCTCGCTCGACCGGTTCATCAATTACGCAAAGCGGTTCGACGGCGTCTGGTTCGCCACGCGCGAAGAGATCGCCCGCTCGTGGCTCGGGGTGCACGGCGGAAACGCAGGGCCATGCGGTCGCTGATCGCCACATGGGAACGTTTGGGAAGCCGACAATCGGGGCACTCAGTGCGAGTTGTGGCTAGCTGCCAGCCGTGCGATCTTGGTCGGACTGCATGCGCCCTGCGGGCACAGCCGTGCGGCTACAGCGAATCCTGCGTAGAGAACGGAGATGATGCTGGCTTCGGTCGGGGCGACCACTTACGCAGGTAAGCACGCATGAGGACCCCGGGGGAGTGGCAGTGGTAGTGACCGACGAGGGCAAGCTGATCGCTGGACGCTACCGCCTGGCCTCGCGCTTAGGCAGTGGGGCGATGGGGGTGGTGTGGCAAGCACACGACGAGCGCCTACACCGCACCGTCGCAATCAAGCAGGTGCTATTGCCGTCCGCGCTCCGTGACATCGAGGCTGAGGAGGCCAACCGCCGGGCGATGCGGGAGGGCCGTATCACCGCCCGGTTGCATCACCCTCACGCGATCGCCGTCTTCGACGTGGTGGAGTATGAGGGCCAACCGTTTTTGATCATGGAGTATTTGCCCTCCAGAAGTCTGGCAACAGTACTGTCCATACAAGGCGTGCTACCACCCGACACAGTTGCCAGGATCGGCAGCCAGATCGCCTCCGCGTTGGTCGCCGCGCACGTGGCCGGCATAATCCACCGCGACATCAAACCGGGCAACGTACTGCTCGCGGACGACGGCACGGCCAAGATCACCGACTTTGGCATCTCCCACGCCGTTGGTGATGTCACGGTGACCGCCACCGGGATGCTGGCCGGGACGCCAGCCTATTTGGCTCCGGAGGTCGCCCAGGGCAACAGCGCCGGCTTTCCCTCCGACGTATTCTCCCTGGGCTCCACGCTGTACACGGCCCTGGAAGGTACGCCGCCGTTCGGACTCAACACCAACGCTATCGCCCTGCTGCACCAGGTGGCCCTGGGTGAAATCGCTCCGCCCAAACAGTCCGGTCCACTCATCCCTCTGCTGCTGCGCCTGCTGCAGCGCAACCCCGAACAACGCCCAACCATGTCACAGGCCCACGATGCACTCGCCACTCTTGCCGCCGACCTGGCCGGATCCCGCGGTGGTTTGGCCGCCCCGACGCTTCCGATATCCCAAAATGACCCGCCGTTTGAACGAGTACCGACAACTCAGCCAACACTCCTCGAGTTCGCACCACCGCAGCAGACACCTATCAAATCGGCGCGACCGCAGGAGATGCGTACAACGGTGGCGAGCACCAAGGCGGACGCCACCGTCGGTAAGCCACCCACCGGGAGCGATCGCGACGGATCACCACGACACCGCAGACGGGGGCTTCTCACCGGGATCATGGCGATTGTGCTGCTGGCAGCCGGTGTCCTGGCGACCGTGCTGATCAGCAATGGCAAGGTCACCAGCGGCGCGATCACCGGTGTTGAGGCCGCCCACCCTTCAGGCTCCTCGGGCGCCCCGGCAGGCGGCCGCCCAACCGTTCCCACCCCATCGCGATCGCGCAACCCGGCGCAGGTAATCGCCCCGGCTACGCCAGGTAATCCGCAGGCCACCCCGGCCACCCCGGGTAGTCCGCAGGAGGCGTCCGAGCAGCCGCAGCAAGCGATTACCGACTATTATGCTCTCATACCTGAAAATCTGGCTGTGGCTTGGCAACGGCTCACTGCTAATTACCAGCAGAACCATGCCGGAGGTTTCACCGGGTATCAGAACTTCTGGAACTCCGTGCAGCGGGTCACGGTCTTCGACGTCTCCGCCATGCAAGGTGGCACGGTGGACGCGACAATCGACTACTTCTTCAAAGATGGCCGGGTTATCGAGGAGCACACCAGTTACGGACTGCTCGCCGAGGACGGTCTGTGGAAAATCAACAGCTCCACGGTGCGCAGTAGCCAGACCAAGGAGGGCAGCTGAAAATGCCGCTGATCATGCCTGGAGATCCGTCCCACAACACGTTCTGGGGCCGCCCGGGTCGATTGAGGATCTTGGAGCAGGACCGTTCGAATCCTCCAGCGTGAGTATGCAGCGCTTCGCGGGACTGCAGGCCGAACTCAAGGAGGTTTGGGTTCGCAGCGGGGGGGTAAGTCGGATCCCATGTTCGCCGCAGAAAATCTCCGGGACTGGCTGGGCCACACTGTGATCGATCCCGAGGGCAACAAGATCGGGACTCTGGAGGCGGTCTACGTCGACACGACCAGTGACGAACCAAGCTTCATCACGGTCAGGATAGGCATGATCAGCCGGCATCGGTTGGCATTTGTTCCGGTGACTGGTGCGACAGTCTCGCCGAAGGCGGTCCGAGTGCAGTACGCCAAAAAGGTGGTCCAGGACGCTCCTGCGATCGACACCGACGGAGAGCTGGCTGCCACGGCAGAACCGGGGGTGTTCGCGTACTACAACCTTGACTATGGCAGCAGGTCGGAGCGGCGGCTGGCCCGGCGTTGAACGCCACATCGGGATAAATACGACGGGAAGTCGTTAGCGTCCGCGGCAAGTGCGCCTGAGAGGATCAGACAGGGACGCGAATGGCGACAACGGCGATGTCGTCTCGTGGCGTGCCAGCCTGGAATTCCAGTACTTCACTGAGGATGGCGCTGGTCAGCGCTTCCGCGGAATCGAAGGAGCACGCTGTCGCGGCGACGAGCCTTGCCTCTCCATAAAAGTCTTTTCCGCTGCGCCCCTCGGTGATGCCGTCAGTGTAGAGAAGTAACGTGTCGCCCGGTGGCAAACTGATTTGCGCATCGTGCAGATGCGGCGCGTCTATGACGCTGAGAAGCGCTCCTGGTTTCCCGACGGTGCGGACTGTCCCGCTGGACTGTCGAAGGAGCGGAAGCGGATGCCCCGCACAGCTGACCACGCCGGTCCACTCGCCGTCAGCTTGCCTCAGTCGCAGCAAGGCGACGGAGCACAATCGGCCGGTGTCGTGTTGCCGTAGCACCTCGTTGAGCGTCCAGAGCGCTTTCGAGGGCTCAGCGTGCTGCACGGTGGCAGCGCGCAGCGTGTGGCGGACGAGCGCGGTCACGACGGCTGCGTGGACGCCCTTACCGCACACGTCGCCTATGGCCACCACCCAGTCGCCGGCGCCGATTTGAAAGACGTCGTAAAAGTCACCGCCAACCTCGCTACCGTCTCCGGCGGGCCGATACGCCGCCGCGACGTCGAGGTTCGGGATGGCCGGTGGGGTCGGCGGGATCAGCGTCTGCTGCAACGTCCGTGCCAGGGCCGTTGCGCGTGCCTCGGATTCCTCCGCGCGCTGCTTGGCGCGCAGCAACTCGCGTTCGTACTCGCGGCGCATCCTAGCGTCGAACACCGCAGTCCGTACGACCATCGGGGCACCGTCCGCGTCACGCTCAAGAACGGAGTTGACAAGCACCGGCAACCGCGATCCGTCAGCGCAGATGATGTCGAGCGCGATCTCGTGCGCTTCGCCGTGCATGCTCAGCATCGGGGCGTAGTGAGTCTCGTAGTAGATCCGTCCGCCGGCGGACAGCAGCTGCGCGAAACGTAGCTGCCCGATCAGCTGTTCGCGGTCGTAGCCGGTCAGCGTCAGGAATGTCTGGTTTACCTTGATGATCGTCCCGGCCGGAGCGGTGGACAGGTAGCCACACGGCGCCCGATCGTAAAGTTGCCTGGCATCATCATCGAGGAGCGCCTCGTAGAAGGCATCAAGGGCCTCGCTGCCGCTGGACGTCATCGCAGCGCGGGCGTCAACTTACGCACGAACTGCTCGATTGCAGCGGCCGTCTCTTCCGGCGCGGACAGGTTAGGGCAGTGCCCGGTGGCGTTCAATAGCACCATCGACGCATTCGGCATCCTGTCGCGCACGAACTCGCCGACGGAGACGGGCGCGATGGGGTCGTTCGCGCACTGCAGGATGAGCGTCGGCGTCGCTACGGCGGTCAGGTCCTCACGGTTGTCGGAAAGAAATGTCACCTGGGCGAACTGGCGCGCGATAGACGGGTCGGTTCGGCAGAAACTCTCGGTCAGCTCCTCTCCTAACTCGGGCCGGTCCGCCCGGCCCATGATCACGGGAGCCATCGCGCTCGACCATCCGAGGTAGTTGCTTTCCAGCGATTCGAGCAGGTCGTTGATGTCGTCCGCACTGAACCCGCCAACATAATCGGCGTCGTTTATATAGCGGGGGGACGGGCCGACCAGTACCAACTTGGTGAAAAGTTCGGGTGCGGCAGCGGCAGCGAGGACACCGATCATCGCCGACACGGAGTGCCCGACGAAGACCACATCGCGCAGCTCGAGCTCTGTGCAGATCGCGACGACGTCCCCGGCGTAGCCGGACAGGGACGAGTAGCGCTGCGGCTCGTACGCCGACGGATCGGAGTTTCCGGCTCCAACATGATCGAACAGCACCACGCGGAACTCGTCTTCGAACCGAGGCGCGATGTAGCGCCACATGTTCTGATCACAGCCGAACCCGTGCGCGAACAACATCGGCTGCCCGTCCGACCGCCCGGAGACCTTGATGTTGTGCCGGGTCGCAATGCTCACCGCACCAGACTACCGAGCACGGACCACTCACGACCGCTACCGTGACGGATCCACCGCTTCAGAACCATTGCGGACGGGGATAACAGAACCCAGGGGGAACCGTGCGCCTCGCCGAGGTCAGGCTTCGTTGGGTATCGCTTCCCCCAGCGACCAGGGCATCCTGATCGCACAGGCCCCGACTGGGGCACGAAGGCAAGGGAGCCACTTCGTGATCTTCATTGTGGTCAAGTTCACGATTCGTCCGGACAAGGCTGACCAGTGGTTGTCGCTCGTCGACGACTTCACCCAGGCCACGCGGGCTGAGCCAGGCAACATCTTCTTCGAGTGGTCCAGGAGCGTCGACGTGCCCAACCAGTTCGTCGTCGTCGAGGCGTTCGCGGACGGTGCCGGCGAGGCGCACGTGAACTCTGACCACTTCAAGACCGCCATGGCGTGGATGCCAGAAGCGATCGCGAGGAAGCCCGAGATCATCAACGTCCACGTTCCGCAGGACGGCTGGGGTGAGATGGGCGAACTGACGCCGGTCAACTCGCACTAGGGAGACCTGTGCGTCGCAATATGAGACGGGCACCTGCGCCTCCGAGCTTCCCGCGCTGCCCGGCGGTAACGTGAGCGCGCTGGCCGCTGATGTGGAGGTGCCCGATGAGCCAACAGGCTTCGCCGCAGGCAGAGACCTTCAACCCATGGAGCATCGTCAATCTGGTGTTCCATCACCTGGCGGAGCAGGGTCTGCATCCCGTTCTTGGAGTGACGGGTGATCCTGGTGAGCCGGCGGCACAACTGCTGCGAGCGCTCGGCATCGAGCCAGCCCTCGAAGGAAACCGGCAGGTATCACAGGATGTCCGGCAGCACCTGGCCGAGATCCGAGCCGCTGTGCTTGGCGAGAGCTGATCAACCGCGCTGGGGCGTCCGCATCCGCGGCACATTAATGCCGTAGTACCGAATCTTGCGGTAAATGGTGGCGCGTGACATTCCGAGGTGGTGAGCCGCCTGGGCGCAGTTGCCGGCCGTGTTGATCAGGGTCTCGACGACCGCGTCCCGCTCGATGGACTCCAGCGGGCTGAGCACCCGCCGGGTGGTCGCCATCGCATCGGCTGGCAGGTCCGCCAGCTTGATCACCCCAGTTCGCCGATGTGCCACGACCTTGAGCAGCATCCCACGCAGCTGCTCGACGTTGCCCGGCCATTGGTTGCGCATGAGTAGCCGCATCGCCTCAGGAGAGCACGTCAGATGGGCACCCCGGGTCAGCTGAGCAATGAACAGGTGGACGAGCTCAGGGAGGTCTTCAATGTGGTGCCGCAACGGCGGGACCTGCACGGAGGACGGGAAGCAGCCGATCAGGCCGTCCAACTCATCGCTGCTGGGTGCGTCGCTGCTACGGGTCGCCACTACCCAACTTCGCGGATGACCGGTACTACGCCGGGTCTCCTCGAGCAGCTCGGTCAGCCCTCGAAGAACCTCCGCGGGCAGCCGGTCGACGTGGCGCAGGATGAGCGTGCCCGCCCTGGCAGCGAGCTCGTTGGCTACCGCGCCGAGCCAACCACTGCGGTCTGCGCAGTCGTCGGCGTCCAGCACCCGCAGGTGCGCGCCCGGAGTGAGCGCCAGATGCGCGCCATGCGCCACCGTCAGTTTGCCGACCCCGGCCTCACCCTCCAGATCCAGCCAGCCGCCGGACCGCAGGTGTGCCTCAACCTCCTGGCAGCACTTCACCCACATCATGCTTGTGCCGACCACACCGGGCATTGCGTGAGCGCGGGTGGGTGACCCGCCGTCCGTCGAGCGGATCACCGACTCGGTGGCGAGCATCTGCACCTGCACGACGCCGCCGATCGTCGTTGAGTCGCTCCAGCTCGGCTTGCAGTGCACCCGTGCGATCGCACCGCTAGGCAGCGAGGTGGTGAACACCCGGATCTTGCCGCCGGCCAGAGCCGCTCTGGACTGCTCGAGCAACGCCACCTGGTCCAGCGGATCGATGAGTTCGCGGGCCCTGTCGTTCATCATCACCAGGTCGGTGCTGATCGCGAGGATGGAGCCCCGGTTGCGGCGGCAGGCCAGCAGGTAGTCGTGCAACAGTGCCAGCTCTCGGCGGCCGACCTGCGCCAGCAGCGCCTCCTCGATCTGCTCGGCGATGCTGGCGGCCGTCGCGATCATCGCCGGGTTCGCGTCGTGTCGCCAGCAGGTCAGGTCCAGGATCCCGAGCAGCTTGCCAGTGGTCGGATGGCGGATCGGTGCGCCCGCGCAGGCCAGGTCCTCCAGGTGCTCGACGTAGTGCTCGTGCCCGAATACATGCGCGGGTCCACGGCCCTCCAGCGTGGTGCCGATTCCGTTGGTCCCGGCGAACTGCTCGGCGTAGCTGAATCCCGGCGCCAGCCACACGTCGTCCAGCTTCTGCTGCAACCGGGAGTCGCCGGTGCGGCGATCCAGGACCACTCCCGCGGCATCGGTCAGGATGACGCTGATCGGTTCACCGGCGTACTTCACACATGCGGAGCTGATCACCGCGTCCGCGCTATGGGTGAGCCGCGACTTGCGGTCGAGGTTGGGATCGAAGGGCAGCTCAAGGTTGTCGACGGCCACCTTGCACTCCCGGGATCGCCTCCACGACGCCAGGATGCTGTCCCTGACCACTCCCGGTCGGACCGGCTCCGAGGTCAGAAACAGCTCACGGGCATGCGCCAGCGCGCCGCCGATCCGCGTGTTCCGGTGCCTGCCGGCTGCGGTCGGGCCGTCGGCTGGTGGTAGGCGTACGTCAGCCAAGGGGCGTTGCCTCCTTGGAGCTCCCTCTCGGTTTGTTCGCGCCGAACGACATCGCCGTGGTGGCGACTCACCCGACGCTAGCCCTCTGGCCAAGTGAACGGTAGCCAGTAGGAGACGTTCAGACTGTCTCAAGTTGAGACCGCGATACCTCCCTACACCGGGTGTGATCGGGACCACGGAGCCTTGGCGCCGCGCGAACTTCCTGTAGACGCAGCGAGATGAAGCGCAGGTGCCACAAACTTGATCAAGGCTGAGACGCCCGAGATTGTGGTCGGAGGGTCTTAGCCGACCTGCTAGCCCGGGTAAGGAGTGACAATGAGTCGCCAGAGTGTGGCAAAGGCTCACCAGAAGATCCAGGAGCTTGCCTGGGAGCCGTTGTACCACGAGCCGGTGAAGCACTACGGCACCGACTACACCTTCAGCAAGGCGCAGAAGAAGGACCCGCTCAAGCAGGTCCTGAGATCATATTTCCCTATGCAGGAAGAAAAAGATCACCGAGTTTACGGAGCCTCCGACGGCGCGATCCGCGGCAATATGTTCCGCCAGGTGCAGGAACGCTGGATGGAATGGCAGAAACTCTTCCTGAGTATCATCCCGTTGCCCGAGATCTCGGCCGCCCGGGCGATGCCGCTGTTGTTCCGGACGGTGCCCAACCCGGAGTTGCACAACGGTCAGGCAATCCAGATGATCGATGAGGTCAGGCACTCGACGATCCAGCAGAATCTCAAGCGCCTGTACATGAACAACTACATCGACCCGGCCGGGTTCAACTCGAGCCTGCGCAACTTCCAGAACGACTACTGCGGCACGATCGGCCGACAGTTCGCGGAGGGATTCATTACCGGCGATGCCATCACCGCAGCGAGTATCTATCTGACGATCGTGGCCGAGACCGCGTTCACCAACACACTGTTCGTGGCCATGCCCGCCGAGGCTGCCGCGAATGGTGACTACCTGCTGCCGACGGTGTTCCACTCGGTGCAGTCCGATGAGTCCCGGCACATCAGCAACGGCTACGCCACGCTGCTGATGGCGNTGGCCGACGAGGGTAACCACCAGCTACTCGAGCGTGACCTTCGTTACGCCTGGTGGAACAACCACCGGGTGGTGGACGCAGCCATCGGTACGTTCATCGAGTACGGCACCAAGGACCGGCGCAAGGATCGGGAGAGCTACGCCGAGATGTGGCGGCGGTGGATCTATGACGACTATTACCGCAGCTATCTCGTCCCATTGGAAAAGTACGGCCTGGTGATCCCGCACGACCTCATCGAGGAAGCCTGGAACCAGATCTGGAACAAGGGGTATGTCCACGAGGTGGCCCAGTTCTTCGCCACCGGCTGGTTGGCGAACTACTGGCGGATCGACCCGATGACCGATAAGGACTTCGAGTGGTTCGAGTACAAATACCCGGGCTGGTACGACAGGTACGGCAAGTGGTGGGAGAACTACAACCGGCTGTCCATGCCGAACGGGCACAACCCGATCGTGCTTGAAGATGTCGACTATGTATACCCGCACCGCTGCTGGACTTGCATGGTTCCATGCCTGGTCCGCGAGGACATGGTCATGGCCGAGGTCAACGGGCAGTGGCGCACCTACTGCCACGAGGAATGCCGCTGGACCGACACAACGGCCTTCCGGCCGACCTACCAAGGCCGGGAAACCCCGAACATGGGCCAGCTGATCGGCAAGCGTGAGTGGGAGACGCTCTACCACGGCTGGAACTGGGCCGACGTGGTATCGGACATGGGTTATGTGCGTGACGACGGCAACACCTTGGTCGCGCAGCCCCATCTGAACCTGGATCCCAAGAAGATGTGGACCCTGGACCACCTGCGGCGTTGCCCACCGCTGCAGAGCCCGAACGTGCTGCTCAATGAGATGACGCCGCAGGAGCGGGACGCCTTCCACGCGAACTACATACGTGGTGGCCCCGCCGGCCGGCCGGCGCCTGCGGATTCCTGAGCAGTAGTCGGCAATCGATCGGGGAAGGAGGGCCCGAGACTCAATCTCGGGCACTCCTCTCCTGTCGGCAGGTCCTATTCATTTCCGGATGGGCCGCACATGCGTGAGGAAGCCATGGCTGACAAGCATGTCGTTCGCTTCGAGCCGGTCGGTATCGAGATCGAGGTCGGGGAAGACGAGACGATCCTGCATGCCGCGTTTCAGCAGGGCATCATGCTGATGCACGGATGCAAGGAGGGTCAGTGCTCCTCGTGCAAGTCATTCATCCTCGATGGCGACGACATCGAGCTCGATCGGTATTCGACGTTCGCGCTGCCGGACTACGAAAAGGAGGAAGGCTTCACGCTGCTGTGCCGGGCGCACCCGTATGAGGACCTCACCATCGAGCTGCTGAACTTCGACGAGGAGATGATCCGATCAGGGCTACCGATTCAGCAGGCGGTGGCCGAGGTTGTCTCCAACGAGCCGGTCACCCACGACATGCGGCACCTCGTAATCCGGTTGGTGGAGCCGCGGGAAATCAAGTTCTTCCCGGGGCAATATGTCGACATCGCCGTGCCTGGCACCGATGCCACCCGGTCGTTCTCGATGGCCAACACCTCCTGCCGGGATAGCGGCCAGCTTGAGTTCGTCATCAAGATCTATCCGGACGGGCTGTTCTCACATTTCCTCGATACCCGGCTGGCCGTGGGGGACACGCTGAATCTCACGGGTCCCTTCGGCGTGTTCACCCTGCGGGAGGGCCACGACGCCGATCTGGTTTTCATCGGCGGCGGGGCCGGAATGGCGCCGATCCTGTCGCTGCTGCGCTCGATGTCCGAGCGTGGCATCCAGCGCAAAGCCACGTATTACTACGGCGCACGGCGCCGCCGTGACCTCTGTTTCGAAAAGGAGCTGCGCGCGCTCGAGGAGTCACTGCCCGGCTTCCGGTTCGTACCAGCGCTGTCCGAACCCACCCAGGAAGACGCCTGGGACGGCGAGGTAGGCCTGATCACCGACGTGGTGCAGCGGTTCGAGAGCGACCTCAAGGGCGCGCACGCCTATGTGTGCGGGCCGCCACCGATGGTCGAGGCGGCGATGCCGCTGCTCACCGTCCTCGGGGTGCCCGATAAACACATTTACTACGACAAGTTCACCACGACCGGTGACGCCGGCGAGAAGTGAGGAGGAGGAAAGACTGATGACAACCGCGCAAGAACGCAGCGTACCGAAGCCCGTCTTTACTGACGCTGAAGCCGGAGCCAAGGTATTCCCGGACTCGACCGCGCGCCGGTACAACTACTACATCCCGCAGAAGCGCAAGCAGACGCACTATGAAGACGTCACCGTCGAGGTCCAGCCCGACCCGAGACATTATCTCAGCCAAGGCTGGCTCTACGGGTTCTCCGATGGCCGGGGCGGCTACCCGCTGGACTGGACAGTCCTGAAGGCGTGGG
>JGI12053J15887_10001275_pt1 | contig 11580 bp, 10 predicted proteins | sample MedBloCAOM1_O3_FD_15887 | JGI IMG/M metagenome (IMG submission 15887)
CCCCGATACCGACGGTCAGATCCTCGTCACCTACGACATGCTGGACATCACCACCGGGCGCAAGCCGCGCTTCGTGCGCAATTTCATGGAGGGGACGCGCAACAATCTCGAGGCGCTGCAACACTACGTACGCGCCGTGAAGCAGGGCGAATACCCCGCGCCTGAACACTGCTTCTAGAGCAATGGAGACCGTCGTCACGATTGCCGCCGTGCGCGAGCGCGTGCGCGGCTGGCGGCGCGAGGGCCGGCGGGTGGCCTTCGTACCCACCATGGGGAATCTGCATCCCGGGCATGTGAGCCTCATCGAGGCGGCGCGCCGCCACGGCGAGCGCTTCGTGGCCAGCATATTCGTGAACCCCATGCAGTTCGGCCCGAACGAGGATTTCGCGCACTACCCGCGCACGCCGCAGCAAGACGCACGCATGCTGGCCGCCGCCGGGTGCAATCTGATGTTCATGCCGGAGGTGAACGAGATCTATCCGCACGGCGCCGAGCGCGCCACGCGCGTCGAGGTACCCGCCTTGTCGCGCATCCTGGACGGCGAGTTCCGCCCCGGGCATTTCGAGGGCGTCAGCACCGTGGTCGCCAAGCTGTTGCACATCGTCGAGCCGGACGTCGCGGTGTTCGGCGAGAAGGATTTTCAGCAGCTGACCATCATCCGGCGCATGGTGGCGGACCTGTGCATGCCGGTGGAGATCCTCGCCGCACCCACGGTGCGCGATGCCGACGGCCTCGCCATGAGCTCGCGCAACCAGTACCTGACGGCCGAGGAGCGCGCCCGGGCGCCGCAGATCTACGCCACGCTGCAGGCGGCCGCGAACCGCGTGCGCTCCGGGGACGCGGACTTCGCGAGCATCGAGCGCTCGGGCGTGCAGGCGCTCGAGAGCGCCGGTTTTCGCCCGGACTACTTCGCCGTGCGCCAGGCCGCGGACCTCGGCACACCGGCCCGCGGGGCACGTGAGCTGGTCGTGCTCACCGCGGTGCGTATGGGAAGGGCCCGCCTCATCGACAACGTGCAGGTCAGCCGTTCCTGATCGGCGCTTTCAGGCCGCGGAGCGGTGCTGCTGCAGCGCCCACTCCACGTGCTCGCGCACCAGGCTCGAGGGGTCTGCGCGCCGCTCCTCGAGCGCGCGGATCACATCCGGCGCGGTCGGGGCATTACCGAGCGCCACCGCGAGATTGCGCGACCAGCGCTGGTAGCCGATGCGGTAGATGGCCGAGCCACGCATGCGCTCCTCGAACTGCGCCGCGCTCCAGCGAAACAACTGCGGCAACGCTGCGGCATCCAGGCCATGGCGCACCTTGAAATCCGGGTGCGCCGCCGCGTGCGCGAACTTGTTCCACGGACACACGAGCTGGCAGTCGTCACAGCCGTAGATGCGATTGCCGATCGCCGTGCGCAGCTCGACCGGAATGGCGCTGTGGTGCTCGATGGTGAGATAGGAAATGCAGCGCCGCGCGTCCAGCCGCCACGGGGCGACGATCGCACCGGTGGGGCAAGCCGGGATACAGGCCTGGCAGCTGCCGCAGTGGGCGCCGGCGCGCTCATCTACAGGCAGCGGCAGGTCCGTCAGGATCTCGCCCAGAAAGAACCACGAGCCGCGCTCGCGCGCGATGAGGTTGGTGTGCTTGCCGATCCAGCCGAGCCCGGCGTCGCGGGCGAGTGCCTTCTCCAGCACCGGCGCGCTGTCCACGCACACCCGGTAGCCGAACGGTCCGATGCGCTGCTGCAGCTCCGTGGCGAGCGTGGCGAGCGCGCGGCGCAGGGTCTTGTGGTAGTCGCGCCCCAGAGCGTAACGCGACACGTAGGCGAGCCGGCCGTCTGCGAGCACCGAGCGTGCATCGCGCGCCTCGGCCGGCCAGTAATCCATGCGCGCGCTCACGACGCGCACCGTGCCCGGGTGCAGCTGCTGCGGGCGGCTGCGCATGACGCCATGGCGTTGCATGTAGTGCATCTCGCCGTGGAAGCCGTGGCTGAGCCACTTGAGCAGATGCCGCTCGTCTTCGGGAATGTCGATGCTGGCCACGCCGAGCGCAGCGAAACCGAGCGCGCGGGCGCGCTCGCCCAGCTCGCGTCGCAGCGCGCGCAGATCTACGCCGGCCGGTCCCGTCATGGCGCTACCACCCGTGTCAGTATAATGACCTCATGGCGTTGCCGAACGCTTTGTATTCCACCGCGCAGGTGCGGGCCCTCGATGCCCAGGCGATCAATGAGCTCGGGATCGCCGGCTACACGCTCATGAAACGCGCCGGCGAGGCGGCGTTGCGCTACCTGCGCACGCGCTGGCCGATGGCCCACCGCATCGTCATCGTCTGCGGCCGCGGCAACAACGCCGGTGACGGTTACGTGCTGGCGCGCTTTGCGCACGCCGCAGGGCTTACGGTGACGGTGCTCAGCGCCAGTCCCCCGCAGCAACTGCGCGGCGACGCGCGCCAGGCGTACGAGGACTTCAGGGCGAGCGGCGGTGCCGCGCACACCTTTGCGGCCGAGCAGCTCGCCGCCGGCGAAGTCATCGTGGATGCCCTGCTGGGTACGGGGCTCAAGGGGGCCGTGCAGACGGAGCTCGCGCAGGTGATCCGCGCCATCAACTCGAGCGGCCGACCGGTGTTTGCGCTCGATGTGCCCTCGGGACTCGACGGCGATGCGGGCGTGGCGCTCGGGGAGGCGGTGCGCGCCGATGCGACCGTGACGTTCGTGGGTCTGAAGACGGGGCTGCTGGTGGGTGAGGGCCCGGAGTTCGCCGGCACGGTTTTTTTCGACGATCTGGAGCTGGCACCCGCACCCTCGGCGCACCTCGTGCCACGCCTGACGCGCATCATCGAGGCGGAGATCCACGCGGCGCTGCCGCGCAGAGCGCGCTCGGCGAACAAGGGCAACTTCGGGCGGGTGCTGATTGTGGGCAGCGGCAGCGGCATGCCGGGAGCCGCCCGTCTCGCAGGCGAGGCGTGTCTGCGGGTGGGAGCAGGGCTGACGACCGTAGCGGTGGCGCCCGAGAACGTCGCGCCGATCGCGGCCGGACGGCCCGAGCTGATCTGTGTCGGCTTGAGCGGTGAAGCGGTGCTCGCCGAGGCGCTCGCGCGCGCGGACGTCATCGCGGTCGGTCCGGGGCTCGGGCGCTCAGCGTGGGCGCGCGCCGCGCTGAACACCGTGCTCGCCAGCGGCAAGCCGCTGGTGGTCGACGCCGATGCGCTCAATCTCCTCGCCGAGAGCGGCGCGCCGGCGCGCGAGGACTGGATCCTGACGCCGCATCCGGGGGAGGCGGGGCGTCTGCTGGGCCTGAGCGCGCAGGACATTCAGCTCGATCGCCTGGCGGCGCTCGATCGGTTGCTCGAGCGCTTCCACGGCACCATCGTGCTGAAAGGCGCCGGCACACTGGTCGGAGCCCTCGGCCGCACGCCGGGTGTGTGCGAGCGGGGCAATCCCGGCATGGCTACCGCGGGCAGCGGCGATGTGCTCACGGGCGCGATCGCCGGCATCCTGGCTCAGTGTCACGACCCCTGGAGTGCGGCGCGTGTCGGGGTGCTGGTGCATGCCATGGCAGGGGACGCCGCGGCCCGCAGCGGCGAACGCGGATTGCTGGCGAGCGATCTGGCGCGCGAGCTGCATAACTGCGTCAATCTCTGAGGCGGCCGATGCGCACCCACGCCCGCACCGCGCAGGATACGGAGGACTTCGGCGGGCGGCTCGCCAGATCGCGCCCGGCGGCAGATGCGGCGCTCGCAGTCCTGTATCTGACCGGTGAGCTCGGGGCGGGCAAGACGACGTTCGCGCGCGGCTTCGTGCGCGCACTGGGTGTGCAGGAGGCGGTGCTCAGCCCGACCTACACGCTGCTCGAGTTGTACCCGGCCGGCGCACTCACCGTCGTGCACGTCGATCTTTACCGCGTGCGCGCGCCGTCCGAGCTCGAATCCCTCGGCCTGCGCGAGTGGGCCCGCACGGGTCACGTCTGGCTCATCGAATGGCCCGAGCGCGGCGGGACGCGTCTGCCACCGGCGGATCTGAGCGTGGCGCTTATGGCCGGCGAGGCGGGTCACGACATCGAAGTGGGTGCGCATTCGGCCCTGGGGGAGTCCTGGCTCGCCCGGCTTTAGGCGCTCAGGGCACGGCGAGGCTGAAAGTGGGTACGCCCAGTTGAAAAGGACACGCCAAGCCCGTAGATTAACTGGCAGCTAGTGCCGCGAACCCAATGATTAGAAAGACCTTTTGCGAAGGATTCGCTGCCGGTCTACTCGGCCTGGGCGCCATTTCCCTCAGCGGGGCCGCGGAATTGCGCGGCATTCACCTCTCCACGAGCCCAGATTCGGCGCAGGTCACCCTCGATCTGACCGAGAGCGCGACGCACAGGCTGTTCACCCTCGAGCACCCCGACCGGGTGGTCGTCGATCTGCCGCAGACGCACCTGGCGAGCGAGGTGCGCGCGCCGGCCGCGTCCGGGGTGGTCACGGACGTGCGCTTCGGCAGCCAGCCGGACGGGACGCTGCGGGTCGTGGTGCAGCTGAAATCCGCACTCGCCGCACACAGCGCGTGGGCCCCGGGCGAGGAGGGCCGCCAGCTGGTGCTGACCCTGGGCCAGCCGGCACAGGCGCCAGCGGAAGTCGCTCCGAAGACGGTGCGCGCAGTGCACGCCCCCGGGGAGGGCGAGCGCGACGTCGTCATCGCTGTGGACGCGGGACACGGCGGAGTGGACCCGGGCGCCATCGGGCACGGCGGCACGCGCGAGAAGGACGTGACGCTCGCCATCGCGCGCGCGCTCGCCGAACGCATCAACGCCGAAGCGGGAATGCACGCCGTCCTGACGCGCGACCGGGACGAGTTTCTCGAGCTGCGCGACCGTATCGCGCGGGCGCGCGCCGCGCACGCCGACCTGTTCATTTCCGTGCATGCCGACTCAATCGGCGACCGCGGCGTTTCCGGCGCCTCGGTGTACGTGCTGTCGGTCCACGGCGCTTCCAGCGAGGCGGCCCGCTGGCTTGCGGAGCGTGAGAACTCGGCTGACCTGGTCGGGGGCGCGCGGGGCAACGACCAGGGCGTACTCGAGCCGGTGCTCATCGATGCCGCGCAGAACGAGATCATCGGGGTGAGTGCCAGCGCCGCGGAGCGTGTGGTGAACGCACTCGAGGGCGTCGGTGAAATACGCAAGGCCCAGGTGCAGCGCGCCGGCTTCGTGGTGCTGAAGTCTCGCGACATCCCCTCGATGCTCATCGAGACCGCCTACATTTCCAATCCCGCCGAGGAGCGCCGCCTGCGCAGCGCGCACGAGCAGGCGCGCCTCGCGGACGCGATCGCCGGCGGCGTGCGCAGCTACTTCATGCTGAATCCCCCCGACGGCACGCGTTTCAAGCAGCAGCGCCGCAGTACTCTCGCCAACGCCGCGGGCGCCGCCGCCGCCACGCCCTGATCGCCCGCCCTCACTCGGCGCGTCTGATCGACTGTAAACTGCGGTCTGCATGCCCATACGCATTCTTCCCGGCGAACTCGTCGACCAGATCGCCGCCGGCGAGGTGATCGAACGGCCGGCCTCGGTGGTCAAGGAGCTAGTCGAGAACGCCCTGGACGCCGGCGCGACACGCATCGAGATCGATATCGAACGCGGCGGCGTCGCTCTGGTGCGGGTGCGCGACGACGGCCGCGGCATCGCGGCGGGCGAGCTGCCGATGGCGCTGGCGCGGCATGCGACCAGCAAGATCGCCTGTCTCGATGATCTGGAGGCGGTCACCACGCTCGGCTTCCGGGGTGAGGCGCTGCCCTCGATCGGCTCGGTGTCACGGCTGCGGATCGTCTCGCGCGCCGCCGGCGCCGAGCACGCCGCGCAGCTCGACGTCGAAGGGGGCGCGCTGACGGCGGTGCGCCCGGCGGCGCACCCGCCCGGCACCACCATCGAGGTGCGTGACCTGTTCTTCAACGTGCCGGCACGGCGCAAGTTCGTGCGCAGCGATGCGACCGAGCTGACGCACATCGCGAGGCTCGTGGAGCGGCTGGTGCTGTCGCGGTTTGACGTGAGCTTTCGGCTGCGCCACGGCACCCGCGTGCTGCTGGATGCGCCGGCGGCGGATGGCGCAGGCGCGGATCTCTCGCGCCTGGAGGTGGTACTCGGCCAGGACTTTCCCGCCGCCGCGGTCGCCTTGAGGCACGCGGCGGGGCCCGTGATGCTCTCGGGCTGGGCCGGCCTGCCGACGCGCTCGCGCGCGCAGCCCGACCAACAGTTCTGGTTCGTGAACGGCCGCAGCGTGCGGGACCGGCTGCTGATGAACGCCGTCAGGCTCGCGTACCGCGACGTGCTCTATCACGGCCGCCACGCCGCCTATGTGCTCTACCTGACGCTCGATCCGAAGCTCGTCGACGTGAACGCGCACCCGGCCAAGCTCGAAGTGCGCTTCCGTGACAGCCGCCAGATGCATGACTTCGCGTTTCGCGCCGTGGAACGCGCCCTGGCGGGCACCAGGCCGGATCTGGCCGGTGTCTCTGCCCCCCGGGGTGCCGATGGGCTGGGCGCCGGTTACGGCGCGGCTCTCGCAGGCGCGGTGGCGCACGCCGGGCGCGCAGCGACCCTGCCGCTTTACGAGCCCTCGCGCGATCCGTGGGCGATCGCGGCCTCGGTGCACGACGAGGAACAACCCCTCGGTACGGCGCTCGCGCAACTGCACGGCGCCTACATCCTCGCGCAGAATCGCGAGGGACTGGTGCTGGTGGACATGCACGCGGCGCACGAGCGCGTGCTGTACGAGAAATTCAAGGCCGAGCGCGCCAGTGGCACGCCCGCTTCCCAGCNCCTGCTGGAACCGGTAGTCATCGATCTCAAGGCGCACGAGCTCAGCGCGCTCCTGGAGCGGCGCGAGGAGTGGGAGCAGGCGGGTTTCGAGCTCGATGCGCTCGGCTCCACGCGGCTCGCCATGCGCTGCGTGCCGGCGACGCTCAAGCCGGGTGAGATCTCGCGGATCGTCACCTCGCTGGTGCACGACCTCACGCTAGAGGCCGACACGCACCACCTCGAGGGTGCCGCTGACCGGTTTCTGGGCACGCTCGCCTGCCGCAGCGCGATCCACGCACACCGCCGCCTCACGCTGCCGGAAATGGACACGCTGCTGCGGCAGATGGAGGCCACCGAGCGCGCTAACCAGTGCAATCACGGCCGACCGACCTGGACGCGCCTGTCCCTGCAGCAGCTGGACCATCTGTTCCTGCGGGGGCGCTGAATGGCGCATGGTGCGCGCGCGGCCGAACCGCCCGCGCCCGGTGTGGCAGCCGGGCAGGACCTGCCCGTGTTCGTTCTCACCGGGCCCACCGGCGCCGGCAAGACCGACTGGGCCCTGGGGCTCGCCGAGACCGCCCCGGTGGAGATCGTCAGCGTGGACTCGGCGCTGGTTTACCGGGGTCTGGACATCGGCACCGCCAAGCCGGCTCGCGAGCTGCGTGCGCGCGTTCCCCACCACCTGATCGACATCTGCGAGCCGACCGAGAGCTATTCCGCGGGGCGCTTCGTGGCCGATGCTCTCGGGAGCATCCGCGACATTCATGCCCGCCGCCGGGTGCCGCTGCTGGTAGGGGGGACCATGCTCTACCTGCGCTCGCTCCTGCACGGGCTGGCGGTGCTGCCGCAGGCCGACCCGCTGCTGCGTTCCCAGCTGGACGCCCGGGCCGCCCGGCACGGGTGGCCGGCGCTGCACGCGGAACTATCCGGCCTGGACCCGGAGGCGGCCGCGCGTATCGCGCCCGCCGACAGCCAGCGGATCCAGCGCGCGCTGGAAGTCTGTTACATGACCGGGCGGCCGATTTCGCAGCTGCAACGCGCGACCGCGAGCCCGCTCGAGGGCTGGCCGTTGCGCTACTGGATCCTCGCCCCGAAAAGCCGGGCCGAACTACACCAGCGGATCGCCCGGCGCTTCGAGGCCATGATGGCCGCGGGTTTTCTGGACGAGGTAATCGGGCTACGCCGCAGCAAGGCTCTGTCGGCCCGTCATCCGTCGATGCGCGCGGTGGGCTACCGGCAGCTGTGGGCGCACCTCGACGGGCATTGCACCCTGGAGGAAGGGGTGCGGCGGGCCGTTGCGGCGACGCGCCAACTGGCCAGGCGGCAGCTGACCTGGATGCGGGGAGAAGCCCTCGGGGCATGGATCGATCCGGACAGTCGGCTGTCGTGGAATCGAGACATATGTCATGAGTTGGCGCGGCTTGGGCTTTAGAGCAACCCGCATGTTAATATGGCCGAACTCGGTTCCTCGCCCTGTTGAGGCACGTTGGTTTTACCGGATTGCGGAACATGGAAGTTCACTTGCGGTCCGTTTTGTCCCGCGAAACAACTCGAAGCAGTAAAAATAAGGAGAACCCGATGGCCAAAGGCCAGTCCCTCCAAGACCCCTTTTTGAACGCCTTGCGCAAGGAGCGGGTGCCGGTTTCCATCTACCTCGTCAACGGCATTAAGTTGCAAGGTCAGATCGATTCCTTTGACCAGTTCGTCGTGCTGCTGAAGAACAGCGTCAGCCAGATGGTCTACAAGCATGCGATTTCCACGGTCGTGCCGGCGCGCAACGTGCGCCTGGCGGCCGAAGAGGGCGGCGTCGCCCCGGAAACGCACGCCGAATGATGTCCCCCTTCACGGGAAGCCTGAGTGTTCGAACGCCCACGGACTGGTGAGCGCGCCGTATTGGTGCGTCTGGGACTGGGCGCCCAGGTCGATCCGGAGGATCTGCAGGAATTCAAGCAGCTGGCGGTATCCGCCGGCGCGCTGCCGGTCGCCACGCTCACGGGCCGGCGCGAGCGGCCCGATTCACGCTACTTTCTCGGCAGCGGCAAGGCCGAGGAGCTGCGCGGCATCGCCCAGGCCCATCAGGCCGACCTCATCCTCGTCGATCACGCACTGTCCCCGAGCCAGGAACGCAACCTCGAGAAGCTCACCGAGCGGCGGGTGCTCGACCGCAGCGGCCTGATACTCGACATCTTCGCGCAGCGCGCTCGCAGCTTCGAGGGCAAGCTGGAAGTCGAGCTCGCGCAGCTCAAGCACACTGGCAGCCGGCTGGTGCGCGGTTGGACGCACCTCGAGCGCCAGAAGGGCGGTATCGGCCTGCGCGGCCCGGGCGAGACGCAGCTCGAGACCGATCGACGCATCATTGCCCAGCGGGTGCGCGTGCTCACCCGGCGCCTGGCGAAGATCCAGCAGCAGCGCGAGACCGGGCGCCAGACGCGCGCCGAGATTCCGGTGCCCTCGCTCGCGCTCGTCGGCTACACCAACGCCGGGAAGTCAACGCTGTTTCGCGCGCTCACCGGCGCGGACGCCTACGTGGCGGACCAGCTGTTCGCGACGCTCGATCCAACAGTCCGGCGCATCACCCTCCCGGGTGGCACGGCGGTGGTCGTAGCCGATACCGTGGGGTTCATTCGCGAGCTGCCCCACGAGCTGGTGGCCGCCTTCCAGTCGACCCTGACCGAGGCGCGCGCCGCCACCCTGCTGCTGCACGTCGTGGACGCCAGCAACCCCAGGCGCGAGGAGCAGATCGAGCAGGTGAACGGGGTGCTCGAGGAGATCGGCGCCAGCGAGATTCCGCAGATCCTCCTGTACAACAAGATCGACCGGCTGCAGAGCGCGCCGCGCATCGAGCGCGATGCCACCCAGCGCGCCACCGCGGTGTGGATCTCCGCCGAGAAGCCCCTGGGACTCGAGCTGTTGGCGCGCGCCGTGGCCGAGCGGCTGGCCCGCTTTGCGCGCCGCGCGCGCCTGCGGCTGGCCGCGGGAGGCGGGGCGCTGCGCTCGCGGCTGTACGCGGCGCAGGTGGTGCGCGCGGAAGTCTGCGCCGAGGATGGCTCGATCGAGCTGGCGGTGGAGCTCCCGGACCTCGAGCTGCTGCAGCTTGCCCGCACGGCCGGCGTGCAGATTCTCGAGGTGCAGGGGGCAGACATGCCTTGTGCGCCCGGGATGGCCTACCTACAATCGACCGCCGTCTCGAGCGCCACCAAGCAGCGCTGACGTCGCGCACACCTCCATATGGCCTGGAATCAACCAAGCGGTCCGAACAATCCGTGGGGACGCCGCCCGGGTCAGGGCGGGCCGGACCTGGAGGAGCGCCTGAAGAGCTGGCAGCGCCGGCTCGAGTCGCTGCTGCGACCCGGCGGTCGGGGCGGGGAGGGTGGCTCGTTGTTCCTGATGGGGGCCCTGGTGGTGCTCGGCCTGTGGCTGTGGAGCGGCTTCTATCAGGTGGCCCAAGCCGAGCGCGGCATCATCCAGCGTTTCGGGCGGCTCGTCGACGTGAAGGCACCGGGGGTGGGCTGGCGCTGGCCCTGGCCTATCGAGACAGTCACCAAAGTGAATGTCGCGAGCGTGAATTCCAGCGACTTCAAATCACGCGTGCTCACTTCGGATGTCAATCTCGTGGACCTGCACTTCGCGGTGCAGTACCAGTTCTCGGACCCGGTGAAGAAGCTGTTCCGGGTGCGCGACCCGGAGACCACGCTCAGCGAGGTGAGCGAAAGCGCGATCCGCGAGATCGTCGGCCGCAGCACCCTCGATGAATTGCTGGTCGGCTCGACGCGCCCCGAGGTGACACGGCGCACCAAGGAGCTGATCCAACACACCCTCGATTACTACACCTCCGGCATCACGGTCACCACCGTCAATCTCGAGGACGTGCAGGTGCCGGACGCGGTCATCCCCTCGCAGCGCGACGCCAACAAGGCGCAGGCCGACAAGGAGCGCTTCATCCTGGAGTCCGAGGCCTACGCCAACGGCATCGTTCCGGTGGCGCAGGGCGCCGCCCTGCGTATCCAGCAGGATGCCCAGGCCTACAAGGCACAGGTCACGGCGCTCGCCGCCGGGCAGGCGTCGCGGTTCACGCAGCTCGAAGTCGCCTACGCCCAGTCCCCGGACGTGACGCGCCGGCGGCTGTACATGGACTCGGTCGAGAAGGTGCTGTCGCGCGCGCACACGGTGCTGATTGACGCGCGCGCGGGCGGCAGCATGTTTTACCTGCCGATCGACAAGCTGCTGGAGAAGGGCGCGGCGCGCGAAGCGGAGCCGGGCACGGAGGCCGCCGCCGGCGGCAGCGCGAAGGAGCCGGAATCGGTTACGGTCGAAGCGCGCGGGCGGGGAGAGCGATGAGCTCGCGGCTGCTCCCGCTGCTCATCGGCGCCGGCGTGCTGCTGGTGCTCGCGGCGCTGTCGTTGTTCTCGGTGAGCGAAACCGAGTTCGCCATTCGCACCGAATTCGGCAAGATCGTGGGCATCGATTACACGCCCGGGCTGCATGTGAAGTGGCCGTGGGACGTGGTGACCAAATTCGACAGCCGCATCCTCTCGCAGTCCTACACCGGCGAGACGTTCCTGACGAACGACGGCCGCGGCCTGATCGTGGACTTCTACGTGAAGTGGCGCGTCAAGGACCCCTCGCTGTACTTCACGGCCACGGGCGGACTGGTCGAGCTGGCCGGCGAGCGTCTGGCGGAGATCGTCAAGGACGGGATCAAGAGCGTGGTGGCGCAACGCACGCTGCAGCAGATCGTCTCCGCCGAGCGTGCCGCGGTCACCGGCCAGATGTTTGGCCAGGCGAGCCGCAACGCGGCGGGACTGGGCGTGGACCTGGTGGACGTGCGCGT
>JGI12053J15887_10001276_pt1 | contig 11568 bp, 1 predicted proteins | sample MedBloCAOM1_O3_FD_15887 | JGI IMG/M metagenome (IMG submission 15887)
TTGGAGTGAGGATCCCACCAGGCGCCCGCTCCTTATATCTTTAGTTATTTAGTATTCTGAAGCTAATTCCTGTTTATACCAATGTAGGGTCAGACCTCAATACTTGTTCATCGAAAAATAGCTAGAAAATAGTGAGTATATTTCTTTCCTTGGAGTGAGGATCCCGCTCCTTATATCTTTTATTATTTAGTATTCCGATGCTAATATCTGTTTATACCAATGTAGGATAAGAACTTGATACTTGGTTATCAATATATATATATATAATAGTAAGTATATTTATTTTCTTGGAGTGAGGAGCCTCTCAGGTGCTCATTATATTTTTATTTATTCAATATTTTGATGCTAGCACCCTGTTTATACCAATGTAGGATCGAAACTTGACACTTGGTTGTCGAAAAGATAAAAAGTGAGTATATTTTCCTTTCTTGGAGTGAGGCCCCCCACAGATGCCCACTCCCTTTTTCCATACTGTTTCATAGCTTCAATACTGATACTATGTTTATATCAATGTAGGATCAGATCTTGGAACTTAGTCGTCAAAAAGATAAAAAGTGATCATATTTTCCTTTCTTGGAGTGAGGAGCTCCGCAGGCGCCCGCTTCCTTTTTCCATACTGTTTCATAGCTTCAATACTGATACTACTATGTTTATATCAATGTAGGATCAGAACTTGGCACTTCATTGTTGTTTAATAAATTGTGAGTAATTTTTTTTATGATAGTGAGAAGTTGTAGTTGTCTTGATGCAGTTGATTACTTTTACAAATAATGATAAACAAAATTTTGCCGAAGACCTTTTTTTTTATGTCTTGTTTTTCAATGACAAATTATGAAAACTGCAAACAAAGTATCTGAACTGTTACTTTATGGTTATGGATGATGAATGATTGAATGTTAATCAACATATTCATATGCATCTAAAGTCTTTAATTTATTTTTCAGCATAAAATGCTAAGATTGCTCTGTATTGTCCAATTGTTTTTAAAGGAACAACATCATCTGTCTGCATTAAAGAGTTTTCTTTTCGACAGAGAGATCTAGTTGTTTGTCCATCATGATACCAAACAGTAAGACTTTCATCAACTAATCTTGCAGTGAAATGATTTCCATTTGAGTATATGATTCCTTTTAAGATGTATTCTTTTTTTGAATTTGAAACGTCAAATTGAAGGCGTTGGTTTATGTCAATCCAGGGTGCTAGTGCAAACATCAAAACCGTTGGGAGTTCATCAATGTGTTGAGTGTTATAGAGTGGAAAGTCCTTCTTTATGAAATGGTGGCATTTCAGACAAGTCTTGTTGGTTATCTCATCCTTTTTGATAATTTTATAATCCAAATATACCTGTACAGATGCTGCATTCTGCAGGATCTCCCTATCTGATGAACTCCACCCGACAGCAGTGTAGTCGCTAAGATATGAACATTGATTCTTAGTTGTAAATCGACAATTTCGGCAATGTAAATGTGATGTTACATATGATTTTGAAGAGGTAAAATCTCTAACTAGTTCATCTATATCTGTGTAATTTTTTCCATAACGGTACTGTAAAGGTTTCTCATGATTTAATTTTGATCTTATGTAGTCACGAACTGATTTGAAAGTGCAAATTTTGTTTAATAATGATGTAAATTTTGAATCTAGCATTTGAATCCACTGACTCCCATTTTTAAAATATGCTTTATGCTTTAATTGACCTTCATTCCATATGTGGTAAAGTACTGTTAACAAAGAATCATATGCGCAACTGTAGTCCTTTTCATCCCAAGTAAGACCCAAGGGTGACTGCATGTTTAAATTTTGAGAAGATGTCGAACATAATTTAATTTTTTTAAGACTGTCTTCAACAGAATGTGAGTCTGGAAGTTTTCGTTTATTTTTTATTTCATCCGTGTTAGAATTTGTAAGGTTTTGATACATGTTCATGTTCCATGTACCATCTTCACCTTTCTCCTTGATAATACATTCCCCATCTGATAATTTCAAAGCTCGATGCAAGTTATTAGAGTACTTACACTTAATTTCATTCTGATATTTATATATCATGGGGTTACGTAAAGGTCCAGAATAATTTTTATTCAATTGGCCTTCGTAAATTTCTTTTGTGATGCTGTCCAAAAGATGTAGTTCTCTAAACTCCTGTCGCAAGTGCCCAGGCAATCCTTTTGTGACTTTAATGAAATTAAATCCCTGAATAATAAGGGTTCCTGCAGCATTTGAACTTCGAGACAAACATGTATATATCGATTGAAAGTTCTTACAATGGCTAAGATTCACAGGGTTTTGAAGGCGAGTTTTTCCTTGTGATCCATAATCTGTCATGGAGAAATTTGGTAAGACATTTATTTGCTGTCTAATTATATTTATTTCGCGGTCGTTGGGCAAGCTACATTTAATTTTTTTCGACATTCTAGTCATTGGTATGACATTTCTAGGCAAATGTGGCAATTCTATGGTTTTAGGTGGATTCTTAAGCTCTAAATACAAGGTCTCTAAAACCTTTTGGCCTTTTGGACCATCTATAGCATCCCAACCAACAACATAGGCTTCTTGACCTTTCGTAATACAAAGTTCTGTGGCATCATTATTTCTTATCATGATTGGCATTCCTAAACATAGAGACAATTTGCCTGGAAAATGTTCACTAGAATGCGGACTAGATTCCCAAAGTGTTTTTTGAACATTATCTGGAATATCAATATTTGCTGAAATTTTTTTAGATGCTCGTGATCCTCTCTTCTTCCGTTCTAGACCAACATTCCCTAGCTTGTCAATGGAATAAAAATGAGTCAATTGTTGACCTGTTTCTTCAGCAAAACGTATTGAGCATGACTCATTTATTTGATCTTTCTGAGTATTTAAAGATGTTATAATAGACTCATTCTTGAAGTTTGGATCCGACAGCAATTTATCACTTTTAATTCTATTTCTATCCACACGTAGTGTATCCAAAAATTCTAAATCATCTTCTGTGCAAGCTGCATATCTCATATTGCTTAAGGCGGTTCTGAATTTTATATCATCTTCTGACATCTCTGTCTGTCTCATATTTTGAGTCAAGACGACAACAGTTGTTATTTGATGCCATAAAATTTTGCCTATTGTTGATTCTTGATCTCTTTTAGACATAGTGTTTTTTTGATCCTTGGAAACAATATTACTGTATAATGGAGAGCCATTAGTTGGCGGGAGCTGAGCAAAGTCGCCAGCCAAAATTATGTTTTTTCCTCCAAATGGCTTAATATGTTCATTCGTGACTTTTGAAAGCTGAGAACTTATAGTGTATAGTTCATGGCAAGCAATCATTGATATTTCATCAATAAATATATAATCAACTCCTTCTAAACGTTCTTGCACTTCTTTAATAATGCTGTTTTCATTTTTTACAGATTCCTCTTCACTACTATTATTAGATGATCGGATTCCAAGAATTGAATGATATGTTGAGCCATTTAATAGAGCAGCTGCCGTTCCTGTAGGCGCCAAAACTATAAATCTATGATTTTCTTGTCTTTGATCAAACATTGATATCAATGCTTTAATTACCCGAGTTTTCCCAGTTCCACCCATACCTCCTAAATGCATTTTTAGTTGTTCTGGACAAGTTTCTGAGGCATGATTAGCTATGATGTGGAATGCTCTTTTCTGTTCCTTGTTGAGTGAAAAATCAACAATGGTTTTTGAGATAATTTCACGGTCTTTAAAACTTTCAGCTTGAAAATCATGCATAAAATATTCTGCAGGTAGCAGTTTGACGTCTGAAGGCTCTCCAGAATTTTTTATTATATCCTGTGATGTGTTTTCGGCAGGTGAGAAATTTTTCTTTTTAACATTCAACAAACTTTCTCGACATTGTTTCACAATATTTTTCCATTGTAATCCAGTCTTGTACATAGGTGGACGAAATTCTTGGATGTTCACATTCGAGTTTGCATTTTTCTCACCATTCAACCATCCAACCTTGTTCAACAATAAATCGGTTTCAATCATTTGTTGAGCCTTTTTAATTGCATTTGGACCCAAGAATTCTTGATCACCATAATCCTCTTCAAAATTTGCATTTATTCCTAAATTACAATTGTTATCATATTGATCTTGAAACGAAGAGGGGTTGTTTTGTTCGTTTAATCTACATTGTCTTTTTAATATTGCATGATAGTCATCTCTTTCATCCAAGCATTCGTAACGTAAATTGAAATTGTTCATAATTTTTCTTTCAACATCATTGAATTCATATGATGTAAACACTTCTGCCCATGTTTGATGTTTTTCTTTCAGATCACAACTGCTTCTCCATGGCTTGAAGAGAGTTAACATTGTACGACAATAGTATTCGAAATCACCTTGGTCGCATCGAGGCAGTGGCCCTCCAATAAAATTCAATACAAATGTATCTTCTCTTGAAGAGACAAGTTTTACCATATGAGAATTACTTTGAGCATGACCAGGTAAAAATCTAAAATATGTATTATCCTTTTTATTGCGTGGAACTTTTACTTTCACTGATAATTTTGACCAATCATATAATGACGAAGAATTATATACTTCAGGACGGTATTTATAGTCATCAACCTTTGAAGTTGCCACATATTCACTGCCATCTTGTGAAATTAGTAGTTTTTCATCAGTGAAATCATCTTCATCTTTGTCCTCATCGTCACTGTCATATCTAGTTTCATGTTCATCTTGATTGTCACCCTCTATATCATTGTGATAAATTTCTTCTTCGATAGGTATCAAATTTTTTATAGTATCAAGTCCTCCCTTGGAAAATTTATTTGGATTATCAATATCCATTGCCTTATCATTTGAGGGAGATACTTCTACGTCAAGTTTTGAAAAATCGAAATGTGTTTCATGACTAAGATCATCAATATTAGTAGAAAATTGGGAGATTTCTATTTCTTTTTTTTGAGACGCATCTTCCATTAATACATCAATGTCACAATCATCAGAATTTTTGTCTTTAGAAAACAGCAAGATATTTTTTCCTTCTTCTTGAAACACATCTTCCATTTTTATATCAATGTTGTGATTTTGACTTGTGCTCCCATTTGGTGTTTCTGACTTTGTAATATCATTAACAAATGATTTCCACCAAAACGGAATAAACTTATGCGATGTATAATGATCAGGTTTTTGTAAGAGATACATAGAAGCCATAGGACTCCCGATTTCCATCTTAGAAGACAAAGCATTTACAATTTTTAATATTAATTTTCGTGCATCATCTGTTCGTGAATTATCATCAGGCTCTAAGTTCGCATTTTTGTCAAATACATTGTAAGCAGTTGCAAATATTTGATATGTTTTTAATGTAGGTTTAGCAATATAATCGGTGACATATGAAATAACTGCTTTCATTGAAGTTCCTGAAAGTAAACTTGTAACATCCGTATTGCATCTAAAAATGTAGGTTACACAAGGTGATATGGTATTCAGCATAGATTCCATTTTCTTTAAGTTTATATAACCGTCCTCAAAGTTAACAGTTGTCTCAGGTACAATAGGCCGTGGAAAGCGAGCTTTACAAATGCCATCTTTATTTAAGCATCCCTTTGCTCTGAATTTATTTTTTTCTGGATCAGAAGAACTGCATCTGTGTACATTCGATCTTAATAAAATATCATCCACAGTGTCATTGAATTTAGACCACCAATGACTTAACAACTGACAAGCATTAAAACTTGTATGTTCATTTGATTCACATGAATTTGGCGGTTCCTCAGGAAGGGTTAGAGTTGGATCCTGATATGACTTATCAACCATTTGAGGTGAAGTTTTTTGGAAAACGGTATGGATTCCCTTTGACCGGTTTTCCATATCTATTGGTATTTTGCTCTTCACATATTCCATTGAACCTGTAAGAAATTCTCCCTTTTGACAACCCTCCAGGTATTGAATGAGATTTTGTTGAAATTCACCATCATTGTCCATGAGTTTGTCTCGAATTTCTTGAGGTGAAAGAGCATTTTTAATAAATAATACTATGTGCAAATGTAATGTCAATCGACCTTGCTGTTCAACAACACCATAGTAACCAGCAGTGTCACCGTATAATCCAGAATGATCAGTGCCAATACCAAGTACATGTTTTATAAACATGCGAACCATGAAATCAAAAAAGCGTGATGCAGCAACAGGATTTTGTGCAATAAGCAGATTTCGTTCATTTGCTGATCTTAACTCAGGTTTAAATTCAATGTCTTTATCTGCATAATACAAACATATTGGATGACGACTGTCAGCAGGTGAAAGTGTTATAAACCACGATGGTGCACCAAGTTGCGATATCATTGACCATATTTCATTTCGCATATGTTTTTTAGATGTTATTGAGCCTTTCACAAATCCTCCGACATGATCTAAATCATTTAAAAGTTGATAACATTTTTTTTCTTCAATTGTTGTAGGTGAAAACTGTGCTCCATTTGAAAGTTTGTCACTTATGTTTTTGAGGACTTCGCGATTTAAAGATTTTAACCTATTAGATATGTCGGGCCACCTTTTTCTTTTAGCTAAAAGAAAACTTCCTGTAACACCAGCTTTCAATTGCTCATGATTAAATGCGATCATTGGGAAATAAAAATCAGTTTGAAAACGTTTGTCATGGTACATAAGAAGATTTAATTTTTGAGTGGCTTCGGATATTTTTGCAAAATGGCACTTCTGCCCAATACCTCCAGACCCATAAGGAAAAAGCCAAGGGAACATTTGGGGATATGCCTGTGGATTATCATACATTGATTGTGGTTTTGAATCATGACTAATACCTAATGTTGATCCTTTCTCAATGAGATGTTGCAATGCTTTGGCTTTCAATCTGTCCATAGACATATTTTCAAATTCAGGTCCAGTTAGACCATGAACAGTAAATGGACATGGCCCGTCTGTGGTTCCATCTTCAAATTCATCATCATAGACACTCATTGCAGCTGCAATTTTGTTGCCTGAATCTGGATCTGATTTTGAATATTCAATGTTAACAGGAACTCCTGACAGTGGATAGTCGTTGAGGTTATCTAAAGAAATCTGTAGATCTTCATAGTCAACATGATTCAATTTCAACCATTCTAATGCATCCTTGACCACATTTCTGCGCACTAACATTGGTGTCCGTTTCACATCAGATTCAGTGGGCTGTATAGGACCTTGAAATACAAATGCCAGAATCTCACTTATTTCACGCCTGCTTGGAGGCAATGCATGATAAACTTTAACAGTGGGGTTCGAAAACATTATAACATTGGCAGTCATCTTAGCACGCCCTGATGAGACGCGTACCAGACATTTGTTGTGTCGAATCCTTGATATTAACATCTTCTCCGCAAAAGTCAAGTTTTGTAATACTGATGGAATAGGACCTATCCAAAAAGAATTTGCTAGAGACTCGGGTGGTATTTTATCTTTCTTCAAAAAGCATTGACATGTTTGACAGACATGGTGACAATCTTCGGCAAGTATTGGTCCTCTAAGTGGCATTACAGGATCAGATTCGTGCAGCCTTTCATATCGACCGACATCACCTGGCGAGATGACCTTTAAATCAAATTTTATTTCATTTAATAATACCATTTCATTGATAGGTGACAATTTACCGCACACAGCACAGCCTCCTTCAATGAAATTTTGTGGAGCTGTATCGTTGCAGAACCCTTGAATTATTGACTGTACTAATGCCTTTGAAGGAGGATCAGGTGGAAATTTTGATGGAATATTGACAATTTCTGTCTTTATTTCCTTTTTTTTCTTCGATCTGTCCCTTTTTATTTCTATTTTTTCAGTAAGTACAGATACATAAAGATCACACTGAGTACAATGATGATTGTGAAAATAAGTCAACATCGTCTTTTTTTCAATGCGCCTTGGCATGGGTATATTGTGTAGATCACTCATATCTTGTAACTCCTTCATATTGAGATACATTGTCAGTTTTTCTAGTGGAATTCTAGAAAAATAAAGTGGAACAGATGATTCCAATATGTCGTTTGAAGTGGCACTTAAAATTTTATATTCATTGAAATGGAAATGTCTGCCTTTGAAATACTGGCTGTTATTCAATAGTTTAGCATCTGTACATGTTTGAAGATAATCATGAACAATTTCTCCATCCATTGAAATTTGATGCCTGCCACCGGCAAAAAAATAACTTTTAAAATCTTGGTTTCTTTCCATAAATTTGTTTGAAGATGATGACATGTTATATATATTTTTTTTATGTTTCTTTTTCACTTTCATTTTTCTCCCAATTGGAATACAGTAACCATATGAAAATGAAGACGCATATCTCAAGCAAAGTTCAAAACAATACAAGGCATAATCATGCTTTTTCATGAAATTGCGACGGAGTGAAAATTCAAGTTTTCTGCATTTTATCATAGTCATGAAAATAGAACCAGATGAAAATAAATGTGATCGTAGGAAATGTGAATTTATTTTTTCCCATTTGAATTTATCTTTTTCCCTTCTTTTTAGAGATTGTTTAAATGACATATGATGTTCATCTGATGGTGGAAAGAATCCCAAAGAAACATTTTCGTAGCGAACCACTTTAGAGGCCCTAACACATTCTTGAGAACATTCCCATGTTGTGTGGCTATCATACAATGATAGAACAGATATCACGCATTCATTTACATTCAACATCAAATTACAAATTCTATTCTGATTCTCAGAATATTCGTGCAGCAAGCAATCATTGCTTGACAGCAGAACGAGTTCTGACAACTCGTTTTCATAGCACGCTGTGCATGGCACTCCATACACATTACGCAACTTAAAGAGCTGTGTCTCAGAATATACATGTAGCAAGTATTCATTGCTTGACAGAAGAATGAGTTTTGACAACTCGTTTTCGTAGTACACTGTGCATGGCATTCCATACACAGTACGCAACTCCTTGTGGAGCTGCGCATGCAGCAAGCATTCATTACACGACAGCAGAACGAGTTTTTCTGACTCGTTTTCATAGTTCACCGTGCATGGCATTCCATACACAGTACGCAACTCCTCGTGGAGCTGCGCATGCAGCAAGCATTCATTGCTCAACAGCAGAACAAGTTTTTCTGACTCGTTTTCATAATTCACCGTGCATGGCATTCCATACACAGTACGCAACTCCTCGTGGAGCTGCGCATGCAGCAAGCATTCATTGCTCAACAGCAGAACAAGTTTTTCATACTTGTTTTCACGCAACACTTCATGGAGCCACGCAAGCAGCAAGCATTCATTGCTCGACAGCAGAACAAGTTTTTCATACTCGTTTTCACGCAACTCCTCATGGAGCCACGCATGCAGCAAGCATTCATTGCTCGACAGCAGAACGAGTTTTTCATACTCGTTTTCACACAACTCCTCATGGAGCCGCGCATGCAGCAAGCATTCATTGCTCGACAGCAGAACGAGTATTTCTGACTCGTTTTTAAGCAAGCATTCATCGCTTGACAGTAGAACGAGTTTTTCTGACTCGTTTTCATAGTTCACTGTGCATGGCATTCCATACACATTAGTCTCATTATATTTGTGCGATACAAAATAACGCATACCATGTTGTATATTGGAATATGTGCTATATTCTAAAATACGGAATGCATGAGTCCCATGGCAAAGACTCGTGAATACTAAAAAGACTGTTGATAATAAATAGTTTCAAAATATAATTGAAGAAACTTACCACGCAAAAAAAAAGCTAAGAAGAGGCAAAGAGTTATCGACAACATGTATGATGATGATGGTTCAGTAAGAAGCTTCGGATCTTACACTTTACTAATAGATGATAAGCCAAGCAAATGTTCGACAACATGCGAGGTGTGACAAACAACTAACAACAAATGTCATGCAGAAAGATATCGTTGATGTTTGTTTGCAACTCTTTCTCCATATTGAAATTTATATAACATGTCTTGATAATATCTATATCGTTGACCACAACCTTTTCACAGCAATTTAACTCTCTATGCTGAGCAACCTCTAAACAAGAGTGGGGTGTTCTATACGCAGCCTCTTCTTTACTTATTATATATATATATAAGCTCACCATTTACAAGCGGCTATACAGATTCCATTAACTTTCACACGATGATCCGAAGACAATAAGAAATGTCAGATGAATCTTGATGGAGAATATTAGTCTGAAACAAAAAGGGGGAGGGAAAATCCTTAATGTTTCCTTCTATGGAAAGACTACAGCGCTACTTACAATACTCGATTCATTGAATCCTCAATACCACTGACCCTCTTTTAATTTTTTAATTTAATTTTATATTTATTTTATTTTTGTTTTTGTTTTTGTTTTTAGCAGTATCAATCACTTTTTATTGCTTTAACATTTACAATACTACCATAACCTTCGAAATCAGAACTACCAGATGGAGAATTCTTTATGAATGCAATAAAACAACCATTCAAATCTTCATAGACATATTGTGTAGCTATTTTAAGAAAATAAAAATAAAAATAAAAAAGGATGATTATAAACCCGCTCAAATTCAACAAATGGATGACATCCCATTCACATTTTCAAAAATGGCCACCCAAGAAGACTATCTTAGCAGTAAGGTCTGAACAAGTATTTCATAGCTAACCTAGATGAGATCAAAAAAAAAATTGAAAGAAATGGATAAAAACTCGCATCTGGATGCAAAATCCAGGCAATATCCACTAAAATCACAATAACTTCGCAATGGCTTATCGCCTCTCGAAATTATAAAATACTGTAACTAAAATAGATGAGGTCAAAAAAGAATTAGAAAAAAAAGGTTAAAAATCCGTACCTGGAGTGCAAGTCCTGATAGATTTTGCCAAAAAAAAGTGATAACTCCACAAGAACTGACGAGATCAGTTCGAAAGTTCAATGGTGTATACTGTAGCAAGAATAGATCAGATTGAATTAAGAAATATGGGTAGAAGTTCATACCTGCAAACATAAAAAAGAACAAAAGGAAATACGATAATGCTACTAAAGAAGTGACCCAAGAAAAAACAAAAGCAGTGACTTACCAAAGTATACCAGTGTCAGCAAGATACAGACAACAAAACTCCAGAATTTTTTTATTTACCATTATTAGATAGTAGAATCTTACATTGTGAAGACGAAAGTTTTGTTACTTTAGTTGTATACCAGTGTCAAATAGACACAAACATCAAAAGTCCAGCAATCTTTTATTGACCATTATTTGTTTAGCAGAATCTTACACTGCGAAAGTTTTGTTACCTTTTGGTTGTATACCAGTGTCAAATAGATACAAACAGCGAAAGTCCAGCAATCTTTTATTTGCCATTATTTGTTTAGCAGAATTTTACACTGTGAAGACATTACTTTTGGATGTATACCAGTGTCAAATATATACAAACAACAAAAGTCCTGCAATCTTTTATTTACCATTATTTATTCATCAATATCTACAGAAAAAGTAAATAACTTACTGATATCTGTATTAATCTGCACATGTCCATCACATTTCCCATTGAAATTAATATATCTTAAGAGCCACTGGGCGCATCCTTTTGCAAATTTGTAGGCGCATTCCAGAGCTATGATAGAGCAAAATTTTAAAAAAAATTAAAAAA
>JGI12053J15887_10001277_pt1 | contig 11564 bp, 9 predicted proteins | sample MedBloCAOM1_O3_FD_15887 | JGI IMG/M metagenome (IMG submission 15887)
CATCTTGTCGTCGATGCCCTTGATGTAGAAGTTCATGCCGAGCACCTGGCCATCGGCCAGATGATCGCCGCCCTTGCACTCAACTTCCTTGCCGTCCTGGCCCACGACAGGACATTTGAATGGATACAGCTTGCCTGCGGTGATGGCGGCCTGGGTATCTTCAGCCAGTTTCTTCACATCGTCGGGCATGTTGGTGTAGGGCGCCATCTCGAACATCTTGGTTTCCAACCCGCCCCAGGTGTCTTCCTCCTTCCAGGTGCCGTCGAGCTCAGCCTTCACGCGTGCGATGTAATAAGGCGCCCAGGTGTCGAGAATCGAGGTGAGCTGCGCCTTTGGTCCGAACTTGATCATTTCGGAATCCTGGCCGAACGCCAACTTGCCGCGCTCGCTCGCCACCTGCATCGCCGCCGGGCTGTCGGTATGCTGCATGATCACGTCGGCGCCCTGATCGAGCAGTGCCTTGGCGGCGTCGGCTTCCTTGCCGGGATCGAACCACGAGTTCACCCAGATGATCTTGACCTTGGTGTCAGGTTTGACGGTCTGCGCGCCGAGCATCGTGGCATTGATGCCCGAGACGACCTCCGGGATCGGGAACGAGCCAATATACCCGAGCACTCCGGCCTTCGACATCTTGGCCGCGATCTGGCCCTGAATGAAGCGGCCCTGATACCAGCGCGCCGAATAGGTCGACATGTTCTTGTCGCGCTTGTAGCCCGAGCAGTGTTCGAAATGCACGTTCGGGTACTTCTTCGCCACCTTCAGCGTCGGGTCCATGTAACCGAACGAGGTGGTGAAGATCAGCTTGTTGCCGGCGCGCACGAGCTGCTCGACGGCGCGCTCGGCGTCGGGTCCCTCGGGGACGTTCTCGAGGAAAGTGGTCTCGATCTTGTCGCCGAATTCCTTGACCACGGCCTGGCGCGCAAGTTCATGCTGGTAGGTCCAGCCGAGATCTCCGATCGGGCCGAGATAGATAAATCCTACTTTGAGCTTGTCGGCAGCGGAAGCGCTGAACAGACTGGCTCCTGCACTGAGCATCACCGCCGTCGCAGCAATGAGAATCTTTCTCATGGGTTTCTCCTGACACTAAGGGGTGGACTGATTGTCCCGATGCGCACGCGCCCCGTCGCGCGCGCTTCGGGTATTATCGATCGGGCACGAACACCGTTCCCAGCGCCGCCGGCGCGGTCGAGCCGCCGGTTCTTGCGCGCGAAATCAGAACCAGAACGATAACGGTTGCGAGATACGGCAATGCCGACATGAACTGCGACGGGATTCCGACGCCCGCGCCTTGCGCATGCAATTGAAGGATCGTCACCGCGCCGAACAGATACGCACCGATCACCAGCCGGCCCGGGCGCCATGACGCGAACACGACCAGTGCGAGCGCTATCCAGCCGCGGCCGGCGGTCATGCCCGGGATGAAGAACGGCGTATAGGCCAGCGGCAGATAGGCTCCGGCGAGCCCTGCGCATGCGCCGCCGAACATCACCGCGAACATTCTGATCCGAAGCACGGGATATCCGAGCGCATGGGCCGAGATGTGATTGTCGCCGACGGCGCGCAACACCAGTCCGGTCCGTGTCCGGTAGAGAAACAGCCAGACGCCGATCACCAGCGCCAGCGAGAAATAAATGAAGGCGTCCTCGCCGAACAGGATACGCCCGACCAGCGGAATGTCGGTCAGGCCCGGGATGTAAAGATGCGGAGCCGGCGTTATTCTTTCGCCGACGAAGCCGGCGCCGATCAGGCCGGATAGTCCGATGCCAAGGATCGTGAGCGCGAGCCCCGTGGCGACCTGGTTGACCGCGAGGCCCAGCGTCATCGTCGCGAAGATCAGCGACAGCAATATGCCCGCGACGATGCCGCAGAGCGCGCCGAGGATGGTCGAGCCGGTGAGCCAGGCGCCGCCGAATCCGCAGGCCGCGCCCACGATCATCATGCCCTCGACGCCCAGATTGAGCACGCCGGAGCGCTCGGTGACGAGTTCGCCGGTGGCCGCGATCAATAGCGGCGTCGACGCCGCGAGCACCGAAAGAATGATGGCCTCAAGCAACCCCACTGGACACCTTTCGCGTCGGGAAAATCAGCCGGAAGCGGTAGAGAATGAGGCTGTCGCAGGCGAGCACGTAGAACAGCAAAATGCCCTGAAATACCTTGGTGACGTCCAATGGAATTTTCATCGCGATCTGGGCCTGCTCGCCGCCAATGAAGGTGAGTGCGAGGAAAAGGCCTGCAATTAATATTCCAATTGGGTTCAGGCGCCCGAGAAACGCGACGATGATCGCGGTGAAACCATAACCCGGTGAAATGCCCGGCTGAAGATGCCCGACCGGTCCGGCGACCTCGATGATTCCCGCCAGCCCGGCCAGCGCGCCGGAGATAGCGAAAGTCAGAAGAATCAACTGGTTGGAATTGAAACCGCCGAAACGCGCTGCGCGGGGTGCGGCGCCGACGACGCGGATCTCAAAACCCTTGATGGTGCGCCCAAGCAGAACCGCCGCCGCGGCGACGACAACCAGCGTGATGACGGCGCCAAGATGCAGACGGCCGCCTTCAATCAGGACCGGCACGGTTGCGACCGGATCGAACTCCGCGGTGGTCGGGAAATTGAACCCGGCCGGATCGCGCCAGGGACCGCGTACGAGATAGTCCAGAAAAAGGTCCGCCACATACACCAGCATCAGGCTGGTAAGAATCTCGCTGGCGCCGAACCGGACTTTGCAGATCGCCGGTATCAGGGCATAGAGCGCGCCCGCCGCCGCGCCGAGCAGCAACATCGCGGGCATCACCCAATGTCCGGCGTCGGTGCCTTGCGTTTTCACGGCGAGCCAGCTGCCGGCAACGGCGCCCACCAAAAACTGTCCTTCGGCTCCGATGTTCCAGACGTTGGCGAGATAACAGAGCGACAACCCGACCGCGATCATCACCAGCGGCGTCGCCTTCACCGCGATTTCCTGCAGCGAATAACTGTCGGTCAAGGGATCGATGAAATAGACGCCAAGCGCGGAGATCGGATTTTTGCCGAGGATCGCAAACAGGATGCTCATGGTCACAATCGTCAAGCCGATTGCGATCAGCGGCGAAACCAGCGCGATCGCGTTCGATCGCTCGGCGCGCTTTTCAAGCACCAACTGCATGGGCCGGTTCCTTCTGCTCCAGACTGCTTCCGCCCATCAGCAGGCCGAGCTTCTCGCGGTTGGCGTCCGCGGTGGCAAGCGGTTCCGAGAGGTGGCCGTGGAACATCACGGCGATCCTGTCGGCGATTTCGGCGAGTTCGTCGAGGTCCTGGCTTGTCACCAGCACGGCGGCGCCNGCCGCGGCGAGATCGAGCAGGGCCTGCCGGATGACGGCGGCAGCACCGGCGTCGACGCCCCAGGTCGGCTGGCTGACCACCAGGACAGCCGGGTTGCGCAGAATTTCGCGGCCGACGATGAACTTCTGCAGGTTTCCGCCGGACAGGCTTGCTGCTTCGGGATCGCGCTTGGCCTTGCGCACATCGAACGCCGCGGTCGCGCGGTCGACCGTCGATAAGGTCGCGGCGGTGTTGACGAAACCATGCCGGACCATTCCGCTGGCCGCGTGACCCGTCAGCAGGGCATTCTCGGAAAGTTTCATGCGCGGCGCAGTGCCGTGACCCAATCGTTCTTCGGGCACGAAAGCTGCGCCAAGCTTGCGGCGCTGCGTGATGGAAAGATGTCCCGCGGCAATTCCGTCGATCACCACCGTGCCGGGGTCTTGCGCCAGCCGCTCTCCCGAAAGCGCTGCGAAAAGCTCATCCTGGCCGTTGCCGGCGACGCCGGCGATGCCCAGGATTTCGCCACCCTTCAATTCAAGCGAGATGTGATCGAGCCTGACGCCGTGAGGATCGTCGGGCTCCAGGCTGAGATCGTTGACGACGAGGCGCGGCACCGTGGTCCGCCGTCCGGCGGCGGCCTTCACTTCCTTGATGTCGGCCCCGACCATCATGCGCGCAAGCGATGCGGCGGTTTCCGCTTGCGGGTTGCAGGTCGAGATCTTCTTGCCGCCGCGCAGAATCGTGGCCGTATCGCACAGCCGTTTCACCTCTTCCAGCTTGTGGCTGATGTAGAGGACGGCACGGCCCTCGGCCTTCAGTCGGTCCAGCACGACGAACAACTGGTCGGCTTCCTGCGGGGTCAGTACCGCGGTCGGCTCATCCAGGATCAGGAATTTGGGATTTTGCATCAGCGCCCGAACGATTTCGATGCGCTGACGCTCGCCTACCGACAGTTGCCAGACCTCGCGCCTGGGATCGAGCGGAAGTCCGTAAACATTGGACACTTCCTCCAGACGCGCCGACATGTCCTTGAACGATTCCTTGCCGTCCAGACCCAGCGCCACGTTCTCGGCGACGGTGAGATTGTCGAACAGCGAGAAATGCTGGAACACCATGCCGATGCCGCGCGCGCGGGCTTCCGATGGCCCGGAGAGGGTCATTTTCTCGCCCTGCCAGCGCATTTCACCATCGCTCGGCTGTATCAAGCCGTAGACCGCCTTGACGAGCGTCGATTTCCCCGCGCCGTTCTCGCCGAGCAGCGCATGGATCTGCCGCGGCCAGATATCGATATCGATCTGGTCGTTGGCGAGAAAATTGCCGTAGCGTTTGGTCAAGCCAACCGTCTGAAGTAACGGCGTTTCGCCGAGACGCTGCCCGGTTGGCGTCGGATCTAACATTCGTTGTCACGCGCGCTCAAGGGATTGCTGCCTCAATACTGGGCTAGTTTGGACGCCGGTGTAAGTAGTGAAAAAGCGCCAGCGTTTGCCCAACCCGAAGGCAGGCGGCGGCCTGCAATNTCCCTCTCCGCCTTTCCTGCATTACCTCCGCCTTTGCCGGCGTGATTCGCATTGGCGGTGGGTCGATGTCGCGTTTCACGCGAACAGGNAAAAGCCTGTTGCAAAATTGTGACGGTCGAGAGCAAATCGGAACCNTCGGATCAGGCATGCCGTGAACGTGAGCAGGATCATCCGATCGGGGGAGCACCCGGCAAGCCTCAAATTGCGTGCCGGGTCCCGTCGCCAGCATTGCGGCAAATTGTCTCAAAAAGCCAATAAAAACGGGCAGAACCGTGCCCCGAGATTGCCTTTCTGTTTGCGCGCTCAACCCGACGGCGGGCGTCGAGTTGCATGCAACTCGCCCCACACTGGCCATTCTTGATGAAACTTACGCCAAGCCATGGGGAAACTTGAGGCTTCTCGCGTCCGTCGAACGGCGCAAGTGTGGCCGCAGCGGGCCTTGATCTTTCGATCGTCAAATTTGGGGAACTCAGAATGTCGTACCGGATTAAAGCAATTGCGGCAGCGGTGCTGTCACTTGCTACACTCGCACTCGCACCTACTGGCTTCGCCAGCGCTGCGGACATGGCCGTCAAGGCAAAGCCGATCGTCGACGTGCCGTTCTTCTTCGTGATCGATGACCGGGTGACTTATTCGTATATCTTCAACGGCACCGATCCGGGTGTCTTTACCGTACGTCCCGACGGTACTTTCAATGGCAAGACCGCAAAGCAGGTTTATTCGTTCACCCACTTTGACGCATGGGCATACGGCACCAACTTCTTCACCATTTCAATGTTCAAGTCGGATCATAACGATCCCGCGAACGGCTGCGCATTTCCCAATCCCGGCAATTGTGCCGGCGCAACGGAAATTTACGGTCTGTTTCGAAGCACCTTCGGCTTCAACGAAATCTTCAACACCAAGGCCTTCAGCGTCGGGCCTTTGCATAACGTGTCGTTCGAAATCGGAGCCGACGCCAACACAGAAAACAACACTTTGGCCCCGGCCAAGCGTGACCTCGTCGCCGGTTGCAGTTCGCCTTCGATCTTCCCTACAAGGGCTACTTCAACGTCGCACCCTTGTACTACAAGGAAATCAATCACAACGCGTTCACCCAGTGCGGCTTTGTTGGTGGAACTCCCGCGTTCACCTGTCTTTCGGACGGCAACACCGACTACAAGGGGACATGGGCTGTTGAGACCAATTATTACATGGACCTCGGCTTCCTCCCGCCATCCGTGGACTATTTCTCCATCAGCGGCCGCGCCGCCTGGTATGGCAAGAAGGGATTTGAAAACTCGCCCCTTGGCGCTGCTCCCGGTGGCGGCGGTACGCCGACCGCGATCGAATTCAACAGCGAACCGATCCGCCTAACGTTCGACGCCAGCAAGGCTGTCTTGGGTGCGAAATATTCCCACTTCGTCGACGTGTGGGTTGCCTATCGCTACTGGCAGAACAAATTCGGCCTCGATCACGCCAACAGTCTCGTGTGTAATGTGGTGGTTCCCGGCGGCCTGAGGAGCAATAACAGCTGTACCGAATCGTCGCTCTACTCCGGCATCACTGTGAAGTTCTAAACGCCTGATCTTCCTCCAGGTGAAAACGATGGCGCCGCGATGGACCCCGCGGCGCCATCTTCCTTTTTGAGTTGAGTAAAAGCTATTTGTTCCAGACGCCGGCGTGCAAAGCCTCCGCCTCGTCCTCAAGCAACGGTCCTTTGACCTCCGTCGGCCGTTGTCCGCTCTTGAACACCTCGCGGCAGGGCAGATCGAGCGTGGGGTTTTCAGGGTGATTGCCGGTAACCGCACGCAATCGATGTTCGCTGAGCCCGTAGACCAGGCGGCCGATGCCGGCCCAGTAGACGGCGCCCGCGCACATCGCACAGGGTTCGGCGGACGAATAAAGCGTGGCACTGCCGAGGACATCCGGGCTGAATGTCGTGCAGGCCTGCGTCGCGAGCAGGCGTTCGGCGTGGGCCGTGCCGTCGCGAGCGGGCATGTAGCCGTTCTCGGCCTCGATCAGCACGTTGCGATTCCGATCGACAAGAACGGCGCCGAAGGGATGATTGCCGTGGGTCAAAGCGCGGCGGGCGACCTCGAACGACCGGCGCAGAAAATGCTCGTCGAGCTCCGGGGTATTCATGTTCGAAATACTGTCCATGGCCGCTCCTGCCGCCCGGTCCATCATGCAGACGGAAGGAACGACAGGCAACCGGAAGGATTAGCGCCCCGCCATGTGCCGTCCGATTTCGGTGAGGTCGGCTTCGCTGGCGCGGGCTTCATAGACGAACTGGCCGTGAAACATCACGACCAGGCGATCTGACAGCTCAAGCAGCTCGTCAAGGTCCTCGCTCACCAAGAGCACGGCGGCGCCACGGTTTCGCGCGGCCATGATCTCGGCGTGGATTTGCGCCACCGCCGCGAAATCCAGACCGAAGCAGGGATTGGCGGCGATCAGCACCTCGACATCGCCCCCGAGTTCGCGCGCCAGCACGGCGCGCTGCACATTGCCGCCCGACAGCGCCGAGATCGGCGTATCGGGCGTGCGGGTCTTGATCTTGTATTGCGCGATCTTCTTGTCGGCGTCATAGCGAAACGCCGCGCGGTTGAGCCACCAGCCGCCGCTGGCAAACGGCGCGCGGTCGAACTCGCGGAAGGCGATATTGTCGGCGACGCTCATACCGCCGACGCAGGCGTTCTTCAGCGGCTCTTCCGGCAGCAGCGACATCTTGTGGCGGCGCATTTCCTCGCGGCTGGCGTGATAGATATCGCCGGCCACGCGAATTTCGCCGCTTTCGGCCTCGCGCTGACCGGCCAGCACCTCGACAAGCTGGCGCTGGCCGTTGCCGGAAACGCCGGCGATGCCGACGATCTCTCCGCCACGGACGGCGAGCGAAACATCATGCACCGCGACTGCGCCGGCATCGTCGAGCGCGTTGAGCAGGCTCAATTCGAGCCGCGCCTCGCCGACTTCTCCGACCCGGGCCGGCTGAATGGTCAATTCTTCCGCGCCGATCATCATGCGGGCCATGCTGTCCGGCGTCAGATCCGCGACGCGGCCGTGACCGGCGAGCTTGCCGCGGCGAAGGATCGTCACGTCGTCGGCGAACGCCATCACCTCGCGGAATTTGTGCGTGATCATCAAGATCGTCAGGCCGCCATTGACGACCATGGCGCGCAGCATGCCCAGCACTTCGTCGGCTTCGCCCGGCGTCAGCACCGAGGTCGGCTCGTCGAGAATCAGAAAGCGCCGCTTGAGGTAAAGCTGCTTGAGGATTTCGCATTTCTGCCGCTCGCCGGCGGAGATATCGGAGACCCTGGCGTTGAGCGGCACCTGGAACGGCATCCGNGCCAGAAANGCCTCCAGTTGCTTNTTTTCCTTAGNCCAGTCGACAACGGCCGGGACATCGTCGCGCGCCAGCACCAGATTTTCGGCCACGGTCATCGCCGGCACCAAGGTAAAATGCTGATAGACCATGCCGAGCCCGAGTGCATGGGCANCCTTGGGATTGGCGATCGCCTGTTCGCGGCCGCCGACCAGCACACCGCCCTCGGTCGGGTGATAATAGCCCATGATGCATTTNACCAGCGTGCTCTTGCCGGCGCCGTTTTCGCCGAGCAGCGCATGAAACGAGCCGGGCCGTACCTTCANCTCGACTTTGTCCAGGGCTGTGAAATCGCCAAAACGCATGGTCATGGCAACGGCGTCGACGCCAAGCGCCCCGCTCGGCATTGGTGTTTCGCCGATGATCATGACAAGGCTCCGATCAGCGCCGTCGACGTCGCGACCGCGCCGAACACGCCGCCCTGCATCTTGATCATTTTCAGCGCGTGGTCGTGATTGCTCTTGTCGGTGGCCGCACAGCAGTCGTCGATCAACACGCATTCGAAGCCGCGGTCGTTGGCCTCCCGCATGGTGGTGTGGACGCAGACATCGGTGGTGATGCCGGTCAGCACGATGTTCTCGATGCCGCGCAGCCGCAGCATCAGTTCGAGGTCGGTGGCGCAGAACGATCCCTTGCCCGGCTTGTCGATGATCGGTTCGCCCGGCAGCGGCGCCAGCTCGGGGATGATCTCCCAGCCGGCCTCGCCGCGGACCAGCACCCGGCCGCATGGACCGGGATCGCCGATGCCGGCGCCGATCTGGCGCGACCGCCAGCGCTTGTTCGCCGGCAGGTCGGTCAGATCAGGGCGATGACCCTCGCGGGTATGGATGATGTGAAAGCCTTGGGCGCGCATCACCGCGAGCAGGTGCTTGATCGGCTCGATCGGGGCGCGGGTGAGCGAAAGATCGTAGCCCATCTTGTCGACATAGCCGCCGACGCCGCAGAAATCGGTCTGCATGTCGATGATGATCAGCGCGGTGTTTTCGGGGCGCAGATCGCCGTTATAGGGCCACGCATAGGGCTCGGATTTTATGTAGCGCTCTGCCATGACATCATCTCGTCTGTCGCAACGGGTTCATCGGGTGATCGAAAGTTCGGCCGGCGCGCCGGTCAGCGTGCGCTTCGGCGAGCAGGTGATGATCATGATCGCCAGCGTCAGGATGTAGGGCGCGGCATTGAACAAATGATAGCCGGAGGTGACGCCGACCGACTGCAGCGCCGGCCCAAGTGCGGCNGCGCCGCCAAAGGCGAGNGACGCCCACAGGCACAGCATCGGGTCCCATCGGGCAAAGATCACCAGCGCGACCGCGGTNATGCCCTGTCCGCTGGAAAGGCCCTCGTTCCAGCTGCCGGGATAGAACAGCGACAGGAACGAGCCGCCGATTCCGGCGAGGAAGCCGCCGACCATGGTGGCCCGCATCCGGATCGCGAGCACCGAATATCCCATCGCGCGCGTGGCGTCGGAGCTTTCCCCGGCGGTGCGGATCAACAGGCCCCAGCGCGTGGTGCGAAACGCCCAATACAGGATCGGCGCCAGTGCCACGCCGATCAGGAACAGCACATTGATCCGCAGCGCCGCGCGGACCTGGGCTACGTCGCTCCACCAGCCGAAATCGATCGCCGGCAACCGCGGCGCGGTCGGTTCGATCAGCGGCTTGCCGAGATAGAACGCCAACCCGGTGCCGAACAGCATCAGCGCGATGCCGACGGCGACGTCGTTGACCCGCGGCAGCGAACAGATGCCGGCATGCAGCGCGCCAAGGAGCGCGCCGGTGACACCGGCGGCGAGAACGCCGAGCCAGGGCGAGCCCGTGAGATAGGAGATGCCGTAGGCGCTCATGGCGCCCATCACCAGGGTGCCTTCGAGACCGAGGTTGATGCGCCCGGAGCGCTCGGTGATGCACTCGCCGAGGCTGACGAACAGAAATGGCGTGGAGACGCGGATCGCGCCGCCAAACACCGCGAGCGGAACCGTCCAGAGTCCGATCGTTCCATCCGCCATATCAGGATTTGCCTTTCAGAAAGCCAATTCGCCCATACAGCGCATCGCTTGCCAGCACAAAGACGAAGATAATTCCCTGCAGCACCTGGACCGAGGCGTCCGGCAGGCCGAGCCGGCGCTGCAGCAGGCCGCCGCTGGCGCTGATGCCGCCGAGGAGAATGGCGACGGGAATAACGGCAAGCGGATTTTGCCGCGCCAGAAATGCAACAAGAATGCCCGTAAAACCGTAGCCGGCGGCGAGGTTGGCGTTGGTGCGGCCTTGCACGGCCGCGACCTCGACCATTCCGGCGAGGCCGGCCGACGCGCCCGCCAGAAAGCAGATCGTCAGAATGAGCTTGCCGACGCCGAGGCCCACGATCTTCGCCGCGCGAATATTGCCGCCGGCGACTCGCGCCGCGAACCCGAACACGGTGTGATAGATCAGGATGTAGGACGCGATGGCGGCGACCACGCCGAACACCAGACCCCAATGCACGTCGGTGCCGGGTATGGTTCCGATCATGTTGGCGGCGCCGATCTCGCGGGTCGATGGCTTGTTGAGGCTGGCGGGATCGCGCATCATGCCCTCGACCAGATGGTTGAGGATGGCGAGCGCGATGTAGACCAGCAGCAGGCTCGAAATCGTTTCATTGACGCCGCGGTATTGACGAAGCCCGCCGGCGAGCATGATCCACAACCCGCCGCCGATCATGCCGGCCGCGACCATTGCCAACTGCACCACGAGCGGCGGCGCCGATTGCATCACCAGCGCCGCGCTGGTGGCCGCCAGCGCACCGATCAGAAGCGCGCCTTCGCCGCCGATGATGACCATGCCGAGTTGCGCTGGCAGTGCCGTGCACAGCGCGGTCAGGATCAGCGGCGCCGCGCGCGTCAGCGTGTTCTGCCAGGAAAACCAGGTGCCGAACGCGCCCTGATACATGTAGAAATAAAGATCGAGCGGGCTTTTGCCGAACAGCGCCACGAAAATCCCGAACACCCCGAGCGCGCCGACCAGCGCCGCGCCCGGAATCAGGATGTATTCGATGGTCACGCCATAGCGCTGCAGGAATCCCGGATCGGCGGCCGGCGATATCGCGACCGCGTCGGCGGGATCCGCAACGTCTGATGTCACGAAGTCGCTCCGATCACGCCTTCCACCAGATAGTCCATCTTCTCGAGTTCGGGATCCTTCTGGCCGCGCTCGGTCCCGGCGGCGATCACGGTCTTGCCCTTGTTGTCCATGATCGGGCCCTTGAAGATGACGTAATCGCCTGATGTGAGCTTGGCCTTGATATCGTCGGCATGCTTGCGCGCTTCCGCCGAGACCACCTCGCCATAGGGCGAGCACTTGACGATCTCTTCCTTCAGGCCGCCGCGATAGAAATTCGGAATGGCTTCGCCGGC
>JGI12053J15887_10001278_pt1 | contig 11561 bp, 11 predicted proteins | sample MedBloCAOM1_O3_FD_15887 | JGI IMG/M metagenome (IMG submission 15887)
GAGCCGATGCTCGCCGATACGTTGCGGGCGTATCTGGACGGGTTCGGTGACATCGCGGCGGTGGCGCAGCGCCTGCACGTGCACCCGAACACGGTGCGCTATCGCGTCCGCCGGATCGAAAACTGCTGTCGACGTCGCTCGACGACCCCGACGACCGCCTTGTGCTCGCCCTTGGGTTGCGGGCGACCGAGCGCTGAGGGCTGTGGGCTGCCCTGGCGCCAAGATTGCGCTCAAGGCTGTTGCCGTCGCAGGATCACGACCCTCAGTGCAATCTTGAGACGAATCGGCCGCTGTCAACCGGTCGATGGACAGCGAATTCAACCGTCAGGGGGTCGCGCGGCGGCATCGGACAGGCGCACGATCAACACATGACCACTGCAGCCCCCGTCCGCGAGACGGAGAACCCGTACCTGAACGGCAATTACGCGCCTGTGCGGGACGAGATCACCGCGATCGATCTCGACGTCACGGGAACGATTCCCGAATACCTCGACGGCCGCTATCTGCGTATCGGGCCGAACCCGCTTGGCGACCCGGATCCCGCCCGGTATCACTGGTTCCTTGGGACCGGGATGGCGCACGGCCTTCGGCTGCGCGACGGCAAGGCGCACTGGTACCGCAACCGGTATGTGCGGTCCGCCGACGTGGCCCGCGCGTTGGGCGAAACCTGGTCCGGCGGTGCCAGCACCGCAGGGTTCGACTTCGCCTCGAACACCAACATCATCGGCCACGCGGGCAAGACGCTGGCCATCACCGAGTCCGGGGTGCGCCCGTACGAGCTGACGGACGAACTGGAGACCGTCGGGCCTTCCGACTTCTGCGGCACGCTGTTCGGCGGGTACTCCGCGCACCCGAAACGCGACCCGGTGACCGGTGAGCTGCACGCGGTGTCGTATAACCCCATGCGCGGCAACATCGTTCGCTACACGGTGACAGGTGTCGACGGCAAGGTTCGCCGCACCGTCGACATCCGGCTCAACGCGCAGACGATGATGCATGACTTCTCGCTGACCGAAAAGTACGTCGTGCTCTACGACCTGCCGGTTGCTTTGGACTTGGGCACGTCGCTGAGCAGCAGGCCGGCCAAAGCGGTCGCCGGGATGCTGACGCGGCTCGCCGAACGCCACGCCGCACCGGATTTCGTGCTGCGCGCGATCATGCGCGGATCGGAGCGCTCGGGGCCGCCCAGTGCCGGCATGCCGTACCGATGGGCGCCGGAGCGACGGGCTCGCGTCGGGGTGCTGCCCCGGGAGGGGACCGCGGCCGACATCCGCTGGTTCGAGGTGCAGCCGTGTTACGTCTTCCATCCGCTCAACTCGTATGACAGTGCTGGTCCGCAAGGCGATCGCATCGTGCTGGACGTGGTGCGCCACGCGTCGGTCTTCAACAGCGGACACCGCATCGTCCCCGAGATCCCGTCGCTGGATCGGTGGACCGTCGACCTCAGCGCGGGAAAGGTCACCGAAGAGCGGCTCGATGACACGGCGCAGGAATTCCCTCGCGTCGACGAGCGACTGGTCGGCCGGCGCCACCGGTACGGCTATGCGGTCGGTTACTCCGACGGAGCAACGGGAACACCCGATGCGATCCTCAAGCACGACGTCTCCGCGCGGCGCACCCAGTCGGTGGCGTTCGGGCCCGGTCGCGAACCCGGCGAGTTCGTCTTCGTCCCATCGGCTGCGGATGCTGCGGAGGACGACGGTGTAGCCATGGGTTTCGTCTACCACCGGTCCACCGACCGCAGCGATTTGGTGTTGCTCGATGGGCAGACGCTGGAAACCGTCGCGACCGTGCATCTTCCCGTCCGGGTGCCGCACGGTTTTCACGGCAATTGGGTGCCGAGTGAGGGCTAGCATCGCCCGATGAACCCGCGCGCCTTGGGGGACTCCCCTCGCAAGGTGGAGACCCGCCCGCCCAAAGGACGGGAGGATGACTGGCACTGGCTCTGGGAGGCCTACGTCGCGGGCATGTGCGCCGCGGCCTGTGTGGGTGTCGTGATGCTCAATCACCGTTTCCCAGGGAACGTGCCGGTCGCCGTCACGGGGTTGGCGGGCATCGTCGTGTGTGTGTTGGCGTTCGGCCGCCGCGTCATCCGTGCGGATGAATTCGGTTGGCGAACCGCGCTGTTTCTCGCGGCGGTGATCGGACTGTGGGTCCTTGCGTTGTCGGCGTCGTCCGTCGCCGTCGCCGCAGTGCCTGCGATCTATCCGCTGGTGTTCGCGACGTTGCCGCTACCGGCCGCGATCGTGGTGACCACGGCGGTCAACCTCACGCCGCTGGCTTTCGCACTGCTATTCCCCGGTCCCGGCTGGCCCAATCTGCCTCTGGCGGTGGCCATTACGCTCATCGGCGTGATCGCGGCCCCCGTCATCGGCACCGTGATCACGACGTCGATGCGGCAACGCGAGAGATTGGCCGCGCTCGTCGCCGAGCTCGCGGCGACCCGGGCCGAGAGCGCTCGGCTGTCGCGGGAGGCCGGTGCCGCGGCGGAGAGAGAAAGGCTGGCACGGGAGATCCACGACACGCTCGCACAGGGATTCACCAGCATCGTCGCGCTGGCGCAGGCCGTCGAACCGGAACTGGACAGCGACACCGCGGCGGCCAAGCGGCACGTCGAGCTGATCCGCAGCACCGCACGCGAAAACCTCGCCGAGGCGCGGGCGATGGTGGCCGAGCTGACCCCGACCGCCCTGCATGACGGTTCGCTGCCCGCCGCCATCCAACGTCAATGCGACAGGCTGTCGGCAGAGAGCGGCATCACCGCCACGATCCGCGTCGACGGCGAGCTGCCGCCACTGGGCATGGCGACCGACGTGGTGCTGCTGCGCGCCGCGCAGGAGGCGTTCACTAACATTCGCAAGCACTCCCAGGCGAACTCGGTGATGGTGGCGCTGTCGCCGATCGAGTGTGGTGTCCGACTGTCCGTCTCGGACAACGGCATTGGTGTTTCCGATGAGCACACCGAGGGATTCGGGCTGCGCGGTATGCGGGCCCGTGCCACGCAGGTGGGCGGCACGATGTCGGTGACGCCGACAGCCGGTGGTGGGACGACGGTGACGGTCGAGGTCCCTGCATGACTTCGGAGCCTGCTGGCCGGCGACATCAGACCAGCGTATTGCTCGTCGATGATCACCCAGTTGTCCGTGAGGGCCTGCGCGGCATGATCGACGCGGAGCAGGACCTCACGGTGGTCGGCGAAGCGGGTTCGGGCGCCGAGGCGATCGCATTGGCCGAATCGCTGCGCCCCGACGTGATTCTGATGGATCTACGGATGCCCGATGTCGACGGTGTGACGGCGACCGAGCGGATCCTTGCTGCCCTGCCGCGCACGCGGATCGTCGTCGTCACCACGTATGAGTCCGACACCGACATCCTGCGCGCGGTAGAAGCGGGCGCAGCGGGATATCTGCTCAAAGATGCCTCGCGTGCCGAGTTGGCCGATGCCGTGCGTGACGCTGCACGCGGTAAGACGGTGCTGGCACCGACGGTCGCTGACCGCCTGGTTCACTTTGTGCGCCAGCCGACTTCGGTGACGCTGTCGACACGTGAAGTCGAGGTGCTCAGCCACGTGGCGAAGGGCAAGACGAACGCGGAGATCGGCCAGGCGCTACACATCAGCGAGGCGACCGTGAAAACCCATCTGCTTCGGGCGTTCAACAAACTCGGCGTCTCGGACCGCACCGCGGCGGTCACGACCGCGATGTCGCTCGGACTGCTCTGATCGTTGCGAGAAACGAGCTACAGGCTCAACGCGCCTGCAACCAACTCGTCGAAACGCTCGATCGCCTCGTCGCCGTCGGTGTCGATGCCGCGAAGCGGTCCCCGATCGGCCAGATACCGCTGCGCGTAGAGCCGAGCGACAAGGGCCTTGCGGTCCGTTCGCCGTTCCGCCCGTTCCCACGCGGCCTGCTCGATCAGCAGCGCACCGGCGTACACCTCGCCCATGAACTGGGCCAGCGGGAACAGCCGCGCCTCTGCCATCGCGCCGTCCAATTTTGTCCAGGCAGTGATGGCGGCGCCGAGATCCTCGACGCGGCGCGCCACCAGGTTGGTGGTGTCGTCGTCGTCGGAGACCGACACCGCGTCATGCAAGCGCGCCAAGAGTGGCTCATGTCCCTGGGCGCGCTCAATCCCCCGACGCACGTCGAGGCAAAGGATGTTGTCGGGACCCTCCCAGATCGTGTTCACCTGCGCGTCGCGCAGCAGCCGAGCAACCGGCCAGGTCTCGATATAGCCGTTGCCGCCGTGGATTTCGATCGCGTCGGACGCCATTGTGATTCCCAGCCGGCAGACCTTCAGCTTGGTGACGGGCACGGCGATGCGCTGGTGCACTCCCTTGGGCTGTCGGTGGTTGGTGGCACCGGTGCCGTCGAACACGAGCGCCTGTGCGGCTTCGACGTCGACGATCATCTCGGCCAGCTTGCGCCGCATCAACGGCTTGTCGATCAGGGCCTCGCCGAACGCGTGCCGCTGCCCGGCGTAGCAGAGCGACTCGACCAGTGCCCGCCGCGCGTTACCGAGCGCGAACAGCGCGATGCCAAGGCGCGCCGCATTCGTCAGCTCCATCATCCTGCCCAGGCCCTTGCCGTCGGACGGTCCTGCGTCGTCGCTGGCTTCGCCCGAGAGCAGGAATGCTTCTGCGTCGACGAACTCGATCTCCCCCGAAGCGACCGACCGCGTGCCGAGTTTGTCCTTCAGGCGGCGCACCCGCACGCCGTTGCGGGAGCCGTCGCGACGTGTCCGCAGGACGAGGAAAGTCGCAACACCGCGACTCGAGTCGGGCGCACCCTCGGGCTTGGCCAGCACCACGAACGCCTCACCGTTGCAATTCGAGGCGAACCATTTGAAGCCGTTGAGCCGCCAGCTATCGCCATGACGCGTCGCTGTCGTCTCCAGCGCACCGAGGTCCGACCCGCCTGTCCGCTCCGTCAGCAGTTGCGCGGTCTCACCCTCCCACTCGCCCGACGCGAATTTGGCCAGCACGTGCTCGCGCACATCCGGCGGTGCGTATGCGGCGACCAACGACTTGACCATGCCGCCACCGGTGCCAAGAGCGCATCCCATTCCGATGTCGGCCTGATTGAGCAGGTAGTTGGACGCGAAGACCGTCAGCGACGGATTCACCCCGGCTCGCCGGGCGTCGTCGCGCAACGCCTTCTGAGCATCAAGGACCGCGCGGCGGGACTCGTTGAAAGACGTGGGCATGACGACCCGGCTGACGTCGTGTCCCCACCGGTCGTAGCGTTCAAGCCGCGGCGGGTTTCGGTCGGTCTCCTCGGCCCAGCGGGACACCGGCCCGGCCATCAGCTCGCCGATGCGCGTCAGGTGCGGCGCGGCGAACGCGAGTTCGTCAGGCTGCAGGTAGTACGCCATGGTGGCTTGCAGGGTGGGATCGGTCGTGTACCAGTTGAGGCCCACCGCGCCTTGGTAGTTCTCGGTGCGGTAGCGCGAGGACTTCTCCGAGGTCGTGAACGGCAGCCGGTCCACCGCCTCCACGTCGTAATCGCTCATGCTGGCGACGGTATTGCAGGTTCGGCGATTCGCGCCAGCCCACCTCGCTGATGGGGCCCAGCTTGCGGGGCCAATTAGCCCGTAAGCCGTTGCACAGCAGCCGATATCCGCTCGTCAGTCGCGGTCAACGCCACCCGGACGTGGGTTGACCCGCGCGGACCGTAGAACTCGCCGGGCGCGACCAGGATTCCGTGCTGCGCCAGCCGCGCGACGGTGTCGCGGCATGGCTCGCCGCGGGTCGCCCAGAGGTAGAGCCCGGCCTCGGACTCGTTGACCGTCAGCCCGGCCGATTGCAGTGCAGGCAACAGCACGGCGCGTCGTCGCGCGTAGCGCTCGCGCTGCTCACGTTCATGCGTGTCGTCGTCGAGCGCGGCGACCATGGCGGCCTGCACCGGGGTGGGCACCATCATGCCCGCATGCTTGCGCACAGCCAGTAGCTCGGCGACCACCGCAGGATCGCCTGCGACGAACCCCGCGCGGTAGCCGGCCAGCGACGAAGTCTTCGACAGGGAATGCACGGCCAACAACCCGGTGAGGTCGCCGTCGCAGACCGACGGATGCAGGACCGAAACCGGCTCGGCGTCCCAACCGAGCCCCAGATAGCACTCGTCGGACGCGATCAGCGCGCCGCGCTCACGAGCCCAGCCCACCACCTTGCGGAGATGCTCGACGCCGAGCACCTTTCCGGTGGGGTTGCTCGGCGAATTCAAATAGACCAGCGCGGGCGACTGCGGGCCGAGCTGGGTCAGCGAGTCCGCACGCAGTACCTGAGAGCCGGCGAGCTGTGCGCCGACTTCGTACGTGGGATAGGCCAGTTCGGGCACCACCACTACGTCGTCGGGGCCGAGGCCGAGCAGTGTCGGCAGCCACGCGATGAGTTCCTTGGTGCCGATCACCGGGAGCACCGCGTCGTCGGGCAGTCCGGTTACGCCGTATCGGCGCTTGAGCGCAGCCGCTGCGGATGCCCGCAGCGCCGGGGTGCCGGCAGTGGTCGGATAACCGGGCGCGGCGCTGGCCGCGGCCATGGCCTCCCTTATCAGCGGCGCTACCGGATCAACCGGTGTGCCCACCGACAGGTCGACGATGCCGTCGGGGTGTGACCGTGCGAGCGCGGTTACGTCGGCCAGGGTGTCCCATGGGAACACCGGCAAAGACGCGGAGACGCGCTTACGAAGCTGCGGGCGAGCCGTTATCAGTCCTCGCCTTGAGGCGGCAGATCCTTGACCGACTGCGGGTCGTTTTCCGTCAGCCCCACCTTGGAAGCGCCGCCCGGCGATCCCAGCTCGACGAAGAAGTCGGCATTGATCTGGGTGTATCCGCTCCACTGATCGGGCACGTCGTCTTCGTAGTAGATGGCCTCGACCGGGCAGACCGGCTCGCAAGCGCCGCAGTCGACGCACTCGTCCGGGTGGATGTACAGCATGCGTGCGCCCTCGTAGATGCAATCGACCGGGCACTCCTCGATGCATGCCTTGTCTTTGATGTCGACGCAGGGTTCGGCAATCGTGTACGTCACGAAGTCTCCTCGATCTCCTGTCAGTGGGGCTGCCAGTTTTGGTCGGGCCCGCCGAAAAGTCGCTGCCAGTGTTCTCGCTGAGTATCTCAGCGGCTACTTGGACGCCTGTCTCAGTGTGCCCTAACTTCCGCGCCGCCCGGTTAAGGGTGCCGCGTGGTTACTGATACTAGACGTTGCACATACAAGTCGCCTAGGGACCACTCATCTGACCCGGCCTTCCCGCTGCTCCCCGCGGTGTGTGACTCCGGCCACATGTGCGCCGGGGCTGTGATGGCTCACTTACAGGGCGAAAACCCTTGTCCGCGGGAAGATCCGCCACGCCGATGCCGTTCTGTTATATAGCAGTCGCTTAGCGCAGCTAAGCTCAATTTTGAGGAGTCGAAATGAAGAAATTAGCCCTCGGCCTAGCCACTGCCGGCACCTTCGCTGTGATGGCCATCGGGTTGGCCGGCCCTGCCATGGCGGCATCGCCTGTCGTCGGCACAGGTCATGACGCGGTCTATGTCACGGATGACCACACCGCGACCTATCAGGCCGTCGACTGCTCGGTGCACGTCAACAGCAGTGGCACCAATGTGGATGTGAACTGGTGCTGACCTGACGAAGCCGCGGCCTATGCGCCTGGTTGCAGTGCAACAAGTTGCATAGCACCGCGCGACGGCCCTATGCTGCCCGCGTGGCGCTTCCCCACGCGATCCTGGTGTCGCTGTGCGAGCAGTTCGGTTCGGGTTACGAGCTGGCCCGCCGGTTCGACCGGTCCATCGGCTACTTCTGGGCCGCCACCCATCAGCAGATCTACCGCACGCTGAAAAGCATGGAGGACGACGGCTGGGTGCGCGTCACGCCCGTCGTGCAGCAGGGCAGGCCGGACAAGAAGGTCTACACCGTCTCCGACGCCGGCCGTGTCGAGCTGGCCCGCTGGATCGCCGAACCGCTATCGGGACGCGGCAGCTCGGTGGCTGACAACCGCACCCGCGACATTGCGATCAAGGTGCGGGGCGCCGCGTACGGCGACCCGGACGCGGTGTGCGCCCAGGTGGCCGCGCTGCGGACCGAGCGCGCCGATTTGCTTGACACCTACCGCGGATTCGAGAAGCGGCAGTTTCCCGACCCGAGCGGCCTGAGCGGCGGCACGCTACATCAATACCTGGTGTTGCGCGGTGGTATCCGGGCGGAGGAAAGCGCCATCGACTGGCTCGACGAAGTGCTGGCAGCCCTGAAAGGCAGACCGACGAGCGCTCGCGCGAAGAGCAGACGACAACCGTGACATATCCAAACCTTCTGTCGCCGTTGGATCTTGGCTTCACCACACTGCGCAATCGCGTGGTGATGGGTTCGATGCACACCGGCCTTGAGGACCGTGCCCGCGACACCGATCGGCTCGCCGAGTACTTCGCCGAGCGCGCCCGCGGTGGCGTCGGCCTGATCATCACCGGCGGCTATGCGCCGAACCGCACCGGCTGGCTGCTGCCGTTCGCCGCGCAGATGGTCTCGGCCTCCGATGCGCGGCGGCACCGCCGGATCACAGCGCCGGTGCACGACGCCGGCGGCAAGATCGCGCTGCAGGTGCTGCACGCCGGACGCTATGCGTACCACCCGTTTTCGGTGAGCGCGTCGTCGATCAAGGCGCCGATCAACCCCTTCCGTCCGCGCACGTTGTCGTCACGGGGCGTGGAGAGCACCATCGACGACTTCGCCCGCTGCGCCGAGCTGGCCCGCGAGGCCGGGTACGACGGCGTGGAGATCATGGGCAGCGAGGGCTACCTGCTCAACCAGTTCCTCGCCCCGCGCACCAACAAGCGCACCGACGCTTGGGGACCCTCACCAAAAAAGCGACGACGCTTTCCTGTTGAGATCGTGCGCCGTACCCGCGCCGCGGTTGGCGACGATTTCATCATCTGCTACCGGATGTCGATGGCCGACTACGTCGAGGACGGCCAGAGCTGGGACGAAACCGTCGCGCTGGCAACCGAAGTCGAGGCGGCGGGCGCGACGATCATCAACACCGGCATCGGATGGCACGAAGCGCGGGTGCCGACCATCGTCACCTCGGTGCCCAACGGCGCGTTCGTCGACATCAGCAACGCGGTGGCCGAACACGTGAACATTCCGGTGGTCGCGTCCAACCGCATCAACATGCCAGAAGCGGCCGAGCAGATCCTGGCCGACGGCAACGTCGCGCTGATCTCGATGGCGCGCCCGCTGCTGTCGGACCCGGACTGGGTGCGCAAGGCGCAGGCCGACGCGGCCGACGAGATCAACACCTGCATCGCCTGCAACCAGGCGTGCCTTGACCACGCATTCGTGCACAAAACGGTGTCGTGCCTACTGAATCCGCGCGCCGGCCACGAGACCACCCTTGTGCTCGGGCCGACGCGCCGCATCAGGCGCGTCGCGGTGGTCGGCGCGGGTCCTGCCGGCCTTGCCGCCGCGGTCACCGCCGCACAGCGCGGGCATGCCGTCACGCTGTTCGAGGCGGGCGAGGTGATCGGCGGTCAATTCGATTTGGCGCGAAGGATTCCCGGCAAGGAGGAATTCAGCGAGACGATCCGGTACTACACGCGGATGCTCGACAAGCACGGGGTCGAGGTCCGGCTGAACACCCGCGCGGGAGTCGACGCGCTCGCCGACTTCGACGAGGTGGTGCTCGCGACGGGTGTCTCGCCGCGGATGCCCGACATTCCCGGCATCGACCACCCGATGGTGCTGTCCTACCCGCAGGCGATTACGGGCAAGCCGGTCGGCAAGTCGGTGGCGGTGGTCGGCGCAGGCGGGGTCGGATTCGACGTGAGCGAGTTCCTCGTCACCACGCCGGCGGAGCCGGCCGACGAATTCAGGCCGCCGTCAATCATCCTCAAGGAGTGGAAGGCCGAGTGGGGCGTGGCGGATCCGCAGGAAGTGCGCGGCGCGCTGACGACGCCGATTCCCGCGCCGCCCGCGCGTGAGGTGTATCTGCTGCAGCGGACCAAGGGCCCCCAGGGCAAGGGGCTTGGCAAGACGTCGGGCTGGGTGCACCGGGCCTCGCTGAAGGCCAAGGGAGTGCAGCAGTTGTCCGGCGTGAACTACGAACGCATCGACGACGTCGGCCTGCACATCAGCTTCGGTCCGGATCACTGCGACCGGCGTGTGCTCGAGGTCGACAACGTGGTGATCTGCGCCGGCCAGGAATCGGTGCGCGACCTCGAAGACGGTTTGCGCCGCCGGGGCATCAACCCGCACGTCATCGGGGGTGCGGCACTGGCGGCCGAGCTCGACGCCAAGCGGGCGATCCGCCAAGGCACCGAGCTGGCCGCCAAGCTCTAACTCCTCCGTACCGCGAGCGTCACGCCGGCGTCACGTTCGCGCGTCAGGACTGCTTGAGCGCTTCGATTGCCAGCGTGATGGTCACCTTGTCGCCGACAACGGTGCCGCCGGTCTCCAAAGGCATGTCGATGTCGATGCCGAAGTCCTTGCGGTTCAGCACGACTGAGGCCTCGAAGCCGGCGACCTCACCGCGGCCCATGCCGGGATTCACGCCGTTGAACTCCAATGCCAGACTGACCGGCTTGGTCACGCCCTTGAGCGTGAACTCTCCGTCAATGACATAGTCGTCGCCGTTGGCCCGCACACCGGTCGACCGGAACGTCGCGGTCGGATACTTGTCGGCATCGAAGAAGTCCGCCGACTTGATGTGCCCGTCGCGCTGCTCGTTGCCGGTGTGAATCGAGTCGACGGCAATCTCCGCGGACACCGACGGCGTGCCGTCCTCCGCGACGGTAACCGCTCCGCTGAAGTTCTCAAAGTTGCCTCGCACCCTGCTCACCATCAGGTGGCGTACCGAAAAGCCGATCGACGAGTGAACGGGGTCGATCGCCCATGTTCCGGTACCGAGCTGCGTGGTGGCTGTAGTCATGACGGTATCTCTCTCAGTCCGGGCGCCGGCCTTCCCGACGCCTTCGAGAGATCAAAACGGACTGCAGTCCGAATCCATTCCCGGGACGTTCAGCTTCCGCGGCCCCACACCGAGTGCGCGCCGGAGTCGCCGATCCGCATGACCGTGACGATCGATGAGACGCCGACCAGCAGCGCCACGATCGCCACCACCACGTTGGCCACGGTCCTGCGCCTGTCCGACCGCCCCTCGAGCCAATGCAGCACGGCCAGCGCGATGGCCACCACGAACAACGCGGCGGAGAAGTAAATCATCCATTCGCCTCGGTCGGCGTGAGCCTGCAGCACCGCACTGACGCGGGTTCGTTGGCCCAGCAACCACTCCCCGGCATCGGTGGTCAGGGGTGTGAGCGCAAGGTTCACCGCGGCGAAGGCGAGCACCAGCCACACCAACCGTCGCCGGGCGGCGGGCCAAACCGCGCACAGAATCTCGAGCAGCGCGGTCAATGGCGCGAGCACGACGATGGCGTGGACGAGCAAGGCGTGGGCAGGCAGTCCTGCGATCGTCGTCATCANCGCCACACTATTCGCGAAAAGCTGAAAACTTGCTGTCAATCGCCGACTACTAGGCGGCGAGTGGCGCGTATGTCGTGGAGCGCTGGCG
>JGI12053J15887_10001279_pt1 | contig 11561 bp, 9 predicted proteins | sample MedBloCAOM1_O3_FD_15887 | JGI IMG/M metagenome (IMG submission 15887)
CGGCACGGCTGGTCGGCATCAACACCTCATGGATGATCGCGCTGGGCTGGGGCATGGCGGCGGCGATCGGCTCGATCGCCGGCATCCTGATCGCGCCGGTGGTGTTCCTTGAGCCGAACATGATGTTGGGCGTGCTGATCTACGGCTTTGCCGCGGCCGTGCTCGGCGGCCTGACCAGCCCGCTCGGCGCCGTGGTCGGCGGCTTCCTGGTCGGCGTCTTTGAAAATCTCGCCGGGACCTACATTCCCGGCGTCGGTAACGAGTTGAAACTGCCGATCGCGCTTGCGCTGATCATCACCGTATTGGTCTTCAAACCGGCTGGCCTGTTTGGCCGGCCTATCGTGAAGCGAGTTTGATCATGAGCGCTGTCGAAGAAGTCGTCGAACACCAGGCCGTCGAGGCTGTTCCGAAGCGAGCCATGACGCTTGGCTACGGTACCTCGCTGGTGGTGCTCGTGGCGCTGCTCGTCGTGCCGCTGTTCGTCAAGAACTTCATCATCTTTCAGTTGACGATGCTGTTGATCTACGGCCTTGCGGTTCTCGCCCTCAATATCCTGACCGGCGGCAGCGGCCAGTTCTCGCTTGGTCAGAGCGCGTTCTACGCGGTCGGCGCCTACACCTCGGCGATCCTGATGGAACACGCCAACATCAACTACGCGCTGACGCTGCCGATCGCGGGACTGGTTTGCTTTGNNTTCGGCTTTCTGTTCGGCCAGCCGGCGCTGCGCCTCTCCGGCGTGTATCTCGCGCTGGCGACGTTCGCGCTNGCCACNGCGATGCCGCAACTCCTTAAACTCGGCTTCTTCGAGCACTGGACCGGCGGCGTGCAAGGCCTTGTCGTCACCAAGCCCGACGCGCCGTTCGGCCTGCCGATGTCGCAGGACATGTGGCTGTATTATTTCACGCTCGCAATCACGATCGGAATCTATATCGCCTCGATCAATCTCCTGAGATCGCGCTCCGGACGCGCCTTCATGGCAATCCGCGACAACGAGATCGCGGCTTCCGCCATGGGCGTCGACGTCGCGCTGTACAAGACGCTCGCATTCGGCGTCAGCGCCGGCATCACCGGCGTAGCCGGCGGCCTCGGCGCCATCGCCGTGCAATTCGTCGCACCGGACGGCTATACCATCGTGCTCGCGATCAGTCTGTTTCTCGGCATGGTGGTCGGCGGCGTCGGTTGGCTGCCTGGATCGCTGGTCGGTTCCGCCTTCATCATCTTCGTGCCCAACATCGCAGAAGGCATTTCCAAGGGCCTCTCCGGCGCGGTGTTCGGCGTACTTCTGTTCCTCGTTATCTTCCTGGTGCCGCACGGCGCAAGGCAAGTGGCGATCGTTGCCCAGCACCTGATCGGAAGGCTCAGGAAGAATTAAAAACTCGAAGGAGAAACTATGCTGACTGCAAGACTGCGTACCGCCGCGTTCGCGACGGCGGTCCTCGCCTTTGCCGCGACCGGCGGAAGCGCGCTGGCCCAGAAGAAATACGACACCGGCGCCTCCGACACCGAGATCAAGATCGGCAACATCATGCCCTACAGCGGGCCCGCCTCCGCCTATGGCGTGATCGGCAAGACCGAAGAGGCGTACTTCAAAAAGATCAATGCCGAGGGCGGCATCAAGGGCCGCAAGATCAATTTCGTCAGCTATGACGACGCCTACAGCCCGCCGAAGGCGGTCGAACAGGTGCGCAAGCTGGTAGAGAGCGACGAAGTCCTGCTGGTGTTCAATCCGCTCGGCACGCCGTCCAACACCGCAATCCAGAAATACCTCAACTCCAAGAAGGTCCCGCAGCTGTTCGTCGCCACCGGCGCCACCAAGTGGAACGATCCGAAGGATTTTCCGTGGACCATGGGCTGGCAGCCCAGCTACCAGAGCGAAGCGCGGATCTACGCCAAGTTCCTGATGAAGGAAAAGCCGGATGCCAGGATCGCGATCCTGTACCAGAACGACGACTTCGGTAAGGATTACCTCAAGGGCTTGAAGGACGGGCTCGGCCCCAAGGCTTCGATGCTGATCGCCGAAGAGAGCTACGAGACCGCCGAGCCGACGATCGACAGTCACATCGTCAAGCTGAAGTCGACCGGCGCCGATGTCTTCATCAACATCAGCACGCCGAAATTCGCCGCCCAGGCCATCAAGAAGATCGCCGAAATCGACTGGAAGGTGATGCACATCGTCTCCAACGTCTCGGCGTCGGTCGGCAGCGTGATCAAGCCGGCCGGATTTGAAAATGCGCAAGGCATTCTCTCGGCCGCCTATGCCAAGGACGGCGCCGACCCGCAGTGGGACAACGATCCCGGGATGAAGAAGCTGTTTGCGTTCCTCGAGAAGTACTATCCCGAAGCCAACCGGCTCGACGGCGCCGTGGTCTATGGCTACGGCGCGGCGCAGACACTGGTGAAGGTGCTGGAAATGTGCGGCGACGACCTGACCCGCGCCAACGTCATGAAGCAGGCGGCGAGCCTGAAGGATTTTGCACCCGACACCCTGCTGCCCGGCGTCAAGATCAATACCTCGGCCACCGACTTCGCCCCGATCGAACAGCTCCAGATGATGCGGTTCAAGGGCGAGAAGTGGGACCTGTTCGGCGACATCATCAGTGGCGAGCTCGGTCATTAATCTTAATATTCCGCGCCACGGGCAGCCCCCGGGGCGCCGTCCGACTAAAAAACGAGCCCCCTGCGACCCCATCGCAGGGGGCTTTTTGTTGCTGCGCAAGGTGGAAAGGTATTCAATGCCGGCAAGAGCCAAGAAGCGCTCCAATCAAAAACAGCAGACACATTCAACCGTGATCCAGGGAGATCAAGATGCCCGCTATCCAATTGCGATTGGGAGCCGTTTCGGTTGCCCTCGCATTGCTCGCTGCGACCAGCAGCCCGTCCTTCGCACAAAAAAAATACGATATCGGCGCCACCGACACCGAGATCAAGATCGGCAACATCATGCCCTATAGCGGACCGGCTTCCGCCTACGGCGTAATCGGCAAGACCGAAGAAGCCTACATGCGGAAGATCAATGCCGAAGGCGGCATCAACGGCCGCAAGATCAATTTCGTTTCCTACGATGACAACTACAGCCCGCCGAAAACGGTGGAGCAGGCCCGCAAGCTGGTGGAAAGCGACGAGGTCCTGCTGATCTTCAATTCGCTGGGCACGCCGCCGAATTCGGCGATCCAGAAATACATGAACACCAAGAAGGTGCCGCAGCTGTTCGTCGCTACCGGCGCCACCAAGTGGAATGACCCCAAGGAATTCCCCTGGACGATGGGCTGGCAGCCTAACTACCAGAGCGAGTCGCAGATCTACGCCAAATATATCCTGAAGAACCATCCCAACGCCAAGATCGCGATTCTTTATCAGAACGACGACTACGGTAAGGATTACGTCAAGGGCCTGAAAGATGGTCTCGGCGCCAAGGCGGCGTCGATGATCCTCATCGAGGAAAGCTACGAGGTCACGCAGCCGACCATCGACTCCAACATCGTCAAGCTGAAATCGCTGAACGCCGACGTGTTCTTCAACGTCACCACGCCGAAGTTTGCCGCGCAGGCGATCAAGAAGATGAACGAGATCGGCTGGAAGCCGGTGCACTTTCTCAACAACGTCTCGGTCTCGATCGGCAGCGTGATGAAGCCGGCCGGTTTCGAGAATTCGCAGGACATCATCTCCTCGGCCTATCTGAAGGATCCGACCGATGCGCAATGGAAGGATGATGCGGGCATGAAGGCCTGGAACGAATTCCTGGACAAGTACTATCCAGAAGCCAACCGCGCCGATGCCTCGGTGGTATATGGTTACACCGTGGCGCAGGGCCTCGTGCAAGTGCTCAAGCAGTGCGGCGACGACCTCACCCGCGAGAACGTCATGAAGCAGGCGGCGAGCCTCAAGGACCTGGAACTCGGCGGCCTGCTGCCGGGCATCAAGGTCAACACCTCGCCGTCCGACTTTGCCCCGATTTCGCAACTGCAACTAATGAAGTTCAAGGGCGAGACCTGGGAGCGCTTCGGCGAAATTCTCAACGGCGACGTCGGCGGCTAATCCGTCAACCCGACTATCTACTAAAGCAGCAGCCCTCCGCGCCCCGCGCGGGGGGCTTTTTGTTGTGACGGTTTTGGCAAAGTGGTAATCACGGCCGCCAAAAAGAGCTTCGTTCAAAGGGCCCGCATATATCGTTTAGCTAATCAAAAAGGGAGAGACGGAATGTCCAATATCAAAAAACTGACGGTGCTTTCAGCCGCGTTTGCCATGCTGGCGGCGTCCGCCGGCGGCGCACTGGCACAGAAGAAATACGACACCGGCGCCACCGATACCGAGATCAAGATCGGCAACATCATGCCCTATAGCGGACCCGCTTCCGCCTATGGCGTGATCGGCAAAACCGAGGCCGCGTATTTCAAGAAGATCAACGATGCCGGCGGCATCAACGGCCGCAAGATCAACTTCATTTCCTACGACGACGCCTACAGCCCGCCGAAGACGGTCGAGCAGGCCGCAAGCTGGTCGAAAGCGACGAGGTGCTGTTCATCTTCAATTCGCTCGGCACGCCGCCGAATTCGGCGATCCAAAAATACATGAATTCCAAGAAAGTGCCGCAACTGTTCGTCGCCACCGGCGCCACCAAGTGGAACGATCCGAAAGACTTCCCCTGGACCATGGGCTGGCAGCCGAACTACCAGAGCGAGTCGCAGATTTACGCCAAGTACATCCTCAAGGAGAAGCCGGANGCCAAGATCGCCGTGCTCTATCAGAACGACGACTACGGCAAGGACTATCTGAANGGCCTGAAGGACGGCCTTGGCGCCAAGGCGGCCNCGATGATCGTGGCCGAGGAAAGTTTTGAGACNTCCGAGCCCACCATCGACAACCACATNGTCAAGCTGAAAGCCACCAACGCCGACATNTTCGTCAATATCGCGACGCCGAAATTCGCGGCGCAGGCGATCAAGAAGCTGGCGGAAATCCAGTGGAAGCCGCTGCACATCCTCAACAACGTTTCGGCTTCGGTCGGCAGCGTGATCAAGCCGGCCGGCTACGAGAATTCGCAGGACATCATCTCGGCGGCCTATCTGAAGGATGCTTCCGACAAGCAGTGGGATAACGACCCCGGCATGAAGGAATTCTACGCCTTCCTTGAGAAGGATTTCCCCGAAGGCAACAAGCTCGATGGCTCGGTCGTAGTGGGCTACGGCGTCGCCCAGACGCTGGTCGAGGTGCTCAAGAAGTGCGGCGACAACCTGACCCGCGAAAACGTCATGAAGCAGGCGGCGAGCCTGAAGGATTTCCGCACCGAAGTCCTGCTGCCCGGCATCAAGATCAACACCGGCCCGACCGACTTTGCGCCGATCAGCCAGCTTCAGCTCATGAAGTTCAAGGGCGAGAAGTGGGAGCTGTTCGGCGATGTCATCAGCGCCGACGTCGGCGGCTGATCGCGACTGCCTATCGGCCGATACGAAATCCAGAACCCCCGTGGGCCATGCCTGCGGGGGTTTTCTTTTTGGACGATTGGATGGATAACCGGCATTCCATTCCTCCAGCCAGACACCGTGAGCAATGACCGACCGACGCCCGCTCCTGCGCGCAATCTTTGACGCCGCCGTGGCCGCCGCGCATCCCGAAGTCGTGCTGGGCCGGCATTTGCCCCCGGTGCCAAAGGGCCGGGTGATTTGCCTCGCCGCCGGCAAGGGCGCCGCCGCGATGGCAGTGGCCGCGGAGCAGCATTATCTCGACGCGCTCGAACTGGAGCCGTCGCGGCTGACCGGGATCGCCACCACGCGCCACGGCCATGGCCTGCCGACGCGGCGCATCCGCGTGGTCGAAGCCGGCCATCCCGTGCCCGACGAGGCCGGCTTGAAGGGCGCCGACGACACCTTGCGGCTGGCCGCGCAGGCCACCGCGGACGACCTTTTGCTGGTGCTGATCACGGGCGGCGGCTCCGCCAACTGGACCACGCCGGTGGATGGCGTGTCGTTCGCGCAGAAGCAGCAGGTGACCCGTGCCCTGCTCCGTTCAGGCGCGCCGATCGGCGAGATCAACACGGTGCGAAAGCACCTGTCGCGAATCAAGGGCGGCAGGCTGGCGCGCGCCGGGCAGCGCGCCGAGATCGTCACGCTTGCGATTTCGGACGTGCCCCATGACGATGCTTCCGCGATCGCGTCCGGCCCGACCGTTCCGGATCCGACGACGCTGGCCGACGCGCGCGGCATCGTTGCGAAGTATAACCTCGCCGTCGATGACGCCGTCCGCCGTGCGCTCGAGGATCCCAGGAACGAGAGCTGCAAGGAAGGCGATGCCGCCTTTGCGCGCGCGCGCTGCGAACTGATCGCAAAGCCGGCGGATTCGCTGCATGCCGCAGTAAGGATCGCCAAGGATGCCGGCTACGAAATCGTCAACCTCGGCGCCGACCTCGAGGGCGAGGCCCGCGATGTTGCCGCGGAGCACGCCCGGCTCGCTCGTGATGCGCGCGCCGCGGGCAAACGCATCGCAATCCTGTCGGGCGGCGAGCTCACGGTGACCGTGCGCGGCCAGGGCCGCGGCGGCCCCAACCAGGAGTACGCGCTGGCGCTGGCGCAGCTGCTCAAGGACATGCCGGGCGTTTCGGCGTTGGCGGCAGACACCGATGGCGCGGATGGCGGCGCCGGCAGCGCATCCGATCCCGCAGGGGCGACGATCGATCAAGCCACGTTTGCCAAAATGAAATCGCTCGGGCTCGACCCGGGGGCTTATCTGGACAACAACGACGCCACGGCGTTTTTCGCCGCCACCGGTGACCTGCTGCTGACCGGCCCGACGCTCACCAACGTCAACGACGTCAGGGTGATCCTGGTGGACTAGGGGACCCCCTCGGTGAGGAGGAACCTCGAGCAACACGACGCGAACGGCGGCTCCGTATTTCACCGGACCGCCTGGCCCCAAAATTAACGCTTTGTTGAGTGCATTCGAAAGAACCCGCCACGACTTGCGGCTGGTCAAGGATGCGATTCACCGGCTTTGGTCTGTAATGGCGGTCTCCGGAGAAAAAGGAGCGCCGCGAATGGCGACGGGGAACGCCATATGACCGATCGCGACCAGTTAGCCATTGACCCGGAGCCAGCCGACTTGAGTGCGCGGCTTGAGGAGGCAATCAACAATCTGTCGCTTGGAATTGTCATCTTCGACAAGAAGCGCGAAGTCGTTTTCTGCAACGCGCGCTACATGCAGATGTACAGGCTCTCGGCTGAACAGGTGAAGCCCGGCACGCCGACCAGCGAATTGATCCGACACCGATTGNAGGCCGGCCTGAAGGTGCGGATGGNGCCCGACGATTATATCCGTGAGCGGATCGGGCGCGATATCGCNCTCGACACCACGGTCCAGGAATTCACCGACGGCCGGATCATCGCTTACACCGTCCGCCCGATGCCCGATGGCGGCGGGATCGCGACCCATGAAGACATTACCGAGCGCGAAGAACTCCACGCCCGCCTCAAGCGGCAATACGAGCTGGGCAAGGGGCAGGAAGAGGCCTTGCGGATACGAAACCTCCGGTTTGACACCGCGATCAACAATATGTCGCAAGGCCTGTGCTTCTTCGACGCCGACCACCGGTTGATCGTGTGCAACGACCGCTTTATCGAGATGTACGATATTCCGCCCGGCCGCGTCGGTCCCGGCACGCCGCTGACCGAGATCGTCGACCTGCGCTTCGAAGCTGGGAGTTTTCCGGCGATGTCGCGCGACGAATATCTGCGCTGGCGCACCAACGTTGCGGTCTCGGCCGAGCCGACCGACAGCATCGTCGAATTGCGCAACGGACGCACCTTCAAGATTCGTCACCGGCCGATGCCCGACGGCGGTTGGGTTGCCACCCATGAAGACATCACCGAACAGCGCCAGGCCGAGGTCCGGATCGAATACATGGCCCACCATGACTCGCTGACCGGCCTGGCCAATCGGGTGCTGTTGAATGAGCGGCTGGAGCAGGCGTTGAGCCGGTTCCAGGGCGAGCAGATGGTCGCGATTCATCACCTCGACCTCGATCAGTTCAAGGCCGTGAACGACACGTTCGGCCACCCCGCCGGCGACAAGCTCCTCAAGATCGTCGCCGACCGCCTGCGCGGACTGGTGCGCGAGACCGACACCATCGCGCGGATGGGCGGCGATGAATTCGTCATCGTCCAGGCCCCGCTCGCAGAGCCGGCGGAGGCGACCGCGCTCGCGCAACAGATCATCGAATGGATGAGCGAGCCGTACGACATCGACGGCCACCAGGCCATCGTGGGCGCCAGCATCGGCATTGCAGTCAGCCCGGGCGACGGCTCGATTCCCGACAAGCTGCTGCGAAATGCCGACCTCGCGCTGTACCGCGCCAAGGGCGACGGTCGCGGCACATTCCGCTTTTTCGAGCCCGCGATGGACGAGCAGATGCAAACCCGCCGCATCATGGAGCAGGACTTGCGGAAAGCGCTGCCTGCCGGCGAATTCGAACTCTATTATGAGCCGGTCGTGAACCTCGAGAGCTACGAAATCAGCGGCTTCGAGGCGCTGATCCGCTGGAACCATCCGGAGCGGGGGCTGGTTGTGCCCGCGAGCTTTATTGCGCTGGCGGAAGAGATCGGCTTTATCGTCCCGTTGGGGGAATGGGTCATCCGCCAGGCCTGCGCCACCGCGGCGCGGTGGCCGGACCATCTCCATGTCGCCGTCAATATTTCGGCGGCGCAGTTCCGCGGCTCCAGCCTGATGTCGATCATCGTCAATGCGCTTGCGACCTCGGGCCTGCATCCGACACGGCTCGAGATCGAGATCACCGAGACCGTCCTGCTGCACGACAGGGAAGCGGCGCTCGCCACGCTTCACCAGTTGCGCGCGCTTGGCATCCGCATCGCCATGGATGATTTCGGCACCGGATATTCCTCGCTAACCTACCTGCAGTGTTTCCCGTTCGACAGGATCAAGATCGACCGCTCGTTCGTAAAGGACATTATAGAAAATACCGGCTCGCTCTACATCGTGCGCGCGGTCGCGGCGCTGGCCAATGGCATGGGAATGGCAACCACCGCCGAAGGCGTCGAGACCAGGGAGCAGTTCGACAAGATCGCGGCCGAGGGTTGCACCGAGATGCAGGGCTATTTGTTCAGCCGGCCGCTTCCCGTTCACGAGATCGAGCGGCTGTTCCTGCCACGGCGCGAGACACAGGACATTCCGGACCGCAGTGCTGTGGCCTGACGGTTGTAAACCCTCATGGTGAGGGGGCGCGCTAGCGCCGTCTCGTCGGTTTTTCGTCATGGCCGGGCTTGTCCCGGCATGACGAGTTTCTCTATATAGCCCTATTCCATAGGCTGCATTTTGAGTCAGACTCTCAGGATAAGGGGGCGCGGCTCAAAAGTCCTGCGCGATCTTCGCCAGCATCTCCAGCAGCGCGACGCGGTTGGCGGGGCCCAGCAGCTCGTTCAGCCGCGCTTCGTGCTTGGTCGCCACCAGCTTTTTCGCACGCGCCAGCACCGCCCTGCCCTTGTCGGTGAGGACGAGGATATGGGAGCGGCGATCGTTGGCCGAACGCATCCGCGCGCAGAGATCGCGGCTCTCCAGCCCATCCAGCATCGCCACGAAGTTCGGCCGCAGGATGCCGAGCGTATTGGCGATCTCGGTCTGGTTGCGGCCAGGATTCTTGTCGAGCAGAAGCAGCACCGAGAACTGCGCCGGCGTAAGCTGCAGCGGCGCCACGCAGCGCAGGAAATCCTCGAAGACCTTCAGCTGCGCCCGCTTCAGCGAATAGCCGAGCAGTTCGGACAGTTCGCCCAATTGCAGCGCGGCGCCTTCACCTGAACCGTCCGCAGGCTCCTTTCGAACGGGGCGGGGAAGCTTGACGGCGTCAACGGTGGCGGCCTTGGAAACAGTCATCGCTCGAAGCTCGCAATCCCGTTAGAAAAGGCTCCCGGGGTGATCCGGGCCTTGCGATTATAATACATAATTGTTATTGACTATACCAAATTCCGGCGGCTTTCAACCGCCGACATCGCCGGCCAACAGCTTTTGATCGGCTCGACGCGTGAGGGGAGCGCCCGGTCTTGAACACGACGATCATGCTGTTCCTGATCCAGGACGGCATCACCAATGGCGCGATCTACGCATTGCTCGGGCTGGCGCTGGTTCTGGTGTTCGCGGTCACCCGCGTCATCCTGATCCCGCAGGGCGAATTCGTCACCTACGGCGCGCTGAGCTACGCCATGCTGTCGGCCGGCCACATCCCGGGCACCGCATGGTTGGCGCTGGCGATGGGCGTGGTCGCGTTCGCCCTCGACCTGTTCGCCGCGCGCAGTGCGCTCCGTCTAAAAGCGGTCGGTCGCGCCGTTGCGCTCAACATCGCGCTCCCCCTGGCGATCCTGGCGCTGACCTATTCGCTCGCGGGATCCAAAACCCCGATCGCGGTCAATATCGTGCTGGCGCTGTTGATCGTCGCGGCGATCGGCCTGTTCCTCTATCGCATCGCGTTCCAGCCGATCGCCCACACCTCGGTGCTGGTGCTGCTGATTGCCTCCGTCGGCTGCCATCTGGCGCTGCAAGGCCTCGGGCTGGTGTTTTTCGGCGCCGAGGGCCTGCGGGGACCTGCGCTCTCGACGGTCTCATTCACCGTCGGTCCGCTGAACTTCACCGGCCAGAGCATCGCGGTCTACAGCGTCACCATCGCCTTCATCGTCGCGCTGTGGCTGTTTTTCGGCCACACGCTGATGGGCAAGGCGCTGCGCGCCACCGCCGTCAATCGGCTCGGCGCGCGGCTGGTCGGCATCCGCACCACCTTGTCGGGCCAGATCGCCTTCCTGCTCGCCTCCGTGATCGGAGCGATTTCGGGGATCCTGATCGTGCCGATCACGACGCTTTATTACGACACCGGCTTCCTGATCGGCCTGAAAGGCTTCATTGCCGCCATCATCGGCGGGCTGGTGAGCTATCCCTTGACCGCGGTCGCAGCCCTGGTCGTCGGCACCGTGGAGGCGTTCTCCTCGTTCTATGCCTCCAACTTCAAGGAAGTCATCGTCTTCACGCTCATCATCCCGGTGCTGGTGCTGCGCTCGCTCGCCGCGCCCGCGGTCGAGGAAGAGAAGGATTGAGGCGATGACGAACCGCTGGCCCCTCCTCGTCTTTGCGCTTGTCGTGGCGGCGATCCCGCTGATCCCGGGCGTGCCGCCGTTCTGGCTCGTGCTGCTCGACAATATCGGCCTCGCCGCGCTGGTGGCGATGGGGCTGGTGCTGCTCACCGGCGTCGGCGGCCTCACCTCGTTCGGCCAAGCGGCGTTTTGCGGGTTTGGCGCCTACACCACCGCGGTGCTGACGGTGAGCTATGGCTTCTCGCCCTGGCTGACGCTGCCGCTGTCGCTTCTGGTCAGCGGAATCGCCGCCGTCATCCTCGGCATCGTCACGGTGCGGCTGTCCGGCCACTATCTGCCGCTCGGCACCATCGCCTGGGGCATCGGGCTGTTTTATCTGTTCAGCAAGCTCGAATTTTTGGGCCGCAATGACGGCATTTCCGGCATCCCGCCGCTTACGATCGGCTCGCTCAGGATGCTCAGCCCGGGCACGATCTATTACGC
>JGI12053J15887_10001280_pt1 | contig 11558 bp, 8 predicted proteins | sample MedBloCAOM1_O3_FD_15887 | JGI IMG/M metagenome (IMG submission 15887)
GCGGCCGCCGCGATCACCAGGGTCAGGGTTCGGGCGTGCGTCATTGTTCTCTCCATTTTATTTTCTTCCGCCCCGCTTCTATGCCGTAGCTGCGCGTCTCACTTCTTCTCCGTCCCGCGCAGCATGGCCGCCGTGGTGATTGCGGCATAGCCGGGCTCGACCCGCACATCGACGACAGCCACCTGGCCGTCCTCAACCGCCGCGATCGCCTTCTCGAATGTCGGCATCAGATCGCGCGCGTGCATGACGGGGTCGAACCCGACGGCGCCCTGCGCTTTTCCGAGCGCCGCGCAATCGATGTCCGGATCCGAGATACGCTGGCCGATCCAACGGTTCTCGACCGGCCGGTTGCGGATGCGGGCGACCCTCTCCTGGTGCAGCTCGTCGTTGAAGAACGAGCGGTTGTTGCAGACGACGACGAGGAGCGGAATGCGGTAATGTACCGCGGTCCAGATCGCGGTCGCGCCCATGAAGAAGTCGCCGTCTCCGCAGATGGCGATCGGCAGCCGTCCCGAGCCTTTGAGCGCGAGGGCCGCGCCCACCGACACGCCGGGTCCGCCGCCGATCCCGCCGCCGCCCTCCGAGCCGATGTAATCGAGCGGATGACGGAACGGCCAGACCGCGCCGTTCCAGGAGAGCGGCAGATGGGTGAGCGTGACGTCCCGGTCGCCGACTGCGGCCTTGAGCGACTTCGCGAGGTCATCGACCCGCAGCGGTCCGCTCGATGCCTCGTAGGTCTCCGCTTTGGTCTTCACCGCCGCGGGCTTGCGTGCCTTGGCACCGCCGAGCGCTGCCAGTAGGCTCGGCACCGCGTCGTCGGGCGTCGTCGGCAGCAGCAGATCGACCGGTGGAAGGATTTCGTAATCCATGCTCCAGCCGTTGTGGATGTGGAAGTCGGCGCTGATATTGATCACTTTGGCCTTGGGCGGCTCCATCCCAAGCGCGGCGCGCAGGCCGCCGGCAAGATCGACCCAGTCGAGCGCCAGGATAACGTCCGCTGCTTTGAGCGCTTCGATCGCTTCCGGCACCATCGCGTTCGATGCCGGAGCGCCGGCGTGCAGCGGATGGTCGGTCGGAAAGCCGCAGCCGATCTTGAGGTCGCTGATGACCTTGGCGTTGAGAGTTTCCGCGAGCGCGATGCGCTCGTTCCAGCCGCCCACGCTGCGCGACACCCGCCCCATCAAGATGACCGGATGCTTGGCTGCCTTGAGCATCGCGGCGGCTTGCTGAATGAGCTCGGCCGACGCCATCGGATTGGCTTGCGGCATGAAGCGCGCGGAGTCGATCGGCGCGAGCGGTTCGGAGAGCTTGGCCTCCTGCATCTCGGCGTCGAGGTTGATGTAGACCGGTCCCATGGGCGAGGTGTTGGCGATCCAGGTGGCACGGATAATTGCCTCGCGGGCGGCCGCGGGGGAGGCCGGCTGGTCATCCCACTTGGTGTAGTTGCGCACGATCGCGCCCTGGTCGCGCGCGGTGTGGATCCAATCGATCCAGGGTCGCCGCTTGGCGGCGTCGACCGGCCCGGTGGCACCCAGCACGATGACGGGGAAGCGGTCGCACCAAGCGTTGAACATCGCCATGGTGGCGTGGAACAGTCCGACGTTGGAATGGACGGCCGCGGCCATCGCCTTGCCGGTCACCTTGGCATAGCCGTGAGCGATTGCAACGGCGCTCTCCTCGTGTAGGCAGAGCAGCATTTGCGGGGTCTCATTACCCAGGAAGTTGACGATCGAGTCGTGCAATCCGCGGTAGCTCGCGCCGGGATTGAGCGCGATGTAGGGGATTTGCAGGGCACGCAACGTGTCGGCGACCACGTCGCTGCCGAAGCCCGGCGCGTTGGTGCCCGTCAGGTTGGCCGGGCGCTCGAGCGCACGGATCGATGGGTGGGCCGCACTCGCAGGTTTTTCGGCGGCAGTTGCCGCCTGGCCTTTTGCACTCGTCACGGGGGGATCCTTGGGTTCTGGTGCCGCGAAGGCGGCATAGAACCGGATCAGGAGGCCTGACGCAACCGCGCCAGTAGCTTCACGCCGGCATAACCGTCGGGCGGCTGCATGCCCACTTTGCGTTGGAAATTGCGCACTGCGATCATGGTGTCGTTGCCGACCCGCCCGTCGGTCCCGCCGGTGTCGAAGCCGAGCGTGGTCAAACGCTTTTGTATTTCCTGGACTTCGGCCAGCGTGGGCGTGCGTTCGCCCCCGGGGAAGGGCTGCACGAACGGCCCGCCGCCCACGATGCGGTCCCCAAGATGCACGATCGACAGCGTGTAATTCATCGAGGGGTTGTAGGAGCGCACGGCATAGAAGTTCGGGCCAAGCAGAAAGGTGGGTCCGCCGGATACCGGCGCCCACAGTTTGGCGGACGCATTCGGCTGCGGGAACGGCTGGCCGTCGGCGCGGCTTACGCCGGATTTTTGCCATGTCTCGTAAGTTCGCGAGGCGCCTTCGCTGGCCGTGCCGGCCACGCCACGTACTTCGTAGCCCCAATGCTCGCCTGCGCGATACTTGCCGCGCTTGACGAGATATTGCGCGGTGCCGGCAAGTGCGTCCTCCGGCTTGCCGAACGGCGTCACCCGGCCATCGCGATCGTAGTCGAGCCCGACATTGAGCCAGACCTCCGGCATCCACTGGGTATGGCCCATGGCGCCGGCCCAGGAGCCGCGCATCTCCTCAGGCGTGCTCCAGCCGCGGTCGATGATCACCAGCGCGTTGAGCAGCTCCTGCTCCCAATAGGCGCGGCGGCGCGGCTCGCCCCAGGCGAGCGCGGCGAGCGCCGGGATCACGGGCCGCATATGGTTCTTCTGGACATCCGGATCGCCGAAGGCCGATTCGATGCCCCAGAGCCCGAGCATCACCGAGCGGTCGACCCCATAGTCCTTCTCGATGCGGACAAACAGCGGCGCATACTCCTTCGCCTTCTCCCTGCCCGTGGTAATGCGCCAATCGGAGACCCGGCGATTGAGATATTGCCAGACCTGTTCTTTGAATTCGGGCTGCGAACGATTGAGCTCAAAGACCGCCGTGTCCGGCTTGATATTGCTCATGACCCGCGTGTAGGTCGCGTCCGACACGCCACGCGCGCGGGCCCGGGCGCGAAACGCCTCGACCCATTGCTCGAACCCCGACTTGCTGCCCTGCGCCCAGCCCGGTGCGCTGTATGCGGCCAGGGTTCCGGCCAGCATGGGCAGGCATGCTCGCCTTGATAGGAGAAGGCTCGCCCACTCGCCCAATTCGCTCATCGTGCCGAATCCCCGGTTCGATTTTCTCTCGCGCGGGCGATTCTACCACCGTTTCTGTCGGCTTTGCGGCCGTCGTCACCGCGGCCCGGGAGGTCGGCCGGACCGGCGGAATGGGGATCGACGCCGTGGGCACGTCCTCCCTGATGTCCTGCTCCTTGATTTCCTGGCCGCGGCCTTGAATTAGCCGTTCATAGGAAGCCACCAACGTCATGTAAGGATTGACGAACACCCAGCCGTATTTAGTCGGGACCTGCAGGTCGAAATGCAGGTGATAGGTNGTGGCACGCTCACGCTTGAAGAAGTTGCCGACCTTGCCGATCACCTCGCCCTCGCGCACGGCGCGGCCGCTCAGCATCCCGTCGGCGTCGAATTGCCGGGGCAGCATGTGCAGATAGCGCACCCGGATGCGCTCGTTGGGCGCATTGACCACGACGTAGAGCGCCTCCTGGCGGGGTGCCCGCAGCACCACTCCGTGGCGCACCGCCACGACGTCGTGCAGGTAGGGCTCGCAGCGGTTTGCTCCTTGGATGCGTTGCTTGCATGAGGCGGGACGGATGTCCTGTCCCTGATGGCCGAGCCCGCCGGGGCACTGACCGACATAGAAGTTGCGGTGCTCGCAGAAATTATCCCGCCATGGATAAGAGTAGTTTGCAGTGGCCGATTCGTCCGAGATCAGGGTCTGGCCGCTCACCCGGCAACGATAGGCGCCGACACCGTCCAGCTTTCCGGCGCCGGTGCGTCCCGTCGCCTCGCAGTTCCCCCAATTCATGAAGGACTGGGAATTGGCGAAGGCCGGTGCCTCGGCAATCGGGAAACGGATCCTGGAATAGACGGTGTAGTCCGCCACGCCGCCTTTGCGCCTGAAGCCGGTGCCTGGAATGATGTCGCCGGGGCTGTGAAAGGTGACGACGGGGGACTGTTCGGGCGGCCGATCGATCGTGGTGGGGTCGATCGCATCCGCCTGCTTCTGCGGCGAGCCGCCCGCGAGGCGCAATGCTTTGAGGAATCGCACTGCGACCTTGTCGGCATCGCGGCATGCCATCTTGCGAATGCGCAAGCCGCCGTCGGAGCATTCGATCGCAACCACGTAGGGCACGCCGTAACGCACGAACGTGTAGCGCACGAAGTTCTCGAGATACAGGCGGCGGATGCCCGGGATGCCCTCGAGCCCGTGAACCGGCCATCCGATCATGCCGACCGGCTCATCGAGTTCATAGACCAGCGCCGAGCCCCCGATGTGGATATAGATCGGCTCGGGATAGCTGATCGCCAATTCGGGCATCGCCTGGGCCCGCGCCATGACGACGGCGTCATAGCCGGCGGGCCCGGGATAGAAGAACGGCACCGCACTAAAGCCGGAGAGATAACCCTCCGGGGCATTCGGGATCCCAGTTGCCGGGTCTGTCGCACCGGCCGGAGCCGCCCGGTCGCGCAGGAAGGCGGCGGTGTCGAAGGGCAGCAGCACCGGCACCGGGCTCGTCGCAATGTCGGCAAAGCGCTCGCCAGTGGCGCTGTTGAGCGCCGCCATCGCCGCCGGCGCATCAGCCTGCTTGAGCGAAGCCATCGGCGCGAGCTCGAGGGCAGCCGCGTCCCAGTCGACTTGTGTCGACGAAATGCGTGGGCTCTTCATCTCCTGCGCGGCCGCGGCAATAATGCTCGCGGCGAGCGCAAGGCCCGCAATTCCGAATCCGCGCAACATGATGCCCCACACCTCGCCGGAGCAGTCGTCGCGACGTCCGGGTCAGGATGGGAGTATTGCCGCAGGTCTGATTCGTGCCAAGGAGGGTAACAAAATCGATTTGCAGTGTTGCAAATCGGCCGCGGCGACTTTGATCAGATCAAAACATCAGTCCTTGGAACGCTCCACGTAGGAGCCGTCCGCCGTCATCACGACGATCTTAGTCCCCGTGCCGACGAAGGCCGGGACCATGGTGCGCACGCCGTTCGACAGCACGGCGGGCTTGTAGGACGAGGCTGCGGTTTGGCCTTTGACCGAGGGCTCGGTTTCCACCACTTCCAACGTTGCCTTCTGCGGCAGCACAATCGACACCGCTACGCCCTCGTACACCGCCAGGGTGACCTTCATTTCCGGCTGGAGATAGGCGGCCTGGTCGCCGATGATGTCGGCCGGCAACGTGACCTGATCGTAGTTCTCCGTATTCATGAAATGGAAGCCGTCGCCGTCCTGGTAAAGATACTGATGCTCGCGATCCTCGACGTAGGCGCGCTCGACCTGCTCGGTCGTTTTGTAGCGCTGGGCTACCTTTACGCCGTCGCTGATCCGGCGCATGTCGACCTGGGTCGTCGGAGTGCCCTTGCCGGGGTGGAAGCTTTCGGCATTGAGAACGACGTAGAGCTTGTTGTCGAGTTCGACGATATTGCCCTTGCGAAGCGAACTGGCGATGACTTTCACGGTGAATTTCCCTTAATTGTTCCGGCGACTGCGACCGATGCCGGTGCGGCCTAAATGTCGGGCCGCACCATACTGATCCTGCGACCATGCGCCAGCGATTTTCGCTGCTTCCGGAGCGCCTAGACAGCCGGTTGAGGAGCGCCGCTCGATGCCATCGCCCTTCTGGGCCCGTCATTCCGACCGTCGGCCGTTTCTTTTGGGACGCGCGCGCATCGCCGCTGCTTTGCGGCAGTTCTTCGCCGTCAGGGATTTCGTCGAGGTCGAAACCGGTGCGCTGGTGCCCTCGCCGGGAAACGAGACCCATCTTCATGCCTTCGCGAGCGAACTCGTAGCGCCGGCGGGCACGCGCGAGCGGCTTTATCTGCGAACGTCGCCCGAATTTGCCTGCAAGAAGCTGCTGGCAGCGGGCGAACGCCGAATCGTGGAGTTCGCCCGCTCGTTCCGCAACCGTGAGCGCGGCGTGCTGCATCATCCCGAATTCACCCTGATCGAGTGGTACCGCGCACATGAACCCTACGAAGCGCTGATGGACGACTGCGCGGCCATTCTTGCGCTGGCGGCGGAAACGGCAGGCGCGAGCCGGTTCTCGTTCCGGGACCGTGTGATCGATCCGTCCGTCGCCCCCGAGCGGCTGTCGGTCGTGCAAGCGTTTGCGCGCTACACCAGCGTCGATCTCATGGCAGTGCTGCCGCCGGAGCCTGCGGCGCGGTTCGCCGCCGCGGCGGCCGCCGCCGGCATTCACACCGCCGCCGACGACAACTGGGGCGACATTTTCAGCCGGGTGCTGGTCGAGAAGATCGAGCCCCGTCTCGGCCTCGGCCGCGCGACGATCCTCTACGAATATCCCGCCGTGCAGTCGCCGCTCGCCAGGCCGACCCCTTCCGACCCACGCCTTGCAGAACGGTTCGAGCTTTACGCCTGCGGGGTCGAGCTCGCGAACGGATTCGGCGAGCTCAGCGATGCCGTCGAGCAGCGCAAGCGGCTCGAGGAGCAAATGGCGGAGAAGGACAGGATCTACGGCGAGCGCTATCCGATCGACGAGGATTTTCTCGCCGCGCTTGCGGTGATGCCGCCGGCAAGCGGAGTGGCGCTCGGCTTCGATCGACTGGTCATGCTCGCGACTGGAGCCACTCGCATCGAGCAAGTGCTGTGGACACCGATGTCCGAAACATAGAATGATCGAAGCCAACCGGGAAGGAAACGATGCTGGCGCTCTATCACAACGACATGTCGCTCTGCGCGCAGAAGGTGAGGGTGGGCCTCGCCGAGAAGAAGCTCGATTGGGAAAGCCGCCACCTCGTGCTGCGCGCGGCGGAGCACCAGCAGCCCTGGTACCTCGAACTCAACCGCCGCGCCGTGGTGCCGACCCTCATCGATGGCGAGAAGGTCATCCCTGAATCGAACGTCATTCTCGAATATCTCGACGAGGCCTATCCAGATCCGGCGCTGGCGCCGCTGGATGCCTACGGCCGCGCACGAATGCGCTTGTGGACCAAGCAGCTCGACGAGGATGTCCACGATGCCTCGGCCGCGATCCTGAGCTTCGGCATTGCGTTCCGGCATCAATATCTCGAACGCGGCGAGCTCGGAAAAACGATGCTCGAACAGATACCGAATGTCTTCAAGCGCGAGCGGCGCCGCGACGTGGTCGAAAAGGGACCCCAGTCGAGGCACTTCGTCGTTGCAGTCGAGCGCATGGTTCTGCTTCTCGACGAGATGGAAGAGGCTCTGTCCGCGCACCAATGGCTCGCCGGCGACGACTATAGCCTGGCCGACGTCGCCTTTACCCCGTACCTCGCCCGGCTCGAACATCTGAACATCCTGGGCATGATCGGAGAGCGACATCGGGTCGCAGACTGGTATCGCCGCTGCAAGGCGCGGCCGAGCTTCCAGGATGCAATCGTGAAGTGGGAGAATGCGGACTACCTCGGCCTGATGCAGCGCCGCGGCACGGAGTCCTGGCCTCAGGTTCACGCGATCATGCAGGCGCTATGAGTTTGCCGGCCCCCCGGCAGCCGGCGAAAGTGAAATCGAGCACGAAAGGATATTGCATGCCTTCTTTCTACGCCAAGCGCCGCGTCTTCGTGTTGGCAGCTCTGGTCCTGGCCGGGCTCGCGCGCCCTGCTGCGGCGCAGATCTATCCGACCCAGCACATTACTTTCCAGGTCGCCTTCGCGGCGGGAGGCATTGCCGATGTCGTCGCGCGTTTCGTGGGACAAAAGCTCACGGAGCGCCTGGGACAGACAGTAGTGGTGGAAAATCGCGGAGGCGCCGGCGGCAATCTCGCGGCGAAGTCGGTCATCGGTGCGGTGCCCGACGGCTACACCATCCTCGCGACGACCACTGGGCTGGCGGTCAACGAGACCGCCACGAAGAACAAGGGCTTCTCGGTCGATGATCTGCGTGCCATCGCGATCGTGGCGTTCAGTCCCGACGTTCTCGCGATCCATCCGAGCAATCCGGCGAAGGACCTGCGGGAGTTCATCCAGAACGGCAAGACGAAGAGCTTCACCTACGGGAGCGCCGGCGTTGGAACGGGTCCGCATATCGGTGCGGAGTATTTCTTCCGCGAGGTCGCGAAAGTGCAAGCCGTGCATGTGCCGTTCACCGGCGGCGCGCCGGCCGTGACCTCCGCGATCGGCAATCATGTCGATGCGATCGTGCTGACACTGCCGACGGTGGTGCCGCCCATCACGCAGGGGCTCCTGCGCGGCATCGGCCTGGCGAGCGCGACCCGCAATTCGGCGGTGCCGAACGTGCCGACTTACGGCGAGATGGGCTTCCCCGACGTCTATTCCGGCTCCTGGGTCGGCTTCTTTGTGCCGGCCAAGACACCCGATGCGGTGGTCGCGAAACTCAATGCCGAGATCAATGCGATCATGCGAGAGCCAGAGGCGCAGCAGAAGATGAAGGCCATCGGCTTCGACGTGATGATCAAGCCCGAGGCCGAGACTGCGGACTATTTCAAGCGGGAAGTGGCGACCTGGGGCAAGATGACCAGGGCGATCGGCTATTCGAGCGATTGAGCTGTGGCCGCGCGCCGATCACGCGTTTGCTCCCTATCGAGCGGCAGAACGCGCTGTTATCATTTGGGCGGTGAGGCGAAACGGGGAATAACGATGCATGTCATTGCTGCCCTGCTTGCCGCGCTGCCGTCCTTTTTGACGGCAGGCGACGCGATTGCGCAATCGAGTTATCCGAACAAGCCGATACGGATGCTCGTCGGTTTTGCTCCCGCCGGTCCCGCCGATCTCATTGCGCGGGTCATCGGAGACAAGCTCACGGAGGCGTGGGGTCAATCGGTGGTGATCGAGAACGTCACCGGCGCCGGCGCCAACATTGCGGGCGATCGCGTCGCCAAGGCGGCGCCCGACGGTTACACGCTGCTGCTGGCTTCACTGGCGCAGCTCACCATCAATCCAAGCTTGTACGACAAAATGCCATTCGACACGGTCAAGGATGTCATCCCCGTAACGCAAGCGGTGTTCACGCCCAACATCCTTGCCGTCAATAACGATGTACCGGCGAAGAGCGTGGCGGAGCTCGTGGCGCTGGCGCGCTCGCAGCCGGGGCTGCTGACATTCGGCTCCGCCGGCGTCGGGACCTCGCAACATCTCGCCGGCGAGTTGTTCAAGTCGATGGCCGGCGTCAACATCCGGCACGTACCCTATCGCGGCGCGACGCCCGTCATTGCGGATCTGCTCGGCGGGCGCATCAGCATGTTCTTCGGAAACGTCACCTCCGTGCTGCCGCTGGTGCAGGAGGGCAAGCTGCGCGGCCTCGCCGTCACCTCGCTTAAGCGGCTGGCGGCAACGCCCGATCTCCCGACGCTCGACGAATCCGGCTTTGCCGGCTTCGACGCGACGGCATCGTTCGGCCTCGTGGCGCCGGCGGGCACCCCGCCGGCGATCATCGACAAGCTTCACCGCGAAACGGTGCGGATCCTGGCGCTGCCAGACGTGCGCAAACGTTTCGCCGAGCTTGGCTCCGAGGTGATCGGCAACTCCCCTGGCGAATTCGCCGCCGTCATCAAGGCCGAGATCCCGCAGTGGGCGAAGCTGATCAAAGAGGCCGGGATCCGCGCGGGCGATTAACGGCGGGTCTCCAGGCGTCCTAGAGCGAAAACCCTTCCGAATTGATCGCGAGTTAGCTCTCGGTATTTGTTCGGTCGCATGATCTTAAAGTCTGCAACTTTTCGAGATCATGCTCACCGGTTCACGTGGACATTGAGGATCGCGGTCTTCCCGGCCTTGGTGGCGGCAAGCCCGGCCTGCAGGGCGCCCTTGAGGTCGGCCAGCGTCTCGACCCGCGCGCCGTGGAAGCCGAAATGGCTCCCAAGCTGCTCGTAGTCGGGTCCATCGATCGTCACGCCGTAGTGCAGGTCTTTGCTGGCCGACGCGCCGTCAGGGTAATGATGCACATGGCCCTTGCGCATCGCTTCGTATTTCTTGTTGTTGAGGATGACGATCATGATGGGCAGGGCATGGCGCTTCGATGCGCCGAGTGCCTGGACGATGGGGTTGTAGAGAAACGACCCGTCGCCGATGAGCAACGCCACCGGCCGGGTGGGAGCGGCAAGCTTGAGGCCGAGCGCGGTGCCGATCCCCTGGCCGAGCCCGCCTGAACCGCGGAAGAAACTTTGCGGGACGGTCTGCGGCAGGTGCTGGCGCACCAGGGGAGAGTGCGTGATGGTCTCGTCCATATAGATCGTGTCGGCGGGCATCACCTCCGCGAGAGCACCCAGCAGCGAGAGCGGGTGGATCCCGCTTCCATTCTGAGCCTTCTCGCGCTCGGCGCGCAGGCCCGCCACATAGCTCTCGTGCTCGTGCGTCCAGTGTTGCCGGCGCGCATTCACCGCTGCGCTGTCGATGTTCGCAGCCTTCGCCGCCGCGCTGATGAGCTTGAGCGACTCCGCAGTATCGCCCTCGAGATACAAGTCGGCATGCAGGGTCTGGTAGACCATGTGGCCCTTGAGCGGATTGTCATGGATGGCGATGATCTTTCCGTTCGTCGGCCGCCGCCGCGCCGGATACCAGGGCGCGCGTCCGCCTACGAGCAGAATGACATCGGCGTCGTCGAGCGCCTTGTAATTGCCCATACCCTGATAGAGCGGATGGTCGGTCGGGAAGTTGGCGTAAGCGTTGACGCGCCCGTTGATCACCGGGATGGCGAGGAGATCGGCGAGTTCCACCAGGGCGGAAAACGCCTTGGGGTCCCGCCCGGCGGTCTCGGTGACGATGACAGGGCTTTTGGCATTGAGCAGAAGCTCGGTGACCTTCGCGACGTCTTCCTGCCGCGGCTGCAGCGTGGGCGCCGCCGGCACCTCGCGCGATCCGGCCGGGGGCGTCCAGTCGTGCAACATGTGCTCGAGCGCGACGTTCAGATAGATCGGTCCCTTGGGGACGCGTTGCGCCATCTCGCCGGCGCGGACGACGCTCTCATAGAGGGTGTGCGGGCTGGTGACGGCGCGCGCCCATTTTGCCACCGGCTCGACGAAGCGCTCGATGCCGCCGACGGTCAGGCCGCCGTACCACTGCTGCTCGATATCGAGATCGGGATCTTCGCCCAGGGTCTGGGATTCACCCGACATGACGACCATCGGCACTTCGTTCTGCAGGGCGCCGTGAACGCCCATGCTTCCCTGCAGCATGCCAACGCCGGCATGCAGCAGGACCGCCTGCGGCCGCCCGGTGACCAGCGTGTAGCCAGTCGCCATGTTGACGGCGAGCGTCTCATGCCAGGATTCAACGAAGGTGGGCCCGGCCTTGTTGTCGAGCTTCTGGCGCGCCAGCGCTTCCCAGAGCGGCGACCACTCCGAGCCCGGGGAGGACATGATGTAATCGATCTTGAGCTTGCGGAATGCTTCGAGGATCGCCTCGCCCCCGTCGAGATAGTTCTTCATCTTGTCTT
>JGI12053J15887_10001282_pt1 | contig 11551 bp, 11 predicted proteins | sample MedBloCAOM1_O3_FD_15887 | JGI IMG/M metagenome (IMG submission 15887)
TGAACGGAACGGCGGATTACGCTGACGCTAATCCGCCCTACGCGCTCTTACGCAGCGCCAATTCGGGCGTTGGCGCGGCGTCGGGCGTGCGCAACTTGGTCGAATAGTACGACGCGTTCTGCTCGCCGCGCAGCGCCTCGCGCGTGAACTGGATGAGATGGTGCGCGATGAAGCCCATGCCGAGCACGGCGTCGATCTGCCCGCGCCGCAACGCATGGCGCGCGGCGCGCCAGAACGGCTTGCGATAGTCCGACAAAATGCCGATGTGCAGGATCACCCGGAACGCCAGCACCAGGGCGCCGGACAGGTTCGCCCAATTGAGCTTGCCGCTCGCCGGCGGGATCATGCGGTTCACGTAGGTGGAATCGACCTGGTGGTGGAAGCGCGAGAACAGGCGCTCCGGGTCGTTGGCATAGGCGATGCAGCGCCGCCACGTCGACACCACCTCGTCATAGGGCCGCAGGAAACGCACGTTGCTCTCGAGCGCGGGGTCGTCGGCCAGGCGATCCGCCTTCTTGAGCCGATCCCACAGCGGCGTCTTCGGCAACGCCTGCAACAGGTTGATGGTCAGCATCGGGATCTGCGAGACGTCGATGAAGTCCTTGAGGCGGCCTTCGCTATCGTCGGAATCGGTATCGAGCCCGAGGATGATGCCGGAGGTGACCTCTAGTCCATAATCGTTGAGGGTCTTGATCGACGCCATCAACGGCACCGCGTTGTTCTGATCCTTGCGCATGGCCTTGAGGGCATCGGCTTCCGGCGTCTCGATGCCGACGAACAGGCCGAGGAACGAGCATTCCCGCATCAGCTCGAGGATTTCCCGCTGCTTGGCGATGTTGAGCGTCGCCTCGCAGGCGAACTGCATGGGATAGCCGTGCTGCTTCTGCCACGCCAACAGATGCGGCAGCATGTCCTTGGCAGCCTTGCGATTGCCGATGAAATTGTCGTCGACGAAATAGACTACCGGCGGATGCCCCTTCTGCCTGCGCATGGCATCGAGCTCGGCGGTGATCTGTTGCGGGGTCTTCAGGCGCGGCTGCCGGCCGTAAAGATTGGGAATGTCGCAGAATTCGCACAGATAGGGGCAGCCACTCGAGAACTGCAAGGTGAGCATCAGGTAGTTCTTGAGCGGGATGAGCTCGTAGGCCGGGATCGGGAACTCCTGCAGGGGCAGCCGCTCCTTGGTCTCGAAGCGCAGCTGCGCCGGCGGCCGTGCCGCGCTCTCGTCGATGAGCGCGATGATGCGGTCGGTGGCATCGCCCATCTCGCCGATGTGGAGATAGTCGATGTCCGGATACATTTCCGGCGAGGCCGAAGGCGACGGACCGCCCAGCACGACCACTTTGCCGGCGGCGTGCGCCCGCTTGGTGATGTCGTGGATCTGCGGCGCCTGTACGTGCATGCCGCTGACCACAATGACGTCGGCCCACACGAAGTCGGCTGCCGTCGCCTTGCGGATGTTCTCGTCAACGAAGCGGACGGGCCAGCTTTCCGGCATATAGGCCGCGATCAGCAGCAGGCCCTGCGGCGGCATGAAGGCTCGCACGCCCTTCATCAGCCGGTAGGCGTGGTTGAATGTGCCGAAAGCGGGGGTGTAGTGCGGAAAAACGCACAGGACCCGACGTTCGGACTTCACTGGGATCGAGCAGCGCACGCGACCTCCAATCGGCTTTCCCGCATGGTCGCCTCCCATGGGACAAGACGCAAGAGGGCTCCACCTTGCAGCGAGGATCGGGCGTTTCCGTGCCCCAATCACCNTTCAGCTTGATTAAGGGGCATTTCGCTGACCGGCCTTCCCCCGGATCAAGTCCGGGGTTCGGCGGGCAAGGAGCAAACCCCGCCATAGCCTTTTTGGCGACGGCGGGGACTTTAGCGTTGCAGTCCGGAGCTTCCTGCATATATTGCGGCGCAACACCGCCCTGGTTCGGCCGGGCCCCACCGGATTCCCTTTATGACGTTACGCAACGTGGCGATTATCGCCCATGTCGACCATGGCAAGACCACCCTGGTCGACCGGCTCCTGCAGCAGTCCGGCTCCTTCCGCGAGAACCAGCGGGTGGCGGAGCGCGCGATGGATTCCAACGACCTCGAGCGCGAGCGCGGCATCACCATCCTGGCCAAGGTGACCTCGATCCATTGGCACGACACCCGCATCAACATCGTCGATACCCCCGGCCATGCCGATTTCGGCGGCGAGGTGGAGCGCATTCTTGGGATGGTGGACGGCGTGCTGGTGCTGGTGGACGCCGCCGAAGGGCCGCTGCCGCAGACCAAGTTCGTGGTGTCGAAGGCGCTCAAGATCGGCCTCAAGCCCATCGTTGTGATCAACAAGGTCGATCGGTCGGATGCGCGGCCTTCGGTGGTCGTGAACGAAGTCTTCGACCTCTTTGCCGCGCTCGATGCCAGCGAGGAGCAGCTCGATTTCCCGATTCTCTACGGCTCGGCCAAGGAAGGCTGGATGGCCGCATCGCCTGAGGGCCCGAAGGACCAGGGCATGGCGCCNCTGTTCGATCTCGTCACCCGGCACGTCGCNCCGCCGAGGGTCGAGGATGGAGCGTTCCGCATGCTCGGCACCATCCTCGAGGCCAATCCCTATCTGGGCCGCATCGTGACCGGCCGCATCCGCTCCGGCGCGGTGAAGCCGAACCAGATGGTCAAGGTGCTCGACCGCGAGGGCCACCTGATCGAGGAAGGGCGCGTCACCAAGGTGCTGGCCTTTCGCGGGCTCGATCGCACCGGCGTCGAGGAAGCCTCCGCCGGCGACATCGTGGCGATCGCCGGGCTGCCGGAAGCTACCGTGTCGCATACGATCTGCGCGCCCGAGGTTACTTTCCCGCTGCCGGCGCAGCCGATCGATCCGCCGACCTTGGCGATGACCTTCCGCATCAACGACTCGCCGCTCGCCGGCACCGAAGGAGACAAGGTGCAGAGCCGGGTGATTCGTGAACGACTGCTGCGCGAAGCCGAAGGCAACGTCGCGCTGAGGATCTCCGAGTCGACCGAGAAGGATTCCATGGAGGTCGCCGGCCGCGGTGAATTGCAGCTCGGGATCCTGATCGAGACCATGCGGCGCGAAGGCTTCGAGATTTCGGTGTCGCGGCCGAAAGTGCTGCTCGAGCGCGACGCCAAAGGCGAGTTGCTCGAGCCGATCGAGGAGGTCGTCATCGACGTCGACGAGGAGCACACCGGCGTCGTCGTGCAGAAGCTGTCCGAGCGCAAGGCCGAGATGACCGAGATGCGCCCGTCCGGCGGCGGGCGCGTGCGGCTCGTGTTCCACGCGCCGACGCGCGGCCTCATCGGCTACCAGGGCGAGCTGCTCACCGACACCCGCGGCACCGCGGTCATGAATCGCCTGTTCCACAGCTATGGTCCCTACCGCGGCGAGATCGTCGGCCGGCGCAACGGCGTGCTGATTTCCAACGACCAGGGCGAAGCGGTCGCCTATGCGCTGTGGAACCTGGAGGACCGCGGCCCGATGATGATCGAGCCGGGCTGGAAGGTCTATCGCGGCATGATCGTCGGCGAGCACACCCGCGGCAACGACCTCGAGATCAACGTGCTCAAGGGCAAGAAGCTCACCAACATCCGTACCCATTCCAAGGACGAGGCCGTGCGCCTGACCCCGCCGATCCAGATGACGCTGGAGAAGGCGCTGGCCTATATCACCGACGACGAATTGGTCGAGGTCACGCCGAGGGCGATCCGGCTGCGCAAGAAGCTGCTCGATCCGAACGATCGCAAGAGAGCGGAGCGGGTCAAGGAGGCGGAGCGGGTGTGATAGTCTCCGCCCGGGCGGACGGGTGACCGGAGGTATCGCCATGCATATCGATGCAACTCCTGCCGAGGCGCACACGATTCTCAGAGCGATGCTCGCGGTCGCGACGGCAGGACCGGCGGTCACCGATGCCGATCGCGCCAGTGTGATTGCGGCAGGGCGCTACATCTTCAGGCTCGCTTTACCGCCCGACCTTGCGGGCCTGACGCCGCCACGGCCCGACGAGCTCGCGGCGCTGGCGGCCAAGCCCGATCTCGCTACCGAAGCGGTTCGGTTTGCAACGGTCATGGCCTTTGTCGACGGCACGCTCGACAACGCCAAGCTCAACGCCGTGCTGCGTCTCGCCGCGACGCTCGGCGTGAAGACAGACTTCGTCAACGACATTGCCGAGGTCGCGCAAGGCCATCTGCGCAACGCGACCGCCCACATGGTCCGGGCGAACCTCGAAAGCCTCACCGGAAAACCTTGGACCACCGGCGACGACGCGATGGGATGGTTCCTGCCCTACAAGGGAGCCAATGCCGATCCGGCGCTGGCAGCGCGCTTCCACGCGCTGGCCGACTTGCCCGGCGAGACCTTCGGGCACGCCTTCGCAGAATTCTACCTTACGCAGAAATACGCATTCCCCGGCGAAGAGCAGGCGCTCAATTTCAAGTTTGCAACCCCGCACGATTCTTCGCACCTCTTGGCAGGCTACGACACCACCCCGCGCGGCGAGCTCCTGGCATCCACGTTCACCGCTGCGATGCACCGCAAGGAGGCGATGTCGGGTCACGTGCTGCCGGTGCTGTTCAGCTGGCATCTCGGCATCGAGCTCAACGAGGTCGCCGCCTCGGCCAAGGGCGCGCTCGACCCGCAGGAATTCTGGCATGCCTGGGCGCGCGGCGAAAAGATGAAGGTCGACCTGTTCGGCCCAAAATGGGACTTCTGGGCGGCAACCCGGGATCCGATCGACGAGGTTCGCGCCCGCATCGGCATTACGGCGTGACTGATTCGTCGCCGCCGTGAAGATGAACCGGGTAGCGTGCAGCGCGTCGTGCCGGCGACTCGAGGCGCCTTTAACCCGCCCGATCGAATTTTGCGGGACGTGCGTGTCGCCGCGGCAACATCCCCCAAGACCGCGATGTTGTCTCGATTTTTCGGGCTGTTTCGAAGGTTTCAACCGGCGCGCGGTGTGGCAAATTCACATCAATCGCCATAACCATTAACCCAGCGTTAAACATAGCTCTTGAAGCGCAGCGGAGTGCTTGCTTCAATCTCGACATGAGCACGATCCTCATCGAAGTCCGTCGCGCTAAGCCGTCCGATGCAACGGCGATAGCCTCGACTCACGACGAAGCCTGGAAGGGTGCTTACCAGGGCGTCATCCCGGGACCCGAGCTGGACAAGCTCATCAATCGGCGCGGCCCGCAATGGTGGGACAGCGCCATCCGCAAAGGTAGCCGCATCGCCGTGCTGGCGTTCGGCGATTGCGTCGCCGGCTACGCCAACTACGGCCGCAATCGCGCCCGCAGCCTCTACTACGATGGCGAGATCTACGAGCTTTATCTGCGACCGGAATTCCAGGGGCTCGGCTTCGGCCGTCGGCTGTTCACGGCGGCGCGACGCGACCTGCAGCAAAGCGGCCTGCAAAGCCTGGTGATCTGGGCGCTGTCGGACAACGAGCCCGCGGTCGGCTTCTATCGCGCGCTCGGCGGCAAGGCGGTGGCGCGTTCCTCCGAACGGTTCGGCACCCGCGTCCTCGACAAAGTCGCCTTCGCCTGGAACAGCTGACATCGACGGCCCAACGACAGCCGCGATCGAATCCTACTCTCGATCCTCCGTCCGACGTTCGCCCAACGGCTCCGCCAGCCCATTGATGGCGCAGGCCGCGCGCACCGTGTTCGCAAGCAGGCAGGCGATCGTCATCGGCCCGACGCCGCCCGGTACCGGCGTGATCGCGCCGGCGACGCCGCAGACATCGGCAAATGCCACGTCGCCGACGATCCGCGACTTGCCGTCGGTGCCCGCCACGCGGTTGATGCCGACGTCGATCACCGTGGCGCCGGGCTTGACCCAATCGCGTCGCACCATTTCCGGCCGTCCCACCGCGGCGAACAGAACATCGGCGCGGGCGCACACCTTCGGCAGGTCGCGCGTCCTCGAATGCGCGATCGTCACCGTCGCATTCTCCGCGAGCAGGAGTTGCGCCAGCGGCTTGCCCACGATGTTGGAGCGGCCGATCACGACCGCTTCGAGCCCCGCGAGCGAAGGCATGATGGTCTTGGCCAACAGCACGCAGCCGACCGGCGTGCAGGGCGCGAGCGACGGCAGCCCGGCCGACAAGCGCCCGGCATTCACGGGATGGAAGCCGTCGACGTCCTTCATCGGATCGATCGCGGCGATGATCTTCTGCGGATCGATCTGCTTCGGCAGCGGGAGNTGCACCAGAATGCCGTGGACNGTGGGATCGGCGTTGAGGCGCCCAATGAGGGTCAACAGCTCCGCTTCGCCGGTCGTCGNCGGCAAGCGATGATCGAACGACCGCATGCCGCTGCCGACCGTCATCTTCATCTTGCTGCCGACGTAGCTCTCGCTCGCGGGGTTGTTGCCGACAAGGACGACCGCAAGCCCCGGCACGATGCCGCGATCACGCGCCAAGCGGTGCACGGCATCCGCGACCTTACCGCGCAGCTCCGCTGCGATCGCCTTGCCGTCGATGGTTCGTGCCGTCATGCCGTTTGTGTCTGCCGAGAGGACCCGAGGCCGGACTCAACCGCATTACCCGATCGCGCAGATTTTCTCCAGCGCCGCGGCAAGCGCCGTGCCGTTGCCTGCAATCTTAAGCCGTTTGACTCGCGAGGTCGCCCCGGCGACCAGCTCGACCTCGCGCGGCGCGACGCCGATCGTCTTGGCGATGAGCTTGACGAGCGCCGCGTTGGCCTCGCCCTCGCTCGCCGCCGCGCGCACGCGGACCTTCAGCACGCTGCGGCCATCCGCCAATTGCTCCATGCCGTCGACGCTATCACGCCCACCCTTGGGCGTGAGCCGCACGGCGAGCACGAGGCAGTCCGCCGTTACCGTCCACGGTCGCGCAGCGGCCAAGGTCAGAACACGTAGGGCAGGATGTACAGCGCGATGCAGTAACGGATGAAAATGATGATCAGGATGAGGATGACCGGTGAAACGTCGATGCCGCCGAGATTCGGCATCACGTTGCGGATCGGCCGCAGCGCCGGCTCGGTGATGCGATAGAGGAAATCGCCGATCATGCCGACCGCCGAATTGCGGGTATTGACCACATTGAACGCGACCAGCCAGGAGAAGACCGCGGCCGCGATCAGGATCCAGATGTAGAGCTGAAGGGCGAGATCGATGACGTAGAATAGGGCGCGCATGGATCGGCTTCGCTGATAGGAATCGTTGCGAACATGTAGCGGCCCGGCGCCCCGCAAACAAGCGCGGCAACGCATGAAATCGCCCCCAAGGCGCCGGCTCTCTCGGGCGCCGATCCTTGACTCCTTGCAGCCCACGCCCTAAATGGCCGCGCTCGCAAGCGATTGCGGCGCAGTTGCATTTTGGCGGGGCCGTAGCTCAGTTGGGAGAGCGCCTCGTTCGCAATGAGGAGGTCAGGGGTTCGACCCCCCTCGGCTCCACCACCCGCCTCCGCTAAAGCTTCGTCGGGCCAGTTAGAGTCCGTCGAAGCCTCAGCGAAGACGGGCCGCCAAAGCCGCTGTTCCCCAGGCCTACCCCGCATGAGCCCGCCCCACCCCGTGCCGGTGTCGATCCTGCGCCACCGCCCGTTCGCGCTCTATTGGATCGCGCGCACCAGCGCCGCCCTAGGCTTCCAGATGCTGGGCGTGGCGGTCGCCTGGCAGATGTACGAGCTCACCGGCAGCGCTTTCGATCTGGGACTCGTCGGCCTGGTCCAGTTCCTGCCGGCGGCGGCGTTCATGCTGGTCGCCGGCCAGATCGCCGACCGCTATCACCGGCGCCGCCTCCTGCAGATTTGCCAGGCGGTCGAGGGCCTGGCCGCCGCCGCGCTGGCGTTCGGCGCGGTCTCCGGCTGGGCGAGCAAGGGATACATCCTGGCAGCGGTGTTCGTCTTTGGCGTCGGGCGGGCATTCGACGCGCCGACCCAGCAGACCTTGCTGGCCACCGTGGTACCGCCGTCGCTGTTTCCGCGCGCGGTCGCCGCGTCGGCATCCACGACGCAGCTGGCGACCATTACCGGTCCGGCGATCGGCGGCTTCCTCTACGCCTTCGGCGCGACGGTGCCGTTTACGATCTGCTGCGCTCTCTTCTGCATGTCGGTCGTCCTGCTGGCATTCGTGCATATCGCGCCCCCCGCCTCGGCGCGCGCACCCATCAGTCTCGCAGCGTTCTTCGCCGGCATTTCCTACATCCGGCACAATCCGATCGTGCTTGGCGTCATCTCGCTCGATCTGTTCGCGGTGCTGCTCGGCGGTACGACCGCATTGCTCCCGATCTTCGCCGATGAAGTCTTCCATCTCGGTCCGGAGGGGCTCGGCCTGCTGCGCGCCGCGCCGGCCGTCGGTGCGCTGACGATCATGGCGGTGCTGACGACCTGGCCGCTCACGCGGCGAGTCGGCCGGATCATGTTCACGAGCGTCGCCTGTTTCGGGCTCGCGACCATCGTGTTCGCGCTGTCGACATCCTTCGTGCTGTCGATGATGGCTTTGGCGGTGCTGGGCGCGGCCGACGCGGTGAGCGTGGTGATTCGCATGACCCTGGTCCAGATCGAGACCCCCGACGCGATGCGCGGCCGGGTCAATGCGGTGAACTCGCTGTTCGCCGGCACCTCCAATCAGCTCGGCGATTTCCGGGCCGGGGTGATGGCGGCCTGGCTCGGCGCCATTCCCGCGGTGCTGGTCGGCGGCATCGGAATCCTGGCGGTCGTGCTGGTCTGGATGCGGGTCTTCCCCGCGCTCAAGCACGTCGACAGCTTCTACGCGAAGAAGAGCTGATCACCCCGCCGACGGCTAGTGTCCCGATTCCGAGTTCGCCACACCTTGCGGCCCCTCCGATGCGAACTTCGGAATCGAAGGACACTAGCAACTCTATGGTTCTAGTGCGGTTTTGAATTTGAAGTTCCTATGACGGTCTTGCCACTCCAACTGATAGGAACTTCAAATTCACCGCACTAGTGCTCCGCCGCCTCTGGCTTCCCCAGCCAGTGGTTGAGGAACGCCGCCAGCCAGGCCCGCCCCGCGGGATCGTAGACTGCGCGATCGGCAAAATGCGCGACTCGCGGCTTGGCGTTGGGCAACAGCATGCGTTCGTGCCCGCGGGTGGTCCAGCGGCACATCATGGCGTGGGTCACGTCGGGATGGAATTGCAGCGCAAAGGCAGCGCCGCCGAAGCAGAAGGCCTGCACCGGAAACGAATCGCCCTCAGCCAGGAGATCGGCGCCGAGCGGCAGGTCGAACCCCTCGCGATGCCATTGATAGACCTGCTCCGGCCAGGGGTCGCAGACCTCGCGCCCGAAGTCGGTCGGCCGGATGGGATAATAACCGACCTCGGCGTGGCCGTCGGGATGCTTGAAGACCCGGCTGCCGAGATGGTGCGCCAGCATCTGCGCGCCGAGGCAGATGCCGAGAAAAGGCTTCTTCTCCCTGAGCGGCACGGCGAGCCAGTCGATCTCGCGACGGACGAAATCGTCGGTGTCGTTCGCGCTCATCGGGCCGCCGAAAATGATGGCCGCGGCATGCTGGGCCATGGTTTCGGGCAGCGGATCGCCGAAGCGCGGCCGGCGCACGTCCAAGGGATGGCCGCGCTGCCTCAAGGCATGACCGACCCGCCCGGGGCTGGACGTCTCCTGGTGCAGAACGATCAGGATCGGCTGAAGCATTGAGNTCATGGCGAGCAAATCGCAGCCAGTTCAATGACCCGCCAGAGCGGCGATTTCAAGTTCCCCTCGCGCACAACTGCCATGACTGGGTCAGAGCATCCTACCGTNTACCGGGAGCTTCCGTCGGGCGAACCGCGACGTGCCGATGGTTGACGAAATCAAATCTTATAGCGATACACGACCTTCCGCGGCGCGCCTCAGCTCTCGGACTGACGATCGCGGCCTTTCTGGTGCAGGGCGGTCAGCTCGAGCAGGATCTTGTGCGGCACGAAACGCACGAGCCATGTCACCACTTTGTTGGCGCTGCCCGGGACGACGACGCGGCGGCCCTCCTTGAGCCCACGATAACCCTCACTGGCCACCCGTCCGGCGGATCGCGTTAGGATCGGTGGAAAGAGATTGCTGGTCATGCCGGCGCGCGCCTGAAACTCGGTCGGCACCGGGCCCGGACACAGCACCGTCACCCGCACGCCGCGCTCCTTGAGCTCGTGATGCAGCGCCTCGCTGAAGGAGAGCACATAGGCCTTGGTGGCGTAGTAGACCGCCATGCCCGGGCCGGGCAGGAAGGCCGCGATCGAGGCGACGTTGAGGATGCCGCCCTTGCGGCGCTCAAGGCTGTCGAGGAAGGCGAGCGAGAGATCGGTCAGCGCGCGCGCATTGAGGTCGATCATCGCGAGCTGCTGGGCGCGATCGAGCTTGTCTGCGGTTCCGAGCAGACCGAAGCCGGCATTGTTGACCACGATCTCGGGCTCGACTGAGTTCTTGTCGAGCGCCTCGCGGAGGTCGCGCGTCGCATCCACACGGGTGACGTCCATGCGCAGCACGATCGGCCGCTTCACGCCGGTCGCGGCAATCTCATCGGCGAGCGCATTGAGCGCCTGCTCGCGCCGCGCCACCAACACCACCTCGTGACCGTTGGCGGCGAATTCGTGTGCCAGCGCAGCGCCGATGCCGGCCGAAGCGCCGGTGATCAGCGTGACCGGGCGCTTCTCCTGCGCGGCTTCGGTCACGACGGATCGGTCCCGCGCCGGTTCGCCACCTGCTGGCCGAGCTCGATGCGTTCGCGCGCTGAAATGCCGAGCAGATCAGCGGCGCGCCACATCAGGTTGCTTTCGAACTCGGTGACGCGACCGTCGGCATAGATGATCTCCCACATCATCTCAACCACGCGCCGGCGTCCGACCTCGTCGAGCGAGCGATTGATCAGGCTGGTGAAGTGATAGAGGTCGATCGCGTCATGCTCGGCCTCGGTCGCCTCGGCCACCAGCTCGTCCGTCGTCGCCTCGTCGAGGTCGAACTGCCGCTTGATCACGGCGTGCAGCTTCGTCCGCTCGCGGTCGGAAATATTGCCGTCGATCGCCGCGGTGTGGACCAAAAGCGCCGCCGCCGCGAGGCGGTAGTCGTTGTGCTCGAAATGGGTCGGATGCTTGCCGCCTTCCGAGACCTCGGACAGAAATTTGCGAAAGCTGTCGAACATGCCTTGGCGCCATGAATGAGGATGGGGATGCGTAAGCCGCTCCGGACCGCGCCAAGTTGCACGCCGTCGCCGCAAAGTCTAGCGGGCTCGAGAGGGACTCAAGTGCCGAGGCCGGGCGCCCCAGATGAACGCGAGATGAACGCTAGATGAATGATCGGACAAGAGAATTTTCGTCGGGCCGATGAACGGAACGATCGCAGCCCGCGACCAAAGAACGATCGTGCACTCAAAAACAAAGGAAACAACAATGTCACGTTCATCCATCTTCGCCGTCGCCGCCATCGCTGCGCTCGGCGCCGCCGTCCTCGCTCCTGCCACCGCCTCTGCCGCGCAAGGGCCGAGCCTCAACCCCCATCAGGGCCCCGGTCCGCAGGGCTTCGCCCCCAAGGTCCAGAAGGGTCTGATCGGCCACGACAAGATCACCTGGTCGCCCAAGAACCTGTCGCCC
>JGI12053J15887_10001283_pt1 | contig 11548 bp, 13 predicted proteins | sample MedBloCAOM1_O3_FD_15887 | JGI IMG/M metagenome (IMG submission 15887)
TCGCCCGCACCACCGGCTGGGCGGCGCACGTCATCGAGCAGCGCATCGACGGCAAGATCATCCGGCCGGCCGCCAACTACACCGGCCCCGAGAACCTCAAGTTCGTGCCCATCGGGCAGCGGCCCTGAAGCCCGCGCCAAGCCCCGAGGTCACATGTCCGCACACGACGTCAAGTCCGCGCAGCGTCCGGAACCGGACGCCGTGCTCGGCGCCATCGCCGACTACGCCCGCAATTTCATCGTCCGCAGCGAGCCGGCGTATGAGACCGCGCGCTACTGCCTCATGGACAGCCTCGCGTGTGCCTTTCAGGCGCTGAAGTATCCGGCCTGCCGCAAGCTCCTGGGTCCGGTGGTGCCGGGAGCGGTCATGCCGGGGGGCGCGCGGGTCCCGGGCACCTCCTTCGAGCTCGACCCGGTGCAGGCGGCCTTCAACATCGGCACGCTGATCCGCTGGCTCGACTTCAACGACACCTGGCTCGCCGCCGAGTGGGGCCATCCATCGGACAATCTCGGCGGCCTCCTCGCGGTGGCGGATTACCTGGCGCGCAACGCCGTCATGTCGGGTCGGACCCCACGGAGCGTGCGCGCGCTGCTCACCGCCATGATCAAGGCGCACGAGATCCAGGGGGTGCTGGCGCTCGAAAACAGCTTCAACCGCGTGGGACTCGATCACGTGCTGCTGGTGCGCGTCGCCTCGACCGCGGTGGCGGCGGGCATGCTCGGCGCCAGCCTGGATCAGATCGTGAACGCGGTTTCCAACGCCTGGATCGACGGCGGCGCGCTGCGCACCTACCGGCACGCCCCCAACACCGGCTCACGCAAGAGCTGGGCGGCGGGCGATGCCACCAGCCGTGGGGTGCGCCATGCGCTCATGGCGCTCACCGGGGAGATGGGCTATCCCTCGGCGCTGTCGGCGAAGACCTGGGGCTTCTACGACGTGCTCTTCAAGGGCAAGGCGTTCTCGCTGCCGCAGCCCTTCGGCAGCTACGTCATGGAGAACGTGCTGTTCAAGATCTCCTACCCGGCCGAGTTCCACGCCCAGACGGCGGTCGAGGCGGCGATGACCCTGCATCCGCAGCTGAAGGGTCGGCTCGCCGACATCGAGCGCATCCTCATCGAGACCCAGGAGCCGGGCGTGCGCATCATCGACAAGGTGGGGCCGCTCGCCAATCCCGCCGACCGCGATCACTGCATCCAGTACATGGTCGCGGTGCCGCTGATTTTCGGGCGCCTCACCGCGGCGGACTACGAGGACGCCGTCGCCGCCGATGCGCGCATCGACGCGCTGCGCGAGCGCATGCAGGTGCGCGAGAACCCGACGTTCACCCGGGATTACTACGACCCCGACAAGCGCTACATCGGCAATGCCGTGCAGGTGTTCTTCCGCGACGGCAGCCACAGCGCGCGCGTGCAGGTCGATTTCCCGATCGGCCACCGCAAGCGCCGCGCCGAGGGCATGCCGGTGCTGGTCGGTAAATTCACCGCCTCGGTGGATGCGCATTTCGCGCCCAAGCAGGCCGAGCGCATCAAGGCGCTGTTCGCGAAGGCCTCCGAGCTCGATGCCCTGCCGGTGAACGAGCTGATGGCGGCGCTGGTGACCAACGGCTCGGCCGCCTAAGCTTCCGGGTTCAGCCCACCCGTACCGGCACGAACAGCCGCGAGTCGCCGCGCTGGATCAGCAGCGCGATGTGCCCCTTGGATTTCTCCACCGCGCTGCGCAGCTCCTCGGCGTTGGAGACCGGGGCGCCGTTGGCGGCCAGCACCACATCCCCGGGCTGAATGCCGGCCTCGGCCGCCGGGCCGCTGGCGCGCTCGACCACCAGCCCGCCCTTGGTGTTGGCGCTACGCTGCTCCTCGGCGGTCAGCGGACGCACCGCGAGTCCCAGCTTGCCGCCCTCCTGTTGCGGCCCGGCGTTGGCGGCGATGCGCTGGTCCGCCAGCGCACCGAGCTTGACCGTGATTTCACGCGTGGCGTGATTGCGCCAGATCTCCAGGTTCACACTCGTGCCCGGGGTGATGGCCGCGATCTGTACCGGCAGCTCGCCGGAGTCCCTGAGCGGGGTGCCGTTGAGCTTGAGGATCACGTCGCCGGATTGGATTCCGGCGTGCTCCGCCGGACCGCCCTTCTCCACGCTCGATACCAGTGCGCCTTCGGGCTGCGGCAGGCCGAAGGAATCCGCCAGCCCCTGGGTGACGGGCTGGATCAGCACGCCGAGCTTGCCGCGGGTGACGTGGCCGCTGGTCTGCAGCTGCTGGCCCACCTGCATGGCGACGTCGATCGGGATGGAGAACGACACGCCCATGTAGCCGCCGCTGCGGCTGTAGATCTGCGAGTTGATGCCGACGACCTCGCCGCGCATGTTGAACAGCGGGCCACCGGAGTTACCCGGGTTGATGGGCACGTCGGTCTGGATGAACGGCACGTAGCCGGAATCGAGCGTGCGGCCCTTGGCGCTCACGATGCCCGCGGTGGCGCTGTTCTCGAAGCCGAACGGCGCGCCGATCGCCAGCACCCATTCGCCGACCTTGAGTCCGCGCGAGTCGCCGATCTTGACCGTCGGCAGATCCTTGGCGGGGATGCGGATGACTGCGATATCCGATTTCAGATCGACGCCTACGACCTTGGCGGTGTACTCACGCCGGTCGGTGAGGCGCACGGTCACTTCGCTCGCGCCGTTGACGACGTGCGCGTTGGTCATGATGACCCGTCCGGTCGGACGATGAATCCCGAGCCCTCACCGCGCATCGGTTGCGGCTGCGGCATCTGGAACGGCTGGCCGCGGAAGAACGGCGCAAACGGACTGTTGGGACCGAACGGGTTGCTGTCGTTGGGGCTGGCGTTGGGGTTGGCGTTGTTGTCGTCGGAGTTGTCATCCCCCTGGGAGCTCCAGGAGGTCGACACCTTGGCTACCACGCTGATGTTGACCACGGCCGGACCGTACTTCTGCACCATGCTGCTGAAGTCCGGCAGCATCGTCGCAGGGCTGGCCGCGGCGGGCGCCGGCGTCACCGGGCTCGCGGCCGCGGCGGTGGTCGCGGCGCTCGGGATCGCAGTGCTGCTTGCGGCGGTGGCCACCGCACGCGACGCTCCCGCCAGGTACAGGGCCCCGGCCGGCACGGCAATGGTGGCCGCGCCGAGGATGGCGGCAATGAGCGGTTTCCTGATCAGACTCAGCAGACTCATGGCAATACTCCGTAAGGGATGGGGGCCTTGGTGGCTAACTTAGAAGAGGCGCCTTATGGGAGCCTTAAGGCGCAGTACCGCGGGGCTCAGGCGCAGGTTCCCGCGCCGCCTGCGGGGTAAGTACCCGCGTCAGTGTGCGGTGAGCCAGGTATAGGGGCGCGACTCGGTGCTGAGCGCGGGAGTGAGGCGGCTGAAGTACTGCGCGATGACCGCGACGTCCTCGTCCTTGAGGGTCGCCGCGAAGCCCTTCATGACCGGATTCTTGCGTCCGCCCTTTCGGTACTCATCGATCGCGCGCACCAGGTAGTCCTGGTGCTGACCCGCGAGAGACGGGTACATCGGCGCGATGGCGACGCCGTCCTGGCCGTGGCAGGAGACGCACAGCATCGCCGCCTGCGGCACGCTTCCCTGCGCCTTGCCCGTGGCAGTGAGCGGCTTGCCGGCGAAATACGCGGCGATGTCCAGCATGTCCTGGTCGGAGAGCTCCGAGGCCTGCGCATGCATCGTCACGTGCGCGCGGTCGCCGTCGCGATAGCCATGCAGCGCCGCCGCCAGATAATCGGGGTTCTGTCCCTCGAGCTTCGGCACGCTGTACATCGGATAGGCGTTCTTGTAGCCGTCGATGCCGTGGCAGCCGAGGCAGGTGTAGGAGATGGCCTTGCCGTGCTTGGCGTCGCCTTGCGCGGCCGGCTCCTGCGCCCACGCCGTGCCCGCGAGCGTACCCACTGCGATCGCGGCGATCGAAAGTCCCGCGTGCACGGCAGAACCTCGCCCGCGCCTCTGCATCGGTGTCTCCGCTGCTTAAAAAACGGCCCCGAATGTTACGGACTCACCGGGCCAAATGCCACACAATCCAAAGTGTCATGATCGCTCTCATCCAGCGCGTCACCCGGGCCGAAGTGCGTGTCGGGGGCGAAGTGGTCGGCGCCATCGACCGCGGCGTGCTGGCGCTGATCGGCGTGCGGCGCACCGACACCGACTCCGCGGCGCAGCGGCTGCTCGAGCGCGTGCTGTCCTACCGCATCTTCCCCGATCCCGAGGGCCGGATGGGTCTTGCACTGCGCGAGGTCGGCGGCGGGCTGCTGCTGGTGCCGCAGTTCACCCTCGCCGCCGACACCCACAAGGGCACCCGCGCGGGGTTCAGCCTCGCGGCCGCGCCCGAGGAGGCACGGCGGCTGTTCGCGTTCCTGGTCGAGCGTGCGCACAGCGCCTATGCCCCTGTTTCCTCTGGCGTATTTGGTGCCGATATGCAGGTGGCGCTCGTCAATGACGGCCCGGTGACGTTCTGGCTCGAGACCCCCTAGGGCGCGGGCGTGACTTGGCTAGCGGAATCGAGCGAACTTGTGGGGTTCCGGGGCTCATTTGACCTATCATCCAGGGGTTTTCTCTGCACGGGCGGAGAGTTACGTGGAGTCCTGAGTCATGGGTGGTCTAGGAATGCGCGAGCTCGTGGTGATACTGCTGGTCGTGCTCGTCGTGTTCGGCGCGAAGAAGCTGCGCACGGTGGGCTCGGATCTCGGCGCCGCGGTGCGCGGATTCAAGAAAGCGATGAGCGACGGCGAGGAGGAGCAGAGCGCCGCGCCGAAGCAGATCCGTTCCGAGGGCACGGACGCGGAGTTCCCGGAGGTCGCAAAGAAGAGCGACACGAAGAACGAACGGAGCACCTGATCTGTTCGAGGGCCGGTTCTCGGAGATTCTGATCATCTTCGTCCTGGCGCTGATCGTGCTGGGACCGGAGAAGCTGCCGCGCGTCGTCGCCGAGATTGGCCGCTGGGTCGGGCGTGCGCGCGCCATGGCACGGCAGTTCCGCGAGCAGCTCGAAGAGGAGGTGCAGCTCGAGCAGGCCCGTAAGGCGCAGGCACCAACCACCCCGGCACCCCCGCCCCCCTCATCGCCGCTGCCNCCACTGAGCGCGGCGGCCACCGAGGCCCCGGTCGCGCCCCCCGATACGTTCTCGCACGCCCACCCGACCGACGCCACCGGCGCGGACCCTGAAGCCGTCCGGTCCGACGCCGAGCGCCGATGAGCGGGGAACCTGAAAAGCTCGCCGAAGGCACGCTGATCTCGCACCTGCTGGAGCTGCGGGACCGGCTGCTGCGCGCGCTGGTGGCGGTGGCGATCGCGTTCGCGCCGTGCGTCTATTATTCCAACGACCTGTTCAGCTTCGTGGCGCGCCCGCTCCTCGCCAAGCTCCCGCAGGGAGGCAACCTCATCGCCACCGGGGTGATGTCACCCTTCACGACACCCTTCAAGCTGTCGTTCTTCGCCGCCCTGCTCATCGCGATGCCGTATGTCATTTACCAGCTGTGGTCATTCGTCGCTCCGGGCCTGTACCGCAACGAGCGCCGCTTCGGAGTGCCGCTGCTCCTGTCCTCGATCGTGCTGTTCTACGTCGGCATCGCCTTCGCCTACTACTTCGTGTTTCCGGTGATGTTCCAGTTCTTCGCCAGCACCACGCCCAGGGGCGTGGCGATGATGACCGACATCAACAACTACCTGGACTTCGTGCTCACGATGTTCTTCTGCTTCGGACTCGCGTTCGAGGTGCCGGTGGCGGTGGTGCTGCTGGTGGTGATGGGCATCGTGCGGATCGAGAAGCTCAGGGAGCACCGCGGCTACGTGCTGATCGGCATTTTCATCCTGGCAGCGCTCCTCACCCCGCCCGACGCGATCTCGCAATGCTCGCTCGCCATACCGATGTACCTCCTTTACGAAGGAGGGATCCTGATGGCGCGCCTGCTGTCACGCCCCAAAGGCGCGCAAGCCGCGGCCAAGGCCGGCGACACATGACTGAGGTCGCCGACGCCACCCTCGCCGCGCCTGCCGCGCAAGCGAAGACGATCTTCGGCCAGCCGCGGGGCCTTGCCACCCTGTTCCTCACCGAGATGTGGGAGCGCTTCACCTACTACGGCATGCGTGGGGTGCTGATCCTGTTCATGGTGGCGGCGGTGTCCAAGGGTGGCCTCGGGCTCGACGACAAGACCGCGAACAACATCTACGGCATGTACATCGGCGGCACTTATCTCTTCGGGCTTCTCGGGGGCTGGATCGCCGACCGGCTGCTCGGCGCGCAGCGCGCGGTGGTCGGCGGCGGGTTGTTGATCATCGCCGGCAATCTCATGTTGGCCTTGGGCAGCACCCAGGTCTTTTTCCTCGGGCTGTTCGTGATCACGATCGGCGTGGGGCTGCTCAAGCCCAATGCCAGCGCCATGGTGGCCTCGCTCTACCCCGAAGGCGGCTCGCGGCGCGACGCGGGGTTCTCCATCTTCTACATGGGCATCAATCTCGGCGCGTTGATCGGGCCGCTGCTGGTGGGCTGGTTCGCCGACCGGCTCGGCTGGCGCTGGGGCTTTGCGCTGCCGGCGCTCGGCATGGCCCTGGGACTCGCGCAGTTCGTATGGACGCGCCAGCACCTGGGAAGCTCGGGTCTGAGCTCGGGCGCAGCGCAGAAGAACTCGTGGAAGCCGGTGCTGGTGCTCGGCGCCGTCTTCGCCCTGATCGCGCTCCTCGCCATGACCGGCGTGCTCAAGATCAACGCCGTGGTCATGGCGACCGCGGCGTCGTGGGCCATGGTGCTGCTGGGCGTGGTGTATTTCGCTTATCTGTTGTTTTTCGCGCGTCTCACGCCGGTGGAGCGCAAGCGCGTGCTGGTGATGGTGGCGCTGGTTGCCGCCTCGGTGACCTTCTGGGCGGGCTACGAGCAGACCGGGGCGTCGATGAACCTGTTCGCCGAGCGTTACACCGAGCGGCATATTTTCGGGTGGAACATGCCCGCCGCCTGGCTGCAGGCGGTGAACCCGCTCTTCATCATCGTGTTCGCGCCGGTGTTCGCGGCGCTGTGGATCGCACTGGGCAAGCGCGCTCGTGATTTCAACGCGGCCGCAAAATTCGGCGCCGGCCTGATACTGCTGGGCCTCGGATTCATCGTCATGTATTTCGCTTCGCAGTATGTGCTCGCCGGCGAGACCGTGTCGCCGACCTGGCTGGTGCTCGCTTACCTGCTGCATACCTTCGGCGAGCTGTGCCTGTCGCCGGTGGGGCTCTCGTACATGAGCAAGCTCGCCCCGCCGCGCTTCGTGGGACAGATCATGGGCATGTGGTTCCTGTCCATGGCGCTCGGCAGCAATCTCGCCGGCCAGCTGTCCGGCCAGTACGACACCAGCCACCTGGAATCGCTCCCGGGCCTGTTCCTGAAGATATTCTGGTACGGAGCGATCGGCGGCGCCGTCATGTTGCTGCTGACGCCGTTGGTCAAACGCATGATGGCGGGCGTGAGGTAGCGCGGTGCCTTCATCGAGACTGGTCGCCTGCGTCGCAAGTGGCGCGCTGTTGCTGGCGCTGGCAGGGGGCTGCGCGCCGCCCGGTTCGGGTACCCCGGCGCCCGCGGGCGGGGTGTCCGGGCGGGCCGGCGCTGCGCAGAGCGCGGACGAGTTCGTCGCGCGCGTGAATGGCGAGCTCACCGCGTTGTCGCAGGAGGCGCAGGCGGCCGGCTTCACGCTCGACACGTTCATCACCCCCGACACGCAGCTGCTCAACGCCAAGGCCAACGATCGCTACCTCGCCTACCTCAGCAAGGCGGTGGCGGAGGCCAAGCGCTACGACACGCACGAACTCTCGCCGGCGAGTGCGCGCGCGCTCATGAAGCTGCGCCTGAACGTCGCCGCGCCCGCGCCCGACGATGCGGTGAAGCGCGCACGCCTCACGCAGCTCGAAGCGCAGCTCGAAGCCAAGTACGGCGAAGGCAAGTACTGCCCGCAAGGACCCGCCTCCTGTCGCAACCTCGATCAGCTGTCGGACACTCTCGCCAGGAGCCGCAACTACGACGAGCTCACCGAGGCCTGGAAGGGCTGGCACGGCGTCGGTGCCGGCATGCGCGCGGACTACCGCGAGTTCGTGGCGCTGGCGAACGAGGGCGCGCGCGAGCTCGGCTTCAAGAACCTGGGCGTCATGTGGCGCGCGGGCTACGACATGTCGCCCGAGGAGTTCGATGCCGAGTCCGAGCGGCTGTGGCAGCAGGTGAAGCCGCTGTACGACGGGCTGCACTGCTATGCGCGCGCCCGGCTCGCCAAACGCTATGGCAAAGACAAGGTGCCCGCCGGCAAGCCGATCCCGGCGCAGCTGCTCGGCAACATGTGGGCGCAGCAGTGGAACAAGATCTATCCCGACATCCTCAAGCCCTACCCGGGGGCCAGCATTGAAACCGCCGACGCGGGCCTCAAGGCCCAGAAGTGGGACCCGCTGCGCATGACGCACTCGGCCGAGAGCTTCTACACCTCACTGGGATTCCCGCAGCTGCCCAAGACATTCTGGCAGCGCTCGATGTTCGCGCGGCCGCGCGATCGCGAGGTGGTCTGTCACGCGAGCGCCTGGGACATGGGCAGCACGGGTGACGTGCGCATCAAGGCGTGCCTGGAGCCGACCGAGGAGGATCTGTACACCGTCTACCACGAGCTCGGGCACGTCTACTACTACCTCAGCTACGCGAACCAGCCCTACCTGTTCCGCGACGGCGCCAACGACGGCTTCCACGAGGCGATCGGCGACACCGTCAATCTCTCGGTGACGCCCGCGTACCTGGCGAAGATCGGGCTCATTCGCGCGGTCGCCCCGAGCCACGAGGCGCTCATCAACCAGCAGATGAAAATGGCGTTGGAGAAGATCGCCTTCCTGCCGTTCGGTCGGCTGATCGACCAGTGGCGCTGGCGGGTGTTCTCGGGCGAGATCACGCCCGAGAGCTACAACAGCAGCTGGTGGGAGCTGCGCCGGCGCTACCAGGGCATCGCGCCCCCCGTGCCGCGCTCCGAGGCCGACTTCGATCCGGGCGCCAAGTACCATATACCGTCCAACACCCCGTACACGCGCTATTTCCTCTCGTTCATTCTGCAGTTCCAGTTCCACAAGGCGCTGTGCGCGGCCGCCGGCAACCAGGGACCGTTGTACCAGTGTTCGAACTACGCCAGTCAGGAGGCGGGCCGGCGCTTCGCCGACATGCTGCGTCTGGGTGCCTCGCAGCCCTGGCAGGACGCCCTCGAGAAACTCACCGGCACGCGCCGCATCGACGCGGCCGCGATCAGCGAGTATTTCCAGCCGCTGATGCAGTGGCTCACCGAGCAGAACCGGGGACAGCCGTGCGGGTGGTAGCGCAGCGGGCGCCATTCTTGATCTTCGCAACGCCCGCGCGCATCCTCGCACGTTCGCTCAGGTCCGTGCCCGAGCGCGTTGCACCAAGAGTCCACGCCATGATCAAGGGGGATCACATGAAGCGGCTGCTCTCACTCATACTGCTCGCGGCGGTGTTCTTCGCCGCCCCTGCCTTCGCTGCCGATCCGATCGTCGGGAGCTGGAAGCTCAATGCCGCGAAATCGAAGTTCGCGGGCGCGGCGCAGACGGCCGGCACCCGTGTGTACACCGAAGCCAACGGGCTATACACGCTGGATCAGAAACTGACGGGCGCAGATGGCAAGGAAAGATCAAGCCACACGCAATACCGCGATGGCAAGGAGGAAAAGCAGCCCCCGGGCGGAGTCGCGGACGCGACGGTCGCGAAGAAGATCGATGCCAACACCTGGGACTTTGACCTCAAGAAGGGCGGCAAGGTCGTGGGCCACGTGCACCGTGTCGTATCGGCCGACGGCAAGACCCTGACCGTGCAGAACACGGGCGCGAAGCTGAGCGGCGCCCAGGGCGACGAGACGCTGGTGTTCGACAAGCAGTAGCTCGGAAATGGCGGTGCGCGCACACGGAGGCGCGCACCGGCCACGGCGTTGCCGCTTTCGGCGGATAAGGCCGGGCTACTCCGTCACCCGCACGCCGGTCACGAAGTACTCGCTATCCCCGAAGCAGGAGCTCGGGATCCACTTGTGCTGCTCGTAGTGCAGCGCCATGCGCTTGCCGACGCTCGCGTTGAGCTTCGCGGCCACGGTGTTGTCCGGCACGGTGAAGGCGAACTTCTCCGCCACCGTGCCCGGCATGGTCACCATCGCCATCTCGCCCTCCCAGGTCTTGCACAGCCACCCCTTGCGCGAGAGCTTCTGCACGTAACCGGCGCGCTCGCCGTCTGAATACGCCCAGTGCAGCGTGAGCCAGGTGTAGCCCGCGAGCGCGGCGATGAGGAGCACGAGAGCGCCGAGGATCTTGACCATGCTCGCTAGCATAACGCGTGCCACCGCCCGCGCGCCTTTCCCACAAACGGGCGCCACGCGCGCCGCGCGGCTAATATGCTCAGCTATGGATGTGCAGCCACTCGCCGGTCGCACCGTCGCGGTGCCGGAAACGCGTGAGCTCGAGGTGTTCGCCGCCATGCTCGAGCGGCGCGGCGCGCGCGTGCTGCGCTGCCCGCTGGTGGCTATCCGCGACGCCCCCGAGCCCGCGCCCGTCCTCGCCTTCGCCCGCGCGTTCGCCGGCGGCGCGTGCGATGACCTGATCCTCACCACCGGCGAGGGCCTGCGCCGCATCCTCGCCTGCATCGAGCGGCACGAGCCGGAGCTGCGGGCGGCCTTTCTCGCAGCTCTCGCCCGGGTGCGCAAGATCACCCGCGGACCCAAGCCCGCCCGGGCGTTGCGCGAGGTTGGCCTCAAGCCCGACCTGCCCGCGCCGACGCCCACCACGGCGGGCGTCATCGCCGCACTCGGCGGCCTCGAGCTCAAGGGCCGCCGCGTGGGCGTGCAGCTGTACGGCACCGAGCCGAATACCCCGCTGGTGGAGTTTCTCGAGCGCGCGGGCGCCAGCGTGCGCTGCGTTGCGCCCTATGTGTATGCGGACGCCGCCGACGATGCCGCGGTGCAGGGGCTCATCGCGAGCCTCACGGCCGGCGAGGTGGATGCGATCGCCTTCACCAGCACGCCCCAGGTCGAGCGGCTGTTCGCGGTCGCGCCCGCCGCCACGGTGTGCACGGCGCTCGGGCAGACCCTGGTCGCCGCGGTGGGTCCGGTGGTGGCGGGGGCGCTGGAGCGCCACGGTGTCAGGGCGCGCCTCATGCCGGAAGAGTCTTTTTTCCTGAAGCCGCTGACGACGGCTCTGGAGGAGGCGCTGCGCGCGCACCCGTGAGAGCGATATGAGCACCGAATCGCGGGCGGAGCTCACGCTGCGCGGAATTGTCCTGGGCGTGGTGCTCACCGTGGTGTTTACCGCCGCCAACGTCTACTTCGGACTGAAGGCCGGGCTCACTTTCTCCACCTCCATCCCGGCGGTAGTCCTCTCCATGGCGCTGTTGCGCTGGCTCGGCAACACCACCGCCCAGGAGAACAACATCGTGCAGACGGTGGCTTCCACCGCCGGCACGCTCTCCTCCATCATCTTCGTGCTGCCCGGCTTCATCATGATCGGGTGGTGGACCGGCTTTCCCTATTGGCAGTCGGTAGCCATC
>JGI12053J15887_10001285_pt1 | contig 11535 bp, 8 predicted proteins | sample MedBloCAOM1_O3_FD_15887 | JGI IMG/M metagenome (IMG submission 15887)
CGGTTATGTCGGACGCATGGATGATGTTGCCCTGATCGACCTGACGCAGACCGGCGCGGCCCGACAGCGGCGCAATGATCTTGGTATAGCCGAGCATCGCCTGCGCGTTGTCGATCGCCGCCTGATCGGATTTCACCAGCGCCTCGGTCTGCGCGACGGTGGCGCGTTGGGTATCGGCCTGTTGCTTGGAGCCGGCATTGGACGCCGCAAGCTGCTGATAGCGTGCCAGGTCAAGGCGCTGATTGGCGAGCAGCGCTTCATCCTGCGCCTTCTTGGCGACCGCCTGATCGAACTGGGCCTTGTAGAGCACGGGATCGATCTCGCCCAGAACGTCGCCCTTCTTGACGTCCTGCCCCTCGGTGAAATTGACCGCGATCAATTTGCCGTCGACCTGGGAGCGCACCAGGACGTTATTCAGCGCACGCACGGCGCCGACCGCGTCAAGATAAACCGGCACGTCCTGTATGCGCGGCGTCGCCGCCAGCACCGGCACCGGCAGATCGGGCCGCGCGTTGCGGTTGGCGGCCTGCTTCTGCTGTATCGCGATCCAGCCGATGTAGCCGAGCCCGCCGAGAATCAGCAGCGTAATGGTGATCGACACCATCCGGCGCAGCACGCTGCGGACCACGCTCTTGCCGGCGGCCTTCGCGGTTTCGTTCAGTTCCGGCTTAAAGAGCATCGACCGGCCTTTCCATCCTCGGCTCCCAGCCGCCCCCCAGCGCCTGATAGAGGCTGACGATCGCAAGCAGCCGCGCCAGTTGCGCCTGCCAGAGCAGATCTTCCGCCTGAAAAAACGTCAATTGGGTGTTTAGCACAACTACGATGTCGGCGGTGCCGGCCCGCAGCTGCTGCTCGGCCAGTTGAAAGGCCCGGCGCGATGCCGCCACCACCTCGCGCTGCAGCCGCAGCCTGATGGTGGTTTCGCGAATCGAGGTCAGGGCGTTATCGACATCGGCGAACGACTGGACCACCGTCTTGCGGTAGGTCTGCAGCAGTTCGTCCTGCCTGGCCTTGCTGAATTCGAAATTGCCAAGAATCCTGCCGCCATCGAAGATCGGCTGGGTCAGGCTGCCGACCATGCTGAAGAACGCCGCATGCGGCTGGAACAGCGAGACCAGCGACGAGCTTTGATAGCCGCCNTGCCCGGTCAGCTGGATGCTCGGAAAAAANTGCGCGCGGGCATTGCCGACATTGGCGGTCGCGGAAGCAAGCTGCGCCTCCTGCCGCCTGATGTCCGGACGCTGCGTCAGCAATTCCGACGGCAGGCCCGGGGTCACCCGCGGCGGGACGATCCGGTCCAGTGTGCCGCCGGTGACGCGAATGCTTTCGGGCGGCCGCGACACCAGCGTTGCCAGCGCGTTGACGTTCTGCGCCAGCGTCTGCCGCAGCGGCGGCACCAGCGCGCGCTGATTGGCAAGCACGGCTTCCTGCTGCGCCACGTCGAGATCGGTGCCGGTGCCGGCCTTGAACCGATCCTTGATCGCATCGAGAATGCGGGAGGCACTGGCGATGTTGCGCTCGGCGGTGCGCAGCCGGTCCTGTGACGCCAGCACCTGGAAATAGGCGGTCGCCACGCTGGTCAGCGTCGTCAGCGCCACGACGTCGCGATCGAACCGGTTGGCGACCGCGGTCTCTTCCGCCGCTTGCGCCGCATCGCGGTTCTTGCCCCAGAAATCGAGCTCGTAACTGGCGCTGAGCGAGGCTGAATAGTTCACGACCTCGCGCCCGCCGATGGTCAGGCCGCTCGCGCTCGAGCCCGACGTGCGCGAATAGGTCTCCGAACCGTTGCCTTGCAGGCTCGGCAACAGCGCCGCGCCGGCGATGCGCGCCTGTGCGTCGGCCTGGATAAAGCGCGCGGTGGCGGCTGCGATATCCAGATTGACGGTCTGGGCTTCCTCCATCAGCGTGGTCAGCTCCCGCGAGCGGAAACCGCGCCACCAATCCAGCGTCGGCGGCGCACCGAGCGCGTTGCCTGATCGTGCAGCCTTGTAGCCTTGGGGAATGTCGAGCGCCGGATCGGGCAGGTCCTTGGTCAGCAGGCAGCCGGAAGAACTCAGTGCGAGGCAAAGCACGGCGAGCCAGCGCGCCGCACCGCGACCGTCGGCGCCGCTTCGGCCCTCAACGGCCGTCCCGGGAACGCGCTGGTTCACACCCGTTCTCCGGGCGGCATCCTGCGCAAGGACGGCCGCGCCGAATCACCACCGTCCCACACGCGAACGATGTTTCTGGGACTGATGTGCGACGCGTTCACCGGGGTGATGCTTTCGTTGAGACCGAACGGTCATCCTAACCTTGCGATCCGGACGCGCCCAGTCCCGCCGATTTAACCGGAAATCACCGGCCGGAACCGACGGGCGGCCCACTTCCCCTTATTTTGCCGGCCTTTCTGCGATTCGGAGTGGTTCCGAGAGCGACATTCTTACGAAGAATTCATGGGGGTTTTCCCCTGTTCCGGCCTTTCAAACCCATGCTTCGGCACGCGCGAACCAGCTGGCAGCGGTCTGCCGCAACGCCGCGGCCTGGACGCTCGCGCTGGTCATCTGCGGGGGCCGCAACGCGTTTGGCGAACGTAACGTTTATGTTACGCTGGTGTTACCTGCCCGCGCCAAAGCGCCACTGGTCCAGTGGGGGTCGAGACTAGCCCGATCCATCACGGGGAGTTCGGACCAGTGACGTGAACTGTGATGGATCTGCCTATGCCGAAGTTGATCTCGGTCACCTCAGACACGGTGGATGCGCTGTTGCCGGACCTGCCCCGCATGGTCCGCCTCGCGCTCGGTTTCGGTTCAAAACTGCGGCGCGGCATTCTGGACGTGATCCTGCCCGATGGCCGGACGGTCAGGCTGGGCGGCGCCGAGCCCGGACCGCATGCGGTCATGAAGCCGCGCGACTTCGGCTTCGCCGGGCGACTGCTGCGCGGCGGCGACATCGGAATTGCCGAAGCCTATCTGCGCGGCGAATGGGACACCCCGGATCTGACGCAGTTTCTCTACCTCTTCTGCGTCAATCACGACTTGACCCAGAGCATGCTGAGCGACAAGCCGCTGGTGCGTTACGTCCAGCGGGCGCGGCACTGGTTCAACCGCAACACCAGGCGGCAGGCCCGCCGCAACATCTATGCGCATTACGACATTGGCAACGCCTTCTATTCGGCATGGCTCGATCCCGGCATGACCTACTCCTCGGCGCTGTTCGAGGACCACACGCCCGATCTGACCGCCGCGCAGAACAACAAATACCGCCGGCTTGCCGAAGCGATCGATCTGCGCCCCGAGCAGAAATTGCTCGAGATCGGCTGCGGCTGGGGCGGCTTTGCCGAATACGCCGCTAGACGCGGCGCCAAGGTGGTAGGGCTAACCATCAGCAAGGAGCAGCGCGATTTCGCACAGCAGCGCATCCACCTGGCGGGCCTCGCCGAAAAGGTCGATATCAGGCTGCAAGATTATCGCGACGAGCGCGGCCATTACGACCGCATCGCATCGATCGAGATGATCGAGGCGGTCGGCGAGCAGTTCTGGCCGAAATATTTCTCACAACTGCGCGACCGCTTGCTGCCCGGCGGGCTGGCCGGCATTCAGACGATCACCATCCAGGACAAGCTGTTTCATACTTATCGCCGCGAAGTCGACTTCATCCAGCGCTACGTCTTTCCCGGCGGCATGCTGCCCTCTCCGCAGGTCTTGAAGTCGCTCGGCGACACGTTCGGCGTGCCTGTGATCCGCGAACACATTTTTGGGCAAGATTATGCCAAGACGCTGGCGACCTGGCGAAATAACTTCCGCGAGGCCTGGCCGAACCTGACGCCGCTCGGCTTCGACGACCGCTTCCGGCGGTTGTGGGAATACTATCTGTCCTACTGCGAGGCCGGATTCCTGTCCGGGAATATCGACGTACGGCAAGTGGTGTTCGCGAAATCCGGTTAAAATTCCGCGTCACGCCGTCGGCTTGTGCCATCAGTGGCGGTCCATTAGGCTCCCGCCCAGAGGAAACAATCGGCGATTTAAGAAAACATGACCTTCAATAACGACGTCGTCCAGGCGATCGGCAACACGCCGCTGATCAAGCTGAAGCAGGCTTCCGAGCTGACCGGCTGCACAATTTTGGGCAAGGCCGAATTCATGAATCCGGGCCAGTCGGTGAAAGACCGCGCCGGCAAATGGATGATCCTCGAAGCCGAGAAGCGCGGCGAGCTCAGGCCGGGCGGACTCGTGGTGGAATCAACCGCGGGCAATACCGGCATCGGCCTTGCGGTGGTCGCCAGCGCGCGCGGTTATCGCACGCTGATCCTCATTCCCAACACCCAGAGCCAGGAAAAGAAGGACATGCTGCGGCTATGCGGCGCCGAACTGGTCGAGGTGCCGGCGCTGCCCTATTCCAATCCGAACAACTACCAGCATGTCGGAAAGCGGCTCGCCGATCAGTTGCGCAAGAGCGAGCCGAACGGCGTCTTGTTCGCGGACCAGTGGAACAATCTCGACAATGCCAAGGCGCATTATGAATCGACCGGCCCGGAAATCTGGCGCGATACCGGCGGCAAGCTCGACGGATTTATCTGCTCGGTCGGCACCGGCGGCACGCTGGCCGGCGTCAGCTCGTACCTGAAGGAAAAGAACAAAGTCATCGTGATCGGCTGCGCCGACCCGAGCGGTGCGGCGATGTACGAATTGTTCAAGCATGGCGAAGCCAAATCGACGCCAGGCGACTCCATCACGGAAGGCATCGGGCTTGGCCGCGTTACGCCTGTCATCAAGCAAGCCAGGGTCGACGACGCCTATTTGATCCCGGACGAGGAAGCCGTGCCGATCATTTACGAACTGCTCGAGCACGAGGGCCTGTGCCTCGGCGGCTCCACCGGCATCAACGTCGCCGGCGCGATCCGGCTTGCAAAGCAACTTGGACCCGGCAAGACCATCGTCACCATCCTCGCCGACTCCGGCAATCGCTATCAGTCAAAGTTGTTCAATCCGGATTTTATGCGCTCCAAGAATCTCCCCGTGCCGACGTGGCTGGAGAAGCGCAGCAAGATCGACGTGCCGTTCGAAAAGGTGTGAAGATGCGAATAGCGAGTAGCGAATAGAATGCAATCACCATTCGCTACTCGCCATTCGCCTGTCTCACCGCAAGATCTGGCTGAGGAACAGCTTCGTCCGCGCATGCTGCGGATTGGCGAAAAATTCCTTCGGGGTATTCGACTCGATGATTTGCCCGGCATCCATGAACACGATGCGGTTGGCCACTTCCCGCGCGAAACCCATTTCATGAGTCACCACCAGCATGGTCATGCCTTCCCTGGCGAGGTCGACCATGGTGTCCAGCACTTCCTTGACCATTTCGGGATCGAGCGCCGAGGTCGGCTCGTCGAACAGCATCACCTTCGGATTCATGGTCAACGCACGCGCGATCGCGACGCGCTGCTGCTGGCCGCCCGACATCTGGCCGGGAAACTTGGCGGCCTGATGCGGGATCTTGACCCGTTCGAGAAATTTCATCGCGGCCGCCTCGGCGTCCTTCTTGGGGATATTGCGCACCCAGATCGGCGCCAGCGTGCAGTTGTCCAGCACGGTCAGATGCGGAAACAGGTTAAAGCTCTGGAACACCATGCCGACCTCGCGCCGGACCTCATCGACCCGCCGCAGATTCGGGCCGAGCTCGATGCCGTCGACGGTGATCTGGCCCTCCTGGAATTCCTCCAGCGCATTGATGCAGCGGATCAGCGTCGATTTGCCTGAGCCCGACGGGCCGCAGACCACGATGCGCTCGCCCTTGGCGACATCGAGGTTGATGTCGCGCAGCACGTGAAACTCGCCGTACCACTTGTTGAGGCCGTTGATGCTGACGATCGAATTGGTTGCCATGATGATGTACTCAGTTGCGCCGGTGTGCATTCAGTCTGTTCTCGACGAACAGTGAATAACGCGACATGCCAAAACAGAAGACGAAGTAGATTAGTCCGGTGAAAGCGAAGCCGGTGAACAGGGTGGTCGGCGTCGCCCAGGTCGGATCGGAGAACGACGCGCGCAACTGCCCGAGCAGGTCGAACAGCGCGACAATCGAGACCAGCGAGGTGTCCTTGAACAGCGCGATAAAGCTGTTGACGAGGCCGGGAATGACGTGGCGCAGCGCCTGCGGCATCACGATCAGGGCCGTCGTCTTCCACCAGGACAGGCCGAGCGCGCTTGCCGCCTCCTCCTGACCACGCGGGATCGCCTGCAAGCCGCCGCGGATGACTTCGGCCTGATAGGCGCCGGCAAACAGCGCGATGCCGATCAGGGCCCGCACCAGGCCATCGACCGTGAAATTGCCGGGCAGGAACAAGGGCAGCATGTAGGTTGCGAAGAACAGCACGGTGATCAGCGGCACGCCGCGCCAGAATTCGATGAAGGCGATGGAGAAAACCCGGATCAGCGGAATGGTCGATCGCCGGCCGAGCGCAAGCGCGATGCCGACCGGCATCGAGGCGACGATGCCGGTCACCGACACCACCAGCGTCACCAGGAGGCCGCCCCACAATCGCGTGTCGACGATCGGAAGGCCGCCATGGTCGAGCCCCATCACCGCGATGATGATGCCGATGCCGGCAAAGATCGCGAGGCTGTTGGTCAGAGAGCGCCAGCCGGTGCGGACGCCGCCGTTGAGGAAAAACAACAGCGCCGAGACGATCACGGCCGTTGCCGCAAAATCGATCCACACCGCTCGGGCGGCCGTCTGAATCTGCTCGCGCAGCCAGGTCAGCGGCCAGATCAGCCAGGAAATGACGGTGCTGAGCAGGACGACGAGCTTGCCGAGCGCCCAGAACAGCGGCCCGATGATTGCGGTAGCCTCGCCGACACCCGCAAGCTTGCGGCCGGCGTCGCCGATGCTGTCGTTGAATCCGGCCAACGCGCCGGCGGTCCAGCTGACGCCAAACCCCTGAATGCCGCCGCCATGCAGCAGGAAGAACGCCACGATCGGAAAGGCGATGAAGAACAGTCCGGCGCTGGCACCCTTGGCCGGCAGGCGTGGAACGAGCAGCGGCAGCAGCAACACCGCACCAAGGAAGAACGTCAGGTCGACCCGCCAGCGCTCGGCGTCGGGGTAAAAGCCGTAGATGAACTGGCTGAACTTGGCCTGGATGTAGGGCCAGCAGGCGCCGACGGCGTTTCCGAGACACGCGGTGCGGTCCTTGCCGGTCCATACCGCATCGACCAGCATGAACCTGATCGCGGGAACGACGATGAACCACAGCAGCAGAACGCTCACGATCGTGAGCAGGGCGTTGGTCGGAGAATTGAACAGCCGCGTGCGCACGAAGCCGACGAAGCCGGTGGTCTTGACCGGCGCCGCGCGCTCGGGGACAAGCTCCTGCCGGATGAAGCGAGTGGCGGCGATATCGCTCATGGACCAAGGCTCCGGCTGATCCGCCATCCGTAGAAGCTCATCAGCGCGCTGGTGATGAGCGAGATCAGGAGATAGACGCCCATGGTGATGGCGATGATCTCGATCGCCTGCCCGGTCTGGCTCAACGTCGTCCCCGCAAAGACCGAGAACAGGTCGGGATAGCCGATCGCGACCGCGAGCGAGGAGTTTTTGGTCAGGTTGAGATACTGGTTGGTCAGCGGCGGCAGGATGACGCGCATCGCCTGCGGGATCACGATCAGCCGCAGCACCGAGCCGCGCTGCAATCCGAGCGATGAACCGGCCTCCATCTGGCCATTGTGGACCGACAGGATGCCCGCGCGTACGATCTCGGCGATGAAGGCCGCCGTATAAGTCGACAGCGCCAGCGTCAACGCGACGAATTCCGGAATCACGCGCGAGCCGCCGGCGAAATTAAAGCCCTTCAACTCCGGTATTTCGAACTTGACCGGCGCGCCGAAAACCAGCGCCGTGACCAGCGGCAGACCGACCATGAGGCCCAACACGTAAGGCCAGGTCTTGATCAGCTTGCCGTGTTGAAAGAGCTGCCACCGCGCGTAGCGCCACAGCACGATCGAGGCCGCGATCGCGATTGCCACGGCCACCATAAACGGCTCGAAACCGGGCTCGCCGACCGGTTTCGGAATCACGAGCCCGCGGTTGCTGAGGAAGAAGCTGCCGAGCACCGAAATGCTTTGCCGCGGATTGGGCAACGCGGCCAGCACCGCGAGATACCAGAACAGGATCTGGAACAGCAGCGGCAGGTTGCGGATCCCTTCGACGTAACCGCCGGAGATACGCGACAACAGCCAGTTCGGCGACAACCGTCCGAGTGCCACCAGGAAACCGATGATGGTTGCGAAGAAAATCCCGATCACCGAGACCAGCAGCGTGTTCAACAGTCCTACCAGAAACACGCGGGTATAGGAATCCGAGCCGGAATAGGAAATCAGGCTTTGACTGACGTCAAAGCCCGCGGTGTTGAACAGGAATCCGAAGCCGGAGGTGATCCGCTGCGCCTGCAGGTTGGCGCGCGCATTGGCGACGATCTCGTAGGCAATCCAGGCAAGCGCGGCGACGAACAGGATCTGGAGGACGAAGCCCCCCCAGCCCGCGCGACCGCCCAGTGCGCGTTTCAGCCGGAACGCAAACCGCGACGGTGGATTTCGGGGCTCGATGGCCATCGCCGCTAGCCCCGCACGGTGATCAGCGGATCGGCGGTGCGTACTGGATACCGCCCTTGTTCCAGAGCTGGTTGAGCCCGCGGGCGATCCCGAGTTTGGAGCCGGCGCCGACATTGCGGTCGAACGACTCGCCGTAATTGCCGACCGCCTTCACGATCCGCGACACCCAGTCCTTGGTGAGGCCAAGCTGCTCACCGAGGTTGCCGTCGGCGCCAAAGGCGCGCTTCAGCTCGGGCTTGTCCGATTTCGCCATCTCGTCGACGTTCTTCTGGGTGACGCCGAGCTCTTCCGCATCGACCATGGCAAACAGCGTCCACTTCACGACGTCGAACCACTGATCATCGCCATGACGCACCATCGGCCCGAGCGGCTCTTTCGAGATCACTTCGGGCAAGACGGCGTGGTCGGCCGGGTTGGAGAGTTTTAGCCGCTCGGCGTAGAGCTGCGAAACGTCTGACGTGAACACGTCGCAGCGGCCGGACTCATAGGCCTTGACGGTTTCGTCGGCGGTGCCGAACGCAATCACCTCGTACTTCATGTTGTTGCCCTTGAAGTAGTCGGCGAGGTTTTGTTCGGTGGTGGTGCCGGTCTGCACGCAAACCGATGCGCTGTTCAGTTCGAGCGCCGAATTCACCTTGAGCGATTTCTTCACCAGAAAGCCCTGGCCGTCATAATAGGTCACGCCGGTAAAATTGGCGCCGAGCGAGGTGTCGCGCGACAGTGTCCAGGTGGTGTTGCGCGACAGCACGTCGATCTCGCCCGACTGCAGCGCCGTGAAGCGGTCCTTGGCCGACAGCGGCACAAATTTCACCTTGGTCGCGTCGTTGAAGATCGCCGCCGCGATCGCACGGCAGATATCGACGTCCAGGCCAGTCCAGTTGCCCTTGTCGTCCGGTGACGAGAAACCCGGCAGGCCCTGGCTGACGCCGCAAGACAGCATGCCCCGGTCCTTGACCGTCTTGAGGGTCTGCGCGGAGGCGGCCTGAGCCGAGAGGCCGGCGGCGACGGCAAGGGTGAGAACCAGAGATACGCGTTTCATGGCAAGGCCTTTCAAGGGACGTCCGGGAAGGTTGACGCGTCGTCGCAGATGTCGATGGGCCAACCCGATGATCCTGTGACGAAAACGTCATCCCCGACGCGGCAGTTTGACAGGCTGTTCGCGCAGGCAATTGGATCGGCGATCGCGGCAGGCCCCTCAACGTGCGGCGACTGGAAGTGTTGGCGCATCACAGAACGTCGTTACTTTGATGTCAAGTGAAACCGAGTGAAACTACAAAAGCCCTTTCAAAATAGGGGTTTCTTGATCAAGATGGTTCGGACCGGTTTCGCGACGTTTTGTCTCATTCTAGTGCGAATCTAGTGCCTGGCACTACGCCGGTGGCAGTAAAAGCCTACTCGACGACATCGTCGTGATAACGCGGTGATGCGCGCCGGTAGTGCCCAGCCTGCCCTCGACGACATCGTGTGATAACGCGCGGTGATGCGCGCCGGGCACAGGTCCAACACCGGGGGAACTTCTCCAATGTCCGAGAACATCACCGTCCGCACCTGCATGCGCAAGGTCACCAGCCGCACCAAAATTTTCGACACCCGATGTCCTGGCTTCTACGTCAGCATCACGCCGTCGGGTGCGGCCACCTTCGCCCTCAAATACTGGGACAAGGCGCTCAACAAGCAGGCCACCGTCACCATCGGCGACTACCATCCTGAACGCCTGTCGGTCGAGGGTGCCCGCGCCGAGGCGTTCGATCTGAAGGGCCAGGCCGGTCGCGGCGACAATGTCAGCCAGCAGGCGCGCGCTGCCAAGGTTGCCAAAGCCGAGCAGAGCAAACTTTCCGGCGTCACCATCAACCAACTGATCGATGAGTTCGTCGCCTGCATCAAGACGCCGGTCCTGAAGGCTGACGGCAAGAAGCGCCCGCGCCTCGAAAGCTGGTACAACGTGTCGGGCTATATCGAAAAGAACGTGCGCCCGGTGATCGGCAAGATGATCTGCTCCGAGGTCACCAACAACGACATCGCGGGCATCCAGAACAGGGTGGCCGCCAGATCGACCAGCAGCGCCCGCCAGACGCGCAGCGCCATGAACCGCATGTTCGCCTTCGCCGCCGAGGCGGGCCGCTCCTACATCACCGCAAGCCCGTGCGTCTACCTTCCGAAGCTGGACAAGGAGTACGAACGGACGCGCGTGCTGACGCCGGAGGAGATCAGGACGTTCTGGTGGGGACTGGACGACCCCCGCCTCCCCTGCATTCGCTCGATCTCGCTGGCGCTTAAATTTGAACTGGTGACGATGCTGCGCTCGCAGGAAGTCCGCACCGCCCGGCGCAGCGAGTTGCGCCAGATCGACGCCGAGCTGCCGGTTCTGCGCATCCCGCTGGAGTTCGTCAAGAAGCGGCGCGTGATCATGCAGCCGCTCAACAGCCTCGCCGTCGAGATCATCAAGGAAGCCACCCGCACCCATAACCACGACGTCATCTTCAACAACCGCAGTGTCGATGACAATCAAGTGTTGGGCCGCAGCGCGCTCAACAAGGCGCTCAACGGCAAGCGAACCGAACACAACTCCCGGACAGGTATCCTCGACTATCTCGGCATGGATCACTTCACGCCGCACGATCTGCGCCGAACCGCCGCAACGCTGGCGGCTGATCTGGGCTTCCCCGATCTCCTGATCGCCAAGTGCCTCGACCACAGCAAGGATCGCGGCGAGAACGCCGTCGAGGCCCCGACCGTCACCGGGCGCGTCTATGTGCAGTCGCAGCGCCTCGATGAAAAGCGCGTGCTGCTCGACGCCGTCGACAAGGAGTTGCGCCGGATCATCGGCCCGCGCCCCGCACGAGTGAGCAAGGCCGCCTAACCCTGGACCGGGCGAACATGCCCTGGGCAGGCCATCTTGCGCGACCTGCCGTGAACCACACCAACCCCTAGCGGCTTCACTCGCGGTCCCGGCGGC
>JGI12053J15887_10001286_pt1 | contig 11532 bp, 11 predicted proteins | sample MedBloCAOM1_O3_FD_15887 | JGI IMG/M metagenome (IMG submission 15887)
TCGTTTGCTCATCGAGTTGCTCCTTCGAGGACGGGTTGTTCGGGCTGTTGAGCGGAGCCGCGAAGGCGGCGACATTCATCAAATGCGGAGAGGATCTCCTCGGTGGTGCGCATCGCGCCGGTCTGCAGGTACTCCATGGCGGCCAGCGCCGCGTCGTGCAGGTATTGCGATGAGCCACCGACACAGTCGGTGACGACGCGGACGTAGTAGTCGCGCTGATGCGCGTCGGCGAACGTGTAATGCACACAGACGTCGGTCAAACCGCCGATCAGGATCAGCGTCGATGCCCGAAGCCCCCGCAACACGATCTCGAAATCCGTTCCGATGAAACCCGAGTAGCGCCGCTTGACGATATGAAACTCGTCGGGCAGCGGCCGCAGCGACGGCTCGAGCTCGGTGCCCGGCTGGCCTTCGACACAGTGCACACCTTCGGTGCCGTCCAGTTCTCGACCGAAGTCCACCCCGCTGGGCCGGTGCACCTCCTGGAAGAACACCACCGGCACGCCGGCGGCGCGCGCCGCCGCAACCAGCTTCTCGGCCCGCTCGACACGCTCGGCGTGCCCGGACATGTGGGGAATTCCCACCTCTGCCACGGGCATTGCGCCGCCCTGTTGGATGTCGACGACAACCAGCACGGGGTTGCCCACGATGAGTGGCTGTGTTGGCACCTAACCTCCTCCTACGGTTATTCGTGGATCGGCGGCTGCCTGCAATANGTCGACCGCCGTGTTGATGGCGACGTAGAGCACGCCAAGCATGAGCGTGACGCCCGCGATCGCGGGAAAGTCGGCCACCGGAATGCTTTGCGCGATGTACTGACCGATTCCGGGCCAGCCGAATACCTGCTCGACGACGAGCACGCCGGAGAACATCAGGCCCACCTGCAGCCCTGTCATCGACAACGCCCCGCCGACGGAGTTGCGCAGCACGTGGCCGGCCATGATCCGGCCTTCCGAAAGTCCTTTGGCCCGTGCCGTTCTCGCGTAGTCGCTGTTGGAGTCGGTCAACAGGCTGGATCGCAGGACGCGTCCGATCGCGACCGCAGGGCCGAGGGCGATCACCACGGCCGGAAGGATCAGGTGGTGCAGCGCGTCGGTGACGACGTCGAGCCGCCCGGCGAGCAGCCCGTCGACGGTCAGCATCCCTGTGGGTCCTGTCGGAGGATTCGGCACACTGATCCTGCCGTTCGCGGGCACCCAACCCAGCTTCTGGTAGAACACGATCAGCCCGAGGATGCCGAGCAGAAACATCGGTGCCGCTGCGCCGGTGAACAGTACGGCCCGCAGCACACCCGCGCCCGGCCACTTCAGCGTCGTGCCGAACGCCAACAGCCCGGCCAGGATCAGCGCAAGGCCAAGACCGTACATCGCCAGCTCGAGTGTCGCAGGGAAGAAGTCGCCGAGGTCGCTACTCACCGGGTGCCTGGTGCGATAGGAGGTGCCAAGGTCGCCGTGGGCGGCCCCGGTCAGGTAGTTCCAGAACTGGTTGAGCATCGGCTGGTCCAGCCCGAGCGCGTGCCGATGGGCCGCGACGGCCTCAGCCGAGGCGTTAGCGCCGAGTTGCGCCTTGACCGGGTCCATTGGCGAAATGTGCTGCAGCACAAACATCACCGCGATCAGGGCGATGAGGATGACGATCATGGCGCCGACTCGGGTCAGGACGAAATTCCGCATGCCTGGCACCTAGCTCGTCTTCATCAGATTGCGCAGGCCGTCGCCCGCCACGTTGGCGGCAAGGGCAAGGACAAGGACCGCGAGACCCGGCATCACAGGGACCCACCACTGCTGAAGGAAATACGTCAAGTTGCGAGCGGTATCCGCCCCGAGCTCCGGTGCGGGGGCCGCTTGACCAAGGCCAAGGAACGACAGCGCCGCCAGCGTGAGGATCAGGGTGCCGATGTCGAGGCTGGCGGCCACCAAGGAGTTGGGCACCGCGCCGGGCAGCAGATGACGGCTGGCCAATCGAATCGGGCCGACTCCGGCAAGCCTCGCGGCCTCGATGTGCGGACGGGCGGCGAGCCGGGCCACTTCGCCGCGCACCAGCCTCGCGTAGAACGGCCACCACACGATCGACACCGCGATCAGCGTGTGGACGAAGCCAGGGCCGAGCGCGGCGACCACCGCGATCGCCAGCACGGGCGCGGGCAATGACAGGAACCCGTCGGTGATCCGCATCAGCAGGCTGTCGATCCAGCCGCCAACAGAACCGGCGATCAGCCCGATGAGTCCGCCGATGAACAATCCGACCGCGACGACCACCAGCGCCGCAAACCAGCTCGCTCGGACGCCGTAGAGAACCCGGCTAAGGATGTCGCGGCCGATGGCGTCAGTGCCGAGAAGGAACCCGCCGTTGCCCGGCGCCTGCAACGGCATGCCGGCAGGAACCAGAGGATCGTGAGGAGAGATGAGCGGCACGGCCACTGCCACGACCGTGACCACGAACACCAACGAGACGGCGACCCAATTCATCAGCATCGGCGAGGATTTCGGCAGCGACAGTAGTCGTACCCTGCCCCGTGACCACGTGCCTGCCGGCAGTGCGATCGCCATGTCAGCTCGCCTTCCGCTCGATACAGGCGACTTGATGCGGATTGCCCGGTGCCCCCTCGAGCCGGACATCGAGCTGGCTGTCGGAGCACGTTTCGACGGCGATCGGACAGCGTGGATGGAACGCGCAGCCGGTCGGCGGGGACAGCGGGCTTGCGGGTTCGCCAGGCAACACCCGTGATTCGCGCCCGAGGTCCGGGATCGAGTCGACAAGCGCCTGGGTGTAGGGGTGCACCGGATTGTTGATNACGTCGTCGGCGGGCCCGATCTCGACGACGCGTCCGAGGTACATGACGGCGATGCGGTCGGCGACCACGCGCGCGACCGAAAGGTCGTGCGTCACGAACACCACCGACATGTCAAGGGTGCGGCGAAGATCGCCGATGAGGTTGAGCACCGAGGCGGCAAGGGAGACGTCGAGCGCGCTGGTGGGCTCGTCGCACAGCAGCACCGACGGCGGCACCACGGTCGCCCGGGCCAGCGACACCCGCTGGCGCTGACCACCGGAGAGCTGGCCTGCCCGTGACTTCGCGATATCCAGCGGCAGGCCGACACGCTGCAGCACTTGCGCCACCACATCCCGTCTTTGGCTGCGGGACATGCCGTTTCCTCGCAACCGCTCAGCGATCAGCTCGCCGACGGACAACCACGGCGTCAGCGACGCGCCCGCATCCTGGAACACCATCTGTGGCCGTTGGCCACCGGCCAGCTCGATGGTCCCCGAGCTCGGTTTCTCAAGGCCCGCGACGACCCGCAGGAGCGTGGATTTGCCTGATCCGCTCTCGCCGACCAACGCAACCGATTCGCCGTGGGCGACGGTCAGCGAAATGCCACGCAACGCTTGAAGTTTGCCGAAGACCTTGACCGCCTCATGGAGCACCACCGCTGGCGGCTCGGATGTTTCGGTGGACTCTGATTCCGGCTCGACGTCCTCGGTGGTGGTGGTAAGGCGCGAGCCGAGTTCTGCGGACACCGCTTCGAACGGCACGATGCAGGCGCTGACCCGGCCGGGGGCGATCGTGGTCGGGTCGGGAGGGGTTGCCTCACATGCCGGGGTGGCCACCACGCATCGAGGGGCGAACGCACAGCCAGGCAGCGGGTCCACCGGGCTTGGCACGGCACCAGCCAGCGCTGCGAGTTTGCGGTGCCGGGCGGTATCAAGGGTCAGCCTGGAGCGCAGCAGTCCATGGGTGTAGGGATGGGCGGGCTGGCCGAGAACTTCTGCGGTCGGCCCGATTTCGGCGATGCGGCCGGCGTAGAGCACCGCGATGCGATCCGCGATCTGCGCGGCTACCCCGAGGTCGTGGGTGATCAGCACGATGCTGCAACCGATTTCGGCGCGCAACCGCTGAAGCAGCCGAAGGACCTGCGCCTGCACTGTGACGTCGAGAGCCGTGGTCGGTTCGTCGGCGATGATCAACTCAGGGTTGCCTGCGATCGCGATGGCGATCATCACCCGTTGCCGCAGCCCGCCGGACAGCTCGTGCGGGAATGCCCGGAACCGGCGCTTGGGTTCCGGGATGCCGACCGCGGTGAGCAGCTTGAGTGCCTCCTCGTCGCTGCCGGCAGCCTCGGAGACCTGCTTGCCGATCCGCATGGTCGGGTTCAGCGACGTCATCGGGTCCTGGAAGATGGCGCCGAGGTCGAGGCGGCGGACCTTGCGCAGCGTCTTCGCGTCGCCGGTCACCATGTCGGTGCCAGCGACTTTCACCGAGCCCTGCACCCGGGCCTGCGACAGCAGCCCGAGCATGGTGAAGCCGAGGACGCTCTTGCCGGACCCGGATTCGCCGACAAGGCCGAGGATCTCGCCGGGCGCGATGTCGAGGGACACCCCGCGAAGCGCGTGCACGTCACTGCCGTTGCGGCGGAACGTGACGTGCAGATCGGTGATCGCCGCCACCAGCGCAGCGCCGTGCACCGGGCTCGACGACTGCGCGTCGACCTCGGATACTGCGCTACTCATCCACGCTCCCTAGCACCCCCGGCCTGTCACTTGACAGTTTTCATGGCGTGGCGGGGCGGTAGGTGTCGCTGGCGTAACCAAACACCGGCGCTGCGTAACCGATTCGTGTCCCGCGTTTCTGTCGTGTGACAGAAACGCATTTATGCAGTTCAGTGGGCCACGATGGGGAGATGTCGATCACTCGTGCCGGCCGCCCGCGGTTGACGACCCAGCGGCGGCCGGGGACGACGGCACGTGACGAGATCCTCGACGCCGCGGGCGAACTTTTCACGACCCTGGGCTACACCAACACGTCGACCCGCACCATCGCCGAGGCCGTCGGTATACGTCAGGCCTCGCTGTATCACTACTTCAAGACCAAGGACGACATCCTGTGCGCCCTGCTCAGTCAGACGGTGACGCCGACGCTGACGATCATCGACGGCCTGGCGGGCACCGAGCCCGCGATGAGCGCGCCCGAGCACCTGCATGCCCTGGCCCTGTTCGACGGCCGCCAGCTGCTGGACGGCCGCTGGAACCTGGGCGCGCTGTACCTGCAGCCCGAACTGCGCGGGGCTCACCTCGAGCCGTTCTGGTCGGACCGGGAGCGGCTGCGGCTGCACTATCTTGCGCTGAGCAAGGCGATCGTCGCGGACACCGGCGTCGACGAGGCGGCCGCCGATCTGCCGTTCCGATTGGTGGAGTCGCTGGTCAACATGTGGACCAAACGGCCGGGCCCAGAGCGAGGGAAACTGCCAGAACACGTTGCGGACGCATGCATCAGGGTGCTCGGCATGCCGGACAGCGCGACACCGCGACTGCGCGCCCGCAGCCATCTCGAATTGGCCCGCTACGCCGACGAGGATTAGTCCGGTTTGGGCATCGGGATGCCCTCGCTGGCGGAGAACCGCGCATCCTCCTGCGAGGACAGGCCCATCGAGACCACCGAACGATCGAAGAACGCGTCGGTCAGGTAGGCCAGCGACACGGCCCAGCGGTTGACGAAGCGCGGAATCGCATACAGATGGTAGGCGCGGGTGACGGCCTTGGCGGGGAACCCTGACAGCGAGATGTTGAGCGGGTTGGCGACGGCGTAGCGGGGGCCGAGGTCGACCACCAACCCCATGTTGCGGTGCTTGTAGTTCTTCGTCTTGCCGTAGCCGAGGCTGGCGGCGACGTTGTGTGCCAACACTTTTCCCTGCCGGGTCGCGTGCTGCGCCGTCGGTGGGGTGATCTTGCCGGGTTGGGTGACGTCGGGCACCGCGGCGGCATCCCCTGCGGAGAACACCTCCGGATGGCCGGGCACCTGCAGGTCGGTCTGCACCTTCAGCCGGCCCTTTTCGGTCGGCAGGCCAAGCTTTTCGATCAGCGGAGCGCCGGTCACTCCGGTCACCCACGCCACGGTGTGAGTGCGGATCAGCGAATCGTCGCTGAGCACAACGTGTTCAGCGTGGACTTCCTTCAGTGTGACGCCGAGCCGGACGTCGATGCCACGCGATTTCAGCACCCGCATCGCTGCGGCGCCGAGCTTCTCCCCCACTTCGGGCATCACCTGTTCGGCCAGGTCCATCAACACGAACTTGACCTCGGCAGGGTCGAAGTTCATCTGTTTGGCGGCCGAATCGGCAAGCGCCCGCAGCTGGGCGACCAATTCGGTCCCTGAATACGACGCACCAACGACCACAATCGTCCGGCGCGCCGCCGCCCGGCCGGGATCGTCGTCGACATCGGCCAGTTCGAGTTGCTCCAGCACATGGTCGCGCAGGTACAGCGCTTCGGCCGTCGACTTCAGCCCGCGCGCGTGCTCTGCGAGACCTGGCACGTCGAACAGCCGTGTCACCGAACCAGGCGTGAGGACCAGGCGATCCCACGACAGACTGCGTGAGCGCTCTTCGGGGTCGGTGAAGGTGACGGTACGCCCGTCGAAGTCGACGCCGTCGACCCTGCCGCGGATCGCCTGCACGCCCCGCAGCGTGTTGGCAAGTGGAATCGCGACAAAGCGGGCGTCGACCACACCGCCTGCCACGTCGGGCAGTAGCGGTGTGTAGAGCATGTAGTCGACCGGCGAGATGATCGTGATGTCGGCCGAGGTGTTGTGCTTAAGCAGCTTTCGGGCCAGATGACGGGCGCACTCGAAACCGGTGAACCCGCTGCCGACGATTACCACAGATGTCGGCTCTCCCCCTGCCCTGCGGGCGGGAGGTGCCCCCACGCTCCCGCGCTCGTCGGCGGTCATCGGCCCCCACTCTACGTGCTAAGGGCTGTACAAGAGCGACCCGAACTTCATCGCCAGCCACGGCTTGCGGCCGCCGGGCCGGAGCTGCCCGCGGAGCACGGGCGAGAGCTGGGAGACCCTGCCGAAGCCNAGCAGCAGGAAGGCGACCGGATCCGCGGTGATGACACAGTCGGCCTTCTCTCCCGCAGCGGNGACGACCGCCGTGCCGTCGTCGACGGCCATGCGGTAGCTGGCACCGCCTCGCATCCGCAACTCGAAGCTGATGTGCACGCCCGCGGCGCGCCGNGGCCGCAGGTACTGCGGCGCAACGCTCAGNACTCCCGGAATCACCAGNAANGCGTCGGCTGCGGTGATCGTNCACGCGATGTTGGCCGTGCGCGAGATGTCGACGCCGTGGATGAGCTGCTCACCCAGCAGCAGGGCGGCCATCGTTGGCGGACCGATCACCAATCCGTTGGGGGTCGGTATTTCGACGCTCGGGTCGGCGGCGGCCGCCGCGTTCAGGTACGCGTCGGCGGACACCTCGAGCATGTCGGCCAGGCGGTGCAGGTTGCGTTCGGGCACCTCTTCGAGGTGGCGGGCATTGACCTTCGCACTGAGCGCCGAGGGTGAGTCGGTCGGCCGGTTGGGATGGGTCATATAGCCATTGGCGTGACGTGTCAGTGCCTGGGTGTAATCACGGAGATCACCGACGACGTGCGCGGCGGTCTCGGCGGCGGTCCAGCTGAGGCCGGGCGCTGGTGCGTCTGGTTTGTCGATGTGGCGCCATAGGTCGGCGCTTCGTGCCGCGGCATCGCGCAGCGCGTTGAGGGTGGCGCCATAGCCGCGACGGGTGTCCTCGGCTGGTCCGGTGTAGCGCACGGGTGCTGATGTCATAGGCTTACTATTTCACATATCGTTGCTATGTCAATAGGGTATGCTGGGTCTGACCGAAGAGGAGCGATAGATGTCGGATCCGGCGGCCGAGCAGCCCGCCTCGCTGCGCGCCGAACAGGTCGCGCAGACGCGAGGGGCGTTGGTCGCGGCCGGCCGCCGGCTATTCGGCGTAAACGGCTTCCGCGCGACCTCGGTTGAGGACCTGGCCCGCGAAGCCCGCGTCACCACGGGGGCGCTGTATCACCACTTCCCCACCAAGACGGCGCTTTTCGAGGCGGTATTCGTGCAGGCGCACACCGACTTGATGACGGCGTCCAAGAAGGCGGCGCAGGGCGCCTCGGATGGCATTGACGAGCTGGCTCGTGGCTTCGAGGTGTTTCTCGACGGCGTACTGCAGCCGGATATACAGCGCATCCTGATCGTCGACGGGCCCGCGGTGCTGGGCCTGGCCCGCTACACCGAACTCGACGAGCTATACGCGCATGCGGCGATCGTGCACGCGCTGACGGCCGCCGCGCAGGCGGGAACGATCACGGTCGAGGATCCCGAGACCGCCACCCGGCTGCTACTCGGCGCGCTCACCCGCGGCGCAATGCTGATCGCGAACTCGCCCGACCCGGTAGAGACGCGGCACGCCGTCGCCAAGTCGATGCGGGCACTGCTATCCAGCTTCACTCCGTCGCGCGGATGACGGATGCTGGATGTCATGACGCGCCCGCGACCGCTGCGCCGGTTCGACCCGTTCCGGCCGATCGACATGCTCACCTCGCTGTGGTCGTCGGCGGCGGTAGCGCCGGTCAGCTCCGGAGCCGCGGCGGCCTACCGGACGCTGTTCATGACAGTGCGCCGGCTGGTGGTCGGCCGTCGGCTGGCGGTCCGTCTGGATGAGGGCGATCTCACGCTGACGGTCACCGAGTTCGATTCTCGGCTCGACGTGCGCGGGCTGTCGGTCGGCCAGCTCAATGATGTCCGGCTGGCTGCGCGCGATATCTGTTGGCACGGTAGTCGATTCGACCGGGCGACCGCGGTGCTGCACAACTTCCACATGAAGCCGACGGCGCCGCCGATGCTGGTGGCCGCACCGGTCGAGCTGACGCTGGAGGTTCCCGCGCCGGTGCTCGACGATTTGTTCCGGTGGGCGGCGCCGCGGCTGTCCGGTCAGGTCGGTGCCGACGGGATCGCGCGGCTGCGACTGGCCAGCAGACCGCTGTTGGGTCACGTCGAGGTCGATGCCCGCCTCGACGGCTCGACGCTGTGGCTCAAGCCTCGCGGCCTGGTCATCCGCCGGTCGCGGTGGCGGCTGCCGGCGCGCACGCCGGCCTACCCGGTGCACCTGCCCGAGCTTCCACACGGACTTGCGCTGACCGGTATCAGCTTTGCGCCCGGCGTGGTGTGCCTGTCGGGAACGCTGCCGGAATGGCGGATGGATGTCCCGCGAAAACGCTTGGAGGACATCATCAATCAGCTCAGCGTGGTCGGCGTGCCGCTGAACCTCACCAGGCTGGGACGCCTGTTCTGACGCGGGAAGCTGCGCCTCAGAAGGGTGGGGGTTCGTAGTTGGCGGCGGGCCAGGCGCCACACGCCGTATCGCACGTCTTCTCGCCTCCAGTGGAGCAATGCAGGAACCGTCGGCGCGAAGGCCGTGGCAAGCGCATCCGTGATTAGCTGCGGCACGGTCACTGACGCCGTTATGCGGCGCTATCATCATCAAGTGCGATTTGCCCAAACAAGTCCGCTTTCGCAGAACACGGCCTACTATCAGCGACCATGAAGCGCAGCTTGACCGTAACCATGACAGCCTTGACGGGCGTGACCATTGCCGCGGTGCTCGCCACGGGGATCGCATACGCAGACCGCGCCGTGCCAAAAGCCGGCGCTCCATGCGGCGGGTCCGCTGACAGCAGTGGGGCCATGGACGGTTCGCAAACGTTCACAGCACAGGGCGAGATCCTGCTGTGCGCGAAAGGTAACCCGGTATCTGTATGGCAACACCTTGACGACATTGCGCGACCCGCACAAACCTGGTTCACATATGGGCCGCCGGCAACGTTGACCGCTGGCGATGTCACCCCTGGCAGCCATTGGATCGGTTTCAGCGGCAACGATTGCAGCGCGGAACAAACTTCCACCGCCGGAGGGCCGCCCGTGGTAAAGCCGATTCAAGCCGGTGCTCCGTTCACGGACTTCTTCCTGCTCCCTGACCTGGCCACCCTGAAGCTCACAGGCTCGTGCCAGTGGCGCACGGCCGGGTCGTCACCTTACGGGCCCTAATCGGCGTGCCGCTGAACCTCACCAGGCTGGGACGCCCGTTCTGACGTGGGAAGCTGCGCCTCAGAAGGGTGGGGGTTCGTAGTTGGCGGCGAGCCAGGCTTGGCGTTGTCGTTCTTCTTCGGCGATGAGTTCGGTTCGTTGGCGGCGTTCTTCGGTGATGCGGTCGCGGCGGTCTTGCTCGCGGGTTTGTTTGCGTTGCGGCATCATCAACGCCCGGTTGATTCCCTGCTCGTCGACCAGTCGGATCGGTAGTTCGCCGGTGGATTGCTTGAGTGCGGGAAACAGCATGCCGCCCAGAGGCTGGGTGCGGTAGGTATGCCCGGTCGGGGCGGTAAACACGATGGTGCCATCGGGCAACTGCTGATCGGTCCAACCGCCAGGCCCGGGATAGAACGTCTTGATCAAATGATGGGTGCGGCAATACAACTTGTTGTTCGACGGGTGGGTGACACCGGCCGGATAGGGCACCGTGTGGTCGATATCGCACCGCTCAATGGGCGCATCGCAGCCGGGCCATCGACAGGTCAGATCGCGCCACCGGATGAACGCCGCGGTGGCAGCCGTAGGGCGATATCCCGGATCCGGCGCAGCCCCGGCCGGCACCGACAACGGCTTGAGCTGTGCGGCCGCGGCGAGATCGCGCACCGACTCGGCAGGCAGGATCCCAAACCCGGGCAGATACCCCGGCTGATCACTGGTCCCGTCGAGGGTGGCCTGCTCGGCCAGCACGTGAATGACCGCGGCAGTGGCCGCGTTGCGTTCCGTGGTGGCCGGGCAGTCCTCGGCCCCGCACTGGCAGGCCAGCTGGGCCTCACCACGCGCCAACGCCCCGGTGGCATCCGCGCGCCGCTGCTCGTTGGTGCGCGGATCGTTGTCGCACACGCTGGCGGCCAGCGCATCCAACCGCTGATCCAGCGCCGCGGCATCGGTGGCGTGCACATTGGCCCAGATCCCTGCCATCCCCGGGCTGGTCTGCGCCATCTCGACATAGCGGTTGGCCTCGACCGTGGGTGGGATTCGCACCCCGGCCGGGTCGAACTTGGCCACCCACATGTCGAGACGGTCGGTGAGTTTGGGCCCCGACAACCGCATCCACTTCACGCAATGCCGGGCCAGTGCCGCATCCAGCCGCTCGATCACCTCGTCGTCGACGTTCTCGGTGCGCGCGATGATCGTCGCGACCATCCGGAAATCGATCACCCCGGTGCCGAACACCGCCGCCACCTGCGGCAGCCGATCACGCAGCACCCGCGCATAGTGAACCTGACCCGACGCCCGGCCCCGGCTGATGTTCTGGGCCGCCGAGATCTCGGCGGTCACCTCTTCGTACGGGTCGGTGCGCCAGAAGATGGATTCCGCTAAGTCCTTGGCCCGGCGCGCATCCAACTGCCCGATCAACGCGAACCGCCGCGCAACCGCCGCCGACTCGTCCCGCGTCGCTTCACCCATGGCGTCGATCAGCGCCGCATCGGTGAAGTCTTCGAACATACATTCGATCATGCCACCGGGGTCCGACAAATCTCACGCGTCGGCCGCATACGCCGTCTACAAGACGACCCAACGAAACCTCGACACCTATCTCTAACTGTGAACCCCAGCCGGCAGGGATTGCTGTGATAGCCGTCACCGGACCCCCGCCACTGGAATTTGATAGCTGACCA
>JGI12053J15887_10001287_pt1 | contig 11531 bp, 9 predicted proteins | sample MedBloCAOM1_O3_FD_15887 | JGI IMG/M metagenome (IMG submission 15887)
GCACGACCTCGCGGCGCGCCAGCAGCAGCGCAGCGGCATCATCATCACCGCGGTCGATGGCGCACCCGATATCGAGGCCGCGCTCAAGGATCCGGGGGCGCAGCAGATCCAAGCCTCCGCCTCGCAGGACCCTTTCTTCATGGCGCGCCGCGCCGTGCAGATCGGCGTCAGCATTCTCAATGGGCAGAAGCCTGCTTCGACCGTCGAGCTTTTGCCGTCGAAGCTTGTGACCCGGGGCAATATCGCTGAGTACAAGGGGTGGACCTCGGACCGTTCGCAGTAGCCGCGCCAGCCATGCGTTTGCTGAACGCCGCCTCTCGCGGGGCGGCCCTGGAACGCGGCCTGCCGGTCTTGCATGACGGGCCGCGTTTTTGATCGGCGCTGCGCGGTTAGGTTCGAATGTCAGATTGCAATTTACAATTGGGAGGTAATGTATTGATCTCATTGGGTCTCAAAACCACAAAATTTGGAGCTAAGTCATTGAAGGGTCATTATAAGCGCTAGTCTCTTAATCATCGGGTCCCAGGGTGTGGTAGGGCTCAAACTTCCGCCAGCCTTTTCGCAGTTATTGCGCCGGAATGGGGGCTTTTCGCACTCCCTGCACGTCTCTGGACTGATCTATGCCAGGTGATAGGCGGACTTTTGCGTGCCCGTCTCTGCATTGCAAATTTCCGTTCTCGGCTCGCGGAGACCGGTTCGATGACTAGGTGATAGTTTGTGCCCAACTACCTCCACCACGCACTCTCGTAACTTCGCGTTCTCTGAGACTTCGCGAGAAAAGCCCGCATTTGCGGGCGTCGTGTGACGTATGATATGCGCCAACCGGTCTCTGGGGAGGAAGAACGGCCGATTTAGCCGGTTTGTCTCTGGCCGCAAAAATTCTGTTCCTGGGCGCGAGGTTCTGCCACGAGATGAGGGGGCGCCGATTGTCGCAGCGGAAGAGGATCGGATTGTCTGGGGGATTTCAAGTCTTCGGAAAGCGGGCTACAGGATTTTAAGGCGCCAACCCGAGCTTGGCGTGTTGACCGGACCACTCTGCTGGAGCATCGCGCAAATTGGCCACACCGACGCCACGTGGCAAGCGTCCTTCCAGGGCTGCTTGCACTAAAGTAGGTGCAGGGAATGCAAGCGAGATGGTCATATTGACCTGACGCGTCGTGCAATTCTCGCGGGCCGCAATTTGATCTGCATTCGTGACCGTACCGACGGACAGCTCCTCGAGCCAATGCCGCCCCTTGGCGATCGACCCGACGAGTTTCGCGCGGGTCTCGGCCCGGATCGGTCGGTGGTCCGTGGGGGACGATGAGTGAAGTGGAGGAATGATCTCGCGCGGCCGTTTGGCCGGCATCTTCTTCCAGAGAATCATCAAGATGTCAGTGGAGGTATCGATTTGCGGACCGGTGCGATTGCGTTGAAGCTGATGGTGCTCGTCATTGACGTTGATGATTTTTTGTCTCGACTTCTTTCCAGGCGACCGTGTGGAATTGGTAGCAAGTCTAATCGCGAGATGGTTGGGCTTGACGTCGACCCGGGCGACATAGGTTGATATCAGGTCTTTGTCGTTGAGCTCGGGTTTCTCAAGCATATGGTCGCGTTCGCGAGCTCCGGCCCGCACCTGTTGACGGACCCTGGCGACGATCAATTGCTCAATCTCGACTGCCGGGACGCGATTGACTTTGGCGGCCTTGGTTGCCTGCCCCTGATTTAGTACCGCTGAGATGTAATAGCGGTACCGGACACCGACCTTGGTCGCGTGAGTTGGTGTCGCCCCGATCATCAAAAATGAGGCCCATCAGAAGGGAGTCAGAGGCATATCGGGTTGTCGTATGATTGCTCTGCTGCTGGTCGAGCTTCACTTGAACGGCTTCGAATAGCTTGCGGTCGAGGATAGCGGGCTGCTCGCCGCCGAAGATCTCGGTCTTGTATTTGACCTCCGCAGAGCATAGCACTGGAGCCCGGACGGCGCGACCGCCGCCCTGCAAAGCAAGGTCCACCAGAACCGGTTGGCGCGCTCTTTCGTCCATTGTCACCCTCTTCGATCGGGAGATGAAACGACGCTTAATTCAGGACGAGCCCATAATGCTTCGTCTCGACCCTTCGTACGATCGACGCAGCAGCGCGAACAGGCTGCCGCCCGTCGCCGCGCCCAGGAGGTAGACGATAATGACTAGCAGCGCGAGCGGCACGCGGGCATTGAAGCCGAGGAAGGAGAGGGTGGTCACACCTCTCAATTCGATCAATGGCCATACGAATCCGGCAGAGAATAAATGCCCTTCAGACACCACTTTATAGTGCAGCGGTCGGTACGGTCGGTTTCTCGGCCTACAAACCTGCAAAGAGTGTAGCCTTGATAAGCGTCACTGTTGCAGCTTCCGGCGCTGCAAGGCGTTCCATGGGAGCTCGGTTGCCCCGGCCTTCCATAGATTAACAAAGACCGCGGTGATTAGCTGCATCACCGCCGGCCTTTGCTTCTCCGAAGAAGTCTACTGCAGCGATTACTTGGCGCGTAGCTGCCCAATTGCACTGAGCCAGTTTTCCATGTGGAAGGTCTTGGCGATCTTGCCGTCTTTGATGGTCTGCATTTCGATAGCCATCATCCTGAAGCTTTTGCCACTGTGGGGTACACCAAAGAGATCGCCTGCCGGCATGCCGGACACCTCGCCGCGCACAATCACGCGGTCGCCAGCGACAACCACCTCCCCGATGTCGAATTTCATGTCGGGGATGGTGTTGGCAAAATTTGAGACCACTTTGATCGACGTCTCGCGGCCCCAGCATTCGCCCGGCAGATAGCCCGAGCAGGATTCATAATCGGCTGTAAGAATTTGCTCTTGAATGGTTTTGACATCGCCTCGGCTGGCAACGTTGAACAGGCTGTACCAGGGCGCGATGACGGCGCGGGCCTGTTCCTCGGTGAGGCTTTGTGCCGAGGCAGCAGATGCTCCGCTCAGCAGGACGGCCGCGGCAAGGGTGAGCTGAGCTAGGATTGTCATGGCGTGTTCCCCAAGTTTGATTGGAGAAAGCAATCGGTCAGTGTCCGGTCCGGTAAGGGGCTATCGAGTGCGCCCACGGCGCTTGTTGCACCACATCCGAGAAGCTCGATCTCCGTTCTCAGCCTGTCCATGTCCCAGCCCTGGCCGAGAAGGACGGAAGCGAGAACGCGGGCCTTGGGACCGTTGAGATCGCCGGCGAAGATCGCACCGGCGTTAAAGAGATCCTTGCCTCCGCCATTGCCATAGACGGGCTTGACGCGCCCTTTCGGGCACCGCGAGGTCATGATGATGGGAATGCCGCGCGTGATGATCTCGGCGACGGCCTTGGTGACGACGGGGGGCGCATTGCCGATGCCAAACCCTTCGAGGACGATGGCCTTGCTGCCATTATCGGCGGCATAGCGGACATAGCCGTCGGTCGATCCGATCACCAATTTTATCAGTTCGACATTCGGATCGATTGCGGAGGGCGCATAGTTCCGGCGCAAGGTCGGCTTGCGATGCACGAAAACCTGTCCGGCGTCGACCTCGCCCAGCTTGCCATGCTCGCCGGACATGAAGGTGTCGACGCGGGAAGTATGGGTTTTCGTCGCATCGCGCGCCGCATGAAACTCCTGTTCGAAACAGATCATCACCCCCAGCCCATGTGCAGCAGGAGAGGCGGCAAGGCGCACCGAATCGGCGATGTTGCGCGGACCGTCGCTATCCGGCTGATCAGCAGCGCGCTGGGCACCGGTCAAAACCACAGGCTTGTCGGAGCTGACGAGAAGATCGGCCATATAGGCACTCTCCTCCATCGTGTCGGTGCCATGGGTGACGACGACACCGTCGCAATCGGGCTCGTTCAGCCTTTCGTTGATGCGAGTGGCGAGGGCGAAAGCCAGAGAAAGATCGAAGGCAAAACTGCCGAGATTACAGAATTCGTCGACCTTGAGTTCGATGTCGGCCAGCGGGTCGTGCAGCGTGGCGCGTAGTTCCGACCCGCTGACGGCCGCAACGACATGCCCCGTTTTCTCATCGCGCCGCGAAGCGATCGTGCCGCCGGTGGTGATCAGGCAGATTTTCTTCATCTAGCCTTGCCTCTCTTGCGTTCGCCTCCTGAATATTATGGTCTGACCGAAAAATCAATCAAAGCCTATTCTTCTTCCAAAAACGCTAAGATTTAGGCGGTTTTTGCTCATTTTTTGCCGTTGACGGCCTGACCGATATAGTGATTTCATCATATTGACCCCGATTTGGTCGGACCAAATGGAAAACAACTCAACAACAGCGCCATGTGCAAAGGGGTCGTCAATGTCTGACCTGTTTACTCGAGTGAAGCTTGGACCAAGCCGTCGACAATTCCTGCAGACGGCGGCGGCAGCCGGTGGCGCCGCGATGTTGCCCGCCTCACCGGGAACGGGCGAGGCGTTTGCGCAAGGCGCCGGCGACACCCTGGTCATCGCCGCGCCAGCCACGCCGCAGGGGCTCGACATCGAATTCGACGTCAGCATCGGCTCCATCGATTCGCTGGGCGCTCTTTACGAGTACATGCTCGCCTACGAGAAGGTCGAGGATCCCAACGCGCCGGGCGTGTTGCGCGAGGATACGTCGGTTCATGCCGACAAGCCCAACAACATGGCGCTCAAGGGCCGTCTGGCCGAGGCCTGGGATGTTTCGCCCGACGGTCGCAGTGCGACCTTCAAGCTGCGCGAGGGCGTCAAATCGAACTGGGGCAATCTGTTCACATCCAAGGATGTGAAATGGACATGGGACCGCAAGTTCAACCTCAAAGGGCAGGGCCTCTTCCAGACCGCCGTGCTCGGCCTGAATTCGCCCGACCAGATCAAGGTCGAGGGCGACTATGCGCTCTCCTTCAATCTCGACAAGCCCAATCCGCTCCTGCTGAAGCAGCAATGCAACCTTGCCAACCCGATCTACGACGCAACGAAGTGTGCTGCGGTCGGCGGCTCGGCCGATCCGTGGGCCGTCAACTTCCTCAAGAACGACAGCGCCGGCTTCGGACCCTACAAGCTGGCCCAGCTCGTGCGCGGCCAGCAGGCCGTCTTCGAGGCGCGCGACGATTATTGGGACACCAAGCCGGTCATGAAGCGCGTCATCATGCGCGAAGTGCCGCAATCGGCGAGCCGCTTCTCCCTGCTGCAGGGAGGCGCCGTCGACATCGCCCAGTTCCTTCAGCCCCGCGAACTGGAAGCACTAAAGAGCCAGAAGACTGTGGCGGTCGATGCGGTCAACTCGTCCTACATGATCTGGCTAGAGCTCAACGCCAAGATCGCGCCCTTCGACAATGTCGATGTGCGCCGGGCCGTCAACATGGCAATTCCGCACGATGAGATCATTCGCACGATCTATTACGGGTATGCCGATCCCCAGACGGCGCCGATGCCCTACATCTACCCGATGGCCGACAAGAGCTTCTTCTCCTTCAACTACGATCTAGCCAAGGCCAAGGCGCTGCTCGAGAAAGCCGGCGCTGGGAAGGGGTTCAACACGACGCTTTCCTACAATGCGGGCGATCCGACCCAGGAGCCGATCGCGCTTCTGATCCAGACATCGCTGCGCCAGATCGGCATCGAGCTGACGCTTGAAAAACTTCCCGCTGGTGTGTTTTACGAAAACGTCACCAAGCGTGCCAAGCCGATGATCTTCTATCTGGATTCGCCGTGGACGCCGGATCCGGGCTATTCCACATACCTCTATTTCAACTCGAAAAGTTACGTAAACTATTCCAACTACGTCAACACCGACGTCGATGTTCTCATTACCGAAGGGCTGGGGACGCTGGACAACGCGATCCGTCTGGAGAAGTACAAGAAAGTCCAGAAGACGCTGATGGAAGATGCGCCCTGGGGATTCATTGCCTATCCCAAATATACGCTGGCTCGCAAAGCAAATCTGAAGGGCTTTACCTACTACACGTCCAACAATCTGCGCTTCCAGGACTTCTCCCGAAGGTGACGGCCTTCGCCTCTCCGGGGCTGCTCCGGAGGGGCCTTTTGATCAAAGGGCGCCCATGCTCGCCATTGTTAGCTTGTGCGCACGCATAGCGGTGATCAGACCGCGTTTCGCTCTCGGATATCTGATCGTCGCCATCGTTGCCGTACTCGCGATCCTGGCCCCGCTCATCGCGCCCTATTCGCCGACAGAGGCTGACTCGACTAACTTCCTGCAGTCGCCCGGCGGCAGTCATCTGTTCGGGACCGACAATGTCGGCATGGATATTTTCAGCCGAGCGATCTACGCACCCCGCATCGATCTGACCATCGCCATTCTCGGCACCGTGCTCTCGGCGCTTCTGGGCGGCTCCATCGGTGCGCTTGTCGGCTACTACAGCAGCGGGCGCGGCATCCGCGTCTGGGTCTCCTTCGCAGTAATGCGCGCCGCCGACGTGCTGCAAGCCTTTCCGGTCTTTGTGTTCGCGATCGCCTTGGTGGCGAGCCTCGGGCAGAGCATCCAGACGGTCGTGCTCGCCATCGCTTTCGTCAACGCACCCATCTATCTGCGCCTGATGCGCTCACAGGTGCTGAGCCTCCGCTCGATGCGCTATGTCGAGGCGTCCACCGTCAACGGCCTTTCCGATTTCCAGACCATCACCCGCCATGTCATTCCGAATGCAATGGCGCCGGTTCTGGCGCAGCTCTCGATCAATGTCGGCTGGGGAATCCTGCTGACCGCGGCCCTGTCCTTCATCGGCGCCGGTGTGCGCGCGCCCACCCCGGAATGGGGCAGCATGATTGCCATGGGCTTCCAGAACGTCGTCACCGGCCAATGGTGGCCGTCAATGTTCCCGGGCGCCATGCTTGCCATCACCGTCTTCGGCTTTTCGCTGGTTGGCACCTCGATCGAAGTCCTGGCCGATCCCGCCAAGCGCCGCCAATTGCTGAACGAGGCGCGCCAGCGTCCCGCGGGCCGTGCTGCCGCCGCATCCAAGCGTCAATCCCTGGAGCAGGTTTGATGATGCGGGTCCTGGGTTATCTTGCCAAGCGCCTCGTCTTCGTCATCCCGCAATTGCTGGGCATCGTGCTCGTCAGCTTTCTTTTGGTGAAGAGCATTCCCGGCGATCCCGCCGTGCTGATGCTCGGACCGACCGCGACGCCGGATGCCGTTGCGAGCCTGCGTGAATCGCTCGGACTCGAGCAGCNGCTTTACATTCAATTCTTCATCTATGTGAAAAATATCCTGCATGGCGATCTCGGCNCTTCCTGGCAGACAACCCGGCCNGTACTGGAGGATCTGGTGCAACGCTTCCCCGCAACGCTCGAGCTTGTGACCCTGTCACTGCTGCTCGCGGTCGTGGTGGGCGTCACCCTCGGTGTCTTTGCCGCCAAGCAGCCGAACGGCTGGGTCGCGCGCCTTGCCGATCTTTATGGCTTGAGCGCTGGTGCGCTTCCGGATTTCTGGTTCGCGCTCGTGCTGATCTTCGTCTTTTACACGCTGCTCGGCTGGGTGCCGGCGCCGCTGGGGCGTATCGACATGATCGTCATCCCGCCGGAGCCGATAACCGGGGCCTACACCATCGACGCACTTCTGGCCGGCGACCTCGATGCCTTCGGCTCCGCGCTGGCCCATCTCGTCCTGCCGGTCCTCGCGCTCGGGTTGCTCAATGCCGGACCCATTTTGAAGATGACGCAGGCGACCATGGAGAAGATGCTGGATTCTGATTTCAGCCGCTACGAGGTGTTGTGCGGCGTGCCGCATAATCTCGTCGTCCGCCATGCGCTGAGGAATGCACTGCCTTCGATTGTCACTATCATTAGCGTTCTCTATGGCTATCTGATCGGTGGAGCTGTGCTGGTGGAAATTGTCTTTTCCTGGGGCGGAGCCGGGCAATATGCGGTGCAGGGCGTCCTGAACTCCGACATCTATCCGGTTCTCGGTTTCGTGCTGTTCTCCGCGATCTTTTCCCTCATGGTCTATATCGTGGTCGACCTAATTTACGTGCTCCTCGATCCGCGCATCAGCAATTGAGGTCACGGATGTCGCAACTCGCCGTTACATCCGAACAGGGACTGGAGAGCAGGCCGCGGACAGCGGCGGCCCCGCTTGTCGACATCAAGGACCTGCGCGTGGATTTTTCGGGCGCGGACGAACCCAAGCAGGTCCTGAAGGGCGTGAGCCTGTCCGTGCTGCCCGGTGAGATCATCGGGCTCGTTGGCGAAAGCGGCGCAGGCAAGACGACCCTCGCGCGCTCGATCCTGGGGGTTCCGCCGGCGCCGGGGCGCATCAGGACCGGCGAGGTCGTCTTCGACGGCCGCAATATCCTCGCTTTGCCGGAACTGGAATTGCGCAAATTGCGGGGCCGCCGCCTGTCCGTGGTGGTTCCCAATCCGCGCGCCGAGCTCAATCCGACCATGACCATTGGCCGGCAGATCGGCGCCATGGCGCGTATTCACCTTGGCGTCAGCCGGGCCGAGGCGGCACGTCTTGNCCTTGCAATGCTGCGCGACGTGCAAATCCCCGATCCAGAAAGGCGCATGAACGCCTATCCGCANGAATTGTCAGGCGGCATGGCGCAGCGCGTGGTGATCGCCATGGCGCTTATCTGCAATCCGGCCTTCATCATTTCCGACGACGCGACCAGCGGCCTCGACGTCACCGTGCAGGCGCAGATCCTGTCATTGCTGAGCCGTCTTGCCACCGGTCATCGCAGCTCCCTGCTGTTCATCACGCGCGATATCGGCATCACTGCCCACTTCTGCGACCGCGTCGCGGTTCTCTACGCCGGCGAGATCATGGAGCTCGCGCCCCGCGAGAGCCTGTTCCTCAAACCGGCCCATCCTTATACGTTGACGCTGCTGGCAGCCTTTTCGCATAGCCCGAAATTGCGCGACACCTGGAGCGTTCCCCAAACAGGCCGGCGTCAAATACAGGTAGGGGGCTGCAGCTATGCCAATCGCTGTCCCCTGGCCCAGCCGATGTGCAGCGAGCGCCGCCCGCCTTTCGCGGAGATCGGGCCCGGCCATTTCGCGCGTTGCCATTTTCCCGTGAGCCCCGAATGAGCGCCATTCTCACCGTCGAAAACCTCTACAAGCGCTTTCCGATCGTCGGTTCCAAACAGGTCGTGCAGGCGATCAACAACGTGAATCTTTCGATCCAACCCGGCGAGACGCTGGGGCTTGTGGGCGAGAGCGGTTCCGGCAAGACCACTGTCGGGCGCTGCATCATCGGTTTGCTCGAACCGAGCGCCGGCACGATCAGCTTCAACGGCAAGCCGATTTCGGGGCAGCGGNGCTCGCGCGGTGATATCAAGGGTAAGGTCCAGTTTGTCTTCCAGGAACCGGCGGAATCCCTCGACCCGCGCATGAAGATCGGCCAATCGATCAGCGAGCCCTTGTTGCCGATGAAGCTCGACCGCGCCACACGTCAGAGCAAGACGCTGGAGGCAATCGGTTTGGTGCGCCTGGATCCGGATCTGCTCGATGCCTACCCCTCCGAGCTTTCCGCCGGCCAGCAGCAGCGCGTGGGAATTGCACGCGCGATGGTCACCCAGCCCGAGTTGGTCGTGCTCGATGAGCCGACCTCGACGCTCGATCCGACGGCACGGGCCGAGATCATCGATCTCCTGCAGCGCATCCAGGCCGAACGCAACACGGCCTATCTCTTCATCTCGCACGATCTTTCGACCGTGCGCTTCATCAGCCATCGGGTGGCGGTGATGTATCTAGGCATGATCGTCGAGCAGGGCGCGGCCGAGACTGTCTTCAACCGACCGCACCATCCTTATGCCAGCGGGCTGCTTTCATCCGTCCTGCTGCCGCACCCGCATTTGAAAATCGAGAGCACAGTCAGCCTCAAGGGCGAGATTCCAAGCCCCATCAATCTGCCGAAAGGCTGCTTCCTCGCCTCCCGCTGCCCCTTTGTGATCGAACGCTGCCGCACGGAAATGCCGCCGATGTCGATCGTGGGGGAGGGGCATTTCGTTCATTGCTTCCGCCATGAGCACGTTGCCGCCTCGGTTCCGGCATCGGACACCTTCAACGTCTTCATGCGGGAGGCGGAACGCATTCTTAGCCGCAATAGCCACGACACCCCTCTTCAAACCCATCCGCGTTGAACATCAGGAAACAAAAAATGGCAGGACGTCTTCAAGGAAAGAAAGCACTGGTTACGGGCGGCGCACGCGGCATTGGCGGCGCGATCGCGACGGCCTTCGCGCGCGAGGGTGCGGATGTCGCCGTGCTCGACCTCAAAATCGCGAACGCCGAAGCCAAGACCGCCGAACTGAAGCAGTTTGGCGTCAAGACGGTGGCGGTTGGCGCCGACGTCAGCAACGAAGCCCAGGTAGAGGCTGCCGTGGCGGCGGCGATCAAGGGGCTCGGCCAGATCGACATTCTCGTGAACAATGCCGGCATCGACACGACATCTGTTGTCACCGAGATGAGTACCTCGATGTGGGACGAGATGATGGCGGTCAATCTGCGCAGCGTCTTCCTGTGCACCCGTGCCGTGCTGAAGCCGATGATCGATCGCAAATTCGGCCGCATTATCAATATAGCCTCGCAGCTCGGGCATAAGGGCGCGCCGGAAATGGCCCATTATGCAGCGGCCAAGGCCGGCGTCATCGGCTTCACCAAATCGCTCGCGTATGAAGTCGCCCGCGATGGTGTGACCGCTAATGCCATTTGCCCCGGCCCGATCGAAACCGAGCTCTACCGCGGACTACCCGAGGAGTGGCGCAAGGCCAAGCTCAACGAATTGCCGATCAGGCGCGCGGGCCAGGTGACGGAAATTGCGCCCACCGCGGTCCTTCTCGCCTCCGAAGAAGGGGCTTACTATGTCGGCGCGACAATGAACCCCAATGGCGGTGACGTCATGCTTTGACCCAGCGTCGCTTTTCGATTGGCTCCGGCAAGTTGAAACGGCGATAATCAAGAGAAGCGAGTATGGCCCGCACGGGTAGCGACGACCACAAGCCAGACGTGACCGCGCTGATGGCTGAGGATGAGCCGAGGGGAAGACGCGACTATGCCGTTGGTGTTACCCGAACGACTGTCACTCATCTTCAGACGATGATCCGGGACGGCCGGATCAAGCCTGGAGAGGCGCTGCCTCCACAGCGCGACCTCGCTCGCGACCTGAATATCAGCCGCGCAACGCTCCGCGAAGCGCTCTCGATACTCGCCACGATCGGGCAGATCGTGGCAACGCCGAGCGGGCGCGGGTTTGTTGTGAGCCCGGAGGACGATACCCTCGCAACGCCCTCCTGGCGCTTCGCAGCCCGCTATTCCCTGCGTGAGGTCTACCAGTTTCGTTATATCGCCGAGAGCTATGCAGCCCATCTTGCTGCGATCGACCATACGAAACAGGAAGTCGAGGAGCTGAAGGAAAGCATCGAGTCCTTTCGCAAGGCCACCGGCGCGCTTGACCTCGCTGCCTATGCCCAGGCCGATTTCGACTTCCATCAGATCATTCTGCGAACTTCCCGCAACAAGCTTCTGATGGACATGCACCATACCTTTGCCAGTGTTCTTTTCGAAAGTCAGCGCTTGCCGACCGAGCGACGCGGCAATCTGTGGAACGCCGTTACCGAGCACGAGC